>Ga0209902_100170_pt1 | contig 111732 bp, 124 predicted proteins | sample FECB27metaG_FD_188304 | JGI IMG/M metagenome (GOLD analysis project Ga0209902, IMG submission 188304) | Cyanobacterial communities from the Joint Genome Institute, California, USA - FECB-27 (SPAdes) (version 2) | ecosystem: Environmental > Aquatic > Thermal springs > Hot (42-90C) > Microbial... | reverse complement strand
CTGCGTCACGTCTTCGCCGATGGCGGTTATGCCGGCGACAAACTGCGCGGCGCCCTGGCAAAGGCCGGACGCTGGAAGATCGAGATCATCAAGCGGTCCGATCGCGCCAAGGGCTTCGAAGTCCTGCCACGTCGATGGGTCGTGGAAAGAACATTCGCATGGCTCGGCCGATGCCGCAGGCTCGCCAAAGACTTCGAGGCCACGGTCGAAAGTGCCACCGCCTGGGTTCTCGTCGCCCACATCAGAGCCGTCACGCGACGCCTCGCAAAGCCCTGATCGCGTTCAGATCGTTTCGAGTCCGACTCTGAGAGCCCGATTTCGGTCCGCCACGAACCACCTCAAACGCGAAACGACCCGGCGCAATCAAGCGCCGGGTCGCAACGGTCAGCCCCCCGGCTGGCAGACCAGCCTCAGAGCTTGGCGGCGGGCGTCGCGTAGATGGTCTTCCAGTTCTTCTCGCCGCGGCTGATGACGCCGGCGGTCTCCTTCAGGAACAGGTCCTTGTGCGCGCCTTCGGTGCTGTTCAGGTAGAGCTGGCCGTCGACGACCGCGAAGAACTGCGGCTGGGTCGCGACCTTCTTGCCCTTGCTCGCGCCAGCCGAGCACCAGCCGCCATAGGCCGGAGCGTACTTCGCGGGAGTCGCGACGAAGAGATCGCGGTTGGCGGCGGAGGCAAAGTGCCAGGTTGCGCCCTGATACTCGGCCTTGAACTGCGCGTTGCCGGGCGTCGGCTTGCCGACGGTGTGATAGGCGACGACGTCATGGCCCGACGCGGCCGCGCCCTCCTTGAGATAGTGCTCCTCGACGGCGAAGGCGGCGAAGGGGGCGAGCGTGGCGATGGCGACGATGGCCGCGCCGCGGCGCAGGCGGCTCAGGATCTTCGAGGAAACGAACATGGAATGAGACCTCCGGAATGATTGGCTGGGCTTCCCCACTCGAGGGAGGCGGCCGACCGACATTGATGCGATCGACTATCCAGCCATTCGTCGGCGCGCCGGGATCGGTTACACGGCGTTCCGATTAATTTTTCGATGCCGGTCGCGCACGCCTCACCAGCGCAGAAGACGCGCGCCAAGCAGAGCGCCAAGCCCGCCCGTCAGGACGATGCCGGCCGAATACCAGACGGCGATGAAGGCGGTGGAGACCTCGGCGCAGGACAGGGCATAGCCGGCCGCGCCGACCGCCCCGGCCAGCAGTCCGGCGGCGAAGCCGGCGCGGGCCGGCTGCGTCGGAGCGGCCTCGCGCAGGAGCAAGAGCAGGCCGGCCAGCGTCGGCAGCGCCAGCACGGGGATCGCCCAGGGGCAGACCAAAGCGGTGCTGCCCATGACGAAGCGCAGGCGCTGCGACGGGTCGACGCCGGCCGTGGCGACGAGCCCGGCGAGCAGCATCGCCGCGATGATGATGCCGACAGTCAGCAGAGGTCGTCCGCGTCGCGCCGCCGGGCGGCCGAGCTTCACCGTGAGCCAGACGCAGGCGAAAGCCAGCGCCGCCGCGTAGACGAGCTTGGTCCAGAGCGCCGCCCCGCCCCACATCTGCGCCGGGACCAGCCCGCGCACGGCCAGCGAGGCGGCGATGCTGGCGGCGAGCCCGGCCAGCAGCACCGGCGCGAAGGCCCGGCCGGCCGCGGGAGGCGCGGCCGGCCCGGCCCCGGTGGCGAGCATGGCGATCAGATCGTCGGTTTTCATTCCTCGGCTCTCACCAGTTCAGCCAGCCGTTTCAGGCCGCGATGCACCTGCACTTTCAGCGCCGAGATCGAGACGCCGTTGCGCCGCGACGCCTCCGCCACCGAGAGCCCTTCGATCTTGGTCAGTTCGATCGCGCTGCGCTGCGCCTCCGGCAGGGTTTTCAGCAGAACCTGCAGGTCGCGCCGCGCCGCCGTCTCTTCCCGCGCCAGCGGCTGGGCCGCCTCGTCGAGATCGTCCAGCGGCTCGTGCAGCGCCTCCCGCCGCCCGCGTCTGCGCCAGAGATCGGCGAGCTTGTAGCCCGCGATCGCATGGACCCAGTGGCTGACCGGCAAGGCGGGGTCGAAGGTCGCGCGCTTCAGATGGAGCGCCAGCAAGGTTTCCTGCACCAGATCCTCCACCTCGTCGGGAATCGCGGCCAGCCGCCGTCCGAAATAGACGCGCAGCCGTGCCGCGATCACGCCCAGCGCCGCGCGATAAGCGGCCTCGTCGCCGGCCTGAGCCCGCGCCCAGAGCGGCGCGAGCTGCGCTTCGAACCCGTCGCTGGTCGCTGCACCTCTCAATTCGTCGGCCCGGCCTGTCTGGTTACAAAAAAGTGATCGAAAATGTGATCGGGTTTCGCCATGTCCTGCGCCAGCCGCGATCCGGCTCGGTCCTTCAACTGCCCGGCGCCGACCTCGTCGTCGCGTTATCCAGTGCGGATATTGCTGCGACAGCGCGCTGGCACGGGAATTTCATGCACGGCCAAGGCCGCCGGCCAGCGATAGACGATGGATGACGATGACAAAAGCCTCCGACCCCATCGACGCACCGCCGCTCACGGAAACGCACCGGCTTTATGAAGACGTCTTCGCCATGCTGCTGGGCACGCTGCTCGTCTCGATCGGCATCGTGCTCTACACCAAGGCGACGCTCGTCACGAGCGGAGCGGCCGGCCTCGCCCTGCTGCTGCAGGCGGCGACGGGCGTCAATTTCGGCGTCCTGTTCTTCGCCATCAACCTGCCCTTCTACTGGCTCGCCGTCCAGCGCATGGGCTGGCGCTTCGCGGCGCGGACCTTCGTCGCGGTCGGGCTGGTCTCAGGCCTCACCTTCGCGACGCCGGGCTGGATCAGGATCGAGACGCTCGATCCGGTCTATGCTGCGCTCGCCGGCGGCAGCCTGATGGGCTTGGGGTTGCTCGCCCTCTTCCGGCATCGCACGGGTCTGGGCGGCGTCAATATCCTGGCACTCTACCTGCAGGAGAACCACGGCATCCGCGCCGGCTGGTTCCAGCTCGGCGTCGATGCGCTGATCCTGCTCGGCGCGCTCCTGCTGCTGCCCTGGGACAAGGTTTTGACATCGCTCGCGGGCGCTGCCGTGCTGAACCTGATCCTGGCGATCAACCACAAGCCGGGGCGGTATATGGGCGTGTCGTAGAGTGCGGTTGCCTCGGCCAAAATTCCGTGCGACCTCCGCTGACAAAGCAAAGCGTGGAGGCGACGAACCATGGCCCAGCCCCTGACCATCGAAGATCTGCGCGTCATGGCCAAGCGCCGCGTGCCGCGCATGTTCTACGACTATGCCGATTCAGGCGCCTGGACCGAAAGCACCTACCGCGCCAACGAGACCGATTTCCAGACAATCAAGCTGCGCCAGCGCGTCGCCGTCGACATGACCAACCGGACGCTGGAATCGACCATGGTCGGCCAGAAGGTGAGCATGCCCGTCGCGCTCGCCCCGACCGGCCTCACCGGCATGCAGCATGCCGACGGCGAGATCCTCGCAGCCCGCGCCGCCCACAAGGCCGGCGTGCCCTTCACGCTGTCGACCATGAGCATCTGCTCGCTGGAGGACATCGCCAACCATGTCGGCCAGCCCTTCTGGTTCCAGCTCTATGTGATGAAGGACCGCGACTTCATCGCCCGCCTGATCCAGCGGGCGAAGACGGCCGGCGTCACCGCGCTGGTGCTGACGCTCGATCTGCAGATCCTCGGCCAGCGCCACAAGGACATCCGCAACGGCCTCTCCGCGCCGCCCAAGCCCACCATCGCCAACCTGATCAACCTCGCCTTCAAGCCACGCTGGTGCCTGAAGATGCTGGACACGCCGCGGCGTGGTTTCGGCAACATTGTTGGCCATGTCACCGGCGTCGCCGACATGTCCTCGCTCTCCTCCTGGACGGCGAGCCAGTTCGACCCGGCGCTGAGCTGGGACGACGTCAAGTGGATCAAGGACCTGTGGGGTGGCAAGCTCATCATCAAGGGCATCCTCGACCCCGAGGACGCCGAAATGGCGGTGCAGTCGGGGGCCGACGCGCTGATCGTCTCCAACCATGGCGGCCGCCAGCTCGACGGCGCCCTGTCGTCGATCGAGGCCCTTCCGGCGATCGTCGAGGCGGTCGGCGGTCGCATGGAAATCCTGTTCGACGGCGGCATCCGCTCCGGCCAGGACGTCATCAAGGCGCTGGCGCTCGGCGCGCACGGCACCTTCATCGGCCGCGCCTTCCTGTACGGGCTGGGCGCGATGGGCGAGAAGGGCGTAAGCTTAAGCCTCGACATCATCCGCAAGGAGCTCGACATCACGATGGCCCTGTGCGGGCTGAGGGACGTGCGCGATGTCGATGGACGCATCCTCGTGGACGGCAACAGGCAGCGGCGCGCCAGCCGCTGAAACGGCTGCCCGCCGTCCCCTCTGGACTCAAGCCCAATCTGCCGTAAGGTCAGAACGACGCTGCACGGGCAATCGTCGCGGGAGGCCGGGATGAGCATTTCGGGCTCGGTCGGAAAAGCCGGCAAGAACTATCCTGCCGATACCGGCGTGGTTCAGGCGCTGCTCAATCCTCATGCCGCCAAACTCGGGATCAAGCTGCTCGTCGTCGACAAGATCTGCGGCCCGCTGACGATCAACGCGATCACGCGCTATCAGTTGATGGTCGTGAAGATGCCGATCCCGGACGGGCGCGTCGATCCCGGCGGCCAGACGATCACCTCCCTGACCGGAAAGCCCGCGCCTGTGGCGAGCGTGATCACGGCGACGCGAACTGTCGCCAAGCTGAACATCGGGCATTTCATCAAGAAGAAGGTCGTGATCGACCCTGCCGACGGCACGCTGCAGGACGCGTACACGGCGTTCGATTACGACATTCCCGACGTCGGCTCGCGCATGGTCGGCACGCAATATGCGATGGGCGTGCCCAATGTGATCACGGTCTCTCCCAAGGCGGAACTGCGCATCGGCGCGACGCTGACGCCCGGCCTCCTCGCCCATGAGCAGTTCCATTACGATGTTGGCTTCGTCGCCGCCCGGGCGCTGGCCCACCAGTTGACCATCGCCCGCGAGCCAACCCTGGCCGCGCTGAAGGCGACGTTCGTCACGCTCGCCAACCTGCATCTCCACCGCCGCGTCGGCCTGATCCAGGGCCGCTACGACGTCGATACCGCCCATGGCGCGAACGCGCACTACCAGAAGATCTGGCTCGACCGGATGGCCGCCTGCATCGCCAATCCGAAGGCCAACCAGATCGGCGGGTTCTGGCTTTGAGGGGTTGTCGGAGGCGCGCTGTTTTCGATCGAGACCTGGTACCGATCGTCGAGGGTCCGCGATCATATCAAGATTCCGTTCGACGGCGTCACGCGTCATGCGTCATGCGGACAAGCGAATTCGGGGCCGGGGAAGGGTCAGTCAGCGACCCCGCCAAGTCCCGCTAAACGGCGAGAATGGCAACGCCATAGTCAGACAATGTTCGATCGGCCGTCGCCAGCGTCAGGCCTCTTTGCATCGCCTGCGCAATCAGCATCCTGTCGAACGGATCGCGATGGAGCAGGGGCAGACGGCCTGCCGCCACAGCGTCGTCACGCCCGACGGGGAGCCATGACACGCCGAGCGCTTCCACCCTTGCCCAGACATCGGGGGAGAACGAAATCTTGCCTGTATTGCGCTTGATCTCCAGCTCCCAGATCGTCACGACGCTGACGAAGAGCTGTTCAGCTTCACCGATCGCCCGGGTGATGGCAGGAGGCAAGCGGCCGCTTTGAAGCCCCGACCACCAGAGCAGGACGTGGCTGTCCAGAAGCAGCCTCATATCGAGCCGGCGCGTTTCGCGCGCTCGCGGTTTTCGAAGCTGTCGCTTCCCTCGAACAGATCAGCCAGCTCGTCGTCCGGCTTCCACCAGTCCGGATCGATCTCGACGAACTGCCCCGCCAGTTGTCCGGGCTCGCGCCATGGCTTGGCGGATGCGGCATGGTCCAGCTGAACCAGCTTCACAGCCGGAACGCCATTGCGCGCGATCACGACCTCTTCGCCCTTCAACACCTGTTCGATCAGGCGAGAAAGCTGCGTCTTGGCCTCATGGACATTGACGACGGGCATTCGCGAGCCTCCGTGTTAGCCAACCTTAGCTAGCACGGATTGGCCCGTTCACACAGGTGAGCCTCAGCGCGAGAACTTCTTGTACTGGATCCGCTTCGGAATCATCGAATCGATCCCCAGCCGGCGCTTCTTGTCTTCCTCGTAATCGGCGAAGTTGCCCTCGAACCATTCGACATGGCTGTCGCCCTCGAAGGCGAGGATGTGGGTCGCGATCCGGTCCAGGAACCAGCGATCATGGCTGATGATCACGGCGCAGCCGGCATAGTCCTCCAGCGCCTCCTCCAGCGCCCGCAGCGTATCGACGTCGAGATCGTTGGTCGGTTCGTCGAGCAGGAGCACATTGGAGCCGGCCTTGAGCATCTTGGCCAGATGCACCCGGTTGCGCTCGCCGCCCGACAGCGAGCCGACCTTCTTCTGCTGGTCGCCGCCCTTGAAGTTGAAGGTCGAGCAATAGGCGCGTGAGTTGATCTCGCGCTTGCCGAGATACAGGATGTCGTTGCCGCCGGAGATTTCCTCCCAGACGTTCTTCTTGTCGTCGAGCGAGTCGCGGCTCTGATCGACATAGCCGAGCGTCACGCTCTCGCCGATCTTGATCGTGCCGGAATCGGGCTTGTCCTGCCCGGTGATCATCTTGAACAGCGTCGTTTTGCCGGCGCCGTTGGGCCCGATCACGCCGACGATGCCGCCCGGCGGCAGCTTGAACGACAGCCCGTCGATCAAGAGCTTGTCCTGAAAACCCTTCGACAGATTCTCGAAATCGACGACGTTGTTGCCCAGCCGCTCGGCGATCGGAATGATGATCTGCGCGCCGTCGGGGCCCTTGTTGTTGGCCTTCTGGACGAGTTCATCATAGCGCTGGATGCGGGCCTTGCTCTTGGCCTGCCGGGCTTTCGGAGAGGCCTGCACCCATTCCTGCTCGCGCTCCAGCGTCTTCTGGCGCGAGACGTCCTCGCGGCCTTCCTGCGCGAGCCGCTTCTGCTTCTGCACCGACCAGGCCGAGTAGTTGCCCTCATAGGGGATACCCTGCCCGCGATCGAGCTCGAGGATCCAGCTCGTGACGTTGTCGAGGAAGTAGCGATCATGGGTCACGATCAGGATCGCGCCCGGATAGGTCCGCAGATGGCCTTCGAGCCAGGCGGTGGTCTCGGCGTCGAGATGGTTGGTCGGCTCGTCGAGCAGCAGCAGTTCCGGCTGCTCCAGCAGCAGCTTGCAGAGCGCGACGCGGCGGCGCTCGCCGCCCGAGAGCTTGGAGACCTCCCAGTCGTCGGGCGGGCAGCGCAGCGCGTCCATCGCCTGATCGACCTTGGAATCGAGATCCCACAGCCCCTTGGCCTCGATCTCGTCCTGCAGCTTGGTCATCTCGTCGGCGGTCTCGTCGGAATAGTTCATCGCGAGTTCGTTGTAGCGATCCATGATCGCCTTCTGCGGCGCGACGCCGAGCATGACGTTGTCGCGGACGTTCAGGGTCTCGTCGAGCTTGGGCTCCTGCGGCAGATAACCGACGCGCGCGCCCTCGGCGACCCAGGCCTCGCCGGTCCATTCCTTGTCGAAGCCGGCCATGATCTTGAGTAGCGTCGATTTGCCCGCGCCGTTGACGCCGAGAACGCCGATCTTGGCGTCCGGGTAAAACGACAGATGGATGTCCTTGAGGATCTGCTTGCCGCCCGGATAGGTCTTCGACAGGCCGCGCATATGGTAGATGAACTGACGGGACATGGGGCGTGCGGGCTCCGCTGCGGACAAGCGTTCGGGACGTGTCGGGAATGATGGCCGGTATGTAGGCGACGGGACGGCCGGTGGCAACGGCGGGGGTTGCCTAGGGACGACGAGTGAAAAGTCAGTATTGGTCTGCTTCCGATCATCCAAGGGGTATTGACCTTAGGAATGGCCTTTGAGCCGCGAGGCGCCGTCATCGCCTCGATGACCTGTTGACGCCACAGAGGCTCAAGGCGCCTCGGCTTCAGCATCCTGCATTCGGGGCGCGGGCCGGCGTTGAAAATCCACCAGTCCGAAATCCCGCTGCGGCCCGCGGCTTCGAAAGCCGTCTGCATGACCTGCGCGCTACGCCCCCAAGTCCGGCACGCTGCATACAGCATGCCGGACTTGCGGATCGGCCGGCCTCCCGCTAGCCTTGGGTCAAGGTCGCCCGAGAGCGGCCGGACCAGATTTTTCGGGAGGACCACCATGAGAATGCTCGCCAGGGCGGCCGCGGCCACCGCCATGACACTTGCCGCATCGACGGCGGCCCTCGCCTTCCCCGACCGTCCCGTCCAGTTGCTCGTGCCCTGGGCTGCAGGCGGCGGCATGGATGCGGTGATGCGGATTTTCGCGGCCGGCTACGAGGCCGAGTTGAAGCAGCCGGTCAACGTGATCAACCGCACCGGCGGCGGCGGGTTGACCGGCCACACCGCGATCGCAACCGCGACGCCCGACGGCTACACGGTCGGCGGCATCAGCCCGGAAATCTCCTTCTTCAAGACGCTCGGGCTCGGCGACATCACGATCGAAAGCGTCGATTCCTTCTCGCGCGTGTCGCTCATTCCCGCCGGCGTCACGGTCAAGGTCGACAGCCCGATGAAGACCGCGGCCGACTACATCAAGGCCGTGAAAGACAATCCGAAGGGCACCTTCATGGCGTCCGGCACCGGCGTCGGCGGCTCCTGGCACATCGCTTAGGGCGGGTTGCTCAAGGCGGCAGGCCTTGCTCCCGATGCCGTGCGCTGGGTGCCCAGCAATGGCGGCGCACCGGCCCTGCAGGATCTCGCTGCCGGCGGCATTAGCGTCTTCACCGGCTCGCCGATCGAGGCCAAGGCCATGCTCGACGCTGGCCGCGTCCGCACCATCCTGATGATGACCGAGGAGCGCCACCCGAACTTCCCCGACGTGCCGAGCGCCAAGGAGGCCGGGCTCGACTGGACCTACCAGAACTGGTTCGCGCTCGCCGCGCCCAAGGGGGTGCCGGCCGACCGGCGCAAGATCCTGTTCGACGCGGCCGAGCGCGCCATGCAGCGGCCCGAAGTACGCAAGGCGATGGCCGACCGCGGCATCACCCCGGTCTGGGACAAGCCCGGCGAATTCGAGGCCTACGCCAAGACCTTCGTGGAGCGTGGCAACGCCGTGCTCAAGGAACTCGGTCTGGCGAAGAACTGATCGACGCAGGCTGACGCGCGCAGCCCCGGCCAATCACAACAGCGCAAGCGCGACCGCATCCCCCTTTCCCCGGCCCGGCATTTGCCAGAGACTTTGTCTCGGCCGGGGCGAGGAGGACGCAAGCGATGCACCTTTTGAAGACGCTGTCTCTGGTCGTGGCGGCGGTTTTCGCCGCCTTGACCTGTTTGGGCCTGGTTTGTCTCGGGCTCGCCTCTCCCGCCCGCGCCCAGTCCGACGAGCCCGGCTGCCGGCCGGAGATGGCCTCGTTTCGCCTGCCGATCCAGCGCGCCGACCTGACTTTGGCCAATCTGGCCAAGGACGAGATCAGGCTCACCTTCGTCGGCCACGCCACCTTCACTATCGAGACGCCGGGCGGCGTCACCGCCGCGACCGACTACAACGACTATGTCCGCCCTCAGCGCACGCCCGACATCGCGACGATGAACAAGGCGCATTCCTCTCATAACTCGCGCAATCCCGACCCCGGCATCAAGCATGTCCTGCCGGGCTGGGACCCCACCGGCGTCGGAGCGGCAAAGCACGACGTGACGCTCGGCGACATGCGCGTGCGCAACGTCCCGACCAATATCCGCAGCTATTCGGCCTCGACCGATTTCGACGGCAATTCCATGTTCGTCTTCGAGATCGGCGAGCTCTGCGTCGCTCATCTCGGCCATCTGCATCACCCGCTGGAGCCGGGGCATCTGCGCGCGCTCGGTCGCGTCGATGTCGTGCTCTTCCCGGTCGATGGCAGCTATACGCTCGACCAGACCGGCATGATCGAGGTGCTGAAAACCCTTCAGGCGAGGGTGATGGTGCCGATGCATTTCTTCGGCGGCTCCAGCCTCGAGCGCTTCCTGCGCCTGACCGACGGCCAATGGCCGACCGAGCGCAAGGCAGAGCCCAGCATCGTGCTGACGAAATCGACCCTGCCAGCGCGGCCGACGGTCATCGTGCTGCCGGGGAATTGAGCGCCTTAACGCTCTGCTTAGGCTGATCGCAGGCCGTGCTGGTTCGTGCCGCGCCGATCCGGCAAGCTGACGGCGCCCGGAGGACCGCACGCCATGATCCGCCATCTGATGATCGCCGCCATCGCAATGGCATTGCTCCCGGCAACCGCCGAGGCCGCCAAGATGCGCTATAGCGGCAGCCGTTCGACCCCGGCCAAACCGGCGGCGGCCGCCCCGGCGGCCCGTCCCGGCGTGGGCGTTGCGGTCGGCGCCGGCGCCGTGGTTGCCCCACGCGTCGTCCGCGCCTCTCGCACGAACGGCCAGCCGGGCGTCGACGAGCCCGCCCGCGTGCCCTTCCCGCCGGCAAGCGCGCCGGCCCCGGTGCTGTTGCGCCTGACCACGGCCGAAGCGCCGAAGACCTGGTGCGCCGGCGAGACCGTGGTCGGCGGATTCTGCGTTGTGAACTGAGGCGCGCCGTTCAGCCCGTCCGCGCCACCCTGCCCTCCAGCGGATAGGCCGGGTCGCTGTAGCCCGGCGTCGAGGGATGGCCGGCCGGCACCAGCCCGTCCACCAGCGCCTCGTCCTCGGCTGAGAACGTGATGTCCAGCGCCGCGAGATAGGCCTGCCACTGCCCCAGCGTGCGGGGTCCTGCGATCGCCGCCGTCAGCAGCCTGTTGTTCAGCACCCAGCCGACCGCGAACTGGATCGGCGTCATGCCGCGCGCAGCCGCATGCGCCTTGATCGTCTGGGCGATGACGAGGCTCTCCTGCCGCCATTCGGTCTGCATGATGCGCTTGTCGCCGCGCGCCGCGCGGGTGCCCTGCTGCGGGGCCGCGCCGGGCTCGTATTTGCCGGTGAGCACGCCGCGCGCCAGTGGCGAATAGGAGGCGACGCCGAGCCCGTAGAAGCCGCAGGCCGGCAGATGCTCGACCTCGGGCATGCGGTTCATGGCGTTGTAGTAGGGCTGGCTGACCACGGGCCGGTCGATGCCGAGATCGTCGCAGAGCCGGCAGATCTCGGCGACGCGCCAGGCGCGGTAGTTGGAGACGCCGAAATAGCGGATCTTGCCTTGCCGCACGAGATCACCGAGCGCGCGCACGGTCACCGCAAGCGGCGTCGCATGATCCTCCTTGTGGAGGTAGTAGATGTCGATGAAATCGGTTCCCAGCCGGCGCAGGCTGTCCTCGCAGGCCTGCATCACCCATTTGCGCGAGAGCCCGGCGCGGTTAGGGCCGTCGCCGATCGCGTTCGCCAGCTTGGTCGCCAGCACCCAGTCGTGGCGATGGGCCGCGATGGCGCGGCCGGTGATCTCCTCCGAGCGGCCCTCTGTATAGGCGTCGGCCGTATCGATGAAGTTGATCCCGGCCTCGCGGGCGTGATCCACGATCATTCCGGATTCGGCTTCGCCGGTCGCGCCGCCGAACATCATCGTGCCGAGGCAGAGCGGCGAAACCCTGAGGCCGGAACGACCGAGCTGACGATAATCCATGGCGACGCTCCTGCGATCCAAGCCTTGCAATTTCAAGGCGTCGAGCCTGCCCCAGTGCGCCGCGCCGCGCCAGCGCGCCTGCGCATGCAGCCCATGCGGAGCGCCGGAGCGGCCGCAGCGAATGCAAGGAAATGCTTAACCTTTCCTGTCACCCTGCGGCATCGCTTCGTTTGGTATGTCATGACGCTCGCCGCGCTCGCCCAGAACCAGCTCCTGACCACGCTGCTGGACGCCCTCCAGCCGGCAACAGTGCTGGTCGCCGGCAAGACGCTGGCCGCGACCTTGCTCTCGCTGGACGGAGAGGGCCGCGCCACCGCTCAGGTCGGCGACGAAAAATTCTCGCTCCTGCTCGCGGGACCGCGGGCGAAGGGGGCGGCGCTGCAACCGGGCGCCACGTTGATCCTGCGGATCGACGCGCCCGAGACGCCCGGCGGCGCGCCGCGTGCAACCCTGCTGGAGGTGCGCCCGCCGCCGACTGGCGCAACGGTCGCAACGCCCGCAGCCGCCTTGCAGGGTCAGCCCGCCAATCCGGCTCCTCCTGCGCAGAACGGCCCCGCCGCCTTGCTCCAGCGTGTGCAGGCGTCCCTTGCGGCAAACCCGCAGACGGCTCCCGCCAGCCAGTCCGCCGTCGCGCCGGCTCCCGTCCAATCTCCCTCCCCCCGCGCGCTCGCCGGACCTCTGCTGGGCCCGGCGCTGGCCAATCAGAACAGCCTCGCGCCGCTGCTGGCCAATCTGCGCGCAGTCGCAGGCGGCGAGGTTTTGCTGGTGCTGCCCAAGCCGCTTCTCACCCTGATTGAAAGCGTGCTCGCACAGACCGTTCCGGCCGAGCGTCGCGCGCCGACCGCCGAGGTGCTTAAGCAGGCCGTGGCGCGTTCGGGCGTCTTCCTCGAAGCGCGGCAGGCGCAGGGCCAGCCCGCCCCGCCGCAAGGCGACCTCAAAGCCAACCTGCAGGCGCTGCGCGCAGCGCTTGCGCCTCTCGTCGCGGCGCTGGCAGAAGCGCCGTCTCCGAAAGCCGAAATCGCGGCAAAGCCCGCCGAGGCTCCCACGACCATCGGCGCAACCGATCCCGCCATCCGCCCGGCCCCGCCGCGCCGCGACGGCCCTCTCATAGCGCAAGCCGTCGCCGAGCCCAGCCTGTCGGCCGGCGACAAGCCGCTGGCAGTGACGCAGACGCTGCTGGAACAGACCGAGTCGGCGCTCGACCGGCTGACGCTGTCGCAATTCGCTTCCCTGCCGCTCGAGTCTTCGCGGCAGGATCCGAACCAGGGCCAGCGTCTCATCACCGAGATCCCGCTCGCCTTCCAGTCGGGAACAGCGATCATGCCGCTACGGATCGAGAGGGAGCCCGGGCGGCGCGAGGCCGGCGTCACCGAGGGCCCACTCTGGCGCGTGCGCTTCGCGCTCGATGTCGAACCGATGGGTCCGCTGCAGGGCGTCGTGACGCTGCAGGGCCGCAAGGTCGGCGTCACGCTCTGGGCCGAGCGCGAGGAGACCAGCCGCATGCTACGCGGCGCTGCCCCCGATCTTGAATCGGCGCTGGCGCATGCCCGCTTCGAGAACGGAACGGTCGATATCCACACGGGCCAGCCGCGCGTCATGCAGGCGACCGCCGGCCAGTTCCTGGACCGCATGTCATGACGACGCCCTCGCCGGACAAGCGCTCTCCGCCGCGTATCGCCGTCGCGCTCGAATATGACGGGCAGGGCGCGCCGCGCGTCACCGCCAAGGGCCGGGGCGAACTCGCCGAGCGCATCGTCGAGACCGGCCGCGAGCATGGCGTCGTGATCGAGGAGAACGCGGTGCTGGCGCAGGCGCTCTCGGCCGTCGAACTCGACGACCAGATCCCCGAAGAGCTCTACCGCGCCACCGCACAGGTCATCGCCTTCGTGCTGTCGATGCGGAGCGAGATGCGGCGGAGCGAAATGCGGCCGACCAACCGGGACGGCGGCGCGTCTTGAGCATCGTCGTCAGGCGCATCCGGGCGGCGGACTACGCCGCGCTCGGCCCGGCCTTCGCGGAGCTGAGCGCTCGCGCGCTCGAACCCAACCCGCACATGGCCCCGGCGGCTGTGACGGCCGCGATGGAACTCGTCGAGGCGGGCGATATCGTCATCGTCGCGGTCTGGTTCAACGAGGCGCTGGGCTCCGAGCGGCTCGCCGGCATCTGGCCGCTGCGCCGCGCGCGCGACTGGCGCAGCGGCTTTGCGCCCGTTCTGTGCGCGCCGCTGTTGCCACTCTACGAGGTGTCCTCCATTCCGGTCATCGACCGGGACCATGCCGACGATGTCATGCAGGCGATGCTCCGGCATCTCTTGTCGGCGCGCGACCTGCCGGACAGTTTGGCGCTGCCGCTGATGCCGCTGGAAGGGCCAAGCCATACCGTGCTCACGGAGGCCTGCCGCGTCACCGGCAGCCGGCTCGCGACCTTCGAGCGCTGGCAGCGGCCGATGCTGATCCCGCAAGCCGGAGACACGGCTGAGACCTACCTCAGACGCGCGCTGGGCTCGGGCTACAAGAAGCGCATGCAGCAGGTTCGCGCCATCGCCAAGCATGGCCTCGTCGGCTTCCAGCGCCGTCGCGGCAAGGCGGCGCGCGAGGCGCTGGAGAGCTTTCTGACGCTTGAGGCCGCAGGCTGGAAGGGCAAGGCCGGCACCGCGATCGCCTCCACTCCCGCCGACGCTGTCTATTTCCGCACGCTCGCCGACCGCTTCGCGGAAAGCGACGGCCTGCAGCTCGACGCGCTGACGCTGGACGGCGCGCCGATTGCCATGGGGCTGCTGGTCGAAAGCGCCGGCAGGCGCCATTTCCTCAAGATCACCTATGACGAGACGCAAAGCCGCCATTCGCCCGGCCGGGCGCTGACCATCGCCATGCTGCGGGCCGATTTCGCAGGCACGCCGGCGACCGTCTTCGACAGCGGCGCGGGCGACGGCGTCGATGCGGGAACCTATATCTGGGGCGAGCGGCGTATGATGGGACACGTCGTCATCGGACTCGGCCGAAAGCGCCCTGCCCTGCCTGAGTTCGCGGCAGCCGCGCGCCAGAACCTGCGCCGCCTGCGCGAGCGGCTGAAGCGCTGAACGCAGGAACGGGCTAGCCCTTGGCACAGCGATCGGCCACATCTGCCGCAAGCACAACGAGGCAGGCCCACCATGAGCGACTTGATCAAAATCGGCATCGTCACCGTCTCCGACCGCGCCTCGGCGGGAATCTACGCCGATGAAGGCGGCCCGGCGATCGAGACCTATTTGAACAGGGCGCTGGCCTCGCCATGGACGCCGGTCGCGCGCGTCATCCCCGATGACCGCGCGCTGATCGCCAGGACGCTGATCGCGCTGGCGGACGAAGAAGGCTGCTGCCTGATCGTCACCACCGGCGGCACCGGCCCTGCCCCGCGCGACGTCACGCCGGAGGCGACGGAGGACGTGATCGAGAAGCCGATGCCCGGCTTCGGCGAGCTGATGCGGCAGGTCAGCCTGCAGAAGGTCGCGACCGCAATCCTTTCGCGCCAGACCGCCGGCATCCGCGGCCGGTCACTGATCGTCAACCTGCCCGGCCGCCCGCGCGCCATCGCCGAGTGCCTCGACGCCGTGATGCCGGCGATCCCCTACTGCATCGACCTGATCGAGGGGCCGTATCTCGAAACCGACCCGGCCGTGATCGTCGCCTTTCGACCAGCGCAGAAGCCCGGGGCGTAGCCGCACCAGTTTTAGCCCGCCAACGCTCTACTGCGGGCGCGGCGCTTCCGGCATGGAATGCGGCTGGGACTGCATCATGGCCATCTGGCGGCAGCACGAACAGCCGGCAGCGGCCTGACTCTGGCTAGGTGCATTCGGCATCGACATCGGCGCTTCAGCGACAGGACGAGCCGGCGTTCCGCACATTCCGCCCGACGTCGCGCTTGTCGTCGATCCGGCCGCCTGCGGAGCGCCGCACATTTGGGCGCTTGCAGGAGCGGCCCACGTCAGCAAGAGAGCGGCCGCAGCGACGAAAACTGAATTTCGCATGATTGTTCCTCCTGTCGTCACTGCTATTCCATTCCTTCGATTGCACGTAGTCACAACACCGTGCAATCCCGCGACGCTTGAGACATGATCTCTTGATCGGGCTCCGCGCATGAGGCGACGGAGCACACGACCGGACACGAGTGCCGGGATCGGGAGAACGGGATGAAACGTCGCGATATTCTCGCAGGTTTCGGCGCAGCGTCGGCCGCATCGATGCTGCCGCACATTGCTCTAGCGCAGGAGCCCTGGCCCTCTCGGCCGATCACCATGGTCGTGCCCTTCCCGCCCGGCGGGCAGGCCGATCTGGCGGCGCGGCCGATCGCGCAGGCGCTGGAGAAGCTGCTTGGTCGGCCGGTCGTCGTCGACAATCGCGGCGGGGCCGGCGGCGCGCTCGGCAATGCGGCTGTCGCGCGCGCGGCGCCCGATGGCTACACGCTGCTGATGACCCTGTCCTCGCTCGCCGTGCTGCCGGAATCGTCAAGGCTGTTTGGCCGCGCGCCCTCCTATGAGGTGACGCAGCTTGCGCCCGTCGCGCGCGTGCTGGCCGACCCGACTTTGCTCGCCGTGCCGGCGGCATCGCCCTGGAAGACGCTGAAGGACTTTGTCGAAGACGCGAAGGCACGCCCCGGCATGATCCCCTACGGCTCGTCGGGCCCCTACGGCACGTTGCATGTCGCGATGGAGATGTTCGCCGTCGCAGCCGGCATCAAGCTGCTGCATGTGCCCTATCGCGGCGCTGGACCGGCGCTGACCGATCTCTTGTCTGGCCAGTTGCAGGCCATCGCCTCGGCGCCGGGCGTGCTCAAGCCGCATGTCGATTCCGGCGCGCTTCGCGTGCTCGCCAACTGGGGCGCGAACCGCATCCCCTCCTTCCCCGACCTGCCGACCTTCAAGGAACTCGGCTATCAGGATGTGGAGTTCTACATCTGGGCCGGGCTCTTCACGCCAGCCGGCATGCCCGCTGCGATCACGACGCGGATTCAGGCCGCGATGAAGACCGCTATGGCCGATCCCGACATCGTCAGGATTTTCGAGCAGGCCGGCAGTCCGCCGGCCTATCAGGATGCGGCCGAGTTCGCCCGCTTCGTCGCGGCCGACAGCGCCAGACTGATCGCGGCGACGCAGAAGATCGGCAAGGTGGAGTAACGCGGCTATAGAATTCCGGATTCAGGTTGAGGCTCCCGACTTCGATCACCTGCGCTTCAACCTCATTGCAAACTGATCTAGCCCCCGCGCTGCTTGACCCACTCACCATAGGTCCCGCGCCTGAGGTCGAAGCGGTCGTTCTGGCGCGAATAGCCGTCGCCGAACATCCGGCCGACCGGCTTGTAGCCGTCCATGCTGACCCGCAATGTCTGGGGATCGACAAGGCCCTCGCGGGCATGGATTCGCACGACCTCGCCGATGAGCAATTCGCGCGTCGGGCTGAAGCTCATCGCGTTGTGCTTGCGGCATTCGAGAGCAAACGGCGCCTCCGCGATGCGCGGCACGGGGATGCTGACTCCCGGCAGGAGCGACAGGCCCGCCGCGTCGATTTCGCTGACCTCTGGCGGGAAATCGATGGCGCAGATGTTCATCGCCTCGGCCAGCGCCTCGTCGACCAGATTGACGACGAAGGCCCCGGCAGCTGCGATATTGCGCGAGGTGTCCTTGGGCTGGTTGCCCGGCCGGTGCTGGAGGCCGAGCATGATCAGCGCCGGGTCCTCCGAGAACACGTTGAAGAACGAGAACGGCGCGGCGTTGACCACCCCGTCAGCCGAGACGCAGGTGACCAGCGCGATCGGGCGCGGCGTCACGCTGGCGCAGAGCAGTTTGTAGCGTTCCTTCGCATCGAGATCGGCGAAGGCGGCGGTGAAGGCGACGGGCTGGCTCATTCGGGTTCGACCACGCCGACCTGATCGGTGATCGGGCCGTAATGCTCGATGCGCCGATGGCGCTTGAAGTCGAAGATCGTTTCCTTGCCGAACAGGGTTTCGTCGAGATCGCAGGGATGGACGACGACCCCGTCCTCCTCGCCATCGACCATCGCGACGATCTCGCCGTCGGGATTGACGATCATCGTGCCGCCCATCAGATGGTGGCCGTCCTCGTCGCCGGCCTTCGCGACCGCCACGACCCAGGTCGAGTTCTGGTAGGCGCCCGCCGCCAGCGAGAGCTTGTGGTGGAACATGCGCCGGTCGGCCGCCTCCTCATTGCGCTGGGAATTGACCGAGGGGGTGTTGAAGCCGAGCACCACCATCTCGACGCCCTGCAGGCCCATCACGCGATAGGTCTCGGGCCAGCGGCGGTCGTTGCAGATGCACATGCCGATCAGCCCGCCCATCGTGCGCCAGACCGGGAAACCGAGATCGCCCGGTTCGAAATAGCGTTTCTCGAGATGCTGGTGCGTCCGCTCGGGATCGTATTCGACATGGCCGGGCAGATGGATCTTGCGATACTTGCCGACGATCGCACCATCCTTGTCGACGAGAATGGAGCTGTTGAAGTGCCGGCCCTCCGGCGTCAGTTCGGCATAGCCGAAGCTCATGCCCATCTTGTAGTGGCGCGCCAGGTCGAACAGCGGCTGCACCGCCGGGTTGGGCATCGTCGCCTCGAACCAGTGGTCCGCATCGGCGCGGTCCTCATGGTGCCAGCGCGGAAAGAACGTCGTCAGCGCGAGCTCCGGATAGACGATCAGGTCCGCCCCCTTGGCCTTGGCGAGGTCCATCAGCCTGATCATCCGCGTGATCACGGCCTCGCGCGTCTCGGATTTCTGGATCGGCCCGAGCTGGGCGGCGGCGACGTTCAGGATGCGGGACATTCAAACCTCGGTCTGGCAGGGCGGTCGTCGAACAGGACGGTCTTCGAGCAGGACGGTCTTCGAGCAAGGATTTGCGCGTGCAGGCACTGCCGCAGAAATGCGTCAGCATCGCGGAGCCGGCGCGCAATCTCGCTCCGATCCGCGCGCGCGCCAAGGGGCGGCGTGCATCGCGGCCAAGCGAGAACCGCGCCAGCCGCCCTGCGCGGGAGGCATGGCGCGCTCACATTCGAGTTTGAGATGGCGTCCCGGGGATGGCGGGCCCGGCTACGCCTGCAGTTCTTTTCCGATCGCCTGGATCAACTGCGGGCCGATCGGATCGGCCGAGGTCGGGAAGCCGCCGACGAGGTCGCCGTCGCGCCCGATCAGGTATTTGTGGAAGTTCCAGCTCGGCGTCTCGCCTGGCTTGCGCATCGCCGCCCAGCGGTAGAACGGATGCGCACTGGGGCCGCGCACCCTGACCTTCTCGGTGAAGGCGTAGGTCGCGCCGTAAGCCGCGCGAGCCGAGTCGGCGATGGCCTGCCCCTCGAGCGGTTCCTGTCCGCCGAAGTCGTTGCTCGGCGTCGCGAGCAGCATCAGGCCGCGGCGCGAATAGCGCTGCCAGAGCAGCTCCAGCATGGCGAGCTGGCCGGCGAACCCGCAATTGGTCGCGGTGTTGACGATCAGGATCGGACGACCGGCATAGGCCGACAGCTCCGAGCGCCCGCCGCCTGGCCGGTCGAAACCGAAATCATGAGCGGTGACGGGTCTTGCGGGAACGGGCGTCGCGGCTGGAGCGGGCGCGCTATCCGCAGTCGTTGGCATCGCATGCGGCAACGCCGGCTGCGCAAGCACAGGCTTGACCAGGGCCGGCGAGGCGACGACGCCTCCGAACAGGCCGACGAATTCGCGGCGCACCAGCCCCATTTTGTCACCCCTGTTCGAACGGCAGCTTCCCCAAGCTGTCCGTTCTACGTCGCATCCGCTCGCGCGGATGCGCTGTCATCATGCCTCAGCAGGCGAGAACCTTCTTCACGCGCACTTCGAGATCGCGCAGCTCATAGGGCTTCACGACGTAATGGTCGGCGCCGTTGGTCGTCGCCTCGTCCATCTTGTCGACCGAGCGCTCCGAGGTGGCCATGATGATCTTGATCTGGTTCAGCTCCGGCACGGAACGGATGGCGCGCAACAGGTCGATGCCGCTCATGCCGTCCATGTTCCAGTCGAGCAGAAGCAGGTCGTAGCGCTTGCCCTGCATCTTCATCAGGGCCTCGCGTGCGTTCTCGGCCTCGTCGATGTCCTGAAACTCGATCTGCTTCAGAAAATACGTCGCGAGACCGCGCATGCTTTTCTGATCATCGACCACGAGGATCCTGTAGTCGCTTCTCGCTTTCATCACGCTCTCCTCAAGCGGTGCGCAAATGGGGGCGCTCGCCGATCAGGTTGCCGACCGCTGCGCCGATCTGGTCGAGCGCCACGACCCGGTCGGCCGCCCCGATCTCGAACGCCGCTTTCGGCATCCCGTTTACCACACAGGTTTCCCCACTTTGGATTAACGTCTCTGCGCCGGCTTTGCGCATGGCTAACAAACCGTCAGCGCCATCGCGTCCCATTCCCGTCAAAAGAATGCCGATGGCATGGCTGCCGAGGCTGCGCGCCACCGAATGGAACATCACATCGACAGACGGGCTATGGCCGCTGACCAGCGGCCCTTCCCTGAGATTGCAGATGAATTCGCCGCGCCGCTCTTCGATTTCGAGATGGCGCGGCCCCCCCGGGGCAACCACGCCCATGCCGGGCTTGAGCCTGTCGCCATCGGCGGCCTCCTTGACGTCGAGCCCTGTGGCGGTCGCGAGCCTGGCGGCGAACTTGGCCGTATAGCCCGGCGGCATGTGCTGGACGACGACGATCGGGATCCGGTGATGCGCGAGGTCGCGCATCACGACCTGCACCGCCGGCACGCCGCCGGTGGACGCGCCGATCGCGATCAGCGAGGCGCGGCCCGCGCTGCGCGCCGGCTCCCGTACGGGCATCGGGCGCGATGGCGCGTTCTCGCGCGCGGCGGCGAACATGCGCCGGCTCGACGAGGCGCGCCCCAGCGCGGCAACAAGGTGCTTCATGAAGCCGTCGAGCGTATGCGTCGAGCCGTCCGGCTTCTCGATGAAGTCGATCGCACCGAGTTCCAGCGCCTGGATGGTGTTGTCGGCGCCCGGCCCGCCGAAGGCGGACACGATCAGCACCGGCAGCGGGTCCTGCTTGAGCACGCGCGCCAGCAGCTTGAGGCCGTGCCGGCCGGGCAGTTCGAGATCGAGCGTCAGGATGTCGGGCCGCAGCGCCTGGATGGCGTCCCAGCCCTCCTCGGCGCTGCCCGCGACGCCGATGACCTGGAAGCCGGGCGCGCTGTTGATGATCTGCGTCATCAATTTCTGCATCAGCAGGGAATCGTCGACGACGAGGACTTTGACGGGTGCGGTCGAGGAGGTCGGCATGCTCATCACCAGATCTCCACGTCACAGGCCACGGGCTGGGTCTTGAGCCGGTTGAGATAGGCGATTTCCTGCTCGTGCTCGGGATCGCGCGAGGTCGACTGGACATGCTGGACCCAGGCACGCCCGGTCGAGGGCTGGTAGTGGATGCGCCGCGAGCGGGTGCCGCCGACATCCTTGGACACGACCGGGATGCCCTCGACCTTCAGGAACTCGTTGACGAAGGCGATGTTGCCGTCGCCGATGGCGAGCATGGTCGCGCCCGACAGGACGCGCGCGCCGCCGAAGACCTTGGCTTCGAGATTGCCGCGCCGCGCCCCGCGCTTCAGCAGGCCGTTGATCAGGACCTCCATGGCGGTGTCGCCATAGCGCTCGCCGGCATTGGCGTCGGAGCCGCCATTGTTCTTGGGCAGCAGGAAATGGTTCAGCCCGCCGACTCCGGCGGTCGGATCGCGCATGCACACCGAGATGCAGGAGCCGAGCACTGTCGCGACGATCTCGTCCTTGGCAGACGTGATCTCGTGCTCGCCCGGCGCGACGGTGATGATCGTCGCCTCGAAGCGCGGGTCGAAATAGCGGCGAGAGGACCGGGCGAGGCTCATGGGATTCTCTCGTAGATGGTGCGGCCGATCAACCTGAGTTGCGCGTGCGGTTGCGGGAGCGATTCCGAATGGCCGAGATAGAGGAAGCCGCCCGGCGCCAGCAGCGTGACGAACCGGTCGAGGATCGAGGCCTTGGTCTGGGTGTCGAAATAGATGAAGACGTTGCGGCAGAAGATCACGTCGAACGGGCCGCCCATCGGCCATTTCTCGATCAGGTTCAGGCGCTTGAAGGTCAGGAGCCGGCGCAGTTCGTCGCTGATCCGGACCTCGCCACTCTTGGCCGCGCCGTCGAGCTTCAGCAGAGGCTTCACATCCGGCGGCAGCCGCTCGAACAGGTCGGTTGCGTAGACCCCGGCATCGGCCCGGTCGAGGATGTCGGTGTCGATGTCGGTGGCGAGAATCTTGAGATCGACGTCGTTGCGCGAGCCCAGCACGTCGCGCGCGATCGCTGCGATGCTGTAGGGCTCCTCGCCCGAGGACGAGGCCGAGGACCAGATCCGGATGCGCCCGCGACGGCCGCTGCGCTCACTGATCAGCTTCGGCAGCACATCCTTGCGCAGATGGTCGAAATGGTGCCGCTCGCGGAAGAACGCCGTGTGGTTGGTGGTGACGGCGTTGATCAGCTCGGGGATTTCGTCGGCCGCGCCGGGCGACTTCAGATAGGCGCAGTATTCGGCGACCGAGTTCAGGCCCAGCGCCTTGACGCGGCGCGCCAGCCTTCCGCGCGTCATCGCTTCCTTGTGCTCGCGAATGACGATGCCGGCCTGCTCGTAGACCAGCTTGGCGATGAAGCCCATATCGTCGCGCGACAGCGTCGCGTCGGCGAGGCCGGGCTGGGGGGCTTGCATGGCGTTGGACCTGGACATCGCGATCAGAACTCCGCCCAGTCATCGGCACGACCGCCGCCAGCAGCGCGGCGACGCAGACTGGACCGGCTTGCAGCCGGCTCGTTGAGAATGGGTTGCGGCCGGCGCGGCGCGGGCGCGGCGGCGGAGGCGCGGGCCTTGTCGCTGAGACGGGTCTTGTCGCTGAGACGAGTCTTGTCGCTGAGAACAGTCTCGGCGAGGCGATGCAGCCGATCCGGCGCCATCATCGTCAGGCTCGGGCCGGCGGCATCGGTCCGGAAGAAGGCGACGAGCGAGCGCAGGCGCGCGATCTCGTCCGTCAGTTCGGTGGCGGATGTCGCGCTTTGTTCGGCCAGCGCCGAGTTCTGCTGCGTCGTCTCGTCCATATGGGCGACGGTCTGGCTCATCTCCTCGATGCCATGGGCCTGCTCGGCCGCGGCCGACGAGATCTCGGCGACGGTGGCAGAGACCTTGCCGGCCGCAGCCACGATCCGCTCCAGCGCGGCCCCGGTCGAGCGCACGAAACGGACGCCCTCGCCGACCTGTTCGTTCGAGGTGACGATCAGCCCCTTGATGTCCTTGGCCGCCTGGCCGGAGCGCTGCGCAAGCAGGCGCACTTCGGAGGCGACGACAGCGAAGCCCTTGCCGGCGTCGCCGGCGCGGGCGGCTTCCACCGCCGCGTTCAGCGCCAGCAGGTTGGTCTGGAAGGCGATCTCGTCGATAACGCCGACGATCTCGGAAATCCGGCCTGACGAGGTCTCGATCCGCTCGATCGCGCCAACGGCCTGGACCACGACCGCCTGACCTTCGGTCGCCACGCCCATCGCCTCGCCGGCGAGTTCGGTCGCCTCGCGCGATCGGGCGGCGCTGTGCTTGACCGAGGCTGCGAGTTGTTCGGTCGTGGCGGCGGTCTCTTCGAGATTGGTCGCGGTTTCCTCGGTGCGCGCGGCGAGGTCTCCTGCGCCCTGGCTGATCTCGCTGGCGGCGCGCGCGACATTGCCGGCGCTCGACTGGATGGTCGTGACGGTTTCGCCGAGATGGCTGAGAGTGGCGTTGAGGCTCTGTTTCAGCTCGGCGAAGAGCCCGCGATAATCGCCCTGCATGCGTCGCGTCAGATCGCCTTCGCTGAGCCCGCCGAGCGCGCCGGCGAATTCGCCGAGCGCCTGCTCGACCAGCCCGTTGATGCGGTTCATGCCGTCGGCGATCTGCGCGAGTGACTCAGGCTTGCCAGCAAGCGGCACGCGAGCCGAGAAATCGCCCTCGACGGCCGCGCTCACCAGGGCGGCGACCTCGGCTGCGGCAGCGAGTTCATCGGTCAGTTCGAGCCATTCGACCGCCATGCCGAGCCGCTCGCCAGCGCGGCCCTGAACCGGGCACAGCGTCAGGGAGACGGTGCGGCGGCCAAGCGCGAAGCGTACGGAACGCGCCTCGCCGCCGGCGGCGGCAGGCTCGCGCTGGACGGCGTCGATCACCTTTCCCAGCATGTCCTTGGCCGAGCAGCCCGGAAAGGCGAGGCGGAAATCGTCCTGCGCGTCTGCGAAGAACTTCAGCAGCGATTTGTTGACGTAGACGACCCGATCCTGCGCGTCGCAGACCATGACATTGGTCCGGCAATCGTCGAGCGCGGCGCGAATCCGGGCGGCCTCGACCCCGGTCTCGTGGACGCTCTTGAGGGCGCGCGCGAGATCGCCGATCTCGTCGCCACGCGTCAGACCCGGAATATCGCAATGCTCGCCCTGGGCGAGACGCCCGACCGCATCGCGCATCGTGCCGACGGGTTTGTGGATCGACCGCGCCGCGAACCAGCCGATCGCTGCAATGGCGCCAAGCGCGCCCGCGCCCACGGCCAGCATCTGCGGCAGAGCGGAGCCGAGCAGCGCGTCGGCCTCCGCTGCGTTGAGCTTGCCTTGCGCCACGAGTCCGCCCAGTCGGCTCGAGGCCAAGCCATAGGCGACCGCGGCCACGGTCCCGCCCGCCGCCAGAGCCGCGCCCGTGAACATCAGCGGCAGCCTGACAGACAATCTGGCGAATGGACCCTGGCTGCGCATGTCGTTGGCGTTTCTTTCTTCGCGCGAAATGATCCTGACGCGGGCCGAGGGGCGACGTGCCCCGCGGCAGCCTTCAGTTCGCGCGTGCCGTCTTGGCCATGGCCGCCGGATCGACGCCGCCGTCGCGGATCACCGCGCCGAGGTCGAGCAGGGCGACGATGTCGGTGTCGAGCAGGACGAGGCCTTCGATCAGGCCATGCTCGTCGCGCTCCAGGTCCGGCGCCGGACGAACGGCGCTGACCGGTACGTCGACAATGTCCGACACCGAATCGACCAGCAGGCCGGCGACCTTGTCCTCGATGTCGACGACGACGATGACATGGGTCGCGGTCGCTTCCGTCTGGCCGAGCCCGATCGAGGTGCGCAGGTCGTAGACCGCGAGGATGACGCCGCGCAGGTTGAGCACGCCGCGCACATGCGGGGCGGCGTGGGGCAGCGGGGTCGTCGTCTGCCAGCCCTTGATCTCGCGCACCATGCCGACATCGATGCCGAAGGTGCGGTCGCCGACCTTGAATGTGACGATGCGGCGGACAGTGGATTCCGGCTGGGCCGAGGAGAAGTGCTTTTCGCCGAGTTGAAGGGTCATGGTCATCCAGCCATTTTCAGTGCGGGAACGGGGGAACGGCCGCTGGTCGCGGCAAGGCGGAGCATGGAGTCGACGTCGAGGATCAGCGCGACGAGGCCGTCGCCGAGGATGGTCGCGGCCGACGCGCCGTTGACCGTGCCGTAATTGCCTTCGAGGCTCTTCACCACGACCTGCTGCTGGCCGACGATCTCGTCGACCGCGATGCCGACATTGTCGCCGCGCTCGGTCTCGGCGATGATGATGATGTTCTCGTTGCGCGTGCCGATGGAGCCCATCACGGCGCCGAGCCGGTGCAGCGGCGTGACCTCGCCGCGCCAGCGCAGCACCTCCTGCCCGAAAGTGAGATGCTCGATCGGCGTCGAGGCGAGATGCTGCGTCTCGATCACCGAGGCGATCGGGATGACGTAGCGGTCGTCGCCGCAGCGGATGACCATGCCTTCGAGCACCGCCAGCGTCAGCGGCAGGGCCAGCGTGAACTTGCAGCCCCGGCCGGGTTCGGAATCGACCGAGATGCGGCCACCGAGCGATTCGACGTTGCGGCGGACGACGTCCATGCCGACGCCGCGACCCGAGACGTCGCTGATAACCTCTGCCGTCGAGAGGCCGGCAGCGAAGATGAGCTGGTCGATTTCCTCGGGCGCGAGCTTCTCGTCCTGGCCGACGAGGCCGCGCGATTTCGCCTTGGCGAGGAGCTTGTCGCGACCGATGCCGCGCCCGTCATCGGTGACCGAGATCACGATGCGACCGGCGCGGTGCTCGGCGACAAGCTTGATCACGCCCTCGGGTGGTTTGCCGGCGGCGACCCGCTCGTCGGGCGTCTCCAGCCCGTGATCCATCGAGTTGCGGATCATGTGGGTCAGCGGATCGGCCAGTTCCTCGATGATCGTCTTGTCGACCTCGGTGTTCTCGCCTTCGAGCACGAGGCGCACTTCCTTGCCGAGCGTCTGGGCGAGCTCGCGCACGAGGCGCGGCATGCGCTGGAACACGGCCTTCACCGGCTGGGCGCGCACCGCCATGACATGGTCCTGCAGCTCGCGGGTCTGGCGCGACAGGGTCAGGATGCCCTCAGCCGTCTTGGCGTAGATGTCGTAGGGCAGCGAGCGGACGCATTCGACCAGCATCGACTGGGTGATGACGATCTCGCCGACGAGGTTCATCAGCTTGTCGATGCGGTCGAGATCGACGCGCACGCTGACGGCCTGGCGCTGACGCGCCTGGGCGGCGTCGTTTGCGGGCGCACGGGCCGGAGTCCGCGCCGCAGGCGCTTGCTCGACCGGAGCGACCGGCGTCGGCATGGCCGCAAGCGCGACCGGCTTGGGCGGCGCGATATCGGGCGCGGGCGCGGCGTCCAATGCAGGGCCGAGCCTGGCCAGGATCGCCGACAGATCGGCGGCGACATTGGCCGAGACCTCCGGCGACGCGACCGGCGCGCCGGCGGCTGGCGCATCGTCGTTGGCGGCATTGGCCGCGACCGTCTCGATCTCGAATTCCTCGGCCGCCAGCGTGAAGTCGAAGCGGCTGTAGATCTCCTCGACCGACAGCTCGGTGCGCAGCATCACGGTGAAGCGCATGTAGCAGTCGCTGACGTCGAGCGTCTCCAGTGCGGGCACCTGGCTGAGATCGCAGATCACCGAGACGATGTCGTCGGCCGGCAGCGAGCCGAGCACGACGCGCGGCTCGATCACGCGGCGGAACAGGTCGCTCTCGGGCCGGATCTTCAGGCAGATGTCCTGACCTGCCTTGGCGGGCGCGGCGGCGACCGGGGCCGCCTTGGCTGCGACCGGCTCGTCGTCCCAGCCGGAATCGGCCTTCGCGGCCGGAGCCGCCGTCTTGGCCTCGACCATGGCGAGAAGATTGCCGAGCGCGGCGATGCCGGGAGGCGCGTCGCTGGCGGGAGCGGCCGGGGCCGCTGCCGCCGGAGCGGCGGGCGCGGCGACCGGGGCCGGCGCTGCCGCCGGCTTGGGCGCCTGGCCGACCAGCTCGAGCGCAGCCAGAAGATCGGGACGCGGCCGGGCCGGCTCGTCATTGCGCGCGGCCGAAACGAGATCGGCGACAGCGTCCGAGCAGCGCAGGAACAGGGCGAAGGGCGCATCCTCGAGGGCGACGCGACCGGAGCGGAGATGATCGAGCGAGGCTTCGAAGACATGCGCGAAGGCGACGAGTTCGGTGCAGCCGAATGCGCCCGCGCCACCCTTGATCGAGTGGATCGCCCGGAAGGCGGCGTTGACGTCCTCGGAATCGGTCGAGCCCTCGTCGAGCGCCTGGAGCTTGATCTCCAGCGCGCCGAGGAGCTCCTCGCACTCCTGGAAGAAGGTCTGTTTGAGTTCCGCCAACGGATCCATCTGGCCGCCTCAGTTCTGGTAGCGGGCGACGAGGCCGAGCAGGGTATTGGGCTCGAACGGCTTGACCATCCAGGCGCTGGCGCCGGCGCGGCGGCCCTCGGCCTTGATTTCAGCACCGTTCTCCGTGGTCAGCACGATGATCGGCGTGTTCTGGCCGGCAGGCCTGGCGCGGCAGGCGCGGGTGAACTGGATGCCGTCCATGATCGGCATGTTGAGGTCGGTGATGACGACATCGGGCTTGAACGCGTCGAACTGGGCCAGCCCCTCCTCGCCGTTCTCGGCGGAAGCGACCTCGTGGCCGGCGTTCTTCAACGTCAGGCAGAGCAGGCTCAGCAGGGTCTTGGTGTCGTCGATGGCGAGGATTTTCATCCGTATCACTCCAGAACGAGAGCGCTTTGAGCGGGATCGAACCCGATCGCCTGCAGGGATTGGCGGCATTCCGCGGAGGCCGCCTTGAGCGACACGCTGAGGCCCTTGGCCTTCGCGCTGGCGGCTGCGGAATGGAGGAGCTGGATCCAGAGGCTGGGCAGCGGCCCCGCCTCGGCGCATTCGACGCTGACGCTTTCCTTCTGCTCCAGCGCGACGAGCAACTGGTTGCGGAAGGCTGCGGCCTCGGAGCGGCCCAGGAAAGGCGGTAGGGAGACTGTGATGACCACGGCGGCGCGACCCATGAATGCTTCGCAGAGGATCGCGCCAAAATGGTAAAAATTTTGCTAATCCGGCAGCGTCTCGTCAACCTTTTGGGCGTTTCAGCAGCGGAATTGCGTCGATCGGACGCTGCCTTCGCCTTGTGTCACAAGTCAGGCGCAGGCCGCTCAGAACATGTTGTTGCTGATCGCGCGCGGAACCAGCGAAATGCTGCCGCCGACATCCTTGTATTTGCGCGGGACGTTGATGACGCCCGACAGATGAACCCAGAGATTGTTCGGCGAAATCGGCTTGGTGATGATCTCGTGCGCACCGAGCTTGGCGGCATGGACGACCGAGCGCCGGTCGGGCCGCTCCATCATCACCAGCACCGGCGCCTTGGCGAAGGGCGAGGTCTTGAAGGAGCGCATCGAGGCGAGGCACTTCATGCTGCCGGAATCCGGCAGATCCCAGTCGAGCATGACGATGTTGGGCTGCTTCTGGATGAACATCGTCGCGGCCGAGGCCAGATCCGACGCCTCGAAGATGCGGTGTAGCTGCGCCTGATACAGCATCGTGCGGATGATCCGCCGGTAATGCGGGCTGGGATCGATCAGCAGCACCGAGAGGTTCGGGAAGGATGGCGCGATATGCATGACGCTTGACCGCCCAGCTCACTCAACACGACGACACACAAAAATTCGCAACGCGCGAGGCACACGGCCTCCCGGCCGCCCCATCCACGTTCAGGTCTTCAATCCGAAGCGAAACCCGCCCCAGTGCCGGCCCTTGACCATGATCGGAGCCGACAGATCCTCCATCACGAGGAATTCGCCGCCGCCCATGTCGCGGCGATAAGTCTGCAACAGGAACGGCTTGCGGTTGCGCGCGGCCGCCAGGCCCGTGCGATCGTTGAAGATGCGCCGGTTGCGGCAATTGGCGTTGTTCCAGACCGGGTCGCGACCCTGCGGCTGCGAATATTTGCGGTTATGCGTCGGCAGGAAGCCGTTGCGGTCCACCGCCGCGCAGAACACGATGCGCGCGCTGGTCGCCAGCAGCTCTTCCTGAATCGGCGGCAGCAGCCGGTCGGTCAGCGCAACGAAGCGGGTCATGTGCTGCAGCGGGTCGGACCCTTCGACCGGCCGGTAGGCCTCGTCGAACAGGTCGGCCATCGTGACCTCGCCACGCGCCAGCGCCTGCTCGAACAGCCCGCCGATCGTGGCTGCGGTTTCCATGGCGGTGGCGATCAGTTCGGACTGGGCTGTGCGCACGCCGGACGCCGCGATCGAGCCCAGGATCGCCTCGCTGATCGAGACGAGCTGGTCGGTGCGCTGCGAGGCGCGCTCCAGATTGGCGCTGGACGCATCGACGCCGGAGACAAGATTGCGCAGATCCTTGCCGACATCGGCGAAGGCGATGGCGTTCTCGCGCGTCGGAACCGAGATCGCGTCGATATTGCCGATCAGCCCGACGACCGACTTGCCGAAGCTGTCGAGTTCGCCGAGCTGCAGCGCGATGCCCTGGCTCTGCTCGCTGGCGCGCCGCGCCGTCTCGGCATTCTCCTGGCTCTTATGGGCCAGGAGATCGACCGCCTTGACCAGCGCGTCGAGCTGCCTGGCGCCAGTCGTCGTCGCCTCGCGGGTTTGCTCGGCCAGTTGCTTGACGGCGGCTGCGATCACCGCGAACCCGCGCCCGGCCGTGCCGCTGCGGGCCGCCTCGACGCCGGCATTGATCGAAAGGAGCTGGATCTCCCGGGTGATCGACTGGATCGCGTCGCTCGAGGCGCGCGCCTTGTGCGCCTCGCCGACGGCATCGGCCAGCGCCGAGGCCAGCGTGCTGGCTCCCAGCGTCAGCGCCTCGATATCGGACTGGGCGACATTGAGCCCGGCCTTGACCGATTCGGTGACGCGGGCGAGCCCGCTGCGGACGACCGATGCCGTCGCTTGCGCGCCGTCGGCCGCCTGCTCGATCGAGCGGTTGGCGCGCGAGACCTGCTCGACGGCGACGACGAGCCGGTGCAAACCGTCGGTCTGGCCTTCGAGCTGGCGCGTCACGTCGCCGATGCTGCCGGAGATGTCGGTGATCTCGGCCCCGAGCTTGCCGAAGCGCTCGGCGATCTCGCGCACCGCGCGCGCCGCGCCCGCATGGGACGGCGCGTCCTCATTGACGTTGGCGGGCTCGGGCGCCTTCAGGGCGTGCGCTTGCATGATCATCCGCTTTCGGGCCGGTCGGTTTCCAGTCGGACCTTAGCCAAAACGCGGTAAATTCGGCGTTAATGGCGCGATCAGCGCGCAACCATCGGTTCGGCGCGGCCGGCTGGCAGCAGGATCGCGCCCGACGCCGCAACGATCAGCACCAGACCGAGCCAATCGCCTGGCAGCGGTCTTTCGCCCAGCAGCAGGACCGAGCCGAACGTGCCAACCGCCGGCACCATCAGCGTGCCGATGCTGGCGAGCCCTGCCGGCAGCCGCGCGATCACCGTGAACCAGATGAAATAGGCCAGCGCCTGCGCGCCGAGGATGTGGAAGGTCAGGGCCGCGATCGTGCGCGGCTGCAGTGGCCCGATGCGGGGCGGTCCCTCGAAGACCAGCATGCCGATTCCGGCGATGAGGCCGCCGATCAGCAACTGCCAGGCCGCGACCGTGATCGCCGGGACCGGGATCGGCCAGCGCTTGGTCACGATGGTGCCGAGCGCCCAGCTCAGGCTGGCGACCAGCGCCAGGATCAGCCCCAGCGTCAGCCCGCCGTCCCGCCAGAGCGGCAGACCGAGCGCGGCCAGGCCGGCCGCACCCAGCCCCAGCCCGAGAAGCCTGCGCCGGTCGAGCCGCTCAGCCAGCCAGAGCCAGGCCATCAGCGTCGACCAGAGCGGCATGGTGAAGGTCAGGATCGCGGCCCGCGAGGTCGGCGCCATCAATTGCGCGAAGGCGAGCAGCACGTTGAAGGCGGCGATCGAGAGAAAACCCGCCACCAGCAGGCGCAGCCAGTAGGCACGCGGCACGGACAGGGATTGCCGGCCCAGAAGCGCGATTACGACCAGCGCCAGCCCGGCGAACGCCATGCCGCCGGAGCGCAACGTCCAGGGCGCGATCTCGCCAAGCGCGATGCGGACCGCAGGCCAGTTGAAGCCCCAGAGCAGTCCGAGCAGCGGAACAAGGAGCAGCGTGCGCGATTGTGTCATGGGGTGAGTATGGCAAACCGACGCGCCGCACCGTCATGCGAAACACGGCGCGGTTCTGCGCTTGTGCCGCATCGACTGCGGCTCCGTTGACGAAAAAACATCACGCCTCGCATGGCCCGCTGCATCCGCAGGCCGACCATGCGATTAACGCAACGGTAACGTCGGCGCCCACGCCGTCGCCCCACGGAGGATGTCATGACGAACGCGACTTCGTTTTCCCGCCGCTCGCTGATCGGCTTTGGCGCTGCCGCCATCGCCGTCTCGGCCGCGCCGAAGGTCTGGGCCCAGGCTGCCGCTCCCGCTCCCGCCGCCGGTCCGTTCTCGCTGCCCAAGCGCGCCTATGAGGCGGCGGCCCTCGAGCCCCATATCGACGCGATGACGATGGACATCCACTACACCCGCCATCACGCCGCCTTCGTCGCCGGCCTGAACGGCGTCGCCAAGACCCACGGCGTCGTCGCTTCGACCCCGCTGCACAAGCTGCTCGGCGACCTCATGTCGGTTCCGGAAGCCGCCCGCACGGCGGTCCGCAACGCCGGCGGCGGCCACGCCAACCACACCATGTTCTGGGAGGTCATGGGCCCGAACGCCGGCGGTGCGCCGACCGGCGACGTCGCGGCTGCGATCACCAAGGATCTCGGCGGCTTCGACAAGTTCAAGACCGATTTCGAGGCCGCCGGCCTGCGCGTCTTCGGCTCCGGCTGGGTCTTCGTCACGGTCGCCGCCGACGGCAAGCTCGCCATTGTCTCCAAGGCCGGCCAGGACAACCCGCTGATGGACAAGCAGATGCCGCTCTTCGGCAACGACGTCTGGGAGCACGCCTACTACCTGAAGTACCAGAACCGCCGCGCCGACTATCTCAAGGGTTGGTGGAACACGGTCAACTGGGCCAAGGTCAACGAGCGCTACGCCGCCGCCAAGGCCGGCAAGCTGACGGTCTGACCCGATTGCCACGCGCGTGATTGCAAGAATGCCCGGTCGCAGGACCGGGCATTCTTCGTCTTCGCGAGCGCAGCGAAGCGACCAGGGACATAGCGCGCGATTCTGGATTGCTTCGCTGCGCTCGCAAAGACGGTGAGCGCTCACCCAATGGCCGGCGGCCTCGCCACGCATACGCCCGCCTGTTCCAGCGCGAACGCCGCGCGCAGGCACAGATCCTCGCGCCACGGCGCGGCGATCACCTGCACGCCGATCGGCAACCCTGAGCCGAACACCGGCACGGCCGCGACAGGCAGCCCGATCGCGGAGATCGGCTGGGTGAAGATGCCGAGATTGGGCCGCAGCGGCACGGTCTCGCCGCGCAGGTCCAGAGTCGTCTGGCCGATCAGCGGCGCAACGCATGGCGTCGCTGGCGCGATGATCAGGTCGATATCCTCGAAGACCCGCATGACCTGATCGTGGAACCAGCGCCTGACCCGCTGCGCCTGGATGTACCAGGCGCTCGGCTGCATCGCCCCGGCCAGAAAGCGGTCGCGCGTATCGGGGTCGAAATCATCGGCTCGCGCCCGCAGTCGCTCGAGATGGAAGGCGGCGCTCTCGCCATTCGTGATCAGGAAGGCGGCGGCTCGCGCCAGCGCCGCACCCGCGAGTTCGATCGTGCGGCCGGCCCCGAGCGCTTGCGCGACGGCTGCTACCGCAGCTTCGGCCTCCGGCATGCCTTCTGTCGAGAAATACCCGCTCGCGACCGCGATCCGCAGGCCAGCCGTGCCAGCATTGAGACCGGGCAGGCACGGCTCGGCCGGTCGCTGCGCACAAGCCGGATCATGCGCGTCAGGCCCCTGCAACAGGTCGTAGGCCAAGGCGAGGTCGGTCACTTCGCGCGCAAACGGCCCGAGATGATCAAGCGAGTCGCAAAAGGGGAAGGAGCGCGTCCGCGGCAACCGGCCATAGGTCGGCTTCAACCCGAAAATGCCACAGAGCGAAGAGGGCACGCGGATCGAGCCATTGGTGTCGGAGCCGAGCGACAAAGGCGCAAGCCCTGCTGCCGTCGCGGAGCCCGAGCCCGAGGACGAGCCGCCGGACATGCGCGCGCGGTCGTGAGGATTGCGGCAGGGCCCGTCATGGGCGTTCTCGCCGGTGAAGTCATAGGCGTATTCGCCCATGTTGAGCCCGCCGAGCAGGACCGCACCCGCCGCGCTCAGCCGCTCGACCAGTTCGCCGTCGCGGGTCGCAGGCGCGCGTTCGCGGTTGATCTTCGAGCCCGCCCGCGTCGGCAGGCCCTCGATGTCGAACAGGTTCTTGACCGCGAAGGGCACGCCGGCGAGCGGCCCCAGCGTCTTGCCCCGCGCCCGCGCCGCGTCGATGCCGCGCGCCTGCGCCAGCGCGCGCTGCGCCGTGACGTCGGTGAAGGCGTTTATTGTCGGATTCAGCGTGGCGATGCGGGCGAGATAGTCGCCGGTCACCGTCTCGGCCGAGACCGCTCCTGTCCTGACATGATCGGCGATGCGATGGGCCGGCGTGAAGGCGTCAAGGCTCACCTCTGCATCTCCGGAGCCGGCAGTGGTTCTTTGACAGGAAGGCCCGGCCGAAAGCTCGGCGCGAGCTCGAACCCGCCATCGTCGAGCGGCGCGCCCTGCACGATCGTCGCCATCCGCTGCGCGACCTCCAGGAACTGCAGCACGCCCGGGCGCTGTTCGTCCGTGATTGTCAGCCCAAGCGTCGGCGCCATCGCGTCGCAATGACGCCCTGCATCGAAAGACGGCTTGGCGAGGTTCATTCCACAGGCTCCATGGTGGCGCGAGGTTCGGTCGTCATCGTCTTGGCTGCGCCCTCACCGGCAAGCTGGCGCGCGCAGAGCCAGAGGAAGCCCGCCACCATCGCATAGGCAAGGCTGATCGACGGCGTAACGCCCAGCCCCTTGCCGACGCCGATCGCTTCGCCATGCATCAGCCCGAAATAGGTCAGCACCGCGCCGGCCGCCGCAAACCCCGCAGCGTGCAGAAACTGCTTCTCGATGATGAACACCGCGATCGCCCCAAGCACGAGCCCCGACAGGATCGCGCCGCCGCCCATCAGTTCCAACCCGTGATAGAGCACGCCCATATTGGCCATCTTGTCGATGCCGACAGCCGCTGCGTTCGTGCCGGCCGCCCCCAGCGCCCCATCGATCTGCACCTTGGCCCAGGCTGCGAGATGCGGCGTTACGGCGAGCACGATCGCGGGCGCGTGACTCGTCGGCGTGGTCTGGAAGGCCTGCGCGCCGATCAGCATGCCGATATAGAGCAGGATCGGCGAGATCGCGACGATCGGCACCAGCGCCAGCAGCAAGGCGATGACTCCGAACCAGCACAGCCCGATCACGATCAGGCCCGTGGCAGCCGAATAGCCGATGCGCCCGCCCATCGCTTTCCAGCCGGGATGGCCGATATAGACCGCGTTGATGAAGGGGTTGCCCATCAGGCAGCCGATCAGGGAGACGACGCCGTCGGCGGTCAGCACCCGCGTCGTCGGATAATGGTCGCCGGCGGCTTCCGCGCTCTCGACATTGTCCATCGCCTCGACGAGGTCGTAGATGCCGAAGGGAATCGCAGTGACGAGGATGATGCCGAGATAGTCGAAGCCCGAGAAGACATGGTTGAAAGCCGGGACCGGCAGCGAGAAGCCGAAATTCGAGAAGGCGGCGCCGAGCTTGGCGAGCGACATGCCGCCGACATCGAGCCCCAGCAGCGTCGAGCCCCAGGCGATGATCATGCCGAAGGCGATGGCCACCAGCCCCGCCGGTATCCCCTTGGGATAGCGCACGCCCCCGAACCAGCTCACCAGGATGATGGCGAGGCAGACCAGCCCGATCGCGGGCGTAAGAAAAATCTCCAGCGCCGGCCGCATCGAGATGAAGGCGATCGAGACGCCCGCCAGCGTGCCGAGCAGCGCCGCTCGCGGCGTGATCCTGCGGATGTAAGGCGCGATGAAGCCGCCCGCAATCAGGATGAAGCTCTGGAAGAACACCCAGACGAGGCCGGCCTCCCAGCCCTTGATCGGATCGCCGGTCATGCTTGCGATCGGCAGCATGATCACGAAGGTGACGACGAACATGTGCGGCACGCTGATGCCGGACGGCAAAGCGCAGACATCGTCGCGGCCCGTCTCTCTGGCGAGCTTCCAGGCGAGATAGGCGTAATAGCCGGTCGAGAGGAACATCATCAGCCCGAGCGCGGGCAGGATGCGCCCGAATACGATTTCGGAGGGCATCTTCAGCACGAACTGCAGCAGCCCGGTCAGCACCAGCAGATTGACGAGGATGTTGGTGCCGAAGCCGAACAGGGCGTTCCAGTCGCCCGGCGTCCAGAGTTTCGGCTGGAAGTCCGGGATCGCAGTCGTCGTCGCCATGGTCCCCTCCTCGTTCAGACCCAGCCCTCATCCTGAGGAGCCGCGCAGCGGCGTCTCGAAAGATGAGGCCCAGTGAAAGTCAGGCCGCCTGCTCGCGCGCTCCCAGCGCCGCGAGCACGTCTCCCGTCGTCGAAACCCAGCCGAAGATCCCGCCCTGGGCCGCGATCATGCGCAGGCCGACCTCGTGGAACTCCGGGAAATAGGAGGCGCAGGCATCAGCCAGCACGAGGCAGCGATAGCCCCGGTCGTTGGCCTCGCGCACGGTGGTGTGGACGCAGACTTCCGTGGTAACGCCGGCCACCAGCAGCGTCTCGATGCCGCGATTGCGCAGCATCAGGTCGAGATCGGTCTGGTAGAAGGCGCCCTTGCCGGGCTTGTCGATCACCGGCTCGTTGGGCTGGGGGGTGAGATCCGCGATGATGTCGTGCCCGGCCTCGCCGCGGATCAGGATGCGCCCCATCGGCCCGGCCGCGCCGATGCGCTTGGCGGGGTCGCCGCGCTGCACCTTGGCAGGCGGCGCGTCGGACAGGTCGGGACGATGCCCTTCGCGGGTATGGATCACCAGCAGACCGGCCTTGCGAGCACCAGCCAGAATGGCCTGGCACGGCCCGACGGCCTGCATCAGCAGAGACACATCGTTGCCGAGCGCGGCGCCGAACCCGCCGGGCTCCAGAAAGTCGCGCTGCATGTCGATGATGACCAGCGCGGTTCGCGCGAAATCGACGCCGAGCGGGAAGGGCTGCGCGGAAATCTCGGATCGGGTCACGCAAAGCCTCCCGTCTCTGGCGGACGGAACGGGCTTTGCAAGGGCTATGCCTGAGGCAGCGTATCGCGGCGGGCGACGCAAAAGAGCGAGAGGCTCGACAGCAAGCGCTTGATTCAAAGCAGGGATTTCAACGCCGCATGAAACCTGTCTTCCCGCGAACCGTAAACTGGACCGCGCACCAGAGATGTGGCGCAAGCCATATGCATAATCTTTGTATGCATCTGACCTGAAATTGCCTATTCGATAGGCTCAGCTTTCAAGAGGCTTCCGTGACGACCCTGACCAGCCTGATCGCCGACCATCTCGACGGCCGCGTGACGATCGCCCAGACGATCGCAGCGGCCTATGCCCGCCACCGCGAGCATAGCGACGAGGCGATGTTCATCAGCCTGAGGCCGGAAGGCGAGGTGCTGGCGGAGGCGGAGGCGCTTCAGGCCGAGGGTCCGCGCGACCGCAAGCTCTGGGGCGTTCCCGTCGCGGTGAAGGACAATATCGACGTCTCCGGCCTCCTCACCACGGCCGCCTGCCCCGCCTTCGCCTATACGCCCGAGCGGGATGCGACCGCCGTCGCGCGGCTCAGGGCGCAAGGCGCGATCATCATCGGCAAGACCAACCTGGACCAGTTCGCCACCGGGCTGAACGGCACGCGCTCGCCCTATGGCGTGCCCCGCAATGCGCTGCGCGCCGATCTCGTGCCGGGCGGCTCCAGTTCCGGCTCGGCCAGCGCGGTCGCAGGCGGCATCGTCCCAATCGCGCTGGGCACGGATACGGCGGGCTCCGGCCGCGTCCCGGCCGGGCTACAAAATCTCGTCGGCCTCAAGCCAAGCGTCGGACTGGTGCCGAGCGCCGGCGTCGTGCCGGCCTGCCGCACGCTGGATTGCATCTCCGTCTTCGCGCTGACGGTCGACGATGCCTGGACCGTGCTCGATGTCATCGCCGGGCACGACGCAGCCGACCCGTTCTCTCGGGCCCTGCCACTCGGCCGACCGGGCGCAGTCGCGCCGCATCTGAGGATCGGCGTTCCCCGCCCCTCCGATCTCGATTTCGACGGCGATGCTGTGGCGGAAGCGAGCTTCACTATTGCCGTCGAACGCGCACAGGCGCTGGGCGCGACCATCGTCCCGCTCGACATGACGCCCTTCAACGACACGGCGCGGCTGCTCTATCACGGCCCCTGGGTCGCCGAGCGCTGGCTCGCCATCCGCGAGCTTTACGAACGCGACCGGGAGGCGATCCTGCCCGTCATCCGCGAGGTCATCGCCGGCAAGCCCCTGCCCGATGCCGCGGACGCCTTCGCCGCGCGCTATCGCCTCGCCGAACTGGCGCTGGCGGCAAAAGCGGCCATGAAGGGCATCGACGCACTGATGGTGCCGACCGCGCCGCGCCCCGTAACGCTGGCGCAGATGGCGGCGGACCCGATCGGCCAGAACTCCATGCTCGGCCGCTACACCAATTTCGTGAACCTGCTCGACATGTGTGCGCTCGCCGTCCCGGTCAGCCTCGCAGGCGACGGCACGGCAGCCGGCGTCACCTTCATCGCGCCCTGCGGCCACGACGCGGCGCTGGCCGGCCTCGGCCGCGCCTTCCACGCGGCATCCGGCCTGACATTAGGCGCGGCCGGCGCCGCCGTGCCGGTCTTGCCCCCGCTTTCCGCCGAGCCAACACCCGGCACGATCGAAATCGCCGTCGTCGGCGCGCATCTCTCCGGCATGCCACTCAACGGCGAACTGACCGCGCTCGGCGCGACCTTCCTGCGCGCCACGACCACGACTGCCGATTACAAGCTCTTCGCCCTGCCCGGCGGCCCTCCCGCGCGACCGGGCCTGATCCGTGTCGCGGAGGGCGGCGCAGCCGTCGCGCTCGAGGTTTGGGCGATGCCGCCGGAGGGCTTCGGCCGCTTCGTCGCCGGCATCCCCTCCCCGCTCGGCATCGGCACCCTGGCGCTCGCCGACGGCGCCAGGGTCAAGGGCTTCCTCTGCGAGACGATCGCCACGCAAGGCGCGCGGGACGTTACGGGCTTCGGCGGCTGGCGTGCTTACGTCGCCTCGCTTTCGAAGGTCGCATGACGCCTCACCGCGCCTCGGCGTAGCTCCTGAAGGCATCGCGCACGATGCCGATATGGGCGCGCATCGCCTCGACCGCGCCCGGCTGGTCGCCGCGCAGGATCGCCTGCACGATCAGGTCGTGCTCCCGATAGGAGCCGCCGAGCCGGCCCGTGGCGCGGAACTGCGCCCGCCGGAAGGGCGCGACGCGGGTCCGGGTCATCAGCGTGATCTCGGCCAGATAGCCGTTATGGGAACCGGCATAGATCGCCGCGTGGAAGGCCTCGTTCGTCTCGTGGTAGCGCGCCGGATCGCCCTTCTGGACCAGCGCGCGCAGATCCTGATGCAACGCCTCCAGCGCGCGACGCTCCGGCACGGTCATGTTGCGGGCCGCAAGCCCGGCGCAGAGCGCCTCCAGTTCGGCCATCGCCTCGAACATGTCGTCGAGCTGGCGCGGCGTCGGCAGCGCCACGACCGCGCCGCGATGCGGCCGCACGCTGACCAGACCCGAGGCCGAAAGCTGCCTGATCGCCTCGCGAACCGGGGTCCGCGAGACCCCGAAGCGGGCGGCCAGCTCCTGCTCGTCGAGCGGCGCGCCGGGTTCGAGCGCGCCCGAGACGATCTCGTCGGCGATCTGGAGCCGCAGGCTTTCCGTGCGGGTGCGCGGCCCCGCTTCCGGTCTGGCGCGAGCGACTGGGGCGACGAGGCGCGTCGGCATGAGTGTCAGGACCGGGAAACGGGAGGAATCGCTTGCCTTTGAATAGCAGGCAAAGGCCCGTCCGTCATGGCGCGGCGCACGCGCGGCTCATTCGGCGATCATGCTGACATGGGCCGCGACCACCCGCCAGCCTTCGGGGAACTTCACCCATGTCTGGCTCTGCCGTCCGATCTTGCCGGGGATGCTCTCGCGCCGGTAGAGCGTGTTGGCGGTGGCCGTCGCGTCACCATAGGTCGTGATCACCGTGCGGTAGATCTCGCGCATCACGCCGACAGGCGAGCGCGCCGCGCGAAAGGCGGCGATCTCGGCATAACCGTAGAGGTTCTCGGCCACGCCGTAGCGCAGCGTCTCCGGCGCGTCCTTGAACAGCGTGTCGAGCACCGCGACGTCGTTGGTGGTCAGCGCCTGCTCATAGGCGGCAAACGCGGCCTCGACTTCGGCGAGCACGGCGGGGTCGTTGATCTTCAATGGAATTCTCCAAAACGCTTGTCATTCCGGGGCTTCGCAACGCCAAGAACCCGGAACCCACGACCGGGTGAGATGGCAGACGCTTGAACCCGTTCGTGGGTTCCGGGTTCACGGCTGCGCCGCACCCCGGAATGACATGTGGTGTTTCAAACCGGCGGATGTGGAATCGCCGTCAGCAGTTCCTTGGTATACTCCGCCTTCGGGTCGCCGAGCACCTCTTCGGCCGTTCCCTGCTCGACGATCGAGCCCGTCTTCATCACGATCACCCGGTCGCAGAGCAGCCGCACCACGTTGAGATCATGCGAGACGAAGAGGTAGCTCATGCCGAGCCGCCCCTTCAGCTCTTCCAGCAGATTCAGCACCACCGCCTGCACCGAGACGTCGAGCGCCGCCGTCGGCTCGTCGAGGATGACGAGATCGGGCTCGAGCGCGATGGCGCGGGCGATGCCGACGCGCGCCTTCTGCCCGCCGGAAAGCTGGTGCGGAAAGCGGTCGATCAACTCGACCGGCAGGCCAACGAGCCGCGCCAGCTCCTCGCAGCGCGTCCTGAGCGCATCGCGGCCCTTGATGGAGCCCATGCGCAGGATCGGATCGACGATGGCGCGCTCGGCGGTGAAGCGCGGATTGAGGCTGTCGGTCGGGTCCTGAAACACCATCTGGATGCGCCGGCGATGCGGAGACGCCGCGAACTGTTTTGCGGGGATCGCGCCGATATCGGCGCCATCAAAGACGATGCGGCCGCCGCTTGGGTCGATCAGCCGCGTGACCATCAACGAGGTTGTCGACTTGCCGCAGCCCGATTCGCCGACGAGCCCGAGCGTCTCCCCGCGTGCCACGCTGAAGCTGATGCCGTCGACGGCGCGGAAGGCCGCCTTGGCCGGCTCGCTCTTGCCCATCAGCTTGGCCAAAAGCGACCCGGCATCGGGACGCGGATACTCCTTGACGAGGTTCTCGACCCGCATCAGCGGCTCGGCATCGGTCGGCGTTGCGACCGGCGTCTTCGCCTCGGCCGGAGGCGACATCGGCGCATCCGGCAAGAGATCGGCGAGGCTCATCCCCACGCGCGGCGTCGCCTGCATCAGCTTGCGGGTATAGGGATGCTGAGGGTTGCGGAATATCTCCGTCGCCAGCGCCGTCTCGACGACCTTGCCCTTTTCCATCACCACGACCCGGTCGCAATAGGCGGCAGCCAGCCCGAGGTCATGGGTGATCAGAATGGTCGACATGCCCCGCTCGCGGGTCAACTCGACGATCAGGTCCATCACCGCCTTCTGTGTGGTGACGTCGAGACCGGTCGTCGGCTCGTCGGCGATCAGGAGCTGCGGCTGGCAGGCCAGTGCGAGCGCGATCACGACGCGTTGGCACATGCCGCCCGAGAGCTCGAACGGATAGGCGTCGTAGCGCTCCTCGGGGCGCGCGATCTTGACCTTGGTCAGTGCCTCGATCGCCCTTTCCTTCGCCGTCGCGCGCGTCGCCTGGACATGCTGCAGGAGCACGTCCTCGATCTGCCGGCCGACCTTGCGGATGGGATTGAGCGCCGCGCGCGGGTTCTGGAAGATCATCGAGATCTCGCGTCCGCGCAGGTCGCGCATCTGCGCCTCGGTCGCCGCGACGAGATCGACGCCCGAGAACGCGATCGAGCCTTCCGCGACACGGCCCGCCCGGTCGAGAATGCGCACCACCGCGTAGGAGGTTACGGATTTGCCCGAGCCGGATTCGCCGACGATGGCGACCGTCTCGCCCTTGCCGACCTGGATGTCGATCGCCTTCACCGCCTGCACAGTGCCTCGGCGCGTGGCGAACTCGACGGTGAGGTTCCTGATGTCGAGGAGGGGAGCGGTGGTCATGCTCAATTCCTCCGCTGCGGATCGACGAGGTCGCGCACGCCGTCGCCGAGCAGGTTGAAGCAGAACACCGCGATCATCAGCGCCAGCCCCGGAAAGAAGGCGATCCACCATTCGCCCGAGACGATGAAGCTCGCCCCTTCCGCCACCATGATCCCCCATTCGGGCGTCGGCGGGCGCACGCCGAGTCCGATGAAGGAGAGGCCGGCCGCATTCAGGATCGCGTAGCCCATGGTCAGCGACATCTGCACCGCCATGATCGGCATGATGTTGGGCAGAACCTGCGTCATCAAAAGCCGCCAGTCGGAATTGCCCGAGAGCCGCGCCGCCTGCACGAAGCCGGCCTCGCGTCGGACATTCGCCTCGGCGCGCGCGACGCGCGCATAGAGCGGGAAATTGATGATCGCGGTCGCCAGCACGATATTGCCGACCGAGTTGCCGAGTGCGGCCACGATGCCCATGGCCAGCACGAAGAGCGGGAAGGCCATGATCGTGTCGGCGATGCGCCCGACGACCTTGTCGACCCAGCCGCCGAAGAAGCCGGCCATCACGCCAGCCAGCCCGCCCATGACGAAGACCAGCGCAACGGAGGCGACCGCGATGGTGAAGTCGAGCCGCGTCGCCACGATGACCCGGCTGAAGATGTCGCGACCGAGCTGGTCGGTGCCGAACCAGTGCCGCGCGCTCGGCGCCTGCAGGGCGGAATTGGTATTGCTCGCCAGCGGGTCGTAGGGAACGATCGACGGTCCGAAGACTGCGGCGAACAGGATCAGCGCGAACAGCCCGAAGGCCAGCCCCGTGACCGGGTTTTCCGCCACGATATGGCGCGCATGCGCCCAGATGCTGGTCGATGGCGGGGCGTCGAAGCGCAAGGCCGCGACAGAGTCGGCTGGCGCAACGTCGGCTGGGACAGGCTCGACCTTGGTCATGTCGTTCACGGCCTCAACCCTCCAGCCTGACGCGGGGATCGATCACGCCGTAGAGCACGTCGATCATCAGGTTCAGCGTGACGTAGAGGATCGCCATCGTCAGGACGAAGCCCTGGATCGGGGCGTAGTCCGAGGCGATCAGCGCCTCGACCGCATAGGAGCCGACGCCGGGCCAGGCGAACACCTTCTCGACCAGAACATTCGCGCCGAGCAGGAACGAGAACACCATGCCGAGCGTGGTCACCACCGGCAGCATGGCGTTGCGGAAGGCGTAGGTGCCGATCACCTTGCCGCTGGAGAGCCCGCTGGCGCGCGCGGTGCGGACGAAATCGGCCCCGAGCACGGCCAGCATCGAGGCGCGCGTCATGCGCGTGATCGGCGCGAGCGAGAAGATGCCCAGCGTCAGCGCCGGCAGTATGAGCTGCGAGAAGGCCGCCCTGAACGTTTCCCATTCGCCGGCCAGCAGGGAATCGACGAGAAACAGCCCCGTCACGCGCGGCGGCTCGGAAGCAAAGACGTCGAGCCGCCCCAGCGGCGCCGGCGACCAGCCGAGGATGAAATAAAACACATAGACCAGAAGGAGTCCTGTGAAGAACACTGGCAGCGAGACGCCCGCCGTCGCCACGATGCGGCAGAGATGATCGATCCAGGAGCCCTGCTTCACCGCCGCGAGCACGCCGAGGGGCAATGCGACCGCCATCGCCAGGATCAGCCCCGCCAGCGTCAGTTCGGCCGAAGCCGGCAGGCGGGCGGCGAGATCCTTCGTCACCGGCTGCCCCGTCGTCAGCGACTGGCCGAGATCGCCCTTCACCAGTGCGGTGACATAGGAGACGAACTGCACCGGCAGCGGCTGGTCGAGCCCGAGCTTGCTGCGGATTTCGATGATCGCCTGCGGCGAGGCCGCCGGTCCCGCGAAATAGGCCGCTGTATCGCCCGGCAGCACGCGGGTCAGCAGGAAGGTGACGATGATCACGCCGATGATAGACGGAATCGTCGTCATCAGACGCTGGCCGATCATGCGCAGCATGTCAGGTTCCTTTCCGGGCAGCGCAGGACGCGCGTTCTTTCATCTCGGCCCAGAAACGCGGCGTCATCCCGGACAAGCCGCGCAGCGGCGCAGATCCGGGATCCATCATAGGGCTACGACGGCGCTCTATGATGGATCCCGGAGCTCCGCTGCGCTGCGTCCGGGATGACGGCGTGGTTGGCGCATGCATGACGACCTCACGCGCCCTTCGTCAAATAGCGGAAATCCGGCTCGCGGCAGGGCTGGAACTGGTAGCCGCCGATCGACTTCTGCAGCGCGACGTCATGGGTCGGCTGGTTGATCGGCACCATCGGCACCTCGGCGTTCACCAGCTTGATGAAGTCGATGACGTTGGCGTCGTAGGCTGCCTTGTCGGGCGCGAAGCGCGCGGCATCCACGAGCTTGTCCAGCGCCGGGTTCTGGTAGGCGGCGATGTTGAAGATCGAGTTGTTGCCGTGCATCGTCCAGAACAGATAGTAGTCGGGATAGTCGAGCCAGCCGGCGAAGCGGTTCAGCACCATCGGATTGGTCTTCTTGGCGATCTCGGTGCGGAAATTCGCGCCCGGCACCTTGTTGATCTCGACGGTGATCCCGATCGCAGCCAGCGCCTCCTTCATCAGCACGGCCATCGGCTCGGCGACGGTGGCGTTGCCGGCGTCGAAATAGAGCGTCGTGGAGAACGGCCCGCCCGCCGCATCGACCAGCGCCTTCGCTTTCGCGATATCCGACGTATAGGGAAACGGCTGCGGCCAGGCGACTTTCGGCGCTGTCCCGCCCGCCATCGAGACGCCACGCCCGAACAGCGAGGCCTGCAGGATCTTGTCATAAGGCATCGCCCAGGCCACGGCTTGGCGCAGGCGCGCATCCTTGAACGGCCCGACCTGCGTGTTGAGATAGCAACCCCAGACGCCGTTGGGGATCGGCACGCCGACGACGTTGACCTTGCCCGCGTCGAGCAGATCCTTGAAGTCCTTCGGCGGCAGCCCGTAGGACACGTCGGCGTCGCCGCGCTCCATCAGCGCCCGGCGCGTCGAGGGCGAGGCGATGTCGCGCGCGATGATGCGGCGCAGTTGCGGCAGCTTGCCGGATTTCCAGGCGTCGTTGCGGACATAGATCGTCTCAACGCCGGGCTTCCAGCTCTCGACCTTGTAGGCGCCGCCGCCGGCGATGTTGTTCTTCAGATACTCCTTGGCATGCGGGTCGCCAGCGGCATTCGCCATCGCCAGTTCAGAATCGAAGACGAAAGGGATGGTCACGGCCAGATTCGGCAGGGTCATCTTGTCCTTGCGGACGAAATCGACCCGGAAGGTGTTGTCGTCGACGACGACGAACTGCTCGGGCTTCTCCAGCGAGCCGGCGTTCATCTGCGTGGTGGCGAAGCCGCCGATGGTGCAGGCGCGGTCGAGCGACCATTTCACATCCTTGGCCGTGACCTTGCGGCCGGAATGGAAGGTTGTGTCGCGCAGCTTGAAGGTGCAGCTCATGCCGTCAGAGGCGACCTGCCAGCTCTCAGCCAGTTCCCCCTCGAGCTCGCCCATCGAGACCTGGTTGCCACCCCCGGTCGGGATCGGCACCGGCTTGAAGCGCAGCAGCCGGTCATAGCAGTTCAGCGCCACGCCGTTGACCGGCTGCGACGAGCCTATGCCCTGCATGTCGAGGCTGTTGGGGCCGTATTCCTGCACCAGCAGCAGGGTTTCGGCCCGGCTCGGAGCCTGCGCCTGCGCGCCGCCGGAGCGGGCGACGAAGGGCATGGCGAGGCCGGCGGCGATGGCGGTACGGCGTGTGATGGTCATGCTTGTGCCCTTCGATGCGCGTTTGAATTGGCCTGGCTTTGCTTGGGTCGGGTCATGCACGGAGCATGCCGGGCCACGCGCAATCGCCAGCCGGCGTCGAAGCCGATGGAGCGAAGGCGGCGGATTGGCTTGGCATGGCGTGACCCCATCAGGCGAGGTAAGACGCCATCTTCGAAGCACGGAACGTGCCAAGATCTATACTACTGATATCAGTATGAGAATCTCTGAATCGCGTGGACGCGATGGCGCGCCCGCATGCAACATGTATGCATGGCGTCAGTTAATGATTAAACTTTAATCAGACAGGCTTGGCAGACTCCGCATCCGCGGCCAACAGGCATGCCAGCTCAGGCCGGGCTTGTCGGCGTCGCATCCGGCCTCGCCGGCAAGGGCGCGCGGTCACGGCCCGGCCACTGCACCGCGACCACGACGAGAGTAAGAGCCAGACCGATCAGGTCGGCCACCCAGTCGGGCTTGACCAGGCAGAATGCCGTCGCGATCAGCAGCGCGCGCTCCCACAGCGTCGCCCGGCGCAGCAGATAGCCGTGCAGCCCCGCCGCGAGCAGTCCGATGCCGACGAAGGAGAGGATGAAGCGCCAGATGATCGTCGGCCAGTCGCCGATCATCAGCAGCGCCGGCTCGTAGACGAACATGAAGGGCACGATGAAGCCGGCAGCGCCGATCTTGACCGCCGCCCAGCCGCTCGCCCAGAGGTCAGCCTTGGCCAGTCCCGCCGCCGCATAGACCGCCAGCGCCACCGGCGGCGTGATCGCCGACAGGATCGCGAAATAGAACGCGAACATGTGGGCCGCCGGCGTGACGACGCCGAGCTTGATCAGCGCCGGCACCAGCAGCGACGTCATCACGATATAGGCCGGCGTCGTCGGCATGCCCATGCCGAGCACGATGCCGGCTATGGCCGTCAGGATCAGCGCCAGCAGAAGATAGTTCTGCGCCAGTCCCAGCACGGCCTGCGTGAAGACGATGCCGGCGCCCGTCAGCGCCACGACGCCGATGACGATGCCGGCGCAGGCGCAGGCCAGCGCCACGGCGAGCGCGTTGCGCGCCCCGTCGATCATGGCGTCGATGATGATCGGAAGCCGGACATTGACGCGCGTCGAGGCCCGCATCGCCGCGACCGGGAAGCACAGGAGCGTGCCCGCCAGCGCAGCCAGCGGCGCGCTGTAGCCGGAGTAGAGAACCACGAGGATCGTAGCCACCGGGATGAAGAGATGGCCGCGCTCGCGCAACGTCGTCGACAGCACCGGCAGTTCGCTGCGCGGCACGCCCATGATGCCGTGGCGCTTGGCCTCGAAATGCACGGCGGCGAAGCAGGCGACATAATAGAGAATGGCCGGAATCAGCGCCCAGATGATGATCTGCCCGTAGGAGACCGACAGGAATTCGGCCATGACGAAGGCGGCCGCGCCCATGATCGGCGGCATGATCTGCCCGCCGGTCGAGGCCACCGCCTCGACGCCGGCGGCGAAATGCGCCTTGAAGCCGGTGCGCTTCATCAGCGGGATCGAGATCGGCCCGTCGACCATGACGTTGGCGACGGCGCTTCCCGAGATGGTGCCGAACAGGCTCGACGACACCACCGCGACCTTGCCCGGCCCGCCAGCCGTGTGCCCGGTCAGCGAGAGCGCGAAATCCATGAAGAGCTGGCCCGTGCCGGTGCGTTCCATGAACGCGCCGAACAGCACGAAGATCATCACATAGGCCGCCGAAATGCCGAGCGGCGCGCCAAAGACGCCCTCCGTCGTCATGAAGAGCTGGTCGAGCAGCCGCATCGGCTCGACGCGGGCGAAGAACAGAGCGTAGCAGAGGAACACGATCGCCGTGATCGGCAGCGCCCAGCCGATCAGCCGCCGCGTCGCCTCCATGATCAGGACGATGAGGATGACGGCCATCGCCATGTCGGCGATGGACATGTCGTCGACATAGTAGATGCGGTTGACGATGTAGTCGTAGTTCCAGAACAGATAGGTGACCGGAGCGACCGCGAGCGCCAGCAGCGCATAGTCGAGCAGCGACGGCGCCGAGCTCGTCCCGGACCTGCGATAGATCAGGAAGGTCAGCGCCAGGGCGAACAGCAGATGCGTGCCGCGGAAGATGATCGCCTCCGGCGTGCCCTGCCCGCCCAGCGCCGGCGGCAGGATCACCCAGATATGGTAGAGCGCCATCGACACGGCGATGACCGCCGTAACCAGCCGGATGATGCCGGCATGGCTCAGGTCGAACCGGAATTCGGGCTTCGGAATGCTGATGTCCGCTTGCATCTTGTCCAAGGGGCATGTCTCCAGCCAGCACGTCGCGGTGGCAGGTCCGGCCGCTCGCGAGGTGCGCGCGTCGGCGTTAGGGGAGAGGTGACATAGGCGGAAACGCGCGCGGCTTTGCCGCGCGCACCGTCAGGCCATCTGCCGCGAGCGTCGGCGACCGGTCACTTCGACGCCACGGTGATCCCGGCTTCCTTATAGAACCTCACCGCGCCCGGATGGAACGGCACGCCGACATCCTCGGCCATCAGCTTCGGCGTCAGACCGGCCAGCGCCTTGCTGGTCGCGGTCAGCGCCGGGACGTTGTCGGCGATCGCTTTGGTCATCGCATAGACCTGATCGGCCGGCAGCTTGCAGGAGGCGACGATGTGGGTGGCGTAGCCGATCACTTTCACATCCTGCTCCTGCTTCGGATAGGTGCCCTTCGGCACCGTCACCAGCGTGTAGCCGGGGTTGAGCTTCTTCATGCCGTCGAGATCGGCCGACAGGTCGAGCAGCTTGATGTCGCGCGCTGAGGCGAGGTCCATCACCGCGCCGGAGGGAATCGCCGTGCCCAGCGAGAAGGCCTGGGCGTGGCCGTCCTTCACCTGCTCGACGGAGTCGGTGTAGGAGACGAAGGACACCTTGACGTCGCTGTAGCTCAAGCCATGGACCTTGAGCAGTTGCCCGGTGATGAGCTCGCCGGTGTTGCCGCGTGGCTGGGTGGTGATCGACTTGCCCTTGAGATCCTTGACTGTGTTGATCCCGGAATTCGCCGGGACCAGCATCTGGAAATATTGCGGGTAGAGCGACGCGATATTGCAGATGTTCTCGTGCTTCTTGGGGAACGGCGCGTTGCCGGCCAGCCCGTCGACGGTCGAGATCGAGTTGCCGAAGCCGATTTCGGCCTTGCCGTCCTCGATGGCGCGAACATTGGCGATGCCGGCGCCGGGCAGCGCCGATACGCTGAGCCCCGGAACGGCCTTCTCCCACATGTCCTTGAGCTGGCCGCCCAGCGGCACCCAGACGCCGCCCTGCGGCCCGGTCATCAGCCGCATGTCGGCGGCCTTCGCGACACCCGCCGTCGCGGCCAGACCGAACGCAACGGCCGCGGCGATGCCTGTCCTGTAACAGATCGTCATGTCGTCATCCTCCCAGATGTCATGTTGTTCCGACGCCATGTCTTTGCGTGCATGTGCGTTCGGCGACCGCGGCGCACCCGAGTGCGACCGTTGCCATCAATCAGCTAAGCTACCGGCAGGCGACGGCGTGGCAAGGATTGTTTTGCGCGGCCGCGCGCCGGTCCGGCCGGGGCTTGGCCCGGAACGGCGGCGGCCGGCGGCTGTCAGGGCTGGCGGCCGATCAGCCGGTCCTCGACGTTCTGCAGATGCCGGCGCATGCCGTCTGCAGCAGCGGCGGCCTCGCGATGGGCGATGGCGTCGACGATGCACTCATGGTCGGCGAAGCTGTGATGGTCGGCCGGCGGGCGCAGATGGCTCGGGCGCGGCCGGCCCCAGGTCACGGCGCGGCGCACGGCGTTCAGCGTCTCCAGCAGCGCGAGCAGGATCGGGTTGTGCGCCGCCTCGGCGATCTGGTGGTGGAAACGGGCGTCGTAGGCCTCGTATTCGCGCCAGGTTCCAGCCGCGCGGCAGGCGGCGTTGAGTTCGGCGAGCGTCGCAATCTCCATCGCCGTGGCGTTGACCGCGGCAAGCCGCGCCAGTTCCGGTTCGAGGCCAATGCGCGCCCGCATGACCTGCAGCGGGTTGCTGCGCTCGGCGAGGTCGGCAATGTCGAGGAGTTGCGGCGGCCGCGGGCCGATGAAGGTGCCCTTGCCGACCTGCCGCCAGAGCTGCCCCTCACGCTCCAGCACCGCCAGACTCCGGCGCAACTCCGTACGCTTCACGCCGAGCAGTTCGGCGAGCTCCCGCTCGGGCGGCAGCCGGCCGTCATCGGGCAACGCGGCGGCCGCGAGATAGCCCGAGAGCTGCGTCAGCACGCCCGACATGGCGAGCGAGGGAGACGCGTCGATTTTCTGATCCAGCATGCGCGACCGGCCCAACCACGAACGATCCTTGATTTCACGGATTTGCGGCGATTGCAACCATTCGAGAATTGGTTGGAACAATTCACCAGTTTTCGACGCGAATGCTGCTCTGCAGCGAGCATTTTCAGCCTTGACAGGATCAATACACGCTCTGACACTGGCCAAAATCAAATTGGTTGCGACCATAAGCGCCAATGAACAAGAAAGCTCTGGGAGGAGCATCGAGATGAAAACGCCAGGAAAAAGGCTGTCCACAGCTCTGTACGCCGTCGCCATCGCGGCCGCCCTGTCAGCGGGAAGCGTCGTCGCGCAGGCCCAGGAGAAAATCCGAATTGCGCTCGGCGACGTGCTCTCGACCGAAACCCTGTCGATGATCATCGCGCTGGAGCGGGCCAAGGAGAAGGGCGTCGACTATCAGGTCACGCACTTCGCCAAGGAGGATCTCGCCATCCAGGCCGTGATCAACGGCCAGGCCGATCTCGGTGTCGGCACGCCCTACGCCGTCGTCCAGAAGAGCAAGGCGCCGCTGCGCGTCCTCTTCCAGGGCACGCGGCTGGTGTTCTTCCCCGTGGCCGACAAGTCCTACAAGTCGTGGAAGGATCTGAACGGCCAGCCGATCACCTTCCACGCGCGGGCCACCGGCACCGAGGCGATCGGCAACATCATCGCCAAGCGCGAAGGCATCCAGTTCGGCGACCGCTCTTACGTGCCCGGCTCCGAGAACCGGATCATCGGCATGATGAAGGGCCAGATCAAGGCGACGATCGTCGATCTCGCCAACAAGAACCTGCTGCTCGAAAAGGCCGGCGACCGCTTCCATGTGCTGCCGGGCGTCTCGCAGCCGGCCTCTGACGAAACCCTGTTCGGGCAGATCGACTGGATCAGGAAGAACGAGGCCAAGGTCGATGTCATCGTCACGGAATTCCTGCGTCTCTGGACCGAGATGGCCGCCAATCCGGCCGTGGTCGAGCAGGAGCGCGCCAAGCGCAAGCTGATGGCCGACCAGCCCAAGGAGGTGCTCGAAGGCATCACCAAATTCTACACCATGGCGACCAAGGAAGGCGTGTTCGCGCCCGGCGGCGGCAACGCCGAGGTCGCGGCGTCCGACTTCGAATTCTATGTCGAGGCCGGCCAGATGCAGGGCCCGGCCAAGGATCTGAAGGTCGAGGACTTCTGGTATCTCGCGCCGCTCGATCGCGCCCGCAAGGCGCTCGGCAGCTAGGCTTGGCCTGGCCATTCCCGCCACTCGCGGACGGGGCCCCTGCCCCGTCCCGCTGCGCCGCAGCCGATTTGAGAGGCATCCCTTGCAGACCTCCGAACTCGCCCCCGCTCTGCCTGCGCTTCGCCAGGCGCCAGCACGCAACTGGCGCGACCTCGCGATTCACCCGCTCGTGCTGCGGCTGGTTTCGTTCTCGATTGCGCTGGCGCTGTGGGAATATGCAGGCCGCATTCCGCTGAGCCCGGCCTTTCCCACCCTTCTTGAGACCCTGTCGGGATTGGGCAGCCTGATCGCCGATGGCAGCCTGTTCAAGGCCTTCCTGATCACGCTGCATCCGCTCGTCATCGGGCTCGCCATATCGGTCGTGCTTGGCGTCGGGCTCGGGGTCCTGATGGGCCTGCACCAGCCGTCGGAATGGCTGCTCGCGCCGCTCTTCATCATCGCCCAGGCCGCGCCTCTGGCGGCCCTGATCCCGATTCTGACCTTCGCCTACGGCATCGGCCTGACGGCCAAGATCATGACGGTCTGCATCATGGCGATGCCGGTGATCGTGCTGAATACGCTCGGCGCGGTGCGCAACACGCCGCAATCGCTGCTGGAGATGAGCCGCTCCTTCCTCGCCTCGCGCAGCCAGGGCATCCGCCTCGTCATCCTGCCGGCGGCGAGCCCGATGATCTTCGCAGGCTTGAGGCTCGGCTGTGCCGCCGCCTTCATCGGCGTCATCCTCGCCGAATTGCTGATCACGCCGACCGGTATCGGCGACCTGATCTCCTACAACCAGTCGGTCGCCGACTATCCGAAAATGTATGCGGCGATCCTCTCGATCATCCTGTGCTCGGTGCTGTTCATCGAGGCGCTGGAGCGGATCGAACTCACACTCTTTCGGCCGGAGGTGCGCGCATGAACGTCGGGCAAGCCATGGTTTCGCCGCTGGAAGCGAGAGGCGTCGCCCCGGGCGCGACGCGCCCGATCGTCGAAGTCAGGAGCGTCTCGAAAACCTATCCCGGCGGCGTCGAGGCCCTGAGCGGGATCTCGCTCGATTTCCCCGAGGGCAAGCTGACGACGCTGCTCGGGCCGTCGGGCTGCGGCAAGACCACGCTGCTCAAGATCATCGCCGGACTGATCCCGCATAGCGGCGGGCAGGTCCTGGTCGACGGCCGCGAGGTGACCGGCCCGGGTCCGGAGCGGGCCTTCGTCTTCCAGGACTTCGCGCTGATGCCCTGGGCCAGCGTGATGCGCAACGTCGCCTTCGGGCTCGAACTGCGCGGCGTCGCCCGCTCCGAGCGCGAGGCCGTGGCCGAGCGCCACATCGCGCGCGTCGGCCTCAAGGGCTTCGAGCAGAAGTTTCCCCACGAGCTGTCGGGCGGCATGCGCCAGCGCGTCGGGCTGGCGCGCGCCCTGGCGGTCGACGCCAAGGTCGTGCTGATGGACGAGCCCTTCTCGGCGGTCGACGAGCAGACGCGGCGCAAGTTCCAGGAAGAGCTGCTCGAACTCGTCGCCAACGAAGGCAAGAGCTTCATCTTCGTGACGCATTCGATCGAGGAGGCGGTCTACGTCTCCGACCGGATCGCGCTGCTGTCGCGCCGTCCAAGCCGCGTCTCGGCGATCATCGAGCCGAAGATCGTCCGCGGCGGCGACCCCGAGAAGATCAGGCGCGACTCCGCCTATCTCGATGTCGTCGAGGACATCTGGCAGCAGCTCAAGCATTATCTGGATTGATGGCGATGGTGATTTCGGGCATCCGCCTGCCGATGGCGGCAGCGCTTCTGATCTGGATGGTGATCTGGGAGATCGCCGGCCATACCGACGCTGGCTTCATCCTGCCGCCGCTCTCGCGCATCGTCTGGCGCGTGATCGAGATCGTGCCGACGCCGTCCTTCCTCGACGCGCTGGCGATCACCGGCCGCAGCTTCCTGCTCGGCAACGCGATCGCGATCGGCGTCGGCGTGCCGCTGGGCATGGTCATGGGGCGCTCGGTGATTGCCGACCGGTTGCTGCTGCCCTGGGTGAACCTGTTCCTCTCGGCCCCGCTCAGCGCGCTGGTGCCTGTGATCATGGTGCTGTTCGGGCTCGGCGAGACCACGATCGTGCTGACCGTGGTGCTGTTCTCGGTCTGGATCATCGTGCTCAACACGCGGGCTGGCGTGCGCGGCATCTCGCTCTCGCTGGTCGAGATGGCGCGCAGCTTCGGGGCGAGCCGCTGGCAGGCTTTCAGCCGGATCTATCTCTGGGCGGCGCTGCCCGAGATCCTTGCCGGGATCCGGCTCGGCATGATCCGCGCCGTCAAGGGCGTGGTCATCGGGCAATTGCTGGTCTCGGTCGTCGGCTTCGGCACGCTTTTCGAAATCTACCAGTCGCATTTCCTGATGGAACACTTCTGGGCGCTGCTTCTGGTGCTCTTCGCCTTCGCCTTCACCCTCAACGAGGGGCTGGCGCGGCTCGAACGCAGCGTCGGCTACTACGCCGCCTCGCGCTGATCGTCCTCCACCACCCCTCACCACCGGCCGCCGCGCCAACGAAGGACCAAGCAAGATGAATATCGCCACGCCCCAGAGCCATGTCGTTCAGGCTCCCGCGCCCGTCTCGGTGCCCGTGCGGGGCACGCAGGGCCGCTTTCCGGTCCACCGGATCTACTGCGTCGGCCGCAACTACGCCGCCCACACCATCGAAATGGGCGGCGATCCCAATCGCGAGGCGCCCTTCTTCTTCCAGAAGAACCCCGACAGCGTCGTGCTGGACGGCGACGATTTCCCCTATCCGCCGCGCAGCAGCAACGTCCATCACGAGATCGAACTGGTCGTGGCGCTGTCCAGGGGCGGCAAGGATATCCCGATCAAGAGCGCGCTCGACCATGTCTACGGCTACGCCGTCGGGCTCGACATGACCCGGCGCGATCTGCAGGACGAGTGCAAGAAGGCGGGCCGTCCCTGGGAGATCGGCAAGGCCTTCGAGCATTCCGCGCCGATGGGCGAGATCGTGCCCGCGAGCACGATCGGCCATCCCGAGAACGGCGCGGTCTGGCTGAAGGTCAATGGCGAGATGCGCCAGCAGGGCGACCTCAACCACATGATCTGGAAGGTGCCGGAGATGATCTCCTACCTTTCGGGGCTATTCGAGCTGCAGCCCGGCGACCTGATCATGTCGGGCACGCCGTCGGGCGTCGGCGCGGTCGTGCGCGGCGATGTGATGGAAGGCCACATCGAGGGCATCGGCACGCTGCGCTGCGCGGTCGCGTGATCGCCGACGGGAACCGCGGCGCTGGTGGGGGCGGCAGGACTCGAACCTGCAACCAGACCGTTATGAGCGGTCGGCTCTAACCATTGAGCTACGCCCCCAGGAGCTCTGCGCTCAGCGCGTCGCTCGATACCACACGACATGCGCGCAGGACCAGCCGGGCGCGAACAGGAAAAGGCCCGTCGCGCATGGCGACGGGCCTTGTCGTTTGCAGGAGCTCAAACCACTGGTCGAGTTCAGGCGGCGCGCGCCACCTGATGCCCATCCTCGTGCTCCGCGACATGGCCCTCGCGGAAGGTAAAGCGGCCGATATGCTCGGTCAGCGCGCGCGTCTGCTCGTCGGTCAGCGCCAGCGCCGCATTGGTCTCCTCGACCAGCGCCGCGTTCTGGTGCGCCATGGTGCCGATGCCGTCGATCTCGTTGCTGATCGCCGAGACATCGTTGGCCTGGTTGCGGGCGGTGAGCGAGATGCCGTTCATCAGCCCGGTCAGGTCGTTGACCGAGGACACGATCGCCTCGAACATCGCCGAGGTCTCCTCGACAAGGCCGACGCCGACCTGCACGTCGCCATGGGCGGCCTGAACCAGCTTCTTGACGTCGTTGGAGGCGTCGGCCGAGCGCTTGGCCAGGCTGCGGACCTCCGAGGCGACGACCGCGAAGCCGCGTCCGGCGTCGCCGGCGCGCGCCGCTTCCACCGCCGCGTTGAGCGCCAGCAGATTGGTCTGGAAGGCGATCTCGTCGATCATCGCGATGACCTCGGAGATCTTGTTGGACGAGGTCCGGATCCGCTGCATCGCCTGCAGCGCCGAAGCGACGACCTTCTCGCCCTGCTGGGCGCGGGCCTCTGCCCCCTCGGCCATGCCCATCGCCTGGGCGGCCTCGGTCGCGGTCTTCTTGACCGTGCCGGCAAATGCACCGAGCTGGTTCGTCGCCATCGAGACGGCGTTGCTCTCCTCGCTCGTCCGCTCGGCGAGGTCGGTGACGCCGTCGAGGATTTCCGAGGTGGCGCTGCGCACCGCCGAGACGGTGTCCGACAGCCGCGCCAGCGTGCTCTCGAATTCCTCGGCGAGGCCGTTTGTGCCGGTCTTGAGTTCGGCGAAGGCGCCCTGGTACATCCCCTCGACACGGGTCGAGAGCTGCCCGGCCGACAATTCGGCCAGAACCTCGCAGGTTTCCGACAGGCCGGTCTGCACCGTCTCCAGCAGCGTGTTGACCGCCTCGGCGAGGGCATTCAGTTCGGCGTCGGCGAATGTCGCGGAGACGCGCTGGCTGAAGTCGCCGGCCGCGGCCGCGCTGACCACTGCGCCGAAGGCGGCGCCAAGTTCCTGCATCATCTCGCGCCTCTGCTCCAGCGCGCGGGCCTCGTCCTCGACCTTGGCGGCCTCGGCGGCGCGCAGCGCCACCGCATTGTCGCGGAAGAGGAGGACGCTCCGGGAGATGTCGGAAATCTCGTCATTGCCCTTGGCGTCGACCACGGTTTCCAACTGGCCGTCAGCGATCGCCCGCGTCGCCGACCAGAGCCGGTTGAGGCGGCCCACGATCATCGGGCGGACATAGAACAGCGACAGCATGAGCGCGGCCAGCAACGAGCCGACGCCGATCGCGCCCAGCCACATCTTGCTCTGCTGGATCATGGCAGAGGTCGAGGCGCTGGCTGCGACCGCGTCGGTGCGAGCGGATTTGACAAGCTTCTCGACCTCGGCGCGCATGTTCGTCGCCGCCTGGTCGATCTCGCGCAGGCCGGCATTGATCGCATCCTGCGTGACGATGTCGCGCTGGCGAACCTCGACCACGCCGCTCGAACCCTCGCCGACATCGACGACGGCATTGATGGAGCGGGTCCGGGCTGCATTGGGCACGATCTTGTCGGCGGCGGCCATGTCCTTGCGGATGCGCAGCACGACGGCGTTGAAGCGTTCGCGCGCGATGCCGAGCTGCGACTTGTCGGCGATCTGCACGACCTCGCGCAGCAGGCCGATCAGCTCGTTGACCTGCGCCTCCAGTTTGCGGGCGAGATCGAAGGCCGGGAATTCGAGTTCGCTGATGCCCTTCAGCGCCTCGTCGAGCTGCGGACCCGTCAGTCCTTTGACGCTCTCGATGCCGAGCACGACGTTGAACTGACGCTCGTCGGCTTCCGCGCCGACGGCTTTCACGAAGTCTTCGCGCACCTTGTTGAGCTGGTCGAGAGAGGACGCCATCTCGGCGGCGTTGCGTAAGCGTTCGCCGGTCAGGTCGTTGATATCGTTGATCTGGCGCGACAGATCGTCGACCGCCTTCTGGACCGGTTTCATATCGACGCCGCCGACCTGGCCGACGCGGCGGATCAGGTCGAACTGCCGCGCCTCGATCGCGTCGAGTTCGGATGTCAGTTTGGCGCGCTGCTGAACGGTCTGAACGCTCATGAAGCGCGGCGCCAGCGCCGTCGACTGCGTCGCGGCCTGGGAGAGTTCGAGCGCAAGCTCCACGACGGGCATCTTGCGCTCGACCATCTCGCCAACCGTCTGGTTGACCCGGTCGTAGGAGAGCCAGGCGACAGCCGACGCCACGATCGTCAGCGTGGTCAGGACGCCGAGCGCGGCGTAGATGCGCGCGGCGATGCCGATGCGCAGCGGCGTGCGCTGGCGCGCCGGCTTCTTGGCCTTCGTCATGTCACTCTCCGGAATACGACGCGGAAGATCTAGAGCATGATGCCTAAAAGTGGGAACCGGTTTTCGGGCGACATCATGCTCTAACTCATTGTTGTAGAGACGGATTCAGATTTCAGGTCGATACGACCTGAAATCATCCGGCTCTAGGCTCAAGCGGTCAGCGACGTGACCGACTTGAACTTGCCGTCAGCCCCGATCACTGTCAGGTAGACATCGTCGGAACCGCGGTTGTCATTGGGGCCGAAGGTCATCTTGAACCCGCCGAGATCGTAGGAGCCGCTGGTCAGCGCTTCCATAAAGGCCTTGCGCGTCGGCTCCTTGCCGGCCTTCTCCAGGGCGGCGATGACGGTGCGGCCGACGAGATAGCCTTCGAGCGAGACGAAGCCGGGCTCCTTGGCGTCGCTGGCGGCGAGCGCGGCCTGATAGGCCTTGACGACCGGGATCGAGGCGTCGCTCGGCAGCGGCACGACCTGCGTGACATAGACCCCCGCGCCGGCAGCGCCGAGTTCCGCCGCGAGGGCGTTCGAGCCGACGAAGGAGATGTTCATGAACACCGGCTCGAACTTCACCTGCTTGCACAGCTTGATGAACTCGGCGCAGGGCTTGTAGGGGCCGACCATCACGACGGCTTCCGGATTGGCCTTGCGGATCTCGAGCAGCGCGGAGCGGACCGCGACCGTGTTGCGCTCGAAGGTGCCCTCGGCGACGAGGCTCATCTTGCGCGAATCCATCGCCTTCTTGACGCCGGCGAGGCCGGCGCGGCCGAACGCGTCGTCCTGATAGAAGATCGCGATCTTGGAGAAGCCCTTGTCCTTGACGAGGCGCTCGATCCAGACCTCGGTCTCCTGGAAATAGGAAGCGCGGACGTTGACGACATGCGGCAGATAGGGCTCGCGCAGGCCTTCCGCGCCGGTGAAGGCGCCGATGAAGGGCAGGCCGGCCTCTTTCGCGATCGGGTGGGCGGCCATGGCGGTCGGCGTGCCGACCGGGCCGACGAGCGCAAACACGTCCTTGGCGATCAGCGCCTTGGTCGCATCGACCGACTTGCCGGGCTCGTAGCCGTCATCCTGGGTCAGCAGTTCGAGCTTGCGGCCGCCGACGCCGCCCTTGGCGTTGACCTCGGCGAAGGCGGCGTTCAGGCCGTCGCGCATGCCGAGGCCCAGCGCGCTGGCGGGTCCCTCGAACACGGCCGCCTGGCCGAGGATGATCTTGTCGGCCATCACGCCGGTCTCGGCGAAGACGCGGCCGGGAATGAGCGAAGCGGCGGAGGCGCAGGCAAGGCCGGTCAGGACGTCACGACGATTGATCATGATAGGTATCCCCATTTTGTTCTTGAGCGGTCAGTTGGATTAGGCCATCTGATCGCCACAATGCGGGGAATGCGCTTAATGAACGTTTAAGCGCCTGGATTCTTCTGAATCAGTCCTGATTCTAGTCGTTAGGGAATTGTTAGCCGATGTTCGTCCGCTGCTCAGCGCGAGATGCGCAGCGAATTGATCTCCTGCGCGATCGCCCGGAAAGCGTCGCGCAACGCCGTGCCGCTGCTGGGCAGGTAGGCGTGGGCCGAACTTGAGGCGCAGGTCTGCATCAGGTTGCGGGCGTTCTGGGAGTCGAGATTGAAGCCCACCGTGTAGAGGATGATGCCCTGCTGCTTGATGGCGCTGCACAGGGACAGAGCCTGATTATGCGAGGAGCCGTTTGTGGCGTTCTTGTTGATCTGCAGGTCGTTGTTGCCGAAACCGGAGTCGTTCGAGAGCACGCCGTCGGCATGGGCCGTGTTGAACTCGCCGTCGGTCATCAGGATGACGACCTTGATCAGTTCGCGTGTTCCGTAGGCGGCGGGCCGGCTTGCGGTATTGCTCCAGAGGTAACCGAAGTTCGGCGACACCATGTACCAGGCCGACGCCAGTCCGATGTGGCCTGCCGTCGAGCCTGCCGCCGCATAGGCATCGATGCTGCTCTTGAGCGCCGTGCGGTTGGTCGACAACGGCATCATCCCGGAAGAAATGCAGAGATTGGCGTCGCCGCTGCGTGCGCCGATATAGTGCCGGCCGAGGCGCGTTGTAGCGAGGTTTGGCGCCGCATCGGTGTAGGCGGAGGTTCCGGTCCGCTCCGTCACGCAGGTCGATGCGTCATAGGTCAGCCGGCTGCCGCTTGCATTGTAGAAGCGGTATTGCGCGCAGCCGGGGGTGTCGCAGCGCCCGCTGGACAAAGTGCCGCGAACAGTGCCGGCAAGGGTGCCGTAGTTGACGGCGTTGGAATAGGGCACCAGCGCCACCTTCGAGTAATGCGGCGTCTGCTGGTCCTTGACAATGAGATCGACGAGCTCTTTCGCGGCCGTCTTCATTTGCGCAAGCGGCGTGCCGGACATCGACCCCGTGATGTCGAGCGCAATTCCCACTTCAATGTTGTTGGAGCTGCGTGCGACCTCCGAGACGGAGTCGATCGTCATCGAGGCGCGCCCGACGAGGCTCGAAATCGTCACCGGCACGTCCATAGAGGCCGTCCCGGTCACACGCAGGTCCTCGCTCAACGTGAATGTGCCTTGCGAAACCGACGCGGCGCCGCTGGCCTGCATGTTGGCGTTCAGGATCCTGAGCCCCAGAGCCTGAATCTCCGAACTGTTGGTGAGGTTCGACTTGGCGACGTAAAGCGTCGCTGCGTCGAGGCTGTTCTGGAGATTGGTGCGGGCTGTCACGCCGCGCGTGTGGTCTATGAGCACCAGGAACAACGTCAGCACGACCGGGAGAGCGGCGGCGAACAGGATGATGATGACGCCACGCTCGTCCGAACGCAGACGGGCCGCCACAGCGGCGATCTTCCGTAAGGTCATCATAGGGTCGTGACGCATGGCAGTGGTTCCCGGATATCGATCCGACACCACTCAAACACCGCCGCCTGTCACAAACGTTAACGCTTCCCTTTGAGTTCGAAGCGCAGTGAACAGTCGCTTAGCATCATCTTCGAAATCTTCGCCTGTCCTAGACCGAACGGGATAGGTCCGGCACCGGCCTCGGCCTGCCCTCCTCGTCGATCGCGACGAAGGTGAAGCTCGCATCCGTCACCTTCTCGTGCAGCGTGGTGCGGAAGCGCCGCGCCCAAGCCTCGACATGGATCTTCATCGAGGTCCGGCCGACATGCTCGACCTCGGTATAGACGCTGAGCACGTCGCCGACCTTGACCGGCCGGAAGAACGTCATCGCATCGACCGCGATCGTCACCACTCTGCCCTGCGCCCGGTCGACGCCGGCGATGCCGCCGGCCGCGTCCATCCGCGACATCACCCAGCCGCCGAAGATGTCGCCATTGGCGTTGGTGTCGGCCGGCATGGCGTTGATCCGGACGGTCAGGTTGCCGCGTGGCTTCTCCTCAGGCGTTGGCCCCGGCTCAGTCATCGTCGCTCGTCCCCTGTTCGACATGGAAGGAGTGGAGCACACGATGCAGCACCGGCGCCAGCACGAAGCCGGTCGCGATCACCACGAACAGTCCCGAAAACAGCGCGTAGAACCCGGCGAATATCTTGCCGGCTTCCGTCTTCAGTTCGGCGACCGGCCCCATGCCCGAGAGAATCATCGCCGCGTTGACGAAGGCGTCGGTCGCGCTCATGCCCTCGGTCAGGCCATAGCCCGCCATGCCGATCGCCATGCCGATGACGGCCAGCCCGAGATAGATCAGCACCGCCCGTCCGAGCCGCGCCGCGAAGCGCCGCGCCGGGATCACCGGCTGGCGGCTATGCTCGAAGCGGGTGACGCCCTTCATGGCGGAAGTCCCGGATTGTCCACGCCTCAGCCGGCGTGGCCGAGTTCCCGGCGCATCAGGGCCGCACCCTGCGCCAGGGCGGCGAGCTTGCCATAGGCGACGTCGAAGGACATCGGCGCGAGCCCGCAATTGGTGCAGGGGAAGAGCTTCTCGGGCGCGACGAATTTCAGCACCTCGCGGATGGTGGCTGCGACCTCCTCGGGCGTCTCGATGGCGCCGGAGGCCACGTCGATCGCGCCCGCCAGCACGTCCTTGCCGTCGAGCAGGCGGATCAGGTCGAGCGGCACCTTCGAGTTGCGGCACTCCAGCGAGACCTGCCCGATCGAGCTTTTCGCGATCGCCGGAAAGGTCTGCTCGTAATGACGCCATTGCTCGCCGAGCGTCGCCTTCCAGTCGATGTTCGCCTTGATGCCGTAGCCGTAGCAGATATGGACGGCGGTGGTCGCGGTCAGCCCGCGCGCGGCGCGCTCCAGACAGGCGATGCCCCACTCCGAGACCGCCTCCATGTAGACATTGTAGGCCGGCTCGTCGAACTGGATCACGTCGACGCCGATGGCCTGCAGCTCGTGGGCTTCCTCGTTCAGCGCCTCGGCGAAGGCCATGGCGAGATCCTCGCGTCGGCCGTAATGTTCATCCGCAATGGTGTCGACGATCGTCATCGGGCCGGGCAGCGTGAATTTGAGCCTGCGCGTGGTGTGGGCGCGGGCGGCCTCCGCCTCCATGCGATGCACCGCGCCCTTGCGCCGGATCGGCCCCGTCACCGTCGGCACCTCGGCCTTGTAGCGATCGTTGCGGATGCCCATGATCGTCTTCTTGGCGAAGTCGATGCCGTCGAGATTGGCCAGGAACCCATGGACGAAATGCACCCGCGCCTGCTCGCCGTCGCCGACGATGTCGAGGCCGGCATCCTCCTGCAGCTTCACCGCCAGGATCGTCGCATCGCGTTTGCCGGCCTCCAGCGCCTCGCCCTCCAGCCGCCACGGCGCCCAGAGCTTTTCCGGCTCGGCCAGCCAGAGGGGCTTCGGCAGGCTGCCGGCGAGCGTGGTCTTGAGCATGGGCGTGTCCTCGGATCGCGTTTTGTCGTTGAGCCGACATCGGCCACGCGGGAGATGGCGTCAAGCAGGAGGCGAGGCGTGCAGCCATGAAGGCGGATTGGGAATTGATCAGGGCCGCGCCCGCGCCCGACCTTGCGGGAGCCGTGACCGGCTATTCAGGCTATCGGGAAATGCGGCAGCTCACCATAACGCGTTGCGAGCCGGCGACGAGCATCGTTCCGCTGATCGTCAATTTCGGCGCGCCATTCGTCATGACGATGCCCGATGGCGAACGGATCGCGCCGGCCAGCTTCGCGGCCGGGGTCATCGATCGCCCGGTGCTGGTGTCGTCGAGCGGAGCCTCCGCCTGCGTCCAGATCGATTTCACGCTGGCCGGGGCCTACCGCTTCTTCCATCTCGACCCGCGCGACATGGCTGGCAGAGTGGTGGCGCTCGACGATCTCGGCATCAGCCGCGACCTCGCCGCGCGCATCGAGGCTGCCCCGTCATGGCGAGCGCGTTTCGATCTACTCGACGACACCGTCAGGGGCCGGCTGGCGCGGGGCCGCGGCCTTTCGTCAGGGGTCGTGGGCGCGTTGCGGCTGCTGGAAGGTGGCCGCAGGCGCATCCGCGAGATCGCCGGCGAGATCGGCTGGAGCGAACGCCATCTGACGCGGCGCTTTGCGGCGGAGACAGGCGTAGCGCCCAAGACCCTGGCGCGTATCCTTCGCTTCGAGGCGGCGCGGCGGCTCGCTGCGCCCAGCGCCGCTGGCGGTTGGGCGGAGTTCGCCCTGACAGCCGGCTATGCCGACCAGGCCCATCTGATCCGCGAGTTCAGGACGCTGAGCGGTTTGTCCCCCAAAGCGATGCTCGCGCAGGACTCAGCCATACCAGCATCGGCCTGAGTCCGTTTCGTTCAATCGGTGAGGCTCGGCGCAAGGTAGATTTCGGCGGATGCCAACGAGGAACGACCCATGCCCATCTCCCCCGCCATGATCTGCATTTCGCTGCGCTATGCCGACGGCCCGGCCATGTATAACTGGCTGATCGAAGCCTTCGGCTTCGAGAAACGCGCCGCCTACTATTCGGATGACGGCAAGACGTTGCTCCATGGCGAACTGCGCATGGGCGACAGCGTCGTCATGCTCGGCTCGTCGGAGGGCAACGAATTCGGCAAGCTGGTCGCGCGCCCGGCCGAGCTCGGCGGCACGACCGCCTCGCCCTACATCGCGACCGACGATATCGACGCCCGCTGCGAACGGGCGCGCGCCGCCGGTGCCGAGATCTGCATGGAGCCGACCGACCAGCCCTATGGCAGCCGCGACTTCATCTGCAAGGACCCTGAGGGCCACATCTGGTGTTTTGGGACGTATCGGCCGGGCGCCGCGTAGTCGCGAAGCCGGAGTTCGCTCTGCGGACGTTTGTCCGTGAGCACCGGAATCGCAGAAGGTCGTGTCAGACGGCCACAGGAGTAGCGTTTCCGGACGAACTCCGCGGCCGCGCCCGCAGCATCAGCCAGCACACCACCGCGATGTTCACGAGATTCCACGCCAGCCCGTTCAGGAACGCCGCCCGGTACGATGCGGTGAAGTCGAAGATCGCGCCCGAGACGTAGCCGCCGAAGGCCATGCCGACGATCGTCGACGCCATCACCACGCCGATACGCGCGCCGGCCTCCCGGGCGGGCAGGAACTCGCGGATGATCACGGCGTACATCGGCACGATGCCGCCCTGGAACAGGCCGAAGATCGCCGTGACGATGTAGAGCGAGGTCAGCCCGTCGAACCAGAGATAGAGGAAGAGCGCAACGCCCTGCATCACCGAGCCCAGCGCCAGCGTCGCCGTGCCGCCGATGCGGTCTGAGACGAACCCTGAGCCAATGCGGCTGACGATACCCAGAAGCAGCATCAGCGACAGCATGTCGGCGCCCCGCGCCACGCCGTAGCCGAGATCGCCGCAATAGGCGACGAGATGCACCTGGGGCATCGCCATGGCGACGCAGCAGGAGAAGCCCGCCACGCAGAGCAGCGCCGTGAGCTGGTTAGGCGTGAGGCCGAGGTCGCCGCGCGCACTGGTGCTCGACGCCTCGGCAGCGGCGAAGGATGCCGCGTTCGGCCGGCGTCGGAAGAACAAGGCGAGCGGCAGCATCACCGCCAGCGCCACCATGCCGATGCCGATATGGGTGGCGCGCCAGCCATGGTTGTTGAGGCCCCAGGTGATGATCTGAGGCCAGATCGTCCCGGCGAGATAACTGCCCGATGCGCCGAACACCACGGCGAGCCCGCGATGCTTGTGGAACCAGTGCGAGAGGTCCGCGATCAGCGGCGCGAAGCCCGCCGCCCCGCCGATGCCGATCAAGAGCCCGTGCGCCAGCGCGAACTGCCAGAGCGTGCCCGACATCCCCGCCAGCGTGAAACCGAGCCCGAGGCAGAGCGCGCCGATGACGATCGGCACGACGATGCCGTAGCGGTCAGCGATGCGGCCCATCATGATGTTGCCGAAGCCGAAGCCGAGCATAACGGCGGTATAAGGCAGCGAGGCCCCGGCCCTGAGCGTGCCAAACTCGGCCTGCACCGTCGGCAGCACCACCACGACCGACCATGTGCCGACGCAGGCAACCGTGCCGAGTAGCAGCGACAGCGCCAGCCTTAACCAGGCATAGGAGGAGTCCGGCGCAAAACGCGGATCGTCAGAGACCATATTTCCTCGCAAAGCACCGCTTCTGGATGGCGGTGTCCATGCTTGAGGATTAGGCGGCGTCCAGAGCGCGCACAAGCGCGCCTGCGGCAGGGCGGGCCAGCGTCGATGGACGGTTCTTCAGGCCGCGGTGACGCTGCGCCAGGCCTCGGCCTCCAGCGGCCGGCCGAGCAGGAAGCCCTGCGTCAGGTCGCAGCCTTCCTGGATCAGGAAATCGAGCTGCTCGGGCGTCTCCACGCCCTCTGCCACCACCTCGATGCCCAGCGCATGGCCGAGCTGGATCACCGCGCGCGTGATCGCGACCGATTCCAGCGTCACGCCGAGCTTGGCGACGAAGCTCTTGTCGATCTTCAGCGTGGTCAGCGGAAAGCGGTGCAGATAGGATAGCGACGAATATCCCGTCCCGAAATCGTCGAGCGCGATGCGCACGCCGAGCGCCCTGAGCCGGGCGAAGGTCGCCATGGCGCGGTCGGCGTCGGTCACCATCACACCTTCGGTGATCTCGAGTTCGAGCCGCTCCGGATCGAGCCCGGTCTCGGCCAGCGTCGCCTCGACGCGCGCCACAAGATCGCCCGACTGGAACTCCAGCGCCGAGACGTTGACGGATATGCGCAGCGGCTGGACCCAACTGGTGGCCTCGCGGCAGGCCTGCCGCAGCACGAGAGCGTCGAGCGCGGCGATCAGCCCGCCCTCCTCCGCCGCCGGGATGAAGCTTGCCGGGGCCACCTCGCCGCGCCGCGGATCGAACCAGCGCGCCAGCGCCTCGAAACCCGCGATCGCGCCATCGGCCCGAAACAGCGGCTGGTAGTGAACCTTGATCGCGCCGGCCGCGATCGCCTTGGCCAGATCGCGTCTGAAGCTCAGACGCTGCTGCTCGCGCTCCTGCTCGGCCAGATCGAACATCCGCACGCAGCCCGGCCCCTCGTGCTTGGCCAGATGCAGCGCCGCATTCGCCGCCGCGACAAGCCTGATTTCCGTGTCGCCATCGCGCGGGAAGCGCGCGCAGCCGGCACTGAAGCTGACGCGGAAGGACCGGCCGTCGAACTGGAACGGAGCCACGAAAGCCACGCGCACGCGCTCGGCCATGACGCCGATCTCGGCATCGGCCTGGCCTACGCCCGAGACCAGCACGAATTCGTCGCCGCCGACCCGCGCGAGAAAGGCGTCGCCGGCGACGCCGTGCAGACGCTCGGCCGCCCCGACGAGAATCGCATCGCCGAACACATGGCCGTGCTCGTCGTTCAACACCTTGAAGCCGTCGAGATCGAGCCGCATCATCAGGAAGCCGGCCGATTCATGAGCCGACTGCGAGATGCGCTGGCTGAGATGGGCGCTGAGCGCCGGCCGGTTCGGCAGGCCGGTCAGCATGTCGTGCCGGCGCGCCTCGGCCAGCCGCTTCTCGGCCTGCTTGCGTTCGCTGATGTCGAGCAGCAGGTTGAAGCCACCGATCATCAGGCCGTCCGCATCGAAGATCGGCGTCGGGAACGGCATGAAGGGTACGCGCGTGCCGTCGGGACGCTCCAGTTGCGCCTCGATGCCGCGCATCGCCCGGCCCTCGCGCAGCGACACCGCCATAGGGCAGTCCTCATGGGCGAACGGCGCGCCGTCCATCGTGAGCAGGCGGTGCGTCACGCACCAGCGATCCTCGCCGAGCACCGGTTCGCGCCCAGCCATCGCCACGGCGGCGCGGTTGAAATAAGTGATCCTGCCATCGGCATCGGTCATGTAGACGCAGAACGGCAGATGCTCGAGCACATCCGAGAACCATGACGGCGACAGTCCGGCGCCGGACGCTGCGACCTCCGGAACAAGGCCGCACTCGGTCAGCGTCTCCACGCCGGACGCGATGCGCCGCGCGAGTAAAACCGCGTCGCGATCGGGAGCGTCAGATTCAGCCGCCGCCTTGGGCATGGCAATTCCATCGGGCAATGAAAGCAGGGTGACCCACTCATTAGGCAACAGATGTAAAAACATTTCATTAAAATACGAACGACAGACCCGCTATCATCGTCAGCCGCGAGACCGCAACCTGAAATACAGATGCTTTGGTCCATGGTCAGGATCGGACATGAACTTCAAACAGCGAAGATAAATTTCGAAGCCTTCTCAAAATTGAGCAGCGTCTTCCGGAACGTCAAGCGCAATACTAGGACAGAAAACGCAAAGAGGTCACTTGAAGATCGCTTCGCCTTGCTGGTCGATCAGTTGTTGTCCCTTCACCAGAGCAAAATCAGCTGCCTCCTCCGCGCCGGGGAAACGGTCCGCCCTGACGAAACGGTGCGAACGCAGCACACCGTCGATCTCCTTCTCGACCACGCCGCAAAGCTGATACTGTCCGCCCTCCTGATAAGGCGTCGCGTGGATGGTGAAGCCGGCATGCTCCAGGCTCTTGAGCGGCCCGGCCGGAGCAGCCGGAGCCTTCGAGCCACCAAAGAGCGATTTCAGGAAGGACATCGGCGCGGCTCCGGTCTGCAAGTTCAGACAATATGCAAGTTCAGTATAGCCGCAGAGGCGCGCTTGCCCAGATGCGGCAGCGGTCAGCGCATCAGGGCGCGCTGGCGCACGAGGGCAAGCACGGCCTGCGAGATCGGAACCGGGACATCCACCCAGCCGGCCATCTCGACCACCGCGCCGAGCAGCGCCTCGATCTCGAGCGGGCGGCCCTTCTCCAGATCCTGCAGCATCGAGGTCTTGTGCTGCCCGACCTCGGCCGCGCCCTCGATGCGCTTGTCGACGTCGATGGAAAAGCGCACGCCGAGCGCCTCCGCCACGGCTTGCCCTTCCAGCATCATGGCGCGCGCCGCAGCCCGCGTGCCGGCATCGCCGACGACGACGTCGAGCGTGGCGCCCGTCAGCGCGCTCAGCGGATTGAAGGCCATGTTGCCCCAGAGCTTGACCCAGAGGTCGTCGCGGATGCGCGGGCGCACCGGCGCCTTCAGCCCCGCCCTGATCATCAGTGCGGAGAGCGTCCCCGCCCGCTCGGAGCGGCTGCCGTCGGGCTCACCCAGCGTGAAACGGTCGCCATAGGTATGGTGAATGATTCCAGGCTCGGCGATCTCTGCTGCGGGATAGACGATGCAGCCGAGCGCCTGCGCCGGCGGCAACTCGCGCCAGAGCCTGCCATCGGGGTCGACAGAGGCAACGATCCTGTCCCGGAACGGGCCGTCGAGCTTGTAGGCATACCACCAGGGCACGCCGTTGACGCCCGAGACAATCGTTGTTTGCGGCCCGATCAGCGGCGCGAGTTGCGCGAGCGCCGGCTCGATCGAATGGGCCTTGAGCGTGATGAAGAGGTAGTCCTGTGGGCCGACAGCGGCCGGATCGTCGGCGACGCGGGGGGTCGTCGCCAGCGTCTCGCCTCCGCTGACGAGGGTGAGCCCCCGCGCGCGCATCGCCTCCAGATGCTGGCCGCGCGCGATCACCGTGACCGGCGTGCCGGACGCTTCAAGTTTCGCCGCCAGAAAGCCGCCGATGGCGCCGGCCCCGAAAACGCAGATCGAAGGCGAAGCGCTCACGCGGCAGCCTCCGCGCCGAGACCCAGCTTCTGCGCCAGCCCGACGCGCTGGAGCTTGCCGGTCGCGCCCTTGGGTATCTCGTCGACGAAGAGCACGCGCCGCGGCGTCTTGAAATCGGCAAGGCGAGCGCCTGCGAAATCCCGGATCTCGCGTTCGCTGGCGCTCATGCCCTCGCGCAGCACCACCACGGCGGCAACCTCCTCGCCGAGCTTGGGATGGGGCATGGCGAAAGTCACCACCTGCGCCACCGCCGGATGGTCCATCAGCACCGTGTCGACCTCCAGCGGGCTGACCTTCTCGCCGCCGCGGTTGATGATCTCCTTCAGCCGCCCGGTCAGGAAGAGATAGCCCTCCTCGTCGAGCCGGCCCTGGTCGCCGGTGCGGAACCAGCCGCCGGCGAAGGCCTTCAGATTGGCGTCCGGGTTGGAGGCGTAGCCCGGCGTCACATTGGGACCACGGATCACCACCTCGCCGATCTCGCCCTGGGCGAGCAGAGCTCCCGCATCGTCCATGATCGCGACCTCGGGTCCCGCTGCGATGCCGACCGAGCCGGGCTTGCGCTCGCGAGGGGGCAGCGGATTGGCGCACATCTGGTGCGTCGCCTCGGTCATGCCATAGGCCTCGATCACCGGGCAGCCGAAGGCGGCCTCCAGCTCCGCCATCACCTGCGGCGGCAGCGAGGCCGAGGACGAGCGCACAAACCGCAACGGTGCGCTGCGCACCCGCTCGGCATTGTGGGCAGCGCGGGCCAGAATGGCCTGATGCATGGTCGGCACGGCCGTGTACCAGCTCGGCTTCACCTCCTCCAGCCAGCCGAACACCTTGAGCGCGTTGAAGCCCGGCGCGCAGCAGACGCAGGCGCCTGCCCCGAGCGAACTCAGCACCGCCGCGATCAGGCCATGGATGTGGAAAAGCGGCATGATGTTGAGGCAGAGATCGTCCGGCTTCAATGCGAGCGACGTCGCGATGTGGCGGGCGGATGCGGCGAGATTGGCGTTGCTCAGCGGCACGATCTTCGGCCGCGCCGTGGTGCCCGAGGTGTGCAGCACCAGCGCGATGTCGTCGGCTTGCGCCGGGCCGCCGGCAGCCGGCGCGGCGGGCGCGAGCGCGCCCGTGTCGAGCCGGTAGCGACCGGCCGAGCCGCCGGCTTCCACCGACAGCGTGATCAGGGCGACGCCGAGCTTCTCCGCGACCGCGCGCGCCGGCGTCTCGTCACCCTCCTGCACGATCAGCGCCTTGGGCTGGAGATCGCTGAGGTAGAACTCGAACTCCTCGGCCCGGTAGCCGGGATTGAGCGGGGCGGCCGTGGCAGCGCCGGCGACAGCCACAAAGCAGGACGCCATCGCCGGCCCGTTCGGCAGCACGACGGCGACCCGGTCGCCACGCCCGATGCCGACGCCGTTCAGCGCAGCCAGCGTCTCGGCAGCAAGCGCGCGAAGTTCGCCGAACGTCAGAGATGTCTGGCCGGGCGCGGCTATGGCTGGCGCGCCGCCTTCGCCGCGCTGGAGGATGTCATGCATCGTCGCTGTCGTCGGACCGGCCATGGCTGCTCGCTCGCTTGGTTTCCTCGAGGCGATACGATCGGCTGCCCGGTTGACCCGGACGCCTCGCGCCGCCGGTGGGAGAGGATCATGGCGGGCGGGTGATGGCAAATGGGGGTGGTCCTGCCCGCACCATCTGCGTCCAATGCGAAAGAGGGCGCCCGGGGGCGCCCTCCTGCAATTTCTTAATTATCCAGGAAGCTCCTGAGCTTTCGGCTCCGGCTCGGATGCTTCAGCTTCCTGAGCGCCTTCGCTTCGATCTGCCGGATGCGCTCGCGCGTCACCGAGAATTGCTGGCCGACCTCTTCGAGCGTGTGGTCGGTGTTCATGCCGATGCCGAAGCGCATGCGCAGCACGCGTTCTTCACGCGGCGTCAGCGAGGCCAGCACGCGCGTCGTCGTCTCGCGCAGATTGCTCTGGATCGCGGCGTCGATCGGCAGGATCGCGTTCTTGTCCTCGATGAAGTCGCCGAGATGGCTATCCTCCTCGTCGCCGATGGGCGTTTCGAGCGAGATCGGCTCCTTGGCGATCTTGAGGACCTTGCGGACCTTCTCCAGCGGCATGGCGAGCTTTTCGGCGAGCTCTTCGGGCGTCGGCTCGCGGCCGATCTCGTGCAGCATCTGGCGCGAGGTCCGCACGATCTTGTTGATCGTCTCGATCATGTGAACCGGGATGCGGATCGTGCGGGCCTGATCGGCGATCGAGCGGGTGATCGCCTGCCTGATCCACCAGGTCGCATAGGTCGAGAACTTGTAGCCGCGGCGATACTCGAACTTGTCGACCGCCTTCATCAGGCCGATATTGCCCTCCTGGATCAGGTCGAGGAACTGCAGGCCGCGATTGGTGTATTTCTTGGCGATCGAGATCACGAGGCGCAAGTTCGCCTCGATCATCTCCTTCTTCGCCTGACGCGCCTCGCGCTCGCCCTTCTGGACCATCAGGACGATCTTGCGGAACTCCTGGATTTCCAGCCCGGTCTCGGCGGCCATGGTGTGGATGTCCTCGCGGAGATCCTTGATCCGGTCCTTCTCCATCGCGACGAATTCGCGCCAGCCGCGCGAGCCGAGCTTGGAGACGCGCAGCACCCATTTCGGGTCGAGTTCGCCGCCGACATGCTGCTTGAGGAAGTCCTCGCGGCCGACGCCGTAGCTCTCGGCCAGGCGCAGCAGGCGCGTCTCATGCGAGATCAGCCGCTTGTTGATGTCGTAGAGCTGCTCGACCAGCGCCTCGATGCGGTTGTTGTTGAGCGAGAGCGACTTCACCGCGGTGATGATGTCGTCCTTGAGCTTCTTGTATTTACGGTCCTGCGCCGGCGAGAGCTTGGTGTTCTCCAGCCGGTTGGCGATGTCCTGGTCCTGCAGGCGGCGCAGCTTCTTGTAGTTGTCGGCGATCGAATCGAACGTCTCCAGCACGCGCGGCTTGAGCTCGGCCTCCATAGCCGAGAGCGAGACGTTGTTCTCCATGTCGTCGTCGTCGAGGTCGGACGGCAGCTCGCCTTCGGGAACCTCGCCCTCGGGCGTCGCGGGCGCGGCCTCGCCGGGAATGCCCGGCACGCCTGGCTCCCCGCCCTCGCCCGGCAGCACGGCCGGGTTCTTGCCGTCCGGGCCGGCATAGGTCGCCTCGAGATCGATGATGTCGCGCAGCAGCACCTTGCCGTCGACGAGTTCGTCGCGCCAGATGATGATGGCCTGGAAGGTCAGCGGGCTCTCGCAGAGCCCGGCGATCATCGCCTCGCGGCCGGCCTCGATGCGTTTGGCGATCGCGATCTCGCCCTCGCGGGACAGAAGCTCGACCGAGCCCATCTCGCGCAGATACATCCGCACCGGATCGTCGGTGCGCTCGGTCGGCTCCAGATTGCGCTTGACCTCGACAGGCAGCGCCGAGCGCTGCGTCTCGGCGAGTTCGCCACCCTCGGGCTCGTCGTCGTCGCCATTGCTGCCGGTGCGAGCCGCAGCGCGCTCCTCGCCGGACGCTTCCGGGTCCTCGTTGTCGACGACGTTGATGCCCTGCTCGCTGAGCTGGCCGAGCACGTCCTCGATCTGCTCGGAGGAGAACTCCTCCGACGGCAGGACCTCGTTCAGTTCGTCATAGGTGACATAGCCGCGCTTCTTGGCGAGCTTGATCATCCGCCTGACGGCCTGATCCGTCAGATCGAGCAACGGGCCGTCGGAAGTCGGGGGGGCTTCCGGCGCGACCTGGTCGGTCTTGTCCCGTTCGCTCACTTTTGTCGCCATGGATCAGCGCTCCGCAGTCACCGCGCCCCGGCACGGCGCCATGAAGGCTCCATGCAGACGCATAAAAGGGCGACGCGGCCGCTGGTCCGGCGCGCTCACCCCACCCAAATCATCTCGGCCAGATGGCGCCGGTCACCCTTGATGAACCGTTAACCATCCCACGCGCCCCGCGCATTCCGTGACGAAACCTCGAGCCTGGCCTGTCAATCACCGGACATGGCCTCCGTCCCCTCGATCGTCTCGAGGCGGGCCTTGACGTCCTTGATCCAGGCGAAATTGGCTTCGGTCGCTTCGTCAGCCAATGCACGCTCGGCTGCCTTCAGCTCGCTATGTAGCGTCCGCGCGCGATGATGCAAGACGATAGCCTGTCGAATCGAGTCGAAAACCGATTCAGGATCAGCGCCTTGCAGCAGTTTCAGCCGCTCGGCCGGTCCGGTGATGGCCAGCAGCAGGCTCTGCGCCTCCTGCACGCGCGGCTGCGCCAGCCGCTCGGTGAGCGTGGCCGCATCGAACCCCTCTTCCATCGCCGCATCGAGCAGCGCCTGCCTGAAGCGCTCGGCTGCCGGCCCGTCGAGCGCAAGTTCGGCAATCTCATCGGCGCAGCGCGGAATCAGCTCCGGATGGCTCGCCAGCGCCAGCAGGATAAAGGCCTCGCGTACATCCTCGCCGCGCCCCCGCGCCATCATCTTCGAGGCCGTGAGCTGGCTCGACGCCTTGAGAAGTCCGGTCGCCCATGGCGGCGCAGGCGCCTGCCAGCCGCCGCGGCCATTGCCACGCCTCTGGCCCTGCCCTCGCTGGAAGCCGGCTGCCCCCCGCTCACCACGAGCGGGCGCGGCGCTGGCGAAAAGCTGCGCCAGCCGTTCGTCCATCTCGCGGCGGTAATGCCGGCGCGTCGCCTCGTCCTTGATCTGGCCGAGCGGCTCCTTCAGCCGCCGCTCGAAGGCGGCGCGGCGCTCGGGCGTATCGAGCGGCCCGGCCTCGACCTCTCGCGTCCAGAGCATGTCGACGAGCGGGCGCGCCGCACCCAGCACCTCGGCGACCGCCGCCTTGCCGCCCGAGCGCGCCAGATCGTCGGGGTCCTGCCCATCCGGCAGCGTCGCGAAGGAAAGCGATTTCCCGGGCTCCAGCAGCGGTAGCGCGATGTCGATGGCGCGGCTGGCGGCCTTGCGCCCGGCCTTGTCGCCATCGAGGCAGATCACCGGCTCGTCGGCCATGCGCCAGAGCAGAGCGAGCTGGTCCTCGGTCAGCGCCGTGCCGAGCGGCGCGACCGTCTGCGGAAAACCCGCAAGGCTCATCGCGATGACATCGACATAGCCTTCGACGACGATGACCTGGCCCGTGTCATGCGCCGCCTTGCGCGCATTGTGGTGGTTGAACAGCAGCGAGCCCTTGTGGAAGAGCGGCGTCTCCGGAGAGTTCAGATACTTCGCCGCGACCTCCGAACTCATGGCCCGCCCGCCGAAGGCGACGACGCGGCCGCGCACATCGTGGATCGGGAACATGATCCGGTCGCGGAAGCGGTCATAGGGCACGGCGATCTCCTCGCCATGGACGAGCAAGCCGGTCTCCGTCATCAGCGCCGCATCGACGCCCTTGCCCGCCAGATGGTCGCGCAGCGCGAAGCGGTCGGGCGGCCCGTAGCCGATGCGAAACGCTTTCCGCGCCTCGCCTTCCAGCCCGCGCCCCGAGAGATAGCGGCGCGCCGCCGCCCCGCGCTCGCCCGCCAACTCCGCCTCGAAGAAGCGCGCAGCAAGTTCGACGACCTCGTGCAGACCCTTGCGCCGCTCCTCCTGAGCCTGCGCCTCGACCGTCACCTTGGGCAGAATGACGCCGGCCTCGGACGCCAGCTTCTCGACGGCCTCGGGGAAGGACAGCCCCTCGGTTTCCATCACGAACTTGAAGATGTCGCCGTTCTTGCCCGATGAGAAATCGAAGAAAGAGCCCTTCTGGTCGTTGACGAAGAAGGACGGCGTCTTCTCGGCGTTGAAAGGCGAAAGTCCCTTCCATTCGCGGCCCGATTTCGCCAGCCGGACGCGCTTGCCCACCACCGCAGAAACGGGGAGCCGCGCCTTGATTTCTTCCAGAATGGAGGGCGGGAACTTCATCGTCCTCTATGTGGGCGCAGGCGCATGCAAAGCCAATCGCGGAGTTGGCGGGAGGCCGGGTTGTTGGCGCAATCCACAGCGCCGTGATAAAGAAAATGGCGAAAAAGGAAGACAGCCATGGCTCTCAACATCAAGGATCCGGAGACGGAGAAGGCCGTGCGCACGCTGGCGAAGCGGCGTGGGCTCACGTTGACGCAAGCGGTGCGCCATGCGGTCAGGAGCGAACTCGACAAGGACGAGCTGTCGGAAGCCGAGAAAGAGCAGCGCGTGGCGGCGGCGATGGCGCGGATGGAGGAGTTTTATCGGAAATACGACATCCAACCGGCAGAACGATCCAAGACCAAGCAGGAGATGGACGACATCATCGGCTATGACGAGAATGGCATGTGGTGAAAATCGTCATCGATACCTCGGCCGTCGTTGCGGTCATCACGAAAGAACAGGAAGCGGCGGCCTTCATTGCAGCGATGGGCGCCGCAAGTTTACGGCAGATGACGAGCGTCAACCTGCTCGAAGCGCGGCTCGTCATCGGTTTTGCCAAGGCGATGTCATTCAACGCTATCGACGATTTTCTCCGGCGCGAACGCATCGACATCATCCCCTTCGACCAAGCCCTCTCGGACCTCGCCTTCGAGGCCTATCGCCGTTTCGGCAAGGGCCGCCACCCGGCCAGGCTCAACATGGGCGATTGCGCGGCCTACGCGCTCGCGACATCGCGCGGCTGGCCGCTGCTGTTCAAGGGCGAGGATTTTTCGCAGACGGATGTGGAGCGGGCTTGAAATTCTCACGCACAGGCATCGACATTTATTTACGTTTCGTATATACAGACCTTGTGCTTGATCGTTTCGATCACGCATGCTCGCTCGCAACAGCCAGCGTAACAACCCGACGTGAGGCAACCATGCGAACATTAGCGAGCTGGCATGACAATCGATCGCCAAACTCCACTGCATACGACATTTGAGTGGGACGATAACAAGAGCACATCAAATTTCGAGAAACACGGCATCACGTTCGACGATGCGGCCAAGGTGTTCGATGACCCTTATAGTTTCGAATATCTCTCGCACAGCGAGCATTTGGAGTTGCGATGCGTGATTGTCGGAATGTCCAGAGCGCGCCTTGTTTCTGTGATTTATACGGTCAGGTCAGCACGCATCCGGATCATCTCGGCCCGTGTCGCGCGACGTGAAGAGCGAAAACTATGGAACGCGAACACATCGTAACGCTGGTCGCCACGCTCGATGACGACACCTACATCATCGAGCATCCCGACGGCAGCCTGGAGCGCCGCAAGAGCCAAACCGATTGGGCTCGCATCGACGCCCTTACCGACGACGAGATCGAGGCCGCTGCCCGCGCCGACCCCGACTGGGACGGCTTGCTCGACCTCGACTGGTCGAAGGTCGAGATCACGCGGCCGGCGCGCAAGCAGCCGATTTCGATCCGGCTCGACGAGGACGTGCTCGATTTCTTCAAGCGCGATGGCGCGGGCTACCAGAAGCGCATCAACGCGGTGCTGCGTTCCTATGTGACGGCGGCCGCCAAAGGCTCCGCCATTAAACCCAAACGCCTGCGCGCGAAAGCCTGAGCGTCACCCCGCCAAAAACGCCTTCACCATCCCGCTGGCCTTGGCGAAATCCATCTGGCCGGCATGGTTCGCGCGCAGGATCGCGATGACCTTGCCCATGTCCTTGACCGAGGCTGCGCCGCTTTCGGTCACCGCCGCAGCGATCGCCGCCTTCATGGCGTCTTCATCCATCTGCCTGGGCAGGTAGCCCTCGATCACCGCGACCTCGGCGCGCTCGCCCTCGGCCAGTTCCGGCCGGGCGTTGGCGTCGTAGATCGCGATCGATTCCTGGCGCTGCTTCACCATCTTCTGCAGAAGAGCGAGAATCTCGTCTGGCGTCGTCTCGGGCTTGCCCAAGCCGCGCGCCTCGATGTCCTTGTCCTTCAGCGCCGAGGTGATCAGGCGGATGGTCGAGACCTTGCCCTTCTCGCCGGCCTTCATCGCCTCCTTGAGGTCGGCCGTGAAGCGCTCGCGCAGGCTGGTCATGGTGGATATTCCCTTTTCTGGCCGCAGGCTTGCGCCGGCGTCGATTGACGGCGTGAGGCTGCGTCTTTAAGCGTCGCGCTCCAGACCCGGCGGAGCGTCAAGCCGCTGCCCGCCCTGAAACGTTGCCGCGCTCGCGCGGCCTGGACCGAGACATAGACATGAGCGCTTCCGAAGGAAACCCCGCCACCAGCGGCTGGAGCGAACCGCGCGCGACCGCGCTGCTGGTTCTGGCGGACGGGACCGTGCTGGAGGGCTTCGGCTTAGGGGCGACCGGCGAGGCGCCGGGCGAAGTCTGCTTCAACACGGCGATGACGGGCTACCAGGAAATCCTGACCGACCCGTCCTATGCCGGGCAGATCATCACCTTCACCTTCCCCCATATCGGCAATACCGGCGTCAACGACGAGGACACCGAGACGGTCAATGCGGCCTCCTCCTCGGGCGTGCGCGGCGTCGTGCTGCATGCGGCAATCACTCAGCCCTCGAACTGGCGCGCCAATCGTCATTTCGACGCCTGGCTCAAGGCCCGCAACATCGTCGGCATCTGCGGCGTCGATACGCGCGCGCTCACCGCGCTGATCCGCGACAACGGCATGCCCAACGCCATGTTGGCCCACAGCCCCGACGGCGTCTTCGACATTCCTCGCCTCAAGAAGCTCGCCGCCGAACTGCCCGACATGGCCGGCCTCGACCTCGTCCCGCTGGTCACCTCGGCGCAGCGCTATGGCTGGAGCGAGACCCCCTGGGTCTGGCCGGCCGGCTACGGCACGCGCGACAAGGCCGCCCACAAGGTCGTCGCGATCGATTACGGCGTGAAGCGCAACATCCTGCGCCTGCTCTCGAAGGCGGGCTGCGACGTCACCGTCGTGCCCTCGACGGCGAGCGCCGACGACATCATCGCGCTGAAGCCCGACGGCATCTTCCTCTCGAACGGCCCGGGCGACCCGGCAGCGACGGGCGAGTACGCTGTGCCTGTGATCAAGGCGCTTCTCGACAAAAAGATCCCGACCTTCGGCATCTGTCTCGGCCACCAGATGCTGGCGCTCGCCATCGGCGGCCAGACCATGAAGATGAAGCAGGGCCATCACGGCGCGAACCACCCGGTGCAGGACAAGACCACCGGCAAGGTCGAGATCGTCTCGATGAACCACGGCTTCGCGGTCGATCCCGCGAGCCTGCCGGCGCATGCCGTCGAGACACATGTCTCGCTCTTCGACGGCTCCAACAGCGGCATCGCCCTGACCGACCGGCCGGCCTTCAGCGTTCAGCACCACCCGGAAGCCTCGCCCGGCCCGCAGGACAGCCATTATCTGTTCCAGCGTTTCGTCGACATGATGGACGCTGAGAAGGCCAAGGGTTGATGCCGCGCCTGCTGCTCGCCGGCCTTTGTCTGACCTTGCTCGGCTCGCCCGCCTTCTCGCAGGCGCTCTGCGACGAGATGTGGGGCGAGCGCAATGCGATCTATTTCGACGCCGGCTACTGCTTCAAGACCGCCCGCGCCAAGGCCGCCTTTGGCGACAACGCGCATTGCAGTTACGAGCGGATCGAGGATTTGCCGCTGAGCGCGCGGCAACGGTCCGATATCGCCGAAATCCAGGCGCGGGAACGCAGGAACAACTGCCCGCGTTGAGCGTCGCCAGTCACGCCGCCTTCGCCTCCGTCTTGAGGAACCTCGCCAACTCCCCCTCGGCCAGCTCCGCCTCGGCTGCGATCCGCCGCGCCAGCGCCACTGCCGCCGGGCGCGGCTGACCGAGCGGTCGGTCGAGCCAGTAGGAGACCGGATTGAGCGCGAGCCCTGCATCGACCATCGCCACGCGGCCGGCCTCGATCTGGCTCTGCGCCAGCGGCGGCCGGGCCAGCGCGACGCCCAGGCCGCAAGCGGCGGCGTCAAGCACGAGGTTGTAGTCCTCGAAGCGCCGGTCCTGCGGGCGCGGCCGATAGTCCAGACCATGCGCGCCAAACCACGCCCGCCAGCCCGCCGCGTCGGAATCATGGATCAGCGGCTGCTTCAGCAGGCGCTCCGGCTCGCCCGAACCGATCGACCGCGCCATCGCGGGTGATGCGATGGGATAGCACCATTCCTCGAAGAGCTGCACCGAGACGCGCCCCGGCGCGCCACCGCGTCCGCAGCGTATGGCGAGGTCGATGCCCTCTTCGTCGAGGTCAACGCGGCGATGATCGACCTGCAGCACGATCCGCAAGGGCGGATCGCCGCTCTCCAGTTGCTGCCAGCGCGGCATCAGCCAGAGCGAGCACACCGAAGGCGTCGCGCTGAAGCGGACCACGGCGGCGCCGCGCTGCTCGCTCCAGCGGTCGGCGGTGTCGGCGATCAGCGAGAACGCTTCCTGCGTCCGCTGCAGCAAGCGCTGCCCCTCAGGCGTCAGAGCGACGCCGCGCGCCTGTCGCAGGAAGACGCGCAGGCCCAGCCAGCGCTCCAGCTTGGCGACCTGACGGCTGACCGCGCCATGGGTCAGGTTCAGCGCATCGGCTGCGGCGGAAAAGCTGCCGGTGCGGGCCGAGGCCTCGAAGGCGCGCAGCGTGTCGAGCGGGGGCAGTTGCAAGCTGTGATCCATCCTCACAGCTCATGCGCGAATTGCTCGTTTGTCAATCAGCTAGCGGAGGCGTCTATCGGACGGATCGCAAGCCATCCGGGACCAGCCCCATGTCCACCATCTGCCCCGCAGTCAGCACCAAGCCCGCGATCGGGCTCGATCCTCTGCTGCTTTTCACCGTCACCTTCACCGTCGTCGCCTGGGCCTCGTCCTTCCCGGCGATCCGGGCCGGGCTCGACGGTTTCGGCCCGGCGGAGATGGCGTCGCTGCGCTTCGCGCTCGCCGGCGTCCCAGCCGCACTCTTCCTCGTGGCGACGCGCGCCAGCTTGCCGGCCCGCGCCGACATCTGGCGCTTCCTCGTCGGCGGCGTCGTCTTCATCGCGGCCTATGCGCTGCTGCTGAATTTCGGCCAGCTCGTCGTGCCGGCCGGCCCCGCGAGCTTCATCATCAACACCAACCCGATCATGACGGCCGGCCTTGCCATGCTGCTGCTGGGCGAGCGCTTCAGCCTGATGGCCTGGCTCGGCACCGCGCTATCCTTCGCCGGCATCGGCGTCATCGCGCTCGGAAAGGGGCTCGATGTCGAGATCGGAATCAGCGTGCTGCTGATCCTCGGCGCCGCCTTCTGCAACGCCATCAGCACGGTGGTGCAGAAGCCGCTCTTCGCCCGCCACAAGCCGCTCTCGGTCGCGGCCTGGAACATGGCGATCGGCGGCCTCGTGCTGCTGCCGTTCCTGCCGTCGGCGATCGGCCAGGCGCAGATCGCGCCGACGACCTCGCTGCTCTCGGTGGTCTATCTCGCCATCGTGCCGAGCCTGATCGCCTATGGCACCTGGGCGATCACGCTGTCGCGACTGCCGGCGGGCCGCGCCTCGAACTTCCAGTACTGCGTGCCGCCGGTCGCCACCCTGATCAGCTTCCTCTGGCTCGGCGAGGCGCCGACCGCCTTGGGCCTGATCGGCGGCGCGATGGCGCTGGGTGGCGTCGTGCTGGTCAACCTGAAACGCTGAACCGCTTGCCGCAAGGGCATAAGGAAAGACGATAGCAGGCGGTGCGAGATCGTATTGGCGCGTGGGGCCCTCTTGATGATCATCTGATCAGGAGACACGCCCGCCGCCGGCCCCGGCGGAAGACGGCGTCCGCCACAGGGGAGAAACCGATGATGTCGCCGAGCCTGCGAGCCCTTAGCGCTGCCGCTTTTCTTGTTCTGCCCACCATCGCGATGGCGCAGGAACCGTTTCGCATCGCGGTGATCGACGATCTGTCGGGCATGTTTTCCGGCAATGGCGGACCGGGCACCGTGCTGGCGACGACGATGGCGGTCGAGGATTTCGGCGGCTCCGTGCTCGGCCGCAAGATCGAGGTCCTCGCCGCCGACCATCAGAGCAAGCCCGATGTCGGATCGGCGCTGGCCGGCCGCTACATCGACGAGCAGAAGGTGGTCGCCATCGTCAATGGCGGCGCGAGTTCGGTCGGGCTGGCGGTGCAGACGCTCGCCGCCCAGCGCAAGATCACCACGCTGATCAGCGGCGGCTACGCGCCGAACTTCAGCGGCGAGCGCTGCTCGCCCTATGGCACGCAATGGGCGCCATCCACCGGCGAACTCGCCGGCGCCATCGCCAAGGGCATCGTCGATGAGGGCGGCAAGTCCTGGTATTTCATCACGGCCGATTATGTCTTCGGCCACGCGCTCTATGCCGACGCCTCCAAGGCAGTCGTCGCGGCGGGCGGCAGGGTCGCGGGCGAGACGAAGCATCCCCTCAACACCGCCGACATGGCCTCGCCGCTGCTGGCCGCCCAGGCGTCTGGCGCACAGGTGATCGGGCTGGCCAATGCCGGGCCCGACCTCGTCAACACCATCAAGCAGGCGCGCGAATTCGGCATCGGCTCCAAGACCGCGACCATGCTGGTCTTCGAGAACAACGTCACCGCGCTCGGGCTCGACCTCGCCCAGGGCATGCGCCTGCCCGCGCCGTTCTACTGGGACTTCAACGACGAGAGCCGCGCTTTCGCGAAGAAGATTATGGCGCGCAACGGCAATGTCGTACCGACCATGGGCCACGCCCAAGCCTACATGGCGACGACGCACTACCTCAAGGCGGTGGCGGCCGCAGGCTCGGCCGACGCCGCCGCCGTCGCCAGGCAGATGCACACGCTGCCGATCCAGACGGCGATGTTCCAGAACGCGAAAATGCTCGCCAACGGCCGCGTCGTGATGGACATGCATGTCTTCGAGGTGAAAAGCCCCAAGGACTCGAAGAGCCCGGCCGATCTCTATCGCAAGGTCGGCGCGTCAATCCCCGGCGACGCGCTCTTCACCCCGGCCGAAAGGAGCGGCTGCCCGCATCTGGTGGGCAAGTGAGCGACAGTTCCACGATACCGGAGCAGGGCCGCTGATGAAGCTCTACGCCAACCCGACCTCGCCCTTCGTGCGGCTGGTCCGGATCGCGCTGATCGAGATGGGGCTCAGCCAGCGCGTGACCGTCGAGATGGTCGACGCCTGGGCCGACCGGCCCGATTTCCTCGCCGCCAATCCGGCCGGACGGGTCCCGGCCCTGGTCACCGACACAGGCGCGGCGATCGCCGAATCGGGCATGATCCTGCAGCATCTGGCGGCGCTGGCGCCTGACAGGCCGCTGCTGCCAGCGCCGGGCTGCGAGACGACGCTGGCGCGCGCAGGCGTAGCGCAAGCGGCCTTCGACGCCGCCGTCGCCATCATCATCAGCCGCAAGTCGAATCCCGATTTCGACGGGCATCTGGTTGGTCAGAAGCGCTACCGCTCGATGCGGGAGGGCCTCGCGCGTCTCTCGGCCGACCTGCCGCCCGACATGGCGGCTGGCCCGGACCTCTCGGCCATCGCCACGGTTGTCGCGTGGGACTACATCCTGTTCCGCTTCCCGGAGATCGACTGGCAAGGCGAGAACCCGGCTCTGGCCGCGTGGCGGACGCATCAGGGCGACCGGCCCTCCCTCTCCGAAACGAAACCATGCGGCTGAGTTCTCAGCCGGCCGGCCTGACGCGGAGAATCTTCCCGCCATCGTCGCTGAGCAGGTAGATGTAGCCGTCCGGCCCCTGCCGCACATCGCGGATGCGCTCGCCGAGATTGGTCAGCAGGCGCTCCTCGCCCGTCACCGTCTCGCCGCTGGTCGAGAGCCGGACCAGCATCTGCCCGGCGAGCGCGCCGACGAAGAGCGAGTTCTTCCAGGCCGGCCAGGCAGCGCCGGTATAGAAGGCCGCGCCCGAGGGCGCGATCGAGGGGTCCCAGTAGAACAGCGGCTGCTCCATGCCGGCCTTCTGCGTGCCCTCGCCAAGCTTCGCGCCGGAATAATCGACGCCATAGGTGATCACCGGCCAGCCGTAGTTCCTGGCCGATTTCGGTGTGTTGACCTCGTCGCCGCCGCGTGCGCCGTGCTCGGCCGTCCAGAGCTGGCCGGTCTCCGGATGCAGCGCCGCGCCCTGCACGTTGCGATGGCCGATCGACCACAGCTCCGGCTGCCAGCCGGCCACCTTGGGATTATCGGCCGGCGCGCCGCCCTCGGGGCGAATGCGGATGATCTTGCCGATATGATTGGCCGGGTTCTGCGCCTCGTCCTTCTGGCCGTAGCGGTCGCCCACTGTGACGAAGAGCGCGCCCGCCCGATCGAAGACCAGCCGCGAGCCGAAATGCGCGCTGCTCTGGATCGTCGGCATCTGCCGGAAGATCACGGTCGCGCTCTCCAGCGCGGTGCCGCGCTCGTTCAGCTTTGCGCGCGCGACGCTTGTGCCGTTCCCGCCCGAGCGCGGCTCGGCGAAGGAGAGATAGACCATGCGATTGCGCGCGAAATCCGGATCGAGCGCGACGTCCAGCAACCCGCCCTGCCCGCGCGCCGCGACATTGGGCACGCCCGTGATCGGCGCCGAAAGCTTGCCATCGGCTCCAACCAGCCTGAGCCGGCCGGGCCGCTCCGTCACCAGCATGCGCCCATCGGGCAGAAAGGCGAGGCCCCAGGGGTTCTCAAGCCCGCTCGCCACGGTCTCGACGCGCAAGGGACCCGCGCTCGAGGGAAAGCTCTGCTGGGCCACTGCGGGAGCCACGCTCGCCAGCAGCGCGGTGAGGATCAGGTGTCGGGCGGGCAAGGATCGGAAAGGTCTGCGCATCTCGGCTCCTCGGGTCTCAGCCCCCAAGCCTGACATAGGCCGCAAGCCGGCAGGCGCAACCTGCGATCGTCGTTGCGGCAGGCGATTGCGCCGCGACGGCCCCGTCGCTACTCCGGCAGAAGCCGGCCGACCATCGTCATCGCGCCGTCGGGCGCGCGTCTGAGCACGACAATTTCGCCTGAGCGCGGGAACACGCCGGTCAGCGCCGTGATGTTGACCTGATGGGTCACCATCACCACGGTCGCGGCCTCGGCGGGCAGCGCGGCGAGGCGCTGGCGCAGGGCGGCGGTGGCCGCCTCCTTCTCACCGGGTCGGCCGAAGAAGGAGTTCAGCGCGGCCGGTTCTTCGATGAGCGGCCCCAGCGCCATCAACCCGGCGGTCTCGCGCGCCCGGCACCACTGGCTCGTCAGCACCTGCGAGACGACGACATTGCGCCTGCGAAACTCCGCGCCGAGCGCCCGCGCCTGATTACGGCCACGCTCGCCGAGATTGCGCTGGGTCGTGCAGTCGCCGATCCTGAAACCAGCGGGATCACCGGTTCCCGGCGCATCGGCATGGCGCATCAGCGCGACATGGCCGGGTTTCGCCAGAGCGGCCCAGAGCGCGTCCGCCTGCTCGCTGGCGAGGGCGGCCGGGGCGCTAAAGACAAGGAGCAAACAGGCGAGACATCCACGGATCGACAATCTCAACCGCATCTCCGGTTCCGGGTCATCACTCCGGCTTCACTCCGGAGTCCCGGATGATCTTTTCCCAGGTTGCGATCTCGGCAAGATGGTAGGGCTTAAATGCCGCAGGGTCGCGGACCTTCAGCGTGAAGCCGAGCTTCAGGATCTGCTCGGTGACCGTAGGCTTGGCGATCGAGGCGATGACGGCCTTCGAGAGCTGTTCCAGCACCGGCGCCGGCGTCCCCACGGGGGCGAAGAAGGCGGCCCAGCTATCGGCGTCGGCATTGCTTACACCCTGCTCGCGCAGGGTCGGGATGTCCTTGGCCCGCGCATTCCGCTCGGGGCTGGCAAGCGCGATCGCGCGCAGATTGCCGGCGGTGATCTGCTCCAGCACCGAAGGCAGCGTCGAATTGGCGAGGTCGATGCGCCCGCCGATGATCTCCTGCACGAGCGGGGCCGCGCCCCGGAACGGCACATGCGTCATCTTGATGCCGGTGCGCGCCATGAACAGCTCCATGGCGAGATGCGAGCCCGAGCCGATGCCGGTCGAGCCGTAGTTCAGCTTGCCGGGATCGGCCTTGGCGAGCGCGATCAGCTCCTTGATGTCCTTGGCGGGCAGGTCCTTGCGCACCACGAAGGCGTGCTCGAATGCGCCGACGCCGCAGAGCGGGGCAAAATCCTTCACCGCGTCGTAGCCCGGCTCCTTCAGCAGGAACATGTTGTTCCCATGAGTCTGGTTGTTGCCGAAGATGATGGTGTGGCCGTCCGGATCGGCCTTGGCGACGGCGCGCGTGCCGACAGCGCCAGACGCGCCTGCCCGGTTGTCGACGACGACGCTCTGGCCGATCGAGGCCGAGAGATCCTGCGCCACGAATCGCGCGATCGCGTCGGTCGGCCCGCCCGCCGGATAGGGCACGACCAGCGTGATCGCCTTTGACGGAAAGCTTTGGGCGCGCACGAGCGAAGGGGCGCAGACGGCCCCGGCGATGAGCCCGAGCGCGGAACGGCGGCTAAGCGACATGAAAATCCTCCCGAAAGCCCCTTCTTGGAGAAGGGCTTGATCGGCTGAGGATTACGGACAAAGCGGCATTGCGTCCAGAGGCGGATGCGTTCGCGGCGCGCTGCGGTAGTCTGCATTCGTCAAACCGCCCTCATCCTGCGGAGCGACGAAGTCGCGTCTCGAAGGATGCTCCAGCCAGCGCCAGCTGGAGCATCCCTCGAGACGCCGCCGACGCGGCTCCTCAGGATGAGGGCTGGGAAAAGACGACCGGAGGAAGACGCATGGCGATCCGCATCGAACGCGACGGCAAGGTCGCGACCGTGATCCACAGTCGGATCGAGGCGCGCAACGCTATGGACCCCGACAGCGCGGTCGCCCTGACCGAGGCGTTCATGGCGCTCGACGCCGATCCGGACACGGCCGCGATCGTGTTCTGGGGCGAAGGCGGGGCTTTTTGCGCCGGCTGGGACCTGAAATACGCGCAGGCCTTCACGCAGCCCGAGCGCTTCGAGGCGGAGATCGTCGAGGGTCTCGCCTTCCCGCCGGGCGATGCGCCCGCCCCGCGAGGGCCTATGGGCCCGTCCCGGCTGGAGATGAGCAAGCCGCTGATCGCGGCCGTCGAGGGACCTGCGGTCGCCGGCGGTATGGAACTTGCGCTCTGGTGCGACGTCCGGGTGATGGCGGAAGACGCCTATTTCGGCGTCTATTGCCGGCGCTGGGGCATCCCGCTGATCGACGGCGGCACGGTGCGCCTGCCGCGTCTGGTCGGCCAGGGCCGCGCGCTGGAGATCATCATGACCGGGCGAAAGGTCGAGGCCGACGAGGCGCTGCGCATCGGGCTCTGCGAAAAAGTCGTGCCGAAGGGCGGGGCGCGGGCGGCCGCCGAAGTGATGGCCCACGAGATCGCCCGCTTTCCGCAGGGCGCGATGCTGGCCGACCGGGCGAGCGCGATATCGGGCCACGGCCTGAGCGTCCGCGAAGCGCTGGCCCGCGAATGGAACGGCGGCGTCCGCACGATCGCGACCGAAGGCGCAGCCGGTGCGGGACGGTTTGCGACCGGCAAAGGGCGAGGTGGGGATTTTTCGAGCATCTGACTGGATTTTCCTCCGCGCCGTCATCCAGGGCGCAGCGCAGCGGAGACCCGGGACCCATTCCGGAACGCTTGTCGGAAAGGTTCAGGAATGGGTCCCGGATCGGCGCGGCTTCGCCGCTTGTCCGGGACGACGACGGAAAGGAGCTATATTTCTACCCACCGAATCCCGCCCGCTTCAGCCGCTGGATCGCCACGTCCAGCGCCTGCAGGAAAGCCGAGCGGTCGCGCGGTGAAAACGGCTTCGGGCCGCCGCCCATCGTCCCCATGGCGCGCAGATCCTCCATCATGTCGCGCGTCGCCAGCGCCATCCCGATCGAGGCCTCGGTGAAGGGCTTGCCCGTCGGCCCGATCACGTCCGCACCGGCTTTGATGCAGCGGTCGGCCAGCGGGATGTCCGAGGTGATCACGATCGCGCCGCGCGAGACCCGCTCCGCGATCCAGTCGTCGGCGGCGTCGAACCCGTCCGAGACGATGACACGTTCGATCCAGGGTACGCGCGGCACGGCCATGAAGCTGTTGGCGACGACGAAGACATGCAGGCGGTGCCGCTCCGCGACCTTGTAGATCTCGGGCTTCACCGGGCAGGCGTCGGCATCGACATAGATCGCGATCGGGTTCGTCATGGCGCGAGCCCATCGCAGGGACGGAAGGCACGCGCAAGCGGCCTTTATGCCGGCCTTATGCCGGCGCGCGTCTTCGGCATGGCGAGCTTAGTGGGGGCGGACCTACATCATCGGCATCGATGGAGGTCGATGATGAACACGCAGTTTCACCCCGCCCACACCACCCGGAGCCGTCGCGCCCGGGCCGTCTACGCCTCGCAGCGCACATGCGGACCGGTTGCCAGCCTGATCGCAGCCCAGCTTGGCCTGCTGGCGGTAATGACCCTCGCGGTCGCCGGTATCGTCGGCCTGCGCGTCTGGCTTTCGGGCTGAGTCGATTCATGGGCCAATCGCAGCCGTTCCGGCCCGTGCCGGAGAGCACGAGCCATCTCTTTCTCGTCAGCAAGTCGAAGGGCGGCTTCTGGGTCGCCCGCGACCTCGAAGACCGCTCGGAAGGCATCTTTCGCGACAAGAAGGAGGCGATCCGCTTCGCTTTGTTCGAGGGCGGCCACCCCAACGCGGTGATGCTCTCGCCCAACGCCCTCGAGCCAAGCTTCGGCATGGGTGTGCGCTGAACAGGATCGACGAGGCGGCCCGGCGCGACCGCCGGCTTTCGCGCGACCTCGCCGATATCGCGGAGCGCGCGGCAGCGGAGCTGGTCGCGCAGTTGATCGGCGTCGGCGTGCATGACCACGCCGACATCGCCCGCCGGCTCAACCGGCGCGGCTTCCCGCTCTATGGCCGCAGCCGCTGGACCCCGGCGGCGGTGCGCTCGGTCCTGCGGCGGGACGCCGGCGAAGAAAGCGCGTGCGCGTCCGCCCGCTCTGGCCTAGGCTCGCGCTCTGCTTCGGGATGACGAGGCCCGGATCGGCCGGGCCCGCGCAGCAGGCGGAAGCCGGCCGCCCGTCCAGCCGAGGAACCTGACCATGTCCAAAGAACAGCGCGGCAATCGCGAGACCAAGAAGCCCAAGCAGGTCAAGCCGAAGACCAATGCGGCTGCGCCCTCGACCTTCTCGGCCGTCGTCGCCAAGGCCGCCGCGAGCGGACCAAAGAAGAAATGATCCGCTTCAAGACGATCGATCCGGCCAAGGATGGGATGCCGACGCCGAAGCCGGCCGCAAAGCCGGCGGCTCCAGTCGCCGTGGTCGAGACCGGCGGTAGCCCCGCCGAAGAGCCAGCCCCCGAGCCGAAGGGCTCGGAAAAGGGCAAGGGCATGACCCGCAAGACACCGCTGCGCGCGAAGAAGCCCGATGCAGCGAGGCTGTTCCGGGACTAACTCCCGGCCGTCTCCCCGCTTGATGCCCCATCGAGCATGGCGACCGCCTCATCGAGGTCTTCCTTCACGACGAGGTGGAAGTCCTTGCGGAAGGCGATGATCGTGTCGGGCGGCTCGCCCTTGAATGCGTAGACCACGCTGACCTGATCGGGATTGACGTAGATCGGTTTGCCGTCGCTCGGCGAGGTGAATTTCACGAGTTTCGACATGGGGTGCTCGGTCCGTCACGTTTCGGGTCCGCGAGCCCTACCCCTCCGCGACCTCGTCGGTCCAGACCCTGAATCCGGTCAGCGTGTTCGGCCCGAAGGTGGTCGCGATGGCGACGTCGGCTGCGTCCCGCCCGCGTGCGATCAGCACACGGCCGATCCGGGCCACGTTGTTGCGCGGATCGAACATCTGCCAGCCGCCCTGGACATAGGCCTCGAAGGAGGCCGCGAAATCGCCCGGCGGATAGGGCGGCGGCGTGCCGACATCGCCGAGATAGCAGGTGCAGTAGCGCGCCGGGATGTTCATCGCCCGGCAGAAGGCGATGGCCAGATGCGCATAGTCGCGGCAGACGCCCCGGCCTTCGGCATAGGCGTCGGACGCGGTGCGGGTGACGCTGGCGTCGTTGTAGTTGAAGGCGATGCGCTGGTGGACGAAATCGCAGATCGCCTGGACGCGCGGCGCACCGGGAAGCGTATGCCCAAAAAGCTGCCAGGCGAGATCGAGCAGACGGTCGCTGTCGCAGAAGCGGCTGGCGAGCAGAAAGACCAGGCACTCCTCCGGCAGATGTTCGACGGGAACCTGGCCGGCGCTGCGGTCGAAGGCCTCCGGCAGTCCGCTATCGGAAATGACGGCGTCGGCCGTGATCCGCATCCGCCCCTGCGGCGCGAGCAGCCGCGAGCACCAGTTGCCGAAACCGTCGCGATAGGCGCTGACCGGCACGGACGGGCTGATGCGCATATGGTCGGGCTCGGTAAGGTCGGAGACCCGGCTGAAATGCACATGCAGCATCAGGATAACGGGGGTGGGTTGCGGAAATTCGTAGTCGAGCTCGTAACCGATCCTGAGTTTCACGACATGCTTTCCGCGCGGCTGGTGCGCGCTGGTGATAGGTGGCCCCTCAGCCGGTCAAACCACTATGCACGTTTCCGGCCATCCTGCGCGCCTCATGGCGCCGTCGGCCGGCCCGGCTGGTTGCGTAGCTCGTCGGCCCATTGGAACAGGCGGCGGCGGCGTTCCTCGGCGCTCGGCTCGCCGGGTCTGCGTGCGGAAACCGCCGGCGTATCGAGCCAGGCGGGGCGACGCGGGCAGAGCGAGGTCATGTCGTGCACGGAATCGGCTGGCAATGACGGGCGCGCGCCGTTGAAGTCGGTGCGCCGGTGGGTCCAGGCGGCCTCGACATACCCGATCTCCTCCCGCTCCGCGCCGGCATCGCTGTCGACGGGATAGCTCAGGGCCGGGTCCGAGAGCACGATCGTGACCTCGGCGATGGCGTAGAGCCCGCTGGGCGAGCCGGTCCGCCCCGTATCCCAGCGCGTGCGCCGGCCGCCGCCCATCAACGCCGGACCGGACAGGCCGACCTCGCGCTTGTCGAGCGCATAGACGAAGCGTTCGGCGCGCGGCGGCAGCGGCGGCTTGAACGCGTCCGGAAACGCCTTGCGGTGCGCCTCGAACACCGGATGAACGATCTGCTTGCGCGGTGGAATCGTCGTTTGCGACAGCAGCACGGCCTTGTTGGCGCGCATCACCGCGTGCATCGCCATGATGCGGCCGATCATGTCAGGCCCTGCGACCTTCTGGACGGAGTCGATCCGCTCCCTGAGCGCGCGCTCGAAGCAGTCGCCCGGCAACGTGACATCCCCGCACCCGCCGCCGCCGCGCCCGCCCTCCCGCGCGACACGTCCGATCAACGCGCGGAAGGCGTTTTGGTCATAGGAGCCGAGAGCGCAGGTCTCGGTGGTCTCGGGCCGGTTGGTGCCAGAGGTGACGAAGCGATACCAAAGCCCGATGCCGAGGCCGACGGACACGAAAGCGCCCAGCAGGAGCGGGCCGAAAGCCCAGCCCGGAAGGCGACGCCAGAGTTCGACGAGACGGCTCATCGCCAAGCCGCGCCGTCGCCAGGGAAGCTCTCTGCTTGGCCAGACGATGCCGGCACGGGCTGGCTCCTTCAGGTCACCCGGCAGTGATTATTCACCACACGCACAGCCGGCATCAAGGACTCTGGCTTGCAGCGCCGGCGCTTGCACCCTAAACCACGCCCGCGCCTGCTGAATAAGGCGCGCCCTCGCCGATATCCGGAGAAGCTGCCATGGCCTTCCTTGCCGACGCCCTGAAGCGCGTGAAGCCGTCTGCGACCATCACCATCACGCAGAAGGCGCGCGACCTGAAAGCGCAGGGCCGGGACGTGATCTCGCTCTCCGTCGGCGAGCCCGATTTCGACACGCCTGACAACATCAAGCAGGCGGCGATCGCCGCGATCAACCGCGGCGAGACCAAATACACGCCGGTGCCCGGCATCCCGCAGCTTCGCGAGGCGATCGCGCGCAAATTCAAGCGCGAGAACGAACTCGACTACAAGCCGAGCCAGACCATCGTCTCGACCGGCGGCAAGCACGTCATCTACAACGCCCTGCTCGCCACGCTGAACCCCGGCGACGAGGTCATCTGCGTCTCGCCCTACTGGGTCAGCTATCCCGAGATGGTGGCGCTTTGCGGCGGCACGGCGACCTTCGCCGAGACCACGCTCGCCAATGACTTCAAGCTCCAGCCCGAAGATCTCGAGCGCGCGATCACGCCGAAGACAAAATGGGTGATCCTGAACTCGCCGTCGAACCCGTCCGGAGCGGCCTACAGCCATGCCGAGCTGAAGGCGCTGACCGACGTGCTGATGCGCCACCCCCATGTCTGGGTGCTGACCGACGACATGTACGAGCATCTGGTCTATGGCGACTTCAAGTTCGTCACGCCCTGCCAGGTGGAGCCCGGCCTCTACGAGCGCACGCTGACCATGAACGGCGTCTCGAAATCCTACGCCATGACCGGCTGGCGCATCGGCTACGCAGCGGGTCCGCAACATCTGATCAACGCCATGGACCTTGTGCAGGGCCAGCAGACCTCGGCGACCTCGTCGATCTCGCAATGGGCCGCCGTCGAGGCGCTCGACGGCACGCAGGCGCATCTGCCGGTGTTCAGGAAGGCCTTCGAGCGCCGGCGCGACCTCGTCGTCTCGATGCTGAACCAGACGCGCGGCCTGAAATGCCCGACGCCGGAAGGCGCCTTCTACGTCTATCCCGACTGCTCGGAGCTGATCGGCAAGAAACTGCCCAACGGCAAGACGATCGAGACCGACGAGGACCTCGTCATCGGCCTGCTGGAGGCCGAGGCCGTCGCGGCGGTCCATGGTTCCTCCTTCGGGCTCGGCCCCAACTTCCGCATCTCCTACGCCACCTCCGACGAGAAGCTGGAAGAAGCCTGCCGCCGCATCCAGCGTTTTTGTGCGGAACTGCGCTGAGGTCAAAGCCATCCACAGCCCTCATCCTGAGGAGCGCCGCAGGCGCGTCTCGAAGGATGCTCCAGCCAGCGACATCTGGAGCATCCTTCGAGACGCCGCTTCGCGGCTCCTCAGGATGAGGGCTGTGATGTTTCGCGGCGTTTTGCTGCTCTGGCTCATGGCAATGGCGTCGGTCGCGATGGCGCAACCGGCATCTCTATCGCCCCGCGAAGCTCATGACGCCGTCCGCGCCGGCCGCTTCCTGCTCGTCGACATCCGCACACAAGCCGAATGGGCGGACACCGGCGTGCCGGAAGGTGCGACCCGGCTCGACGCCGAAAGCGCCGGCTTCGAGGTCCGGCTGGCGGGGCTGAGGCTCGACAATCCCGGCAAGCGCATTGCCCTGGTCGACCGCACCGGCGGGCTCAGCGCGTCGGTGCGGCAGAAGCTCAGCCAGCGCGGCTGGCGTGACCTCGTCGTGGTGCGCGGCGGCATTCTGGGCGAGGCCGGGTGGCTGGCTGAAAGTCTGCCGGTGGAGCCCGCTCGTTGAAAGCGTGACCTGCGGTCTTTCCGTTTTGCCCTGGAGAAGATATGGTCATCCGACATGACCATATAGAGCAAGCCATGCCGGTCACGCATTCCATCAGCGCGTCGGACTTCAAGGCGACCTGTCTCGACATCATCAAGCAGCTCGGCGATGGCACGCTGGAGCGCGTGGTCATCACCCGGCGCGGCAAGCCAGTCGCGGTCCTGACTCTGCCGGTCAGCCACTCCGATGCCGTGCGCAACATCCACGGTTTCATGCGCGGATCGATGACGTTGCCCGACGACCATGAATCGATCCCAGCCGCCTTTGACGATCGCTTCGATGCCGAGGACGGCATCCTGCATCGATGAACCAGCCCAACGCCGTCCTGCTCGACACCTGCGCCGTGCTTTGGCTGGCCAACGGCAGACCAATGTCGGAGACCGCGGTTGCTGCGATCGTTGCGGCAGGCCTCGAGAGCGCGATTTTCGTGTCGCCGGTCTCTGCATGGGAGATCGGATTGCTCGGCAGGCCGAGGCCAAACCGCTCGTTCGAATACGATTCCAGCCCGATCCGAAAACCTGGTTCCGGCGGTTCCTGTCGGCCCCGGCATTCGCGAGGTTGCGTTCTCTCCCGACATCGCCATCGACGCATCCTATCTGCCGGGCGATTTGCATGGCGACCCGGCCGATCGGATGATCATCGCCACCGCGCGCCATCTCGGCCTGCCGATCGTGACGCGGGATAGCAGGATCATTGCCTATGCCGAGGCAGGCTTCGTCGGCGTGATTGCCTGCTGAAGCAGATCAGGCCTTCTCTCCAGCGTGATCCTCTCCGCCTCCTCCCGCCGCCAGCGCGCGATCCGCGCATGGTCGCCAGACAGCAGCGCCTCGGGCAGGCCCCTGCCCTCCCATTCGCGCGGACGGGTGTAATGCGGATATTCGAGCAGGCCGTTCTCGAAGCTCTCGTCCTGGCCGGACGCCTCCTTGCCCATGACGCCGGGGATCAGGCGCACGCAGGCGTCGAGCAGCACCATAGCCGCCATCTCGCCGCCGGACAGGATGTAGTCGCCGACCGAAACCTCGGTCAGCTTGCGGCCCTCGATCACGCGCTCGTCGACGCCCTCGAACCGCCCGCAGACGATCACGACGCCCTCGCCAGTCACCAGATCGCGCACAAGGCTCTGATCGAGCCTGCGACCGCGCGGCGACATCAGCAGGCGCGGCCGCGTGTCGTCAGGGGGAACGGCCGCGTCGATCGCCGCCGCGAGCACGTCGCAGCGCAGCACCATGCCCGCCCCGCCGCCGGCCGGATTGTCGTCGACATTACGATGCCGGCCGATGCCATGGTCGCGGATCTGGTGGGCGTCGAGCGACCACAGCCCCTTCCGCAACCCCTCCCCCGCCAGAGAGATACCGAGCGGGCCGGGAAACATCTCCGGATAGAGGGTCAGGATCGAGGCGCGAAAACTCATGCGCCAGAGAAACGCAAGGCAGGCAAACCGTCCAGCGCCGTGAAATCCCTGGCCGACGCGATGACGTTGTCGAAGGCGGCAAAGGCGTCCGCCTGAAGCATCGTCAGCAGGGCGATGGCGCGCATCCCGGCGCGGCGCGCCGCCTCGACGCCGAGCGGCGCGTCCTCGAAGACGAGGCAGCTTTCCGGCGCCACGCCCATGCGCTGCGCCGCGCCCAGAAACAGGTCGGGATGCGGCTTGCCGCGAAAGCCCTGGCTCGGCGCGATGACCGTGGCGAAGCGCGCGCGGATGCCCAGCGTATCCAGCACCACGTCGATATTGGCCGGCGGCGCGGCGGACGCAACAGCCATCGGCAGACCAGCCGCTTCGGCCCGGTCCATCAGCGCGAGCAGACCCGGCAGCGCCTCGACATGGGGCCGATAAGCGGCGCGGTAGAGTTCTTCCTTGCTTTCCGACAGTCGGGCGATCGCGTCGCCGTCGGCATCGGGATAGTAGGCCCCAAGAATTTCGCTGTTCGCCTTGCCGGCGGTCGCGGCGAAGAAGCCCTCGCGCGTGAACGGCAGCCCGTTGTCGCGGTGCCAGATTTCCCAGGCATCGTCGTGGAAGCGCATATTGTCGACAATGGTGCCGTCCATGTCGAAGATCAGCGCCCTGACGGGCATTTCACATGGCATCGTCTCACTTGGCATCGTCTCACTTGGCATCGTCGATCTCGAACAGGCCCTCGGGCGGCACGGCCTCGATGCGGCGCGCGACGATGTCGACCGTCGGTACGAAGGCCTTCGTGAAGGGCAAAAGCACCGAGCGCCCGTCGGGCGTCCCGACATCGAGCAGGTCGCCCGCGCCGAAATTGACGACGGCGGCGATCGTTCCCAGCACATCCCCATCGGGGCCGACGACCGCGCAGCCGACGAGGTCGGCCTGCAGGAACTCGTCCTCGTCCTCGGGCTGCGGCAGCTTTTCCCGCGCGACGAACAGCTTGACGCCGGTCAGCGTCTCGGCCGCCTCGCGGCTGGTCACGCCCTTCAGCCGCGCGACCACGACCTCCTTGGCAGGCCGCAACTCGGCGATCTCGAAGCGGCGGCCCTTTTCGTCCGAGAGCGGGCCGTAATCGGCGATCGCCATCGGATCGCCGGTGAAGGCCTTGATCCGGACCTCGCCCTTGATGCCGTGGGGCGCGCCGATCGTGCCGAGCAGGACGAGGTTGTCGCCGCTCATTGAGGAAACTCGGGAAGCACGACCCGTCCCCTTCCCCCCGCTTGCGGTGGGGAAGGGTTAGGGATGGGGGGGCGTGCAGAAGAAGCCTCGACGCCGACGCTTGACGGCGACGGCCTGGACTCTCCCCCCCACCCCGACCCTCCCCACCGCAAGCGGGGGGAGGGAGACGCGTCGCGCATCGGCACTCTCACGCCTCTGCGGCTTCAGCCGGCGCAGCGGCCTTGGCGGCGTTCTTCTCGGCGCGCTCCTTGGCCTTCTCGCCGGGGAGGGCCTTGTTGGGGTTGTTGCGCGCCGGGCGCTTGGCGATGCCGGCGGCGTCGAGGAAGCGCAGCACGCGGTCGGTCGGCTGGGCGCCCTTGGCGAGCCAGTCCTTGGCCTTCTCCAGATCGAGCACGACGCGATCGGGCGAATCCTTGGCCTTCATCGGATCATAGGAGCCGATCTTCTCGATGAAGCGGCCGTCGCGCGGGGCGCGGGCGTCGGCGACGACGATGCGGTAATAGGGGCGCTTCTTGGCGCCGCCACGGGTCAGGCGGATCTTGAGGGACATGTCGGTCTTCCTTGGTTGGCAGTCTGGTTTTGAGGCAGTGTTTGCGTGGTTGCGGTAGGAATCTAGGGTTTGTTGTCGTCGACCAACTGGTCGATCGCGGCCCAGGGATCGTCCTTCATGCCGGTCGACGTGAAGATTTCCAGATCGATGGAGCCGTCCTCGAGAACGTCGATCTCCCAGTATTCTCCGGGCGCATGCACGAAGAAGGAGAAGGCGTCGTCCCGGTAGGATGAGGTCTCGTAGGACAGGTTGGCGTCGTCGAGGCGCGCCTTGACCTGCTTGAACACGTCGAACATGCCGACGCGCATTTCGGTCGGTTTGGTCATTTCTTTTTCCCTCCGAAAGGATTGGAGCCCCCGAGTCCTGGAAGAGATTTGCCCGGAAGTCCGCCAAGCCCCGGCAGCTTCGGCATCATGCCGGCCGGCGGCGTCACGCCCCTGGGCATCCCCGGAAACCCGCCCGGCGGCAGGCCAGGCATGCCGCCGCCCGCGCCGCCCATCTGCTTTTGCAGTTCGGCAAGCTGGGCCGGGTCCATCTTGGAGGGGTCGAAGCCGGCGGGAAGCCCGCCCATGCCGCCTCCCCCGCCGAGCCCGAACATCTGGCCCAGCTTGCCCAGCATGCCGCCCTTCTGGCGCGACATCGCCTTCATCATGTCGGCCATCTGGCGGTGCATCTTGAGCAGCTTGTTGATCGCCTCGGGCGAGGTGGCCGAGCCTGCCGCGATGCGCTTCTTGCGGCTGTTCTTGAGCAGGTCCGGGTTCTTGCGCTCAGCCCCGGTCATCGAATCGATGATCGCGATCTGGCGCTTGATCATCTTGTCGTTCACGCCGGAATTATCGAGCTTGCCCTTCATCTGCGCCATGCCGGGCATCATGCCCATAATGCCGCCGAGCCCGCCCATCTTCTCCATCTGCTGGAGCTGCATGCGCAGATCCGACAGGTCGAAATTGCCCTTGGCCAGACGCTGCGCCAAAGCCTGCGCCTTGTCGGCATCGACCGTCTCGGCGGCGCGCTCGACCAGGCCGACGATGTCGCCCATGCCCAGGATGCGGTTGGCGACGCGCGAGGGGTGGAAATCCTCGAGCGCATCGACCTTTTCGCCGGTGCCGACGAGCTTGATCGGCTTGCCGGTGACGGCGCGCATCGAAAGCGCCGCGCCGCCGCGCGAATCGCCGTCCATGCGGGTCAGCACGATGCCGGTCAGGCCGACCCTCGCATCGAAGGCGCGCGCCGTATTGACCGCGTCCTGGCCGGTCAACGCATCGGCGACGAGCAGCACTTCATGGGGATTGGTCGCAGCCTTGACCTCGGCGACCTCGGCCATCAGCGCCTCGTCGAGCGTGACGCGGCCGGCGGTGTCGAGCAGGACGACATCATAGCCGCCGAGCTTGCCGGCCTCGATCGCGCGCCGCGCGATCTGCACGGCACTCTGGCCAGCGACGATCGGCAGCGTCGCGACGCCGACCTGGGCGCCGAGGATCGCAAGTTGCTCCATTGCGGCCGGACGGCGCGTGTCGAGCGACGCCATCAGGACCTTTTTCTTGTTCCGGTCGGTCAGCCGCTTGGCGATCTTGGCGGTCGAGGTGGTCTTGCCCGAGCCCTGCAGGCCGACCATCAGGATCGGCACGGGCGGTACGGCGTCGAGCGTAATGCCCTCGCCGTCGCCACCGAGCATGTCGATCAGCGCGTCGTTGACGATCTTGATGACCTGCTGGCCGGGCGTGACCGACTTCAGCACCTCCGCGCCGACGGCCCGCTCGCGCACCTTGTCGGTGAAGGAGCGCACCACTTCGAGCGCGACGTCGGCCTCGAGCAGCGCCTTGCGCACCTCGCGAAGCGCGGCGTTGACATCCTCCTCGGTCAGCGAACCCCTGCGGGTCAGCCCCGAGAGGATGCCTGATAGCCTGTCGCTCAGAGTGCCGAACATGCTGTGCCTCAACGAACCGAAACGAGGAGCCCTATCGCCAAACGGTTTCGCGCCCGAGGGCGCGGACGCGCTGTCGGACGTTGACCTCCAGGCTCATATTGCTCTTCGAGCGGCCCGGTCGGCGGATGCGGTCTCGACGATGTCGGCGAAACGGATGGTCGGGTTAAAGCGGAAAAATGCGGGACAAGTCAAGGTTGGCAAACCATTCCACAGAGGCGGGTGGCGACGGGGCTTGCCGTCAGCGCAACCTGCGGTTTAGACAAGCCCATCTTTTCGGCAGGGGTTCCCGATGTTCACCACGATCGCCAGACTTGGTTTCCTCGCTCCGGCAGCTTTGCTGCTCGGCCTCTCGCAGGCGCAGGCGCAGTCCGCCTGCCCCGGCAATTTCAAGGCCGACGGCGTGCCGATGGTCACCGGCATCACCTATCGGACCTGGGACCTGATCGGCAATCGCACGCCGCCTGTCGTCCTGAGGAACCTCGCCGCCTCGATGGCGGCGGAAGGCTTTGCCGACATCCGCGTCGACAACGCCACGAGTTCGGTGCTGGCGATCCAGGAGACCTCCGGCTCGGGCCGGCCGCAGACCTTGCGCGTCACCGCCCGCAAGAGCGGCCCGGCCACGCGCGTCGACGCCGTCTTCGCGGTGCAGGCCGGGCAGGTCGCGGCGGAAGGCTATATCCGCAGTGCGCTGTGCCGCGTCATCGCCGGCGGGCGCGGCTGAACAGCCCGACATCTGGTTGCCAGCCGGGGCATCTACGGCCGCTAGCCATCGTGACAATGTCATCGGCTTCTCCGATGGCGGAACCATGAGGTGGCAGGCATATTTCGGGCGCGACGGAACGGCATCGGTGCTCGCCACCATGCTGCTGATGGTCGCGCTCGTCGCCCAGACGATCCTCGGCTCGGCGCTGCAACTCCGCGCGGCCGAACCGAACGCCCGCTTCGACCCGGTGCTTTGCCTGAGCCAGCCCGGCACAGGCTCGCACGACGCGGAGAAACCGGCGGGCCAGCCGCGCCATTCGGCCGACTGCCTCGCCTTCTGCCAGCTTTCGGCATCGGGCACGGCCGCGCCTCTTGCCCTCGCCGGCGTCGCCCTCGCGCCTGCGGGCGCGCCGACGACGGCTCCTTTGCCGGACACGCGCAACCGCTTCGTCCTGAACGCCCAGGTCTTCCTGGCCACTGCCCGCGCCCCGCCCTCTCCCTCCGCCTGATCACCGCCAAACGGTCCTGGCCCCTTGCCATGGACCTTCGTGATTCATCCGGAGACTTCCCATGTCCGAATTCGCTCTCGGCGATACGCGCGCGGCTGCGGCCGCGCCATCGACCGATCTCTATCGCGCCTGAGTCGTCGCCTGTCACGACCGGGGCCGCACCGATCGGGCTCGACCGGGCGGCGGCGATCGCCGCCGAACTCGGCCTGCATCGCGGCTACACGATCACGATCCCCGGCAAGCCCAGTGGCGTCTATTCGGCCTCGGTCTGTCCCGACGACCTCAGCCGCCAGCGCGTCGTGCATCTCGACCAGTACTCCGGCAAACCGCTGATCGACATGAGCTATCGCGATTACGGCCCGCTCGGCCGCTGGCTCGAATGGGGCATCAACGTCGATCTGGGCCAGCAATACGGGCTGGCCAACCAACTGGTCCTGCTCGCCGCCTGCCTCGCCATCGTGATGCTTGCCGTCTCGGCTGCGGTGATGTGGTGGAAGCGTCGTCCGTCCGGCAAGCTCGGCGTGCCGCCAGCGCCTGCCGATCCACGCGTACTGCGCGGTCTCATCGCCCTGCTGGCCATCGGCGGAGTGCTGTTTCCGCTCGTCGGCCTGTCGCTGCTCGTCATGCTGGCGCTGGACTGGCTGCTCGGGCGGCGCGCATTGGCGGCCTGAGGACGGGATGCGCCGTATGCCTGCCGCGATTGCGCGGCAGGACAGCTCAGGTGCGATGACCGTTGGCGTGTCGGACCCGAGCGAGGTTGCCAGAATGACGTCCATGCCGCTCCGAAACCTTTGCCTGACAGGGATGGCCCTGGCGCTTGCCGCTTGCGCCGGCGAGCCGCGCCGTTCGACGCCGCTCGACCAGCGCAATGTCGAGCGGCTTGCAGCCGTCCGGGTCGATCCGGCGGCGGCGTCCCGCATCCTCAACGGCTACCGCGCCAGCCGGGGCTTGAGCCCGGTGAGGCTCGATCCCGCCCTGACCGCGATGGCGCAGCGTCAGGCCGACGCCATGGTCGCCGCAAACGCGCTCTCTCATGACGCCGGCGGCAGCTTTCAGGCGCGCGTCCATGCTGCCGGGCTCGACGCCGCCCGCGCGGCCGAAAACCTCGGCGCAGGGTACTATTCGACTGAAGAAGCCTTTACCGGCTGGCGAAATTCGGCCGGCCACGACGCCAATCTGCGTATGATTGAGGCGACCCGCTTCGGCATCGCGCTCGCCAAGGACCCGCAGACGCAATACCGCGCCTGGTGGGCGCTGGTCATCGCCGGCGACGCTCCGAAGCGGCAGGAACTGAGCGCCGGGCCGGTGGGCTATTTCGGCTCGAATTTGCCGATTCCGAGGTGAGGAAGTTTTGATGATTACGAGCAAACTGACGAGGAATTATAGGACGACGATTCCGAAGGCCGTGCGCGAGGCGCTCGGCCTGAATCTTAAAGACACGATCGCCTACGCCATCGCCGAAGACCGGGTCGTGATCACGAGAGCTCAACAGGCCGCGATCGCAGACCCCTTCGCAACCTTTCAAGAGTGGTCCAGCGATGCCGACAGAAAGGCTTTCGCCGCACTGTAGAGGACGGCGACCGGCTGCGGCCCAGCGCCCCTTTACAACCCGCCGCGCCTGAGGATTGCTCCGCATCGACACCGGAGCCCGCCATGACCTTCGAAACCTGGATCGCCTTCACCGCCGCCACCGCCGTCCTGCTGGTCATCCCCGGCCCGACGATCCTGCTGGTGATCTCCTATGCGCTCGGGCAGGGCTGGCGCACGGCGTTCCCGATGGCGGTCGGCGTGGCGCTAGGCGATTTCACCGCCATGACGCTGTCCATGCTCGGCGTCGGCGCGCTGCTGGCGACCTCGGCGACCGTCTTCACCGCACTGAAATGGGTCGGTGCGGCCTATCTCGTCTGGCTCGGCGTCAAGCTGTTTCGCGCCGGCGGGGCGCTCGACGCGAAGCCGCGCGAGGATGCGGTCTCGCCCTAGAAAATGCTCGGTCATGCCTGGCTGGTTACGGCGCTGAACCCGAAGGGCATCACCTTCTTCGTCGCCTTCCTGCCGCAGTTTCTCGACGCGAAGGGCGATTTCTGGACGCAGATGCTGATCTTCGAGGCGACCTTCATCACGCTCGCTTTCGCCAACGCCTTCGGCTACGCGCTGATCGCCTCGCGCGCCCGCTCGGTGGTGAGCAATCCGCGCGCGATCGGCCTGTTCAACAAGGCCGGCGGCACGCTGTTGGTTGGCGCAGGGATCGCCACCGTCGCGGTGCGCTCCGGGCAGGGCTGAGGCCGAAATGCCTGTCAGGTGATGTCCGCCAGCCGCGTATCCTGCGACAACACCAGGCACCAATGCGGCTCGAAATCGGCGCCGAGCGGCCAGATGAAGTCGGCGAAGATCGTGAGCATCCGGGTCTGATAGCGCTCGAACCAGTTCTTCTGGCAGAGCACGAACTTGGTCGCGCCGACGATGGTCTCGCGGTCGATCACGCAGAGCGGCACGATGTCGGGATTGGCGTCGAGATAGGCCTGCACCGCGACCATCAGCGTCGGGTAGCCAGGATGCAGCATGTCGTCGAGCACGATCAGCCCGCCATCCTTCAGGCAGGCGGTGGCGAGCGCCAGATCCTTGGCCAGAGCCGCGCGCGAATGCTCGCCATCGATATGGATGAAGCGCAAGGGCTCGCCGCCGGCATGCTCGGTCAGGTCGGATGGCGACATCGCGCCGCTGTCACCCTTGACCGTGACCCGTCGCGACGGCGCGATGCCGTGGCGGAAGCAGTTCGCCTCGAAGCGGTCCTTCACCTCCGGGTTCGGCCATGAGAAGATGTCGATGCCGAGCGCGATCTCGTCTGGCTCAAGCGCATGCGCCAGCGCGATGAAGAAGCGGCCCTCGAACGCGCCGATCTCGGCGATCGGGCCTGTCACCCCCTCCTCCGTCTGCAGCCGCAGCAGGCGGGCGCAGATGGCCGCCGCGAAGCGCGACGACATGCCGACCACGCTGTCATAGCCGTTGGCGAGATAGGTCTCGACCGCCGCACTGCCGGGAGACGGGACCTTGCTGCTCATGTCGCTCATGCCTTGGCCTGGAAGATGAAGAACGCCCCGGCCGCGATAAGCGCAAAACCGACGCCGTGCTGCCAGGTCAGGGATTCCTTGAGCCAGAATACCGAGAACAGCGCAAAGACGGTGAGCGTGATCACCTCCTGCATCGTCTTCAGTTCGGCCGCCGAATAGACCGCCGAACCGATGCGGTTGGCCGGCACGGCGAGCATGTATTCCGGCAGCGCGATCATCCAGCTTGCGATGATGGCGAGCCAGATCGCCGTGCTCTTGTAGGAGAGATGCCCGTACCAGGCGAAGGTCATGAAGATGTTGGAGCCGATCAGCATCAGGATCGGCGTCAGATGGGCCGTGGTCAGCGCGGGCATGGGAGGAGAGTTCCGGAAGGGAAGAGATGCAAAACAACCGTAGCCGGGCAGTCCGGTTCCCGATAGCGCTTACCCGAAGCGCAGCTTCATCGTCACGATCAGGAGCACCAGCGCCAGCGTCAGCGCATTGGCGACGATGACGGGCCAGGAGCCGATCTGGAGGCCGTAGGTCAGCCACAGCGCCGTGCCGGCCGCGAAAAGCGACTGCGTCCACAGCGAAATGGCGCGCGTGTCGCGGGTGCGGATGGTGCGCCAGGCCTGCGGCAGCCAGCACAGGCTGGTCAGTGCGGCGGCGACAAAGCCGAGAGTCTCGACGGCGGTAGGCGACATAAGCGGGTTCCAGGCTGAAGACTGGCCCCTCATAGTTGGATTCGCCATCTCGCGCTGCAAATCTGCGATGGTTAACCTCCGTTAACCGGCGCGCCCCAAAATCGCGCCAGTTCGATGATTCGGTGGTCCCATGCGCGCAACCCTCCTCAGCCTGCCCCTCGTCCTCCTCGCCGCGACCGGCGCCCGGGCGGATTTCGACTCCTGTGTCGCGGGGCTACGCTCGGCCGCTGTCGCCAAGGGCGTCTCCTCGGCCACATTCGACCGCGCCATGGCGGGCGTCACGCCCGACATGAAGGTGATCGAGCTGATGAACAACCAGCCCGAGTTCAAGACCCCGATCTGGGACTATCTCGGCACGCTGGTCGATGAGGAGAAGGTCGCGGAGGGCCGCGCGATGATGCGCCAGCACGCAGCGACGCTCGCAGCCGCCGAGAGCCGCTTCGGCGTCGACCGCCACACCATCGCCGCCGTCTGGGGCGTCGAGAGCGATTTCGGCAAGGCGCGCGGCAGGATGCCGCTGGTCCAGGCGCTCTCGACCGGAGCCTGCCTGGCCCCGCGTCGAAACGCCTTCTTCAAGGGCGAGCTGCTGGCGACGCTGCAGATCATCCAGCGCGGCGACGTCCGGCCCGAACGGCTGTTCGGCTCATGGGCCGGGGCCTTCGGCCACACCCAGTTCATCCCCTCGACCTATCTCAGGCTCGCCGTCGACGGCGATGGCGATGGTCGGCGCGATCTCGTCGATTCGATCCCCGACGCGCTGCATTCCACCGCCAACTTCATGGACAAGGCCGGCTGGATCACTGGCGCAAGCTGGGGCTACGAGGTCAAGGTGCCCGGCGGCTATTCCGGCCCGACAGGCCGCAATCCCAAGCAGCCGGTCTCGAGCTGGGCCTCGCGCGGAATCGTCAAGTTCGACGGCTCAAGCCTGACCGGCTCGGGCAACGCAGGCCTGCTGATGCCGGCCGGACGCAGCGGCCCCGCCTTCCTCGTCTTCAAGAACTACGACGCGGCCTACAGCTATAACGGCGCGGATTCCTACGCGCTCGCCATCTCGCTCCTCTCCGACCGCTTGCGCGGCAGGCCCGGCGTCCAGGGCGACTGGCCGACCGACGATCTGCCGCTCTCGCGCGAGCAGCGCCGCGAACTCCAGCGCCTGCTGATCGCGCGCGGCTTCGATGTCGGCGAGCCCGACGGCGCGGTTGGCGCGCTGACGCGCGGCGCGATCAAGCAGATCGAAGCCAGGCTCGGCATGGCCCAGACGGGACGGCCGGGCGAGAAGGTGCTGCGGGCTCTGAAGGGTGGACGGGTGTGACGTCCAACCGCCGCCTGATCTCCACCGGCTCGCCCTTCGAGAGCGCCTTCGGCTACTCCCGCGCCGTCATCGACGGCGATCTCGTCTTCGTCTCCGGCACCACCGGCTATGACTACGTCACCATGACCTTGCCGGACGATGCAGCCGAGCAGGCACGCAACATCTTCAGGACGCTCGACGCCGTGTTGACCGAGGCCGGCTCTTCGCTCTCGCAGGTGGTGCGGGCGCAGTATTTCGTCACCGACCGCAGCTATTGCGAGCCGGTTCTCGCCGTCTGCGGCGATGTCTTTCGCGAAACGAGGCCGGCCGCCGGCATCTACGTCGTGATGGGCCTGCTCAAGCCGGAGATGAAGGTCGAGATCGAGGTCACGGCGCGGCTACGGCCCGTCCAGGGCTGAGACCGTCCGGGCAATTCGACGCAGGCGTGGATCGGATTGGCGCTGGAACCTTGGCCGGACGCGTTCGTTGATGCGGCAGGGATAGCGGAAGCCAGACTTCCGGCGTCATTCACGAAAGGACTCTTCCATGATCAGGAAACTTGCCCTCGCCGCTACCATCGCCCTCATTCCCGCCGCCGCCTTCGCCCAGGGCCAGGGTCAGCCCAACGGACTGCCCGAGGCTCCCGGCATGAACGCGCCGGCCTCGAAGCGCTTCCAGGAATACGTCGTCCAGCAGCGCCCGACCTCGTTCACCTATGGCCAGCCGCTTGCGGTCGGCACCGTGCTGCCCGAACAGGGCGTGACCTATCGCGAGGTTCCCGCCGAGTTCGGCATGACCGGACAGCGCTACACCGTGATCAACGATCGCACCGTGATCGTTGAACCCCGCACCCGTCGCGTCGTCCAGATCATCCAGTAAACTGCGTCTGGCAGGCTCTATCGCCTGAGATCGAAGCCCGCTCCCGGAAGGGGGCGGGCTTTTCCATGCGGTCGGGGCCCTGCCGGCCGGGCATCGTCGGTCGTCACGCTCGCGGGATGCTCAGTTCATCGGCTTCAGATAGGCATAGCCCTGCTGGACCAGCGCCGCCGCCTCGGCCATGCCGGCCTGGATGATGTCCTCGCGGCGGACGCCGTAGAGGGTCTTGTCGGGGTCCATGTTCTGCCCGGTGATGGTGTTGAGGCAGACGAGGAAGCGCACCCCGTCCTTCTTGAGGCGGTCGATCCTGCTCGCGAGGTCGGGATCGTTCCTGGCCCGCCTCAGGAGGTCGAGCCCGTCGCCCTGCAGCAGGATGCGCAGTTCGAGCCATTCGGGCCCAACGGCGGCGACATGGTTGCGCGCCATCTGCAGCAGGTTGCGCCAGCGCCCGGCGGCAAGAACGCCCGCACCATCAGTGATGTGGTAGAGCGCTTTTTGCGGCTCGTAGGGCTGGAAGGTCATCGTCCGGACATGGGCCGGCGTGGGCTCAGCGGGCGTGCGTGCCGCAAGCTGCCAGCCGTCGAAGGCGAGCATCGCAACGATTGCCGCCAGCACCAGCCCTTTCCCGAAACGCGTCATGCCCAGCTCCGTCACGGTCCCGCTCGGAGACGCAAAACTGTCCCGTATTGAGACAGATCGGCTCGTCGGGGCGTCATCCTGCCTTGGAACTGCGCGAAGCATGCCAGCGCTCGGGAAAGCAGTCTCGGCACAGTCGGCTGCGATCAAACTGATCCGGCCTTCCCGATCCTGACGGCGCTTGCGCCTGAGCCCCCATCCCCCTAATCAGCCCGCGAGGACACGCGACCAAGAAAAGGCTGACCGAGATGGCGACCCACAAGCTCCTGATGCTTCCCGGCGACGGCATCGGCCCCGAGGTGATGAGCCAGGTCGAGACCGTCGTCTCATGGTTCGGCACGCAGGGTCTCGCCTCCTTCGAGATCGAGAAGGGCCTTGTCGGCGGCTGCGCCTACGACGCGCACAAGCAGGCGATCTCGGAAGGCGACATGAAGCTGGCTCAGGCCGCCGACGCCGTGCTGTTCGGCGCGGTCGGCGGCCCGAAATGGGCCGACGTGCCCTACCAGCATCGCCCCGAGGCCGGCCTGCTGCGCCTGCGCAAGGATCTCGGCCTGTTCGCGAACCTGCGCCCCGCGATCTGCTATCCGGCGCTGGCCTCGGCCTCCTCGCTCAAGCCGGAGGTCGTCGAAGGCCTCGACATCCTGATCGTGCGCGAACTCACAGGCGGCGTCTATTTCGGCGAGCCCAAGGAAATCGTCACGCTGGAGGACGGCAGCAAGCGCGGCGTCGATACTCAGGTCTACACCACGCCCGAGATCGACCGGATCTGCGCGGTGGCCTTCGAACTCGCCCGCACGCGGCGCAACAAGGTCTCCTCGGCCGAGAAGCACAACGTCATGAAGACCGGCGTGCTCTGGAAGCAGACCGTCACGGCCCTGCACGCCAAGAGCTACGCCGATGTCGAACTGGAGCATGTGCTGGCCGACAACTGCGCCATGCAGCTCGTGCGCTGGCCCAAGCAATACGACGTCATCGTCACCGACAACCTGTTCGGCGACATCCTGTCGGACGTGGCCGCCATGCTGACCGGCTCGCTCGGCATGCTGCCCTCGGCCTCGCTCGGCGCGGAAGACCCCACGACCGGCAAGCGCAAGGCGCTGTATGAGCCGGTCCACGGTTCGGCCCCCGACATCGCCGGCAAGGGTCTTGCCAACCCGATCGCGATGATCGGCTCCTTCGCCATGGCGCTGCGCTATTCCTTCGGTGCGATCGAAGCCGCCGACAGGCTGGAAGGCGCGATCGCCGACGTGCTGGGCTCGGGCACGCGCACCAAGGACATCGCGGGACCGGGCGCGAACGCCGTCTCGACCAGCGAGATGGGGGCCGCGATCGTCAAGGCGCTGGAGGCGAGGGGGTAGGCAGTCGCCGATCGGCACTGAGGATGGTCCGACTGCCGACTGCCGACCGCCGACTGCCGATTGCCTTTTGTCCCTCTCCCCCTCGTGATTTGCGCGTGACGGGCGCGCATGCGCTAGACTTGCCGCGTCTGAAACGGAGCATGTCCGTCCGATGCTGATCAAGAACCGCCCCAGCTGGGAGATGCCCGAGAGCCAGGCCACGCCTGAATCGGTTTATCTGAACCGCCGCAGCCTGCTTGCGGCAGGCGCGGGCGCCATAGCGAGCGCGGTCCTGCCGAGGATCGCGGCGGCGCAAGCGCCCGACCCGACGCTCGATCTCTATCCGGCGAAGAAGAACGAGAGCTTCACGCTCGACAGAGCCGTGACCGACGAGGCGCTGGCGGCGAACTACAACAACTTCTACGAATTCGGCACGTCGAAGGATGTCGTCGCCGCCTCGAAGAAGCTGGTGACGCGCCCCTGGACGGTGACGATCGACGGCATGGTCGAGAAACCGATGGAAGTCGGAGTCGACGACCTTATCCGCAGCATGACGCTGGAAGAACGGCTTTACCGATTCCGCTGCGTCGAGAGTTGGTCGATGGCCGTGCCCTGGACCGGCTTCACCGTGAAATCGCTGGTCGCCTTCGCCAAGCCGCTGGCCAGCGCGAAATACGTCAGGTTCGAGACCTTCCTGAACCCGCGCATCGCGCCCGGCCAGTCTCAGCGCTGGTATCCCTGGCCCTATACCGAGGGTCTGACTATCGCGGAGGCGACCAACGACCTGCCGCTGATGGTCACCGGCATTTACGGCAAGCCGATCGCAAATCAGTACGGCGCGCCTCTACGCTTGATCGTGCCGTGGAAATACGGCTTCAAATCGGCGAAATCGATCACGAAAATCTCCTTCGTCGCCGAACGGCCAAAAACCTTCTGGGAGGGGCTGCAGGCGCAGGAATATGGCTTCTGGGCCAATGTGAACCCGGCGGTCGCCCATCCGCGCTGGAGCCAGGCGAGCGAGCAGTTGCTCGGCTCGCGCGAGCGCCGTCCGACGCTGATCTGGAACGGCTATGGCGAGCAGGTCGCCGACCTCTACAAGGGGCTGGAGGGCGAGCGTCTCTTCGTGTGAGGCCTCGCAATGACGGAGGTAGTTCCGAGCCGGGACGAAAGCCGGTAGGCTCTCCCGCATGCCGCACTTCACCCTCTTCGACACCGCCATCGGCCCCTGCGCCATCATCTGGCAGGGCGAGGCCATCATTGGCGGGCAACTGCCCGAGCGCGACGAGGAGACGGCGCGCCGGCGGCTGGCGACGCGCTTTCCCGAGGCCGAGGCGGCAGCCCCACCTGCCTTCATCACGGCCGCCATGGCGGATATCGTCGCGCTGCTGGCCGGCGAGCGGCGCGATCTCTCGCATCTGCCGATTGCGCTCGATGCCGTCCCGCCGTTCAACCGCCGCGTTTACGAGGTCGCGCTGGCGATCCCGCCCGGCGAGACGCTGACCTATGGCGAGGTCGCCGCCCGCATCGGCGAGCCGGGCGCGGCGCGGGCCGTCGGCGTCGCGCTCGGCCAAAACCCTTTCGCACCGATCGTGCCCTGCCATCGCGTACTGGCGGCGAGCGGCAAGACCGGAGGCTTCTCGGCCGAGGGCGGCGTCGAGACCAAGCTCAGGATGCTGACGATCGAGAAGGCCCGCACGAGCGCGCAGCCCGGCCTGTTCGAGGCCCTGCCGCTGGAGGCGCGGCGGCGGACATGAAAAAAAGGCCGACCCCCGAGGGAGCCGGCCTTTGAAGTTTGAAACATCCAGCGCAAGCGCCAAACATCTCAGAGGGGAACGGCTGCAACGAACTCGACGCCGGGAGGAGTTAGCGGAGCCCGTTGCGAACAACCGTGATTGCTATGTGAGGCAGCACCTGCCTTTTTGCAATGCAACATGAGCCGGGTCGGACATGCGCCCAATGCATGCATATCGATCAAATGCGACCCAGGCTGCCCTAAACGATTGAGAAATATGCGCCCGGCGCACAAACGCCGCCTCTGCGTCGAGCGCAGGGCGGCGTTGCGTTTCAATCGGCGGTTGCACGGGCCGATCAATAGGTCCAGCGCTGCGCCTTCTGGATCAGGAAGTCGCGGAAGACCTGCACGCGGGCGACCGACTTCATCTCCTCGGGGTAGACGAGATAGCTCTCGAGCTGCGGCATCTCGGTCTCGCGCATCAACTGGATCAGCGGCGAGCCGGTCTCGATCAGATAGTCCGGCAGAACGGCGATGCCGGCGCCTGAATCCACCGCCCGCTTCATCGCCGTGATGTTGTTCACGGTGAGATGGATCGGGCGCGGATTGCGCTGGTCGCGCCCCAGCGTGCCGAGCCAGTGGACGGCCGTCAGATAGGAGGGAGAGGTGCCGCCGAAGGACAGGATGCGGTGGTTGTCCAGCTCCTCATAGGTCTTGGGCTCGCCGAAGCGCTTCACATAGGCCGGCGAGCCATAGACGTGGAAATGGACCGTGAAGAGCTTGCGCTGGATCAGGTCGGGCTGCTGCGGCTGGCGCAGGCGGATCGCGATGTCGGCCTCGCGCATCGACAGGTCGAGTTCCTCGTCGGTGAGGATGAGATCGACCTTGATGTCGGGGTAGAGATCGAGGAATTCGGCCAGTCGCGGCGTCAGCCAGTGGCCGCCGAGCCCGCGCGTCGCGGTGACCTTGAGCTCTCCGGACGGATGTTCGCGCGTCTCCGAGAGCTGCGCCCGCGTCCGCTCCAGCCGCTGCGTCATCTCGCGCGCGGCGCGCCAGAGCAATTCGCCCTGTTCGGTGAGGATGAGACCGCGCGTATGCCGATGGAACAGCGGCGCGCGCAATTCGCGCTCCAGCGCGCCGATCTGCCGGCTCACCGCCGACTGACTCAGGCCCAGAACGTCTCCCGCCTTGGTAAAGCTGCCGGACTCAGCGACGGTATAAAATATCCTGATGCGGTCCCAATCCACCGCGGTCCCCCCTGTTATGCGTTTCACGCATGTTGGGGGATAAAATCTTGGCGCGTCAATGTCTGCGCGTCAGGTTGAGTGTCTTTTCACACTGAATCTGGTGACGATATCCATCAATCTTGGTGATGGGTCGCTGCTCGCCTTACTCAGCCGCCTTCAACTGCTCCAGCTCGTTCGCCTGCAGCCAGCGCTCGGCATCAAGCGCCGCCATGCAGCCAAGCCCCGCCGCGGTCACCGCCTGGCGATAGTGCTCGTCGGTGACGTCGCCGGCAGCGAAGACGCCGGGGATGTTGGTGTTGGTGGTCCCGGCCTCGACCGTCAGATAACCGGTCTCGTTCATGGCGAGTTGGCCGACGAACAGCTCGGTCGCCGGCTTGTGGCCGATCGCGATGAAGACACCGTCGGTCCTGAGCTCGCTCTCGGCACCGGTCTTAAGGTTCCGCAGCCGCAGATGCGTGACGTTGGGCGGCTGCGTGCCGCCGCAGATCTCGGCGATCTCGCTGTCCCAGACCACCTCGATCTTGGGATGCTTGAACAACCGGTCCTGCATCACACGCTCGGCCCGCAGCGAGTCGCGGCGATGCACCAGCGTGACCTTGCTGGCGAGGTTTGCGAGATAGAGCGCCTCCTCCACCGCCGTATTGCCGCCGCCGATAACCGCGACTTGCCTGTTGCGGAAGAAAAAGCCGTCGCAGGTGGCGCAGGCCGAAACCCCGAACCCCTGAAAGGCCTGCTCGGAGGGCAGGCCAAGCCATTTCGCCTGCGCGCCGGTGGCGATGATCAGCGCATCGCAGGAATAGGTCTCGGAGCCGTCGCCCCACAGGCGAAAGGGCCGCTGCGAGAGATCGACCCGGGCGATGTGGTCGGAGACCATCTTCGTGCCCATATGCTCGGCCTGGGCGCGCATCTGCTCCATCAGCCACGGACCCTGGATCACGTCGGCAAATCCGGGATAATTCTCGACGTCGGTGGTGATCATAAGCTGGCCGCCGGCCTGCATGCCGGAGATCATCACCGGCTCCAGCATGGCCCGCGCTGCATAGATCGCGGCGGTGTAGCCGGCGGGGCCTGAGCCGACGATCATCACGCGGGCATGGGTGTGGGCCATCGAAGTCGTCCTTGTTGCGCGGCCTCGGCCACGTTGTCGATCAGTCAGATAAGCGCTGTTTTGTCGTGCGCCAATGCGTGCAAATCAACTCACGCCGTTATCCCTGGACAAGCGGCGGAACCGCGCAGCTCGGGCATCCATCGTAAGGCTCCGCAGAGCTCTATGATGGATCCCGGGACTTCGCTGCGCGAAGCCCGGGATGACAGCGCGAGTTCGATGGCGGTTCAGCGATCGAAATCACACCAGCCCGCGTTCGGCCCGATGCCGCAGCCAGCCCTGCCTCACTGCGTCCGCAATCTCGGCTGTCGAATCTAGCGGCTGATAGCGCTGCCCTTCAAGCCGGCCTTCGAAGTGATGCACAGCCCCTTGCCGCTTCAGCGCCTCGAGGAACTTCGCCAGCTTGCCGTGGCCGCCATGGGGCTCGAACACGAGGATCGGCGCGCCGGTCGCCGTCGCCTCGCCGATCATATTGGTCGAGTCGGCCGTGGCGACGATGGCGTCGGCGTGGGCGAGCAGAGCGAAATAGGGGTTCTCCCCTGCTCCGTCCCACCACCAGCCGCCATGCCTGGCGAAGACCGCAGCAACCGCCGCGTCGAGCTCGGGCGAGGTCCGCCGCGAGCGTGAACCCATCAGCGCCGCGCCCGATCCCGCAAGCTGGTCGAGCAGGCCTGCGAAGCGCGCGATGTCATCTGGCCGGAAGCGGTGATGCCGGCTGTCGCCGCCGGCCAGGACCGCCACGCGCGGGCTGGGCAAAGCCGCGATCGCCGGATGCGGCCGCAAGCGCGCCTGCTCCAGCCGCGCCGGCGAAAGCCCATGCGGCGAGGTCACCGTCACCAGCACGTTCTCGCCGCGCAAGCGGTCGTGCTCGGGAACCCAGATCAGGTCGGCCGTTCCTGACCCCGTCCGCGGGTCTTTCAGGAAGACGGTGAAGCTGCGCCCATTCGAGGCCTTGCGCAGCGCCTTCAGATAGGCGACCGCGCGCCGGCCCGAAGCGATGGCGATATCGGGAAAGGGCGGGCGCAACGGGCTGCCCGGCCGGTCCGGCGCCTCGCGTGGATCGATCGGCCCGCGCGGCATCAGCCAGGCGAAGGGCGCGCGCGGGGCGACGCGCCTGATCTCCGGCTCGACGCCCAGGCGCTGCGCGACGCCGAGGCACTGCACCTCGTCGCCGGCCTTGCCGTCGGTCAGCACCCAGATGGTCGGAAGCGGCTCTGTGGGCGGAGTTTCGGCGGGCAAGCAAGGCATCCTGTGAAGCGCGGCACGCGCCTTGTATCGCGCAGGCGCTGCGTCTAGACCAGCGCGACCTTGTCCCCGGGGCCTTTCGTGCGATCCAAACTCGACGATATCGACCTCGCCATCCTGCGCGAACTTCAGGCCGACGGGCGCATGACCAATGTCGAGCTGGCGAGCCGGGTCGGAATCTCGCCGCCGCCCTGCCTGCGTCGCGTGCGGGCGCTGGAGGAGGCCGGGCTGATCACCGGCTACCGGGCTTTGCTCGACGAGAAGAAGCTCGGGCTCGAAGTGGTCTGCTTCGCCTTCGTACATCTGGCGAGCCAGGCGGAAGCCGACCTCGCCGCCTTCCAGTCCCGTATCCGCGCCTGGGACGCGGTGCGCGAATGCTGGACGCTGTCTGGCGACATCGACTTCATCCTGAAATGCGTCGCGCCTGACCTGAAAGCCTTCCAGGACTTCGTCGGCGACCTGACCGCGCTGCCCAACGTCCGCAACGTCCGCACCGCGCTGGCGCTCGACCGGGTCAAGGACGAGCCGATCGCGCCTCTGGGCTAGGACCGGCTCACCCGCCGAGATAGCGTCTGATCCAGAGCGCGTTGTTCTCGATCAGCGCGGCGACGCGGCGCTGGTCGACATCGGGCCGATACCACGCCCCGCCAGAATCGGAACCGATATTGCTCAGGATCGGCCAGCTTCCCAGCACCTCGCCGCGCGAGCCCGTAAGGACGTAGTCCGCGTCGAAATTGTCCATGCTGGCGCCGCCATCGCTCGGCTTTCCGCCGCCGCCGCCACCGGCCCAGCTCGCCAGCCAGACGCCTTTGACTGTGACATTCAGCGTCGGCCCGCCACGCCGGATCATTGGCGCGAGCGTGGTCGCGAGCTGGCGCTCCAGCGCGCGCTTGATCTCGATTGAGCGTTCGCCCCAGCCTTGCGCCGCGATCCGCGAGGCATCGACCCGGATCGCGCCGATGCTCCGCACCTGCGACAGGGCGGGGCCATGAGCCGCGAGCACGGAGCCTGCGATGGCGGAGAGGATGAAAGCGCGGCGCGTCGTCATGGCTGGATCTCCCTCGGGACACCAACGCATGTAGTGTCGCGCGGTTGCAGCGCCAAGACGCGCGAAGCGCTTCAGCCTCTCAGAGTCGGACTCGAAACGATCTGAACGCGATCAGGGCTTTGCGAGGCGTCGCGTGACGGCTCTGATGTGGGCGACGAGAACCCAGGCGGTGGCACTTTCGACCGTGGCCTCGAAGTCTTTGGCGAGCCTGCGGCATCGGCCGAGCCATGCGAATGTTCTTTCCACGACCCATCGACGTGGCAGGACTTCGAAGCCCTTGGCGCGATCGGACCGCTTGATGATCTCGATCTTCCAGCGTCCGGCCTTTGCCAGGGCGCCGCGCAGTTTGTCGCCGGCATAACCGCCATCGGCGAAGACGTGACGCAG
>Ga0209902_100169_pt1 | contig 111859 bp, 99 predicted proteins | sample FECB27metaG_FD_188304 | JGI IMG/M metagenome (GOLD analysis project Ga0209902, IMG submission 188304) | Cyanobacterial communities from the Joint Genome Institute, California, USA - FECB-27 (SPAdes) (version 2) | ecosystem: Environmental > Aquatic > Thermal springs > Hot (42-90C) > Microbial... | reverse complement strand
CTGGATGATTTGCTCGGACGCGGCCAGCGCATTGGTGCCGGGGCGCTGGAAGATCGCGAGCGCGACTGCCGGCTTGCCGTTGAGATAGGAGTTCGTCACGTAATCCTGGGCGCCGAGCTCGATACGCGCCACATCCTGCAACCGCACCAGACGCCCGTCACGAGCCTGGACGATGATCTGCCGGAACTGGCGCGGATCCTCGAAGCGGCCTTGGGTGGTGACAGTCAGCTGGAATGCCGCGTCCGTGGGAGTCGGCTCCTGTCCCAGAGCTCCACCCGAGACCTGGACGTTCTGCTCCTGGATGGCGCGCACCACCTCGCTCGACGTCAAGCCATAGGAGGCCAGCTTCTCGGGATCGAGCCAGATGCGCAGGGAATACTGCCGCTCGCCGAAAATAATGAGGTCGCCCACGCCGTCGAGCCGCAGCAGGATGTCACGAACATAGTTGCGGGCATAGTTGGAAACATAGAGCTGGTCGTAGGAGTTGTCGGGCGAGAGCATGTGCACGACCATCATCAAGTCGGGCGAGCTCTTGAGGGTTGTGACGCCCAAGCGCCTGACCTCCTCTGGCAGGCGTGGTGTTGCGATTGCGACGCGGTTCTGGACGAGCACCTGGGCTTTGTCGAGATCAGTACCCAGCTTGAATGTGATTGTCAGCGCCATGGAGCCGTCGCCGGTGGAATAAGAGGACATGTACAGCATGTCCTCGACACCATTGACCTGCTGCTCCAGCGGAGTTGCAACAGTCGCGGCCACCGTCTGGGCATCGGCGCCTGGATAGCTTGCTCTCACCACCACGGTGGGTGGCGTGATGTCTGGATACTGAGCCACCGGCAGGGTCGTGTAGGCGATGCCACCGATGATCAGGAACAGGGCCGAGAGAACAGTGGCAAAGATCGGTCGGTCAATAAAGAAATGGGCAAAGCGCATAGGAGCGCCCTCCTCACATGAGATCAGCTACCGTTTCGCTCCCGCGTCGGTGGGAGCGTCGTCAACTGGGGCGTGATGGGCGCTCCGGGCCGAACCCGGACCAAGCCGTTCACAACCACCGTCTCGTTGCCAGTCAATCCATCGCGGATGACCCGGTAGCCATCAATCCTGGGACCAATGCGCACGGGCTTGAGATTAACCACGTTATTCTCGCCAACCACATAGACCACGCGTCGGTCTTGATCGCTGCCGATGGCCTCGTCCGGCAGGAGGATGCCCTGATAGGGATCCGAGGCACCCACCGTCACGCGGCCGAACAATCCAGGGGTCAGGAACAGATCTTTGTTCTCGAACACGGCCCGCAGTCGGATCGTACCGCTTGCCGCATCAAGCCGGTTGTCGACAAAATCCAGCAGGCCCCTGCGCTGCCCGAGGCGCTCATCTGTCAAAGTGAGCACAACCTCGTTGGCCTCACCATTCGCGGATGTCTTCGTCCCTCCTTGCGATTGGCGCGAATAGGCAAGGTACGAGCGCTCATCCACGTCGAAATAGAACTGGATTGGATCGAGCGAGAGGACATTGGTCAGGATAGTCTGGTTAGCATTGACCAGATTGCCCTCGGAAATTAGCCTGCGAGAAATCCTCCCAGACAGAGGCGATCGGATCTGCGTGAACTCGACATCGAGCTGCGCCTGCCTCAGAGCCGCCTGTGCGCGATCCAACTCGGCCTTCGCAGTCAGGAAAGCCTGCCGCCTCTGGTCATACAATTGGTCGGTGATATTGCCGGTCCGACGCAACTGCTCAGCGCGATCGAGATCGCTTTGCGCGAACTCCAGCCTTACCTGGGAGGATGTGACAGCAGACTGAGCCTGTTCGAGCGCATTTTGATAAGGACGCGGATCGATTGTGAAGAGCAAGTCGCCTGTTTTGACAAAGGTCCCATCCTGGAAATGTACCTTGTCCAGATACCCTGAGACCCGAGCCCGGATGTCGACCTGATCGATAGCCTCGAAGCGCCCGATGAAATCGGTGCGCTCGATGATGTCCTTCACAACTGGCTTTGCGACTGTCACAGGCGGCGCCTGCGCGGGCCCGGGCTGCGCGAGGCTTGAGCCGCCGGTTGCCGACCATAGGCTCACACAAAGAAGTAGCATCGGCCGGAGAAAGCGCATGCGGAGCCTCCTAAGCGGCATCATTGATCGAACGCGAAGGTACGTTTGACTCTTAGTCCTTGTGCACTCTTACAAATTGCTCTGATACTTTGTTCTATTGAAGGACAAAGCTAGGTATTATCAAAAGGTCCACATAACCCGATGGGGTGAGCCTTCCTCGCATTGTACACCTTAGGCGTCTTCTGGCTCCGAAGTTTACTTGGTTAATCATGGGGAGCAATCAAGAGCGAGCCACGGCTCGGTCGGCTAAGCTTCAAGATAGGACATAGGACACAATTAAGGAAGAGCATCGGAAGGTTCATGCACGAGTCTGTCCCTCTATCTCAGCAGATGAGGAGGAGCCAGCCATTGCCTGAAGATTGAACGCATCCTGAGTAAATCACGCATTGGTAATGCATCGAGCATCATTTTTGCACGGATTTCATGAAAGCAGATCCCCTATAGAAGGTCGCTGAGTCGGCAGCGTTGCTCAGAGACAGCGGCACATGTCGCAAAATGGCTGGTTCCCAAGAGTTGGGATTGGAAACTCGAATGTCAGGTTCGGCCCGGATTAATCGAACGCCATAGAGCACCCCTCCTCGCCGACAGTCCAGTTCGGGTCAACTTCTCACACTCGATCGGCCAATCGCCACCATTTACGCACCGAAGCGATTCGAAACAGGCGCCTGTGGACTGCCATGGGTGGGTATAGAAACTCTGTCGAGGAGCGCCGGAGCTCGCGGGGCTGTCTTGGGAAGTACGGACGCTATTTCAGTTGCCCTTCTCTGTAAAACAGCATTCCGCCATGATGCAGGACGCCGTCGATGAACTCACCGTCGGCCGTGAACCCCTTATCGTCCCAATAGTCGATTTTAGTGCCACGGATCTCGTAGCGGCCCTGATAGGCACTCGCTCGGGTGCCCCGCGCCTCATCATACCGGCCGTTCGGGAGCAGCTCCTGGCGGATGTGGCCGTCCTTTGTGACCCACATGCCAATAAAGGGGTGATCTGCCATCTCTGCTGCTTCCTCGACTGGAGGTTGATCGGTGCCCGCAGGCTGGCCGAGTGCCGATGGTGAGATGACCATTGCGGCAGCTAGGACGAAAGGGAATGTGCTTCTTGGCATCTGAGCCTCCTTCAGTGAGGACTTGCCGTTGGGCGAACGATCATCTCGCTTACGTCCACCTCCGGGGGTTGCTCGATCGCATAGCGGATCGCTCGTCCAATGGCGTCCGGGTCGATCGCAGTCCTGCGGAATTCCCGCATGGCCTCTCGGGCGCTCTCGTCCGAGATCGTTTCAGCGAGCTCGCTCGTGACCACGCCAGGCGAGATCACCGTGACCCGCAACCGGTCCGTCTCTTGCCGAAGTCCGTCTGAGATCGCCCAGACCGCGTATTTCGTTGCACAATAGACTGCAGCCGTTGGCGAGACCTGATGTGCACCGATGGACGCGACATTGATAATGTGACCATTGCCCTGCTTCTCCATAACAGGCAGCACCGCCGCAATACCGTTCAGAACACCCTTGATGTTCACGTCCACCATCTGGTCCCACTCGCTCACTTTGAGGGCGCTGAGGGGCGAAAGCGGCATGACACCCGCGTTGTTGACGATCACATCGATGCGACCGAACTCCTCGAGCGTGGCAGACACAAGTCGTGCGAAGTCATCTCGTGAGGTCACGTCGAGCCGATGGGCCCGCGCGCCTCCGCCGGATGCCTCGATACGGCTGACGAGGTCTTGCAGACGCTCCATCCGGCGTGCGCCTATGATGACCGTGTGGCCTGCTTTGGCCAGTTCCAGAGCCACTGCCTCACCGATCCCGCTGGAGGCGCCGGTGATCAGAACAACCTTTATTTCCGACATGGATTTCTCCTTTCATCCAAACCTGTGCCCGGACCTTTGACGCGGTGGTCGCGAGCTCATGGACGAAAGGTAGTTCGATTGTGCTGCACAATCGATTTGCCAAACATAAATGAACTGGTAAGATTTTGTCATCAATGAATACCGATCTTTCCGGCATCACAGTCTTTGTAACCGTCGCAGAAGCACGCAGCTTCCGAGCCGCCAGTGAACGCCTAGGAGTGACGCGCTCTGCCGTCAGCCAAGCCATTCGCCGGCTTGAGGAGCGGATGGGTGTCGCGCTGGTTCAGCGCACGACCCGCAGCGTCCATCTCACCGAGGCCGGAGAGCGGCTCTATCAGGCGGTGCGCCCTGCGCTCGACGATGTCAGCACTGCCATGGAAGCCGTCGGCGAGATGCGCGCGCAGCCCAGCGGCATGCTGCGCATCACGGTCTCCTCGATTGCCGAGAGGTTCCTGAACGGCCGGCTCCTGGCAGCCTTCCTTGAGACCTATCCCGACATCCGCCTCGATATCACCGTCACGGACGAGGAATTCGACATCGTGGCTGAGGGCTTCGACGCCGGCGTGCGTCTCGGTGAGGTGATCGAGCAGGACATGATCGCCATTCCGGTATCGGACGAGCAGCGCCAGATGGTGATGGCTTCCCCTGATTATCTGGCACGGCGTGGTGCACCAGCCCATCCTAGGGAGCTGCCAGAGCATCACTGCATCGGCTGGCGGCCAAACCCGCAGGTCGCACCTTATCGATGGGAGTTCACCGAGAGCGGACGCGACTTCGCTGTAGACGTGAACCCTCACGTGACGACCAACGACATGAGGGTGATGATACAATTGGCTTGTGCGGGAGCAGGGCTGACCTTTGGGATGGAAGAGACGTTCCGCCCCTATATTGCCCGTGCTGAACTTGTGCCGCTTCTGGAAGAGTTCTGCCAACCCTTTCCCGGCTTCTACCTCTACTATCCGACCCGCAGGAATGTGCCGCCCAAATTGCGTGTCCTCATCGACTACCTGAAACAAAGACGGCTGGATACCTAAACCGCTTGTGGGGTGAGGTGAGCCAGACTTGAAGCGTCCTGCTTTCACGGATGCTTGCTGCAGGTCAGTATGCAGACCGAAGCGCTATTTCCGCAGCCTTTCATAAATCCGCGATCCTGCCGCTCCCTAATCGGCAGGACCCGGATCAGACCTTAGTCTCCACCGACCCCGGACCTCAGTCCGAATTGCACCCTTTGCCGGCTCAATCACAATCAAGACGCGATGGCTTCGGGCTGATGCCGAAGACGAGCAAAGGTGGGGGGAGGCTACGATGGTCCGTGAGAGGCACTGCCACAGCGATACGCAGTTTCCACGCTGCTGGGCCAAGCTCACGGATACCGACGGAAGGGGTGACCAGTGTGAGACAGCCGCGGCCTTGCTGGCCCGCCGCGCCGCGCCGCTCAGGGTCGTCAGGACGGCGCCTGAACCGATCTGGAAGGCTCGCGTGGCCCGGAACTACACAGGTTATTTCGATGCCGCCGTGGCGCGGCTGAAGGCTGAGCGGCGCTATCGCTCCTTCGTCGATCTCGAACGGGTTGCCGGCAGCTTTCCGAGCGCGATCTGGCATTCCCCGGAGGGGCCGCGCGAGATCACCGTGTGGTGCTCCAACGACTATCTCGGCATGGGCCAGCATCCCTCTGTCGTCAAGGCGATGACCGATGCGGCGGCACGGCACGGCACTGGGGCCGGCGGCACGCGCAACATCTCGGGCAACAGCCACCCCATCGTCGAGCTGGAGGCCGAGCTTGCCGACCTGCACGGCAAGGAAGCCGCCCTGGTCTTCACCTCGGGCTATGTCTCGAACCAGACCGGCATCTCCACGCTCGCCCGGCTGATCCCGAACTGCCTGATCCTGTCGGATGCCCTCAACCACAACTCCATGATCGAGGGCGTGCGCCAGTCCGGCTGCGACAAGGCAATCTTCCGCCACAATGACCTCGTGCATCTGGAGGAACTGCTCCAAGCCGCCGGCGACAGGCCCAAGCTGATCGTTTTCGAGAGCGTCTACTCCATGGACGGCGACGTGGCACCAATCCGCCAGGTCTGCGATCTCGCCGAGCGCTATGGCGCCATGACCTATATCGACGAGGTTCATGCGGTGGGCATGTACGGCCCCCGCGGCGCTGGCTTGGCGGAGCGCCTTGGGGTGATGGACCGGCTCGACGTGATCGAGGGCACCCTAGCCAAGGCCTTCGGCGTCATGGGCGGGTATATAGCCGGAGCGGCTTCGGTCATCGATGCGGTGCGCAGCTATGCGCCCGGCTTCATCTTCAGCACAGCGTTGCCGCCGAGCGTGGCCGCCGCGGCCACGGCCTCCGTGCGCCATCTCAAGACCTCGTCTGTCGAGCGCCAAGGGCAGCAAGGCCAGGTGGCGCGGGTCAAAGACGCATTCATCCAGGCCGATCTGCCCCTGCTGGCCACGCCAACCCACATCGTTCCCGTGATGGTGGGCGATGCGCAGGCCTGCAAGGCGGCCTCCGACCGGCTGCTGGAGAAGCACGGCATTTACATCCAGCCGATCAACTACCCCACCGTACCCCGTGGCACCGAGCGGCTGCGCATCACGCCCGGGCCGCTTCACACCGAGGCCCACGTGAGGGCGTTGACGCAGGCTCTCGTCGAAACATGGCACGTCCTCAACCTGCCCCTCACCGGGCTCGTGCTCGACCCGCAGCAGCACACGCAGACAGCGTGGAAGATGGAGCGTAGCCAATGATCCGCAGCGCTCTTCTCCTGCTCATAGTCATGTCCGCGGGAGGCCTCTGGTATGTGATGGCAGGAGCGGAGCGACAGGCTGCGGTTCGGACCTTGGCTCTCGAACTGCTGGAGGCCTCAAGTCTCGCTCCTGAGGCTCCAACACCAGTTGAGGCCTCCCTATCGCAGAAGAGTCCACCCTCAGTCGCCGTGATCACCGCTCCTGTCCATGCAAGGGCAATGCCCGTCACCCGGACCGGTATCGGCTGGATCGAACCAACGGCGAGCGTCACTGTGCGTGCCCGCATCGATGGCACCATTGTCGAGCGGCATATTCGTGACGGAGCCGAGGTCGCAGCCGGGGACCTTCTGTTCAGCCTCGATACTCGCGAGCTACAGGCGCAGATCGCCCGCGGCGAGGCAGCCCTGGCACGAGACCGAGCCGTACTGGCCAAAGCGCAGGCTGCGCTCAAGCGAACTCAGGAGTTGCTGGCCCGCTCCGTGGCCAGTCAGGCCCAGGCCGAAGAGGCCGACGCAGAGGTCAGGATCGCCACCGCCAATGTCGCGGCAAGCGAGGCCTCTCTTGCCATAGAGCGAACCAAGCTGGGGCACACCAGGATCACGTCACCGATCAGCGGACGTGCCGGTGTCGTGCAGGGTGGCGAAGGTCATGTTGTGCGCGGCTCCGATCTGTCTGGGGATGGACTGGTCACCATCACACGAATGTCACCCTTGCAGGTCTCTTTCTCCCTGCCGGAGCGCGATCTTCCGCTGCTGCGCGTAGCTCTTGCAGATCGTAAGGACAAAGGCCGTGTGCGCGTTCTCGCCGGCCAGGATAGTCAAACCTCGGCGGAGGCGGACCTGACATTCATCGACTCCTCGGTTGATGTCGGTTCAGGCACTATCCTCGCGAAGGCCATACTGAAGGCCAGCAACGGGTTGTGGCCGGGTCAATATGTTCGCGTCGAACTGACCCTCGGTACGCATCCAGAGGCGGCAGCCGTTCCGCACGTTGCGTTGCAGACGGGAGGTAGCGGCCCTCATGTCTTCATCGTCGGACCAGGGGACATCGTCGAGGTGCGCCGGGTTGAGCCCCTCGACAAGAAGGATGACGAGGCCGTCCTTGTCAAAGGGCTCACCCCCGGAGAGCGCGTGGTGGTCGAAGGTCACGCACGGCTGCGGAACGGCAGTTCGGTAACCGAGACAACTTTAGCTCCCAAACCACTGGCGCAGAGCTCCCGCACCGCCGATGCCAGACCGATGCCACGATGAATGTTTCGGCTCCCTTTATCAGACGGCCTGTTGCCACACTCCTGCTGACCGCAGCCCTAACGCTCGCCGGCCTTGTGGCGTATCGACATCTTCCTGTCGCCGCCCTGCCTCAGATCGACATTCCCACAATCTCGGTCACTGCCTCGCTGCTTGGTGCAAGCCCTGAGACCATGGCGACGACCGTCTCGACCCCACTGATCAAGGAGTTCTCGACTATCCCGTCCGTTCGGGAGATCAGCGCGAAAAACCTTCAGGGCGTATCCTCCATCACTCTGGAGTTTGCGCTGGAGCGTGACATTGATATGGCGGCGACAGATGTCCAAGCCGCTATTGCCCGCGCGCAGCCGCAGCTACCGGTCGAGATGGCGAGCCCGCCTGTTTACCGCAAGCTCAATCCTGCGGATGCTCCGGTCGTGCTGATTGTTCTGAGAAGCGACACGGATCCCCTCTGGAAGCTCGATGCGTTCATCCGCACCGTGATGTCACCGCGCCTTTCTGCAATTCCCGGCGTCGCTCAGGTCACGATCTCAGGCAGCCAGAAGTATGCAGTGCGCATCCAGCTTGATCCCCTGACCCTGGTGGCGCGCGGCATTGGCGTAGACGATGTGGAACGTGCAGTAAGTGCTGCCAACGCTCATATGCCCGTCGGATCTCTCACGAGGTCAGACCAGCGGTTCACCATCGAGGTCTCGACCCAGCTTGGTGACGCTCAAGCCTGGCGCGATCTCATCATCGCGAACCGCAACAGTCGACCGCTTCGCCTTGGAGATGTCGCCAAGGTAATCGACTCCGTTGAGGACAATCAGCGCGCCAGCAGGCATAATGGCTCCCCCGCGCTGATCGTGTCGGTGCAGCGCCAGCCCGATGCCAGCACGATCGACGTCGTGGACCAGATACGAGCCACCCTGCCTCGCATTCAGGAGGAGCTGGGGTCTGGGGTATCCCTCACCACGATGAATGATCGTTCGGTCTCGATCCGCAAGGCCATCGAGGATGTCACCTTCACCCTGGTTCTCACCATCGGCCTTGTCTGCGCCGTCCTTTATCTTGGCGTCGGTCGTCTCACCACGACCCTGATCCCGAGTGTCACCATTCCGGTCTCGATTGTGGCCACCTTTGCGGCCATGTACGCAATCGGCTTGTCCCTGGACAACATCACCCTGCTGGCCCTGACCCTCTCAGTCGGCCTCGTAGTCGATGACGCCATCGTCGTGACCGACAACATCGAGCGTCACGTCGCGGCTGGAGCTTCGCCGTACGAGGCTGCCCTGAAGGGAGCGAAGGAGGTTGCCTTCACGGTCATCTCGATCACCGCATCACTCATCGCGGCATTCATCCCGCTGCTGCTGATGGACGGAGTAATCGGGCGCATCCTCAACCCGTTCGCCATCACGGTTTCGATCGCGCTAGCGATCTCAGCTCTGGTCTCCTTAAGCCTCGCGCCTATGCTCGCAGCCCGCATGCCCAATACTAGGAGCCCGAAAGCCGGCTGCCCCAACCCGGCGGATCGTGTGATGGCAGCGCTGACACGCTGCTATGGCGTATGCCTCGACTTGAGCCTGCGGTGTCGCCCGCTGATAATGATCTTGTTTCTCATCAGCCTTGTTGCCTCCGGCTGGCTGTTCCGAACCATTCCCAAGGGCTTCCTGCCGCAGGAGGATATCGGGCAGATCATGATCTCGACCCACGCGCGCCAGGATGTCTCGCTCCCGACCATGGTAGAGTTGCAATATCAGGTCGAGCAGGCGCTGCGCGCCTCGCCCTATGTGGCCGAGGTGATGTCTGACATCGGCGCAACAGGGGTCACGGGCCTTAATGAGGGGCGATTGTTCGTAGAGCTGAAAGCCAAGGACAAGCGGCCGCCGCTTGCGCAGGTGCTGACAGATCTGCGGCGGGATCTGGATCAGCTGCCAGGCATTGAAAGTCTTGTCACAACGGCCCAGAACGCCCGGATGGGCACCCAGTCTGGTCGAAGCGCGTTCCAGCTTAGGGTGCAGGCCCAGACACTTGCCGAATTGGAGCACTGGTCAGCACGGCTGGCTCACCGGATGAGCCAGGATGCCATGTTCATCGCCGTTACGACCGATGCGCAGGATGCTGCCCTGCAGGCCACAATCCGTGTCGACCACGACAAAGGCCGGCAGCTCGGGATCACGGCTGAGCAGTTGCGCTCGACTCTGCACACCGGCTTCGCCACCCGGCAGGCAGCGACGATCCACGGCCATGCGGACAGCTATCAGGTTCTAATCGAATTCGATCCTCGCTTCGCTCAAGCCATGGATCCGCTCGACCTCGTGACCATTAGGTCGGCAAGCGGCGTTCTGGTCCCGCTCTCAGCCTTCGCCACGATTGAGCGAACCGCCGGCCCACGCTCCGTCACTCAGCTGGGACAGCGGCCAGTCGTGACGATCTCCTTCGATACGCCAGTGGGAATTGCGCTTGGTGAAGCCGTAAATCGGGTCAATGCTTTGAAGTTTGAGGAAGGCGTCCCAGCGTCTGTGACGACTGACTTTGCCGGAACGGCTCGCGTATTCCAGGACATGGTGCGCCATCAGCCGTTGCTGCTCGTAGCAGCAATCCTAACAATCTACATTGTTCTCGGCATGCTGTACGAGAGCCTTGTCCATCCGATCACAATCCTGGCGGGCCTTCCGGCTGCCGGCATTGGAGCGGTCGCCGCCCTACAACTTTTTCAGATGGAACTCAGCATCATGGGGCTGATCGGCATCCTGTTGCTGTTCGGGATCGTGAAGAAAAACGCCATCATGATGGTCGACCTAGCGATTGTCCGTCAGCGCGAAGGTCTCTCGCCCTCCGCAGCGATCCGGGAGGCCTGCCTGATCCGCTTTCGTCCGATCATGATGACTACCGCTGTGGCTCTGGCCGGGGCCGTTCCAATCGCCATTGGCCACGGCGCCGGTTCCGAGTTGCGTCCGCCGCTTGGGATTGCAGTGATCGGGGGCTTGGTTGTGTCGCAATTGCTTACCCTATTTATCACGCCTGTCCTGTACCTTTACCTGGAGACACTCTCTGGGGTGGGACGGCGACTGTTCCGGATCCGCAAACGACAGCCTGCATCGTCAGTCTGAGGTCCTTGTTGGCTCAAGCGAGGACCTGCTCTGCTCTTGCTATGGAAGAGCGAGCCATTAGGATGTCTCCAAGCGTCGCTCACAGGCGCAGGGAACGCCCTATTCTCATGCCCGTATCACCCAATGCCCCAGCCGTTTCGCTCAGCAGCGTGACGATCACCTTCGGGTCGAAGGTGGGCGGCTACACAGCCGTCCAGCACATTGACCTCACAGCATCCCCCGGGGAGTTCATCGCCATTGTCGGGCCTACCGGTTGCGGTAAATCCACCCTGCTCAACGCATCCGCGGGGCTGCTGAAGCCATCGGATGGCGAGGTCGAGATCTTCGGTGCGCCTCTTCATGGTCTCAACAGCCGTGCGGGCTATCTCTTTCAGCAGGACGCCCTGATGCCCTGGAAGACAGCCCTTCAGAACGTCGCAGTCGCCCTGGAACCTAAGGGCGTTTCCCGCAAGGAGGCCGAAGCGAAAGCCCGGGACTGGCTGCGGCGGGTCGGGCTCGCCGCTTTCGTCGACCGCTACCCATACATGCTTTCGGGCGGTCAACGAAAGCGTGTCGCCCTGGCACAGATGCTAATCCGCGATCCCGAGATCCTTCTGATGGACGAGCCTTTCGGCCCACTGGATGCCCAGACCCGGCAAATCATGGGCAACCTGCTGCTGGAGCTCTGGGCGGCCAATCGCAAGGCCGTTCTCTTCGTCACGCACGACCTCGAGGAGGCGATTGCCTTGGCCGACAGGGTGGTGGTGATGTCGGCCGGCCCTGCGGCCGGGATCATCGGGGAGTTTCCCGTGCCGCTGCCACGCCCACGCGACATCGCGGAGGTGCGGCTCGAACCCGCCTTCCATCACATTCACAAGGAGATCTGGGCGAGCCTTCGCACCGAGGTGCAGAAGGCCTATGCCCAGGGAGAGGGAGCCTCCCCATGAACCGATTGAAGCTCATCCTCCTCCAGGTTTCCGTGGGCCTTGGATTCCTGTTGATCTGGCATGTTTTGACTGCCTACCCCATTCTCGCCCCGACGCGGCAGACCCAGTTCTTCTTCTCGACTCCTCTTGACGTGCTGACGAGGGTCTGGAAGGAGTTCGCTTCCGGCGAGATATGGCGGCACCTCTGGATCACGCTTGTGGAGACCATCCTGGCATTCGTCTTCGGCGCTGGAGGGGGGATTCTGTTCGGGTTTCTGTTCGCCCGCCGCGAACTCTTAGCTGCCGTCTTTGACCCCTATATCAAGGCGGCGAACGCGCTTCCGCGCGTGGTGCTCGCGCCGATTTTCGCCCTCTGGTTTGGCCTCGGGATTTGGTCGAAGGTGGCCCTCGGCTTCACGCTGGTCTTTTTCATCGTCTTCTTCAACGTGTACCAGGGCGTGCGCGAGGTGAGCCCGGTCGTGCTGGCCAATGCCAGGATGCTCGGCATGAGCGAGCGTCAGTTGCTGCGGCATGTCTATTGGCCAGCAGCGCTGACATGGATGTTTTCTTCCCTGCACACCTCTGTGGGATTTGCCCTCGTCGGCGCGGTCGTGGGTGAGTATCTCGGCTCCTCCGCGGGGCTCGGCTATAAGATCCATGAGGCCGAGAGCGTGTTCGATGTCACAGGCGTCTTTGCTGGCATGGTGATCCTGTCGATCTTCGTCATTCTCATCGACTTCGTAGTGACTGTTATCGAGAGGCGCCTCCTGGTCTGGCGCCCTGCCCCATCGACAAACGGGCAAGGTTAAGCAATCCTTCCCGTCGATAGTCTGCATCGAAGCAGGGAGAACGAGGATGGAACGCCGTACATTTCTCATTGGGACGGGCGCCGTTGCTCTGTCCACAGCACTCAGCTGCAGCGCCTTCGCACAGACAAAACCGGAAAAGAGCAAGGTCACACTGGGCGTGGGTGGCAAACCGCTACTCTATTACCTTCCGCTCACCGTTGCTGAACGTAAGGGCTTCTTCAAGGAAGAAGGGTTAGAAGTGGAGATCAACGATTTTGGCGGCGGCGCCAAGTCGCTCCAAGCCCTGATCGGCGGCTCCGTCGACATCGTTACTGGGGCGTATGAACATACCATTCGCATGCAAGCCAAAGGTCAGGATGTTCGCGCCATTACCGAACTAGGCCGCTTTCCAGCCATCGTGATTGCAGCGAAGAAAGACAAAGCCGGGCAGATCAAAACCGCAGCCGATTTCAAGGGGCTCAAGATTGGCGTGACAGCCCCAGGATCCTCCACCGCGCTCACCGCTCAATACGCCATGGTGAAGGCGGGACTGAAGCCTACTGACGCCGCCTTCATCGGCGTTGGATCCGGTGCAAGCGCTGTTGCCGCTATGCAGAAGGGTGAGATCGACGTGATCTCACACCTCGATCCAGTTATTTCCAAGCTAGAGTCGGAAGGGGACGTCTCAATCCTGATCGATACGCGCACAGAGGCTGGAACACGAGCGCTTTTCGGAGGATCGAACCCGGCAGCAACCCTCTACACGAAGAAGGACTTCATCGACGCCAATCCGGTGACGACCCAGCGCCTCGTGAATGCTTTCATGAAGTCGCTCAAGTGGCTTCAGACAGCAAAGCCGGAGGATGTCGCGGCAACAGTGCCGCCAGAATACCATCTCGGCGACCGTCCATTGTACCTCAAGGCTGTACAGAATTCTCTCGAGAGCTATTCCCGTAACGGCATTGTCCCGCCCGATGGCATGAAGAGCGTCATGGATATGCTGCAGCAGCTCGACCCCGAATTAAAAGATGCCAAGGTCGATCTCTCCGCAACGTTTGACGACCGCTTCGTGAAGCAGGCTGCCAGCTAGTTATTGAGTCGTGTCACTCGAACATGTTATTAGGGGCCGCTTCTGACAAGGCCCACTTCGCCACAGGGTTGCAGCTTGCCTCTAACCCTGTGGCAGATCGAGTCCGGCACTGAGCTCCCCAAATGCTCAGAAGACAGTTCTGATCGCTAATTCGTAAGCAATCCGACCTGCAACCACTCCGGCGGCTAAGCTATTAAGTCCAGCCTAAGAGGGTGCCCTGAAGGTCACTTTTGGGCCAGACTGAGGCGTCCCGAGTCTTTTCAGGAACGACCGCGGCTCCCTGCCAGAGCTGACATCCGCTTGCCTTCTCGGATGTGCCAGAAGGCGACCTTCAGGACTCTCAAACGGATCCCATTTTTTAGCTTATCAGGAGAAAAGATGCCGCCCAAGTCTCCACGTTGTCCATTTCTCCTTTTCAATCGTGTTGACCTCAGCCTAGCAGTCTTCGGCTGGTAATCCTGTGCAACCAACAACAGCCAGCAAACGTTCTCGTAAAACATAGCGAAAATGCCCGAATTCTCGCGCAGAACTCATGCAATCCTCTGCCTGATATTCTGCTGCCGCACCCGAAAGTACCATCGAAACTCATCGGGATAAGTTCTTGAAATCTCCCTAGGGACGTTTATCATACCAATTAGTACAATATACGGGCGCGTTATCCGAGATTTATCTGTTGACCGGCAGAAGGATGTGGAGAGCCATGGGCCGCCATCGCGAATTCGATCCAGACGAGGCGTTGAAAATTGCGCTTCAGGTCTTTCGACGTCGGGGCTACGAAGGCACCTCCATTTCCGACCTCACGGAGGCAATGGGCATCACACGCCCTAGCCTCTATGCGGCGTTCGGCAACAAGGAAGATCTCTTCCGGCGGACGCTCGATCTCTATGAGCGCCAGCACCTGTGCTTCGCGCACGCAGCTCTTCAGGCGCCGACGGCACGTGAAGCGGTCGAGCGGCTCCTGCGCGGCTATATCGATGTCCTGACCGATCCCATGAGCCCTCCTGGCTGTCTTGGGGTGAATGGGGCTGTGGCCTGCAGCGCGGCGAGCGAACCCATCCGCGAAGAGCTCATCGCCCGTCGAATAGTCAACGAGAACAACCTGCGCGATCGTTTGGAGACGGCCCGCGCCGACGGCGATTTCCCCAACGATGAAGATCCTTCCGACTGGGCCCGCTACGTCGTGTCGATCGGTCTTGGGATGGCGGTCAGGGCGGCATCGGGCGCTTCGCGCGAGGAACTCCAACGGGTAGTTAATGTCGCATTGCGGAGTTGGCCAACTGTGCCGCGCTGAAATCTGGATCGTTCCCCATTCCTCAGTTCGAAAGTTGCTTAACCCCTTCGACCGTCAGGCTGATCGGAATGAGGTTAGCCCCAAGATTCACTGTTGCCTCGATCGTTCCATCCGGTGGAGGGCTCCAGGTCAGCCCATCAACTTCGATCCAAAGGGCCTCTCCGTCCATTGAGAGGATCTCACTTGGGGCCACAGGTATTGTGTCCAAGGTCGCGGTCGTCCCATTACCGAGCGATGCAACGATCCGCGAACGACCGGCTTCAGCGATTGTCATCCCTCCAAACGTGATTCGTTCAGTGCTCCGATTTTCCAGCTGGAACATAATCTGCGCCCGATTTCCTCCCTTAGCGGGCGAGACGCGCACGTCGATCAGAACTACCTCGTTCGTGACCTGGTAAACTGCCTCCGCCCTCACATCGTCCAAAAGAAGGCCATTGGCGAGAGATAGTGCGCAAGCGGCAACCAGTCGGAGACTTTTCCAAAACGGCTCCATGGAAAGCGCTCCATTCGTTTGGCTTGAGTGATCGAGAGGGCTGCCTGAGGCAGCGCCCTCGCATTCATTCAGCTCACCAAGTCCTTCATTGGATGCAGATTTGTGACCGCATCCGAGACCGCCTGATCAGGTTGATGCTGCAGGCGGCGATTCCCCGCCAATCGACGGACGAGAACATAGAAGACCGGTGTGAAGAACAGACCGAAGGCCGTCACGCCGATCATGCCAGAGAACACGGCCACACCCATGGCAGCCCGCATTTCGGCCCCTGCCCCTGTCGACACCACCAGCGGCACGACGCCCATGATGAAGGCAAGCGAGGTCATCAGGATTGGTCGCAGACGCAGACGGCTCGCCTCGATCGCCGCTTCAACGGGAGTGCGGCCCTCGAACTCAAGTTCACGGGCGAACTCCACGATCAGAATCGCGTTCTTTGCAGAGAGGCCAACCAGGACGATGAGCCCGATCTGCGTGAACACGTTGTTATCGCCACCGGTCAGCCATACGCCGGTTAAAGCCGCAAACAGCGCCAACGGCACGATCAGGATGATAGATACCGGAAGCGTCAGGCTCTCGTACTGCGCCGCCAGGACGAGGAAGACGAGCAGAATGGCAATCGGAAAGACCAGAATGCCGGAATTCCCTGCCAGAATTTCTTGATAGGTCAGCTCGGTCCACTCGGCCCTGAATCCTTTCGGCAGGATCTCGACCGCAATCCGCTCGACCGCTGTTTGCGCCTGGCCGGACGAAAATCCCGGAGCCGCCTGTCCATTGACGTCGGCCGAGAGGAATCCATTATATCGCATTGCGCGCTCCGGCCCTACGCTCGACTGGATGTTCAACAGAGCCTTCAGCGGGACCATCTCACCCGAACTGGAGCGCACCTTCAGGAAACCGATATCGTCAGCGCGGGCCCGGAAGGAAGCATCTGCTTGCACGCGCACCGAGTAAGTCCGCCCGAATTTGTTGAAGTCGTTCACGTAGACTGAACCCAGATAGATCTGGAGGGTGCTGAATACATCCGATACCGCAACCCCGAGCTGGCGCGCCTTGGCCCTATCGATATCAGCGTAGAGCTGAGGGACATTAATCGAATAACCTGAGAACAATCCAGCAAGCTCAGGCGCCGTTGCAGCCTTGGCCAAGAAGTCTTTCGTAGCCCGATCGAGCGCTTCATAGCCGAGGCCAGCTGTATCCTCGATCTGAAGCTTGAAGCCGCCGATCGTACCAAGCCCCTGCACCGGCGGAGGAGGAAAGATGGCAGTCACGGACTCTGTAATGGAGGCGAACTTCTGGTTCAGTTGACCTGCAATCGCTCCGGCACTGAGATTCGGATCCCGACGGTCCTCAAATGGCGCAAGGGTCAGGAACACAATGCCGGCGTTCGAGCTATTGGTGAAGCCGTTGATCGACAGACCAGGGAACGCGACCGCGTGCTCCACACCCGGCTGTTTCAGAGCGATGTCGGTCATCTGCCGGATCACGCTCTCCGTCCGATCAAGGGACGCTGCATCCGGCAGCTGTGCAAAGCCCACCAGATACTGCTTGTCCTGCCCTGGAACGAATCCGCTCGGCACCAGCTTGAACAGATAGCCCGTCGCGCCCAGCAGAGCCACATACACGAACAGCATCAAGGCCTTCGTCGCAATCGCCCGCCTCACGCCAGTGCCATAAGCACCCGTTCCCCGATGGAAAACCTTGTTGAATCGGCGGAATAGCCAGCCGAACAGCGTGTCCATGATCCGGGTGAGCCGATCCTTGGGCGCATGATGGTCCCGAAGGAGAAGAGCCGCCAAGGCAGGTGACAGGGTCAGCGAATTGATTGCCGAGATCACCGTTGAGATCGCAATGGTGACGGCGAACTGCTTGTAAAACTGCCCTGTCAGGCCGCTGATGAACGCAAGCGGTATGAACACTGCCACCAGCACCAGCGCTATGGCGATGATCGGTCCAGAGACTTCCTGCATAGCACGGTAGGTCGCCTGCCGTGGGCTCAGGCCTTTCTCGATGTTGCGCTCCACGTTCTCGACTACCACGATGGCATCGTCGACCACAATGCCGATGGCGAGAACGAGCCCGAATAAACTGAGGGCATTGATAGAAAACCCAAGAACTTGCAGGACCGCAAACGTGCCGACGATAGAAACCGGAACAGCAGCAAGAGGAATGATCGACGCCCGCCAAGTTTGCAGGAACAGGATCACCACGAGTACCACCAGGAGCACGGCCTCGAGCAGCGTATGGACCACGGCGTTGATCGAGGCGCGCACGAACTGAGTCGTGTCGTAGACGATTTGAAAGTCGATACCGTCCGGCATGTTGACCTTGATGTCCGCCATCTCGGCGCGAACCTTGTCGGCGATCTCGATAGCGTTCGACCCCGGCGCCTGGAGGACCGGAATGGCGACGGCCGGCTTGTTGTTCAGGAGAGACCTCAGGGCGTAGTCGGCCGCGCCGAGTTCGATGCGGGCGATGTCGCGCAGACGGGTGATCTCCCCTTTGCCTCCAGTCTTGACGATGATGTCGCCGAACTGTTCCTCATCCTGAAGACGCCCTTGAGCATTGATCGACAGCTGAAGATCGACCTCAGGCAGGCCGGGCGAAGCGCCGACCACGCCGGCGGCCGCCTGCACGTTCTGCGCGCGGATCTCGTTGACAACGTCGTCCGCAGACAGACCGTGCTCGGCGATCTTCTGAGGGTCCAACCAGACGCGCATTGAATAATCACCCGATCCGAACAACTGGACCTGACCCACGCCCTGGATCCGAGCAAGACGATCCTTGACATTGAGCGATGCATAGTTGCGCAGATAAGTGACGTCGTAGCGGCTTTCGGGCGAGAGCAGGTGAACCACCATCATCAGGTCCGGCGAGCTCTTGATGGTGGTAACGCCCAGACGGCGCACGTCCTCGGGCAACCGCGGTTCAGCCTGCGAAACCCGGTTCTGCACGAGTTGCTGCGCCTTGTCCGGATCAGTGCCGAGGGCGAAGGTCACGGTGAGCGTCAGTACGCCGTCGGTCGTCGCTTGGCTGCTCATGTAGAGCATGTCCTCGACCCCGTTGACAGCCTCCTCGATCGGAGCAGCCACGGTCTCGGAGATGACCTTGGGATTCGCACCCGGATACTGCGCGCGAACGACTACCTGGGGCGGCACGACTTCAGGATATTCCGAGATTGGCAGAACGCGCAGAGCAAGTAATCCAACCACGAAGATGAGAACGGACAGAACCCCGGCAAAGACTGGACGGTCGATGAAGAAGCGGGAGATGTTCATAGCAGTGGCCTTCAAGCCTTTGGAATGCGATCAATTCGCCGCCGAGGCGGAAGAACTCCGGGCCTCGAGCGCAGCTGATGTTTTGGGGACTTCGCTTTGCGGAGCGATCATGGCGCCCGGGCGGACCTTCTGAAGACCGTCGATAATGATCCGTTCGCCGGGGTTGAGGCCGCTGGTGACGATGCGCCCTCCATCCACGGCTGCCCCAAGTTTGATTTCGCGATAGTTTGCCTTTTGGGCCGGATCGACGACGAGAACGTATTTCTTGTCCTGATCGATCCCAATGGCCCGTTCGGGCACGACCAGCGCGGGCATTGTCTTGGCTTGCCCGAGTCGGAGGCGCGCGAACTGGCCTGGCATAAGCCGGTCGTCGCTGTTGTCGAACTCTGCGCGCACGCGAACCGTGCCGCTGGCCCCATTGACGGTATGGTCGATGAGCTGCAGCTTGCCGCGCGCGACCTTGGTGTCCGGTCCTGAGCGCATCTCCACAGGAACGCGGGCGAGATGGTCGCGCCGGTCGCCCACAGCCGGCAGAGTCTCGAGCACTCGCTGCACCGCGCGTTCATCCGCATCGAAGCTCACGTAGATCGGGTTGGTCGAGACAATTGCGGTCAGGACCGGCGCGCTGGATCCGCCGTTGACGAGATTGCCTGCGGTCACCTCGATCTTCCCTACCCGTCCATCGATCGGCGCACGCACCTCGGTGTAGGACAGGTTGAGGCGCGCGGCCTTGGCGACTGCTTGTGCGGCACTGACGTTGGCCTCAGCCTCACGAACGTTGTTCATCCGTGTGTCGAGGTCGCGTTGTGCGATGGTCTGGTTGGCTGTCATCCTCAGGCCGCGCTCAAGCTCACTGCGGGCGAAGGCAAGATTGGTCTCGGCTGCGCGGACCTGAGCGTCAGCTTTCTCGACCTCTGCAACGTATGGCGCAGCATCAATCGTGAAGAGCAGGTCGCCCTTTCTGACCAGCGATCCCTCGCGAAAATGGATCGCCTCAATAGCACCGGGAACCCTGGGCCGAAGATCTACCCGCTCGATCGCCTCTAGGCGGCCCGAGTACTCCTCCCACAACGAAACGTCGCGACTGTCGACTGAGGTGACTGTTGCTGGCATGGCTGACGGTGCCGGCCCCGCGTCACTACCCTGGGTGGGCGTGCCGCCGAGCGTAGACCAAAGAGCGATACCGCCCAGAATCACGCTCAAGGTGCCGAGAGTAGGCAGGAGTCGGGTTTTAGAAACACTCGTCATGGTGAAGCCGCTCATCCGAAGATTAACCGGGACCTGAAAGGCGCCGGATTCATACCAATCGGTATAATAACGATCGGTATGGATTGGAAGAGGCGGTCCAACAAATTTTTGTATCGATTGGTATGCAAAAGAACAATTAGAGGCTGCCGTAGCGACACCAATGTGCCCTAGCGCACACGGCCTCACGTTTTGCACCCCTTCGACACACGGTCGCCAAGGCAGGATAACAAACGGGAACCTTCAGGATTGGTAGCACTGGCAGTTCAAAGATCAGCGGTGTACGCTGGGGACCTCTCGACTTGGCTTTAACACGCGAGAAAACCCTCATCCTTCCCAACTAGGGGTTGGTTAGTCGGCCCATGTTGAACGGAAGGCAAGAGATGCTGGCATTTCAGCGATAGTTCTCCAGTTCAAGGAGAGGTCCGGGGGGCAAGCGCCCTGTTTGAACGCCGCATTTGGGTCATTGATTGAACACTGCTCATTGCTGGAATGTCCGATGTTCTCGTTCGGACCGAGTCCTGGAAGTGCCAGAAGCTGCCCCTTTTGATTTGGGGTTTCGTAGGACAAGCCAACTTCGGGATGACAGACCGGGACGGGCAATGGCCCGAAGCTTGGGCATGTCTGCCGTTTGTCGACAGATGATCGAAGCCATCAAGCGGGTGGTCGGCAGGCCCGACCTTCCCGTCCGGCGGTTGCCTTGGCGCTTGGTGGCTCTTGCCTCGCCCTTCGTGCCCTTGTTTCGGGAATTACGTGAGGTGAAGTATCTCTAGGATCAGCCGGTCCGGATGACCAATGCCCGCCTGCTGAGTGAAATCGGCGAAGAGCCCCACACGCCGCTCGACGAGGCCGTTAGGGCTACTCTGGTGGACTTGGGGTGCCTGATGGAGAGTGAACAAACCGTGCAGAATGCCTCTGGTGCTAGGCACTCCCAGGGGAGGCTCTGATGCAGCGCGCGACCTTCGTGACATCACTCGCCTGGTTTGTTCCGGGTGCAATCCTCTTGCAGTTCTTGCTGGCCGGTCTGTCTCTCTTCCATAATACCCAACTGTGGCCAGTCCATACCATCCTGGGATGTGCACTCGCTCTCCCCATAGGAGAGGCTGGGTTCAAAGGTCTCATCAACAGCCATGCCCTGCGTCTACAGGCCTGGGCTTTGGCTCAGGTAGGGATCTATGTCAGCCAAGTCATCTTAATTGTCGTTGGTCAGAAGTTTGGCTCTGGTCTTCTTCAAGCCCTTCACGCCTTCAATGGCAGCCTTCTGCTTCTGATCTCGTTTGTGGTTGCTCAGACAATTTCACTGACTGCCATGAAGCAAGTGACTGGCTGATAGTCCGCTCCGGGTCGAAATGCGATCTGGAGTGGAGCCAAGTAACGGCTAACGCTCAGCCAGCTTCCCGAAGTTCGGCTTAGGTTGGGCGTCATAGCAGTCAGGATCCTCCTGATTTGAGAGTTCAATGGTCACTAGGGAACAACCAGCAAGCGGCGATTTTTGCAGTTCGCATTACATGTGCTCAGTTGGAACGAGAGAATGCTTGTTGAACAGAGGTTTCGACCACCTGCGATAAGACGGATTTTGCAGTGAGAGCCATCAACGTGAGATGAGCGCCACACTCTCTGGTTGTCCAGACTAAGTCTATCGCAACCGAAGTAGCAGATGACATCGCACGGGATCTCGTGCTTTCATCAGCGACGGCGCGAAGATGCCGCCCAGGCGAAAAGTCTGGAGTCAAAGGGAGGGAAGAAGCTTGTCACTCCTCGTTCTGCAGGACATCGGGAAGGAATTCGGCGCCATTCGGGCTCTTTCCCATGTCAACCTTACGATCAAGCCTGGCGAGGTCGTCGGCCTCATGGGTGACAATGGCGCCGGCAAATCGACTCTCGTAAAGATCATCGCGGGCAACTTCCCTCCCTCCCATGGCAGAATCCTGTTCGAGGATCAGGAGGTTCATTTCACGAAGCCAGTTGATGCCCGCTCGGTCGGGATCGAAGTTGTCTATCAGGATCTCGCCCTTGCCGATAACCTGACAGCTGCCGCCAACGTATTTCTTGGGCGTGAACTGAAGCGTAAGGTCGGCCCCTTCTCGTTTCTTGATCACGCTGCAATGAACCAGCGGACGGCGGACCTCTTTGGCGAACTGAAATCCGAGACCCGCCCTGAAGACGTCGTTCGCGCTATGTCAGGCGGCCAGCGGCAGGCCGTCGCTATTGCGCGGACGAGGCTCGCCAAGGCCAAGCTTATCCTCATGGACGAGCCGACTGCGGCTATTTCAGTCCGCCAGGTAGCCGAGGTCCTCGATCTCATCCGCCGCCTGCGTGATGCGGGGATTGCTGTCATCCTGATCTCGCACCGCATGCCTGATGTGTTCTCGGTCTGTGAGCGGGTGATCGTCATGCGGCGCGGAACTAAGGTCGCGGACAAGCCGATCATCCAGTCGAGCCCTGAGGAAGTCACTGCCCTGATTACGGGCGCCAAGGAAGCGGCGTGATGAGCGAACTCTCTCCGGCAACTGGCTCTGAAACAACCAGGTTTTCGAATGTGGGGCGAACCCGCTGGTGGCGGCGCGGCTTCTTCGCGAGCCAGACAGCCTATGTCGCGGCGGCCCTGATCACGATAATGATCGTGATGTCCTTTCTGAGTTCGGCCTTTCTCAGCCCGGGCAACCTGGCCAATGTGGCGAAGAATTTCTCCTTCGTTGGCATCGTGACCCTCGGCGTCACTCTCGTGATCGTCACCGGCGGGATCGACCTGTCCGTAGGCTCAACCATGGCACTGTCGGCCATTACCTGCGCCATCGTCATGCAGGCCGTGAGCGGCACCGCATTCGACAGCGTTCCAATTGTCGGGATGATGCTGTCGCTAGGTGCAGGCCTCGGCGTTGCTCTGCTGATAGGCTTGGCCAACGGCCTGCTGATCGCCCGCGTGGGCCTCTCGCCCTTCGTTACCACGCTAGGCATGCTCTCCATCGTGCGCGGCCTGGCCTATGCAGTCACGGAAGGACGGGGGCAAGCTCCCACGGGACCGGATGTCGATCTCTTCTACGGCATCACCGACGGCAACATCGCCGGCGTGCCAGTGGCTATCATTTATCTGCTCGTGCTTGCGGCCATCATCGGCGTCGTTCTTCATCACACGGCATTCGGTCGGCACATCTTCGCCCTGGGCGGCAACGAGAAGGCCGCCGCCCTCACGGGCATCGCGGTCGAGCGGGTGAAGATTGCAGTTTACGCCCTGTCCGCCCTCTCCGCGGGCTTTGCTGGCATCTTGATGGTAGGATGGCTCGGCTCGGCTCCGGCCAATCTAGCGACAGGTTATGAGCTGACGATCATTGCAGCTGCCGTCATCGGCGGCGCCAATCTCAACGGCGGCATCGGCGGTCCGGCCGGAGCCGTGATCGGAGCTCTCCTCATCGAGGTCATCCGCAACGGGCTCGTGCTCGCAGGCATCAACGCCTATTGGCAGATCGTGCTCGTCGGGGCGATCATTATCCTGGCGGTTCTGGTCGACCGCCTGCGAACCTTGCGATTGACGCTTTGAAAACTGTCCTCGAAGGCAGCTTCAAACAGCCGGACTAAAGAAGCCGGCCATGAGACCCTCATAACGGGGCCACAATCAACCAGGAGGTAGAAGATATGATAAAACGCTTGATCCTTGCCGCGGTCGCTGCAGCCGCTTTGACAGCCCCCGCAACAGCCCAGCAGACCTACAAGTTCGCCATTGTCCCGAAGGCGATGAACAATCCCTATTTTGATCTCTCCCGCGATGGTTGCACGAAGCGGGCGAAAGAGCTCGGAAACATCGAATGCATCTACAAGGGCCCTGTCGAGCATGAGCCGGCGAGCCAAGCCCAGATCATTCAGGATCTGATCAGCCAAAAAGTCGACGGCATTGCCATCTCCGTGTCGGATGCCGCCGCCGCGGTGCGCGTGATCAAAGCAGCACGCGATGCGGGCATTCCGGTCATCACGTTCGATGCGGACGCTCCCAACTCCGCACGCCAAGCTCATGTAGGCACCGACAACCGAGCCATGGGACGCGCGCTCGGCGAGGAACTCCTCAGGCTACGGCCGGAAGGCGGCAAGTTCGCCATGGTGTCCGGCGGCCCTGCCGCCGCCAACTTGAAGGAACGCGTCGAAGGCGTTCGCGATGCGCTGAAAGGCTCCAAGTGGACGGAAGCGTCCGGCTCGCCCACCTATTGCAACGATGATCTGGCACTCGCCGTGCAGCAGATGCAGGATCTGAAAACCGCCAACCCGGATCTTGCTGCCATCGTACCAGTCGGCGGCTGGCCGATGTTCGTTCCCGAGGCGTACAAGAGCTTCGTGAACAAGAACAAGAGCGCCATGGATCAGAACAAGTTCACGCTCGTAGTGGCGGATACTCTGAAGGTGCAACTCGAACTGCTGCGCGATGGCTACGCGAATGCTCTTGTTGGCCAGCGCCCCTATGAAATGGGCGAAAAGGCGATGGATATCCTTCTCCAGCTCAAGAAGGGCGAAAAGGTCCAGGATATCGTCTATGCTGGTATTGACCGTGTGACCAAAGATAACGTCGCATCCATGTTGAAGTAGGTTAACGCCTTCATGAACACGCAGATCGTCCTTGGCCCATCCTCAGGCTTGGGACGATCGTTTTACTTAAACAAATCACAATGTCTTGTGGCACTTCGCGACCTCTCCCTTCCCGCAGCTCGCCCGTATCCTAGACAAGGTTACGAACCGCAGCCAAAAGTACCAAGTCGAACGAGCGAAGAATTGATCATAAGCGCTCCGGCGCAAACCCGAGATCGGAGCATTGTCCAACTTCCCACGAGAGTCCGTCCTGGGTCGAACAACGATCTTGAGTGGAATTCTTGACTTTTTTGTCGCCAGAATTGACCCAATGTTATCCAGTTAGTCGGCTCTCGCGCCCATAGACGAGCAGCATCGAAATAATGACAGCGCCGTAGATGATCTGTCGACCGGCTTCAGGCATCTGCATGATGGATAGCACTGAATTCAGGAGCACGATCAGGATCACGCCTACGAGGGTGCCGAGATAGCGCCCGCGACCACCTAAGATATTGGTGCCACCAATGACCACCGCTGCGATCGCTGGTAGCAAGTATGCATCACCCATTCCTTGATAAGCCTTCGTGGAGTACCCGGCGAGGAGTACACCGGCGAGGCCCGCTGCAGCGCCAGAAAGCGCGAAGACGATGAGGACGACACGGTTCGTGTTAATGCCTGAAAGATAGGCCGCCCGTTCGCGATTGCCGATAGCGTAGATCGAGCGACCGAGCGTCGTGCGTGTGAGCATCATTACGACAACGATGGAAACTGCCAGCCATACAAGGAGCGCAACGGGGATCACGCCGCCAATCCGGGCAACGGCGAGATACTGCATCAGGTCTGTGGCCGCAGTTTGAGGAGCAAAACCGCCCGTATGGGCTACCATGAGACCTCGCATCACGGCGTTCATGCCGAGCGTGAAGATCATGGACGGCACCCGCAGATATGCGACGCCGAGGCCATTGACGACGCCAACAAGAAGGCCAACGCCAATGCCAGCTGGAATGGCCCAGATCCCCCCAACCGCTGTGGCCATCATGGCGGCGGCAGTTAGAGTCCAGGGCGCCGAGAGATCTATATGACCGAGGAGGATCACGAGCATCAGTCCGGCCGCTACGATGCCGAGAAAGGATCCGACCTGGAGTTGCTGCAGGAGATACTGCGGCTGCAGAAGGGGAGCACTACCTTGTGTGAAGAGAGTGTAGCCCGTCCCAACGAGCAGGATCAGCAGCACAAAGCCGGACGCGAATACAACAGGCTTGTCGTCAGGCCTGATCCGCAGGCCACGTGACGCGGACGCGGGGATAGAGGTCGTGCTCACCGGTACACCTCAAGCTTGTTCTTGAGCCGTAGCAATTTTAGGCCGCCGAGACTCACGGCTGCGAGAAGCACGAAGCCCTCAAAGAGTGGTTGGAGAAGCGGGGCCACGTCGAAGATACGGAAGTTGAACGAGATGGTCCGCAGCACCAACGCGCCGATCATAGAACCGATGGCGCCTCCAGTTCCTCCAAGGAGCGACGTCCCACCGATGACTACCGCCGCAATGGAGTTGAGCGTATAGGCGGCGGCCTGAGGAATGTCTGCGTTGCCAGAGGAGGTCTGGAGCGCGAGGAATAAGCCTCCGAGCCCGGCAAAGAGCCCGGCCAATGTGAAAGCTGCAAGCTTAGCCCTATTGACCGGCAGTCCCGACATGTAGGCAGCCCCCTCTGAAGAACCGACTGCATAGACCGAACGCCCCGTAACGGAACGGGTGAACGGCACCCAGACCACAAGGATGATGAGAGCCAGCAGGATGAGCGGCATCGGGATCCAGGCAAAGGACTGGAACCACGACGCTTCACCGTTGTCGAAAAGCGCGAAGGTCGCGGCAAACTCTCGCAAGTCATTCGTTACGGCCCAGGAAAGGTCCTCATGCACTTTGCCTCCGGGTGTTGGCCTTAGGATGAGGGCAAGGCCCATATAGATCGCGCTTGTAGCAAGGGTCGCGATGATGGGCTGAATGCGCCCATAGACAACTACACAGCCATTGACAAAACCGCAGGCAGCACCTGCTGCGATGCATACTGCGATGCCCCAAGTGATCTCGCCCGGACTGCCATTAACAAGATGACTCGCTATGCAGCCCACGAGCGTCATGACGGCACCGACTGAAAGATCAAGGCCCGACATGAGAACGGGCGCAGTCTGCGCCATGGCAACGAGCGACAGTGCGAATATCTCGTTGGCGTTCTGGATCAGAACCTGCCCGGTGAAGCCCCGGGGATGATTCACGTGATAGAAGAGGTAGAGCAGAACGAAAAGAACCAATGCACCGAGGATTCCCATCCGCTGCTGCAGCCGCAGGCCGATGCTTTCCCTTCGGGAGCGCGTTCTCTCCACGGGCTCCAGATTGACAGGGGTGAGCACCGTATCAGACATCGATCACCTCCCGCTCCGCGACGACGTTGAGCGCACTTGCGATAAGGTTGCGCTCGGTGATGGCCTCACCCTCAAGTTCACGCACGATGCGACCGTCGTACATGACAGCAACTCGGTCGCAGCAGCCGATCAGTTCCTCATAGTCTGTGGAGTAGAACAGAATACAGGCGCCGGAATCTGCCAGTTCCCGCATGAGCCGGTAAATCTCCTGCTTCGTGCCTACATCAATGCCACGCGTTGGATCGCTAAGAAGAATCACGTCGGGATTTGTCGCCAGCCACTTGGCGATCACCACCTTCTGCTGATTTCCGCCAGATAGGGTCGAGACGGCGTCCGACGGATCACCAAGCTTGATCCGCAACTGCTCAACCGCCCGGGTGACAGTCGCCCGCGCGCGCTCTGCATCGATGAATGGTCCCCGTGCAAGTCGGTCGAGGGAAGCCATCGACAGATTGTCGGCAATCGACATCGAGAGGACGAGCCCCTCACTCTTACGGTCATCTGGGACTAAGGCCATGCGTCCTACGCCACTTTTCGCAGCCTGAGGTGATGACATGACCATAGGCTGACCTTCCACAGTCACTGTGCCACGCACGCCCCGGAGCACCCCAAACAGGGCGAGCAGCAATTCCTTCTGTCCTTGACCGTCGAGACCTCCCAGCCCGATGATTTCGCCGCGTCCTGCTTCAAGCGTCACACCATTGAGGCGGTTTTCCCAGCCGAGCTCCCTGACCTGAATGTAGGGAGGCAACCGCGGCCGCTTCGGCTTCGGCGGAAACTGTCCCTCAATTTCGCGTCCGATCATTAGGCCGATGATCTCCTCGTTGCTTCGCGCTCCCTTCGCAAATGTCTCGATATGCCGTCCATTGCGGAAGACCGAGCAGCGATCCGCCAGCGCCTCTATCTCATGCATACGGTGGGATATGTAGAGAATACCCAGGTTCCGCGCCTTCAATTCGAAGAGCATGCGGAAGACCCGGTCTACGTCAGCGGCGGTGAGTGCTGACGTCGCCTCATCGAGAATGAGCAGTTTCGGATCACGCCCGAGAGCCTTCGCGATCTCCACCATCTGACGGCGCGAGAGCGGTAGATCCGCTACGCGGCTCGACGGATTAATATCCTCGCAGCCCACGCGGGCGAGCAGTTCCTCGGATCGTCGACGCTGCGCCCGGCCGTCGATGAGCCCGAAGCGGCGTGGGGGAGACGATAGGGTAATGTTGTCCGCCACCGTGAGCTCCGGCATCAGCGAGAGTTCCTGAAAGATGCAGACAATGCCGGCGTGGTTCGCGGCTGCCGGGTTAGAGAATGCGACAGGCCGGGCGTCAAGGGTCATGCGGCCTTCGTCCGGCTGCACGACGCCCGCCATGATCTTCATGAGCGTTGATTTACCGGCGCCGTTCTCTCCCAGGACCGCGTGGATTGACCCTCGGCTGCACGCAAAATCTACGTCCCGCAGGGCATGGACACCTCCGTATCGCTTGGAGATATTCTCAAGGGCGAAGAAGGGTGCAGGTTCGGGCATGAGACCTCTTCATGCACAAAGAAAATGCCGCTCCCGGAGGGTGACCGGGAGAGGCTTACTGGACCTCAGCCGGATATGCCTTACTGCGTATTCTTGGCATCCTTCGCCATGATCTCCGGCGCTGTCACGTTCACGCCGCAGGCCGGGAATTCGTTGGCCGCGAAGAAGTTGTCGGAGAGGTTTGACCAGAAGTTCACATTGTCCTTGAGCGTTGTATAGTCGACCACCGGGATCGGCACTGAGATAAGCTGAGGCATCGGGTTGCCCTCAAGGGCGGAAATCGCAGCCTTCATGGAAACCGACACGAGTCCGGGCGACTGACTGTAGGAGAGGCCTTTGAGACCCTCACCCGCATGTTTTGCGATGAGCTTGCGGTAGCCATTCTCGCCCTCTCCAGCCATCGGCACGAGAGGATGCTTTGCGTCCATCATGGCCCGTACGGAGCCCGTAGAGCCGCCCTGCGTGAACACTGCCTCGAATTTGCCGTGCACGGCGACCGCATCGGCTGTAGCCTTTTGGGCTGTGCCGTCATCCCAGTTTCCGACAACCTCGACAATCTGGAACTTGCCCTCCTTCTCCATTACCTCGCGAAATCCGAGATGGCGGTCGCGATCGACGGAGTTGCCGGGTAGGCCTCGCACTTCGAGGATCTTGCCATCGCGCTTCTGGCCCAGCTCCTTCAGAAGGTGCCGCGCCGAGAGGCGACCGATTTCGAGCTGGTCCTCGTTCACCTGCATGACCTTGTCGGTGTCGAGCACATTATCGAAGGGCACGATCACCACGTTGTTACGGTCGGCCAAGCGGATCACGCGGTCGAAACCATCAGGCGCCACCGCAATGGTGATGATAGCGTCGAAGCCCTGATTGATGAAGTCCTCGATAGCTCCGAGCTGGGCGGCCACGTCGGTACCAGTGGAGACAACCTTCAGCTCCTTGATCTTCTCCTTGATTCCGGCCTGCTCGGCATAGGCTTTGGCTGTTTGGATCATCTGGATGCGCCAGGTATTGCCGACAAAACCGTTCACCACAGCGATCCGGTAGGGGCCAGGCTTCTTTTCCCATTGCATGTACTTGGTCTGAGCGTTCCAAGGCTTGAAGCAGTTCGGGTCTGGACCAGGCCCCGAGACCATTTTCGGCCCAGCATCGGCGGCAAAGGATGTGAACAGGAAGCCGGTGAAAGCAAGTGCAGAGAGGCGAGCGACGCGTGTCATCTGATCCTCCTAAGGCAGCGTTTTTCCCAGATTAGGTTCATCTGTCGCGAACCTTAACCGGCTAGCATGTTAGTTCGTGTTGTTGGGTAAAACAAGCGACACCGCTGAGCTATGCCTTATACGATTGGAGCCCTCTAAGGGGTTGTGGATCTGCCTCCAGCAGCCTTTTGGAAAGAAAAAACCATTCAAATGCTAAGAGGAATGTCAGCTATGGGTTGAACCAGGAGTGCAGCGGGTCAAATGAAGGTTCGCTCACGTCGCTACAGCGGAAGTCCGGGTAATGTCAGCCCTGTGCCAGTTCGAGCCCTTATCTTGGAAACGTCCGATTCAAGGCGTATCTTCAGCGCGGAGTTGAAAAGGTAAGCCTGACCGCTGGTGCCACCCAACAAGAATGTTAAGACTCTGGTGCGCTGGACGGCGCGTAGAGCGATGGAGCCGTTCCGACGTGGCGGGTGAAAGCGACTCTGAAGGTGCTGGCTGAGCTATACCCAACACGTTCTGCCACCTCCCCAATGCCCAGGCTTTCCAGGCGCAGCATGTTCTTGGCCAGCGCCATGCGCCACGGCAGCAGATATTCCATCGGAGCGACACCAAGGGCATGCCGGAACCGTTCGAAGAACACGGATCGCGATAGACCTGCCTCCTTTGCCAGCCGCGGCACGGTCCAGGGTAGGGTTGGATGCTGATGCATCTGCCGGAGATCCGCTGAAAGCCGCTCATCGCTCAGCCCGCGCACCAAGCCAGGAGACATTGCCGCTTGTGTGAACCACGCGGCCCCTGTCGTGAACAGACCTGAGGCCTCTTAGCGCGAAAGCTTGTTATCGTCAGTCAATTGCGCTGTTCGGCCTAAGGCCTACGTACGTCTTTTTGGGCGAGCAGTGTCTAAGGTCAAACATGAGCAGGATGGTACCGATATTCACTGCCGGATCTCCCCACCCTACCCAACCCAGGGTACACAAAGTGGTATCCAAGCAGCAGCAGGCGATCGACTGCGGCCCGGTCCACGAAGCGCTGCCGCGTTTTCGCTCCAATGTCTTGGTCGGTATCGTTGCCGAAGCGCCAAGCCGAATGCTCGAAGGAGACGATCTGGTTGGTGACCACATCTCCGGTCACGACCATGGTCTCATATCCCGAGAGGGCATAGGACGTGTGACCGGGGGTTATGACCGGGCGTTGCAATGGCTTGGAGGCCGGGCAAGATGTCGTCGCCATCCTTCACTAGGACAATCCGTTCGCGAACCGCCGACAGGTCCCGTTGGGCTCCCTTCGCGAAGGGGTGCAGCACCGATGGCATCGAGGAGGTGAAATCTGGATCCATCCAGAAGTCCCATTCGGCCGCTCCAACATAATAGGACGCGTTCGCAAATCGCGGTCTGCCGTCGGATCCAAGCAGGCCCCAGACGTGATCGGGATGCGCATGGGTGAGCAGCACCTTTGTGATCGAATTTCTGTTGTGTCCTGCTGCGGCAAGTGACGATGTCAGCCGCCCCTCGGTCGGCTGAAACTTTCCCCCTCCTCCGAGGTCGATCAGGATCAGATCATCTCCCGACCGGATCAGCGGGATGTTGGCATGGGCGCGGATGGTCCCGGCACTCCCGCCAAGACGTCTCTCGATATCAAGCCATTGGTCTGATGAAGCCTCCGGAGCCACGATACCGGCGGGCAACGCGAAGTGTCCGTCACTCAGCACCGTGACATCGAAGTTTCCCTGCCGGAATTCAAAGAGAGCGGTGTCCGGAACAGATTCAGATCGAGCAATGCTCATCGTTGGTCTCCTGGTTCATCATCATCCTGCAAGGCTGCCAGAAGGGCGCGGATCGCGGCCGGCTGCCCAATCCCGCCGCCGCTGAGGAGCGCCAAGCCGCGTGTGCAGCGATCAGGCATGAAGTCGATCTTGCCGGAGACGGCAGCAACGGGTTTGCCCGCCTTCAGGAACCTATCGATCAGGCCTTCAGCGAACCTGCCGTTGGTCTCCGCCAACGATCCGCCGCATCCGACAAGGACGCAGGCTTCGAAGTCCTCGACGAAGACATCGCGGAGCGGGAGCGTATCTGCGATTTCGTCTCGGGCATGGCGGTCAGACAGGAACCGATCTACCAATTTGCTTCCAGGCCCTTTCCCTCGCCTCGGCCGGTGGGACCAGGGATAGCCCCCGGTCTTAGACGCGATCAGCATCCGGGCGCCCGCTTTCTGCAGGGCGTAGTAGACACCCACGAACTCCTCGAGCGGATCGGCGTCGGGCGCATCTCCAACATCGAGAATGATCAGGATGGACGCTGACGTTCCGTCCGCCATGCACGGATTCTCCTGTTGCGTGATGTCTCAACCAACTGCCGACAGTCCTTTAGTGGCCGGAAGCCGGGCATTGACCCACGCCAGGACATCCTTCACGACGCGCTCGCGGCCGAAATCGTTGAAGAGGTCGTGACTGTGCCCGTCATAGAGTTTGAGCGTCTTGTCGGCCGCCCTTGCCGCCTCGTGGAACTCCACACTTCCGCTCGGGCGCGTGACCTTATCCTGTGTGCCATGAAGGATGAGGATAGGACACCGGATCGAGGCGAACCCCGTCTTGAGTCTGTCGTTCGCCCTCGACAATGCGGCAACCGTTGTCATCGGCTGCACCTCGCCGGCGATGAGTGGATCGGCGTCCATCGCAGCTACAACAGCGGGATCGCGCGAGAAGTCCCGGTTCTTCAACCGGAGTACGGGAAGGCGCGGTATGATGCGGCTGATGGCCTTGATAACGGTCAACAGGAAGTTAGGCGCGTAAACCTGGTAGGCGAAGCTCTCGCAGATGAAACCAGCGAGCCGATCCGGGTTGTCGAGCACATAGGTCGCCGAGACCACGCCGCCTGCACTGTGACCGAGGAGAAAGAGGGGCAGATCCCCTTCGCGACGTTGGCCCAGTTCGATCAGGGCTGATACGTCGTCAACGTATTGAGAGACGCCCTCGACGAAGAAGCGTTCGCCTCCGGAACGACCGCGACCGCGCAGGTCGAGAGCATAGACCGCAAGCCCACTCGCGACCAGTTGCTCCGCGATCCATTGGTAATACCCGCTGTGGGACTTCACGCCGTGGCAGATCGCCACCACCGCCCGCGGCGGACCAGGGGGATGCCACGATCGTACGAAGATCCGCAGCCCGTTGTCCCGATCGAGGAATTCCTCATTGGCTTTCGTGGTCATTGCGTCCACCCTGTCATTTCGATCAGTCTTTGATGAAGGTCAGAAGGTCGGCATTCACGATGTCCGGATGAGTCGTGCAGAGACCGTGCGGTAGACCCTCGTAGACTTTGAGGGTTCCGTGCTTCAGGAGCTTGACGGACAACGGTGCGGAGTCCCCAAAGGGCACGATCTGATCATCGTCGCCATGCATCACCAGCGTGGGAACTTTGATTTCCTTGAGATCTTCCGTGAAATCGGTTTCCGAGAAGGCCCTGATGCAGTCGTATTGCGGCTTGATGCCTCCCATCATGCCCTGGCGCCACCAGTTGTCGATCACGCCCTGTGAGATCGTCGCACCGGGACGGTTGAAGCCGTAAAAGGGACCTGCGGGCACATCCACGTAGAACTGCGCCCGGTTCGCGGCAACGGCCGCACGGAAGCTGTCGAACACCTCAAGCGGCAATCCGCCTGGGTTCTTGTCCGACTTGACCATGACGGGCGGTACCGCACCGATCAAGACCGCCTTGGAAACGCGTCCCGGCTCCGCGCGGGCAACGTAGCGGGCCACCTCGCCACCACCGGTGGAGTGGCCGATATGGATCGCGTTCTTGAGGTCGAGGGCTTTCGCCAGCTGGACGACGTCGTCGGCATAGGTGTTCATCTCGTTGCCGTGCGCGGTCTGTGCCGAGCGACCATGGCCACGGCGGTCATGAGCGATGACGCGGTATCCCTGATGGAGGAAGAACAGCATCTGGCTGTCCCAGTCATCTGCGCTGAGCGGCCAACCATGATGGAAGACGATGGGCTGTCCGCTGCCCCAGTCCTTGTAGAAGATCTCAGTGCCGTCCGTTGTCGTGATGGTAGCCATTGGTCTCGCTCCTTCGGTGGATTGCATCGTCGACTTTGGGGAGTTTGTGCTGGGTCCCTGGGCTGAGGCTCCTGCCGCGGCGGCCAAGCCGAGGCCTGCGGCCAGCACGGCGCGCCTGGTGGGGTGGGCGGAGACGGCGGTGACGCTCATGGCTGCTCCACCGCTCCGAGGAAACGCAGGACCTCGTCCCCGAACTCCCTAGGATATTGGAACATGAAGGCATGGCCCGAATCCGGATAGATGATCAGTCGGGCATTGGGTATGGCCTGGGTCAGGGCGTAGGACTGATAGGTCGGAATCATGACATCCTCATTGCCGTTGGCGATAAGGACAGGCTGGCGGATCGATCCCACGCGCCGAAGCAGCGACGTTTCCGGCGTGCCCACATCGCTCCCGGCCGAGAGCATTGCCTTCCAGGCCTTCTCGCTGACGCGCTCGGCAAACGCATCCGCTCTCAGGCGGAGGCGGGCCAGATGCTCTCGACCGGCCGCCTGGCTCGTCGGGGTTTCTTTGAAGAACAGGTAGAGGAAGTCCTCGTCCGTGTTGACCGGCTTCGTAGCGACCTCAATCGCGTTAGAACGCAGGTTGGCGCCCTCGACATAGCCTGCCCCGCTGCCGACGATGATCAGCTTGCGAACGAGCTCCGGTCGCTGGAGCGTCAATTCCTGCGCCACCAAGCCACCGAAGGAAAATCCCAGCACGTCGACCTGGCGATACCCCAGGGCTTCGATGAATTTGGCAGCATTTATGGCCCAATCGGCCATGCGGGCGGGTGCCTCGCCTCCCGAGCGGGCAACGCCTGCGTTGTCGAAGATGATCACGTGTCGCCCGGCTGCAATGTGATCGAGGAAGGTTGGATCCCACTCGTCCATTGTCCCACGGAAGCGGTTGATCAGGACCAGCGGTGTCCCGGACAGGTTGCCCAAGGATCGGTAAGCGTACGAAATGCCGCCGACACTGACCGTACGCGTCCCGACGCATGAGGCGCCGCAGGACTCGGAATACTCCTGTGGTGAGCGAGTAGCTTGTGCTGTTGTGGTGGCCGGAAACGCTGCCGACCACATAATGGCCGCAAGGCCAGCCGCAGCGGCCCGGGGCAGTGAAGCGTAATTCGGAGATGTCATCGCACGTCCCTCGGGTTCTGTTGCGTCTTCAGGTCGACGCAACCATGACCTCGGTCGGCAATGTGAACCAGTTAAGCGGTGTAAAAGGGTGTTAACGGGCCCCTTCGGGGTGCCAGGAACTCACCCTGCTTGCCCAGGCAACCGCGCCCTGCTCCGCTGCCAAGGCCAGGGACTGCTGGACCAGGCGACGGGCATCCTCCTGGGCATCGGCACGCGTCATCAGCAACCGGGCATGCTGATGAAGGAGTTCCGGCACGTACCAAGCCTCGCCGGTCTGCCGTGTCAGCGCCAAGGCCTCGTCCAACAAACCCAGCGCCTCGTCGATACGACCGAGTGCCTGGAGGCCGGACGCAAGGACGGCACGGAAGACTGTCCGATAAAGATGGAAGCCAGCCCTCTCCAGCCGATGCTGCGCATCCCGCACCAGTGGCACGCCTGCTGCGGCATTGCCCTGACGGATCAGGATGTCACCCTGAAAACACTCGGCATAGGCATGCCAGACATCGAGGGCATGGGCCTTGGTTCGCCCGAGGAGCATCGCCGTGTAGTGCTGCGCGCGATCGAGATCGCCAGCCATCAGGTAGATGGGGCAGACGGCGTCCGACAGGACATGGCATGTCGTCAAGTTGTGGTCGGCCTGCAAAGCTGTGGCGATCATACCCTCTACTTCGCCGAGAGCCTCCTGCTCGCGACCGCGCAGCCACAACACGCGGGCGAGCGTGATCCGCGCCGTGAGGCGCTGCTCGTACTGAAAACGGGCCAAATGAGCTCCGTTGGCCGGTGCACGATACTCGTCGAGCATGCGGCGCACATGCGCTTCGGCTCGTGGCTGGTCACCCAGGAAATGCAGCGAACGCGCGCGCATTCTTTCGCCGATGAGCAGGTCCGCCGGATCGCGCGAGCGGGCCGCCATTCGGTGGAACTCCTCCGCCATCTCGAATGCGGCACGGGAATTTCCGCTGTTCGTTCGGTCCACCCAGAGAGCCCATAAGGCCCGCAATTGGAAATCGACATCGTCAATCCGCCGCGCGATTCCAAGCGAGCGCTCCCACGCATTTGCCCCGCTCGGGCGGCCGGAGATCGCACGCATGTAGGGAAAGCCCAATGCCGCATACAACTGCATTAGGCTGCGATCATCGGGCTTATCCTGCCGCTCAAGCCATTCAAGGGCCTGACGAACCCTCATCAGGCACTCGTCAACCAGGGAGAGCTGATACCACAAGGGGATGGCTGCGACCGTCAGACCAACCCCGATCATGGGATCGCCCTGCGAGGAGAAGGCCCAATCCAGGGCGGTTCTCAGATTTCCCAGGTCACGGTTATGGAGTGCGAGCCACTCGTTATCATGGCTTGTCTGCCACTGCTCGGCGGCCTGTCCGAAGAGAGCGAGGTAATGCGCTGCGTGGCGGCGGTACGCTTCCTCGCTTCGGCCTGAAACCGACAGCTTCTCCGCCGCGTAGGCGCGCGTCATATCGAGCAGGCGGTACCGAGCGGGATGGATGCTGTGGTCAACCACGACCAGTGACTTCGCGACGAGGTCGCCGAGACATGCCGTGACGTCGATGGTTCCTCCATTGGAAGCCACCGCCCGCGCAGCCTCCATCGTGAATTCCTTGTTGAACAGCGACAGGTGGCTGAGCACGAAGCGCTGAGGCTCGTCGAGGAGCGAGTGGCTCCAATCCAGCGCCGCGTGCAGGGTCTGGTGGCGTGGGAGGGCCGTGCGCCGCCCTCGCGTCAATCCATCGAAACTGTTCCGCAGCGAAGCAGTAAGACCCTGGATCCCCAAGCTGTCGACCTGGGCAGCTGCCAACTCGATGGCTAGGCCGATTCCATCCAACCGTCTGCAAATCTCCGCCACGAGGGGCGCCTCGGCATCGCCCAGATCGTAACCTCCGATGCCGTCGGAGACCCGTTCGACGAAGAGCTGTACGGCCGCAAACTCCAGAGCCGACGCCGCATCCTCCGCCTCTCCCTCGGACGGGAAGGTGAGCGGGGCAAGGCGATGGACCCGTTCCCCCTGCACGCGAAGCGGTTCCCGGCTCGTGACGAGGAACCGGACACCGGGCGCCCTCGCGGCGAGGGTTTCCACCAATCGGGCGACGTCATCGACGAGATGCTCACAGCAATCGAGGACAAGCAGCATGGAGCGCTCACCGAGCTGCTCCGCCAGTTCAATGAGCTGATGGGCTGTCCCGAGAACACAGCCCGCCCCTTTTGCCACGGCCGTCGGGAGCAATGCCGCATCCGCGAGCGGCCCCAGATCGATGAAGGCGACCCCATCCGGAAAGCGGCCGAGATTGCGTTGGGCGAGACAGATGGCAATGGTCGTCTTGCCGATACCCCCAGCGCCGACGATGGTCAGGATCTGAAGATCGTGGAGCTGCCGATCAAGCAGGTCGAGTTCCCCGTCCCGCCCGATGATGCGCCCGCCCAGCCGCGGCAGGGAGCCCGTTGCAGGGGGCGCCTGCCGAGGCCTGGGAATCTCTGCCTGGACCTGTCGAACGAGCTCATCGGCCGCGCTGACGGATGCGACGAAGCAGTAGCCCCGGCCGGTAACGTTGGAGATGAACCTGTGGGGCTCTTGCAAATCCCCGAGCGCCTTGCGCAGGGCGGAGACATTGACCCGGAGATTGGTCTCCTCGACGAAGGTTCGAGGCCAGACGGTCGAGATCAACTCTTCTTTCGTAACCACCTCCCCGGCTCGGGTCACGAGAGCAATGAGAATTTCCAGGGCACGGCTGCCGATCCTGACCGGCTCTCCATCGCGCAGCAGAAGGCGCTCGGAAGTGATGAGCGTGAACGGGCCAAATCTGACATCCGCGTTCTTCATCTGGCTCAGGCATCTTGGGCGGTGGGAGAAACTATGCCTGACAAGATGTCTCAGGGGAAGATGACGAAAGAACGACTTAACCCACGTAGGATTAGAGGTGTTCAGAACGATACCGGCTCACCGCGGTGGGATCGCTTGCCGGGAATGTTGCCTCCAGCGCCTCATCGAGAGCATGCTCCTGCTTCGATTCCTGCATTTTGTAGCGCCCTGCTGCGTCCCGAAGCGACAGATGCGGCTGGAGTGTCGCTCTAGCATCCAGGAAGGCGGTCCAATGCCTGATGTCGGGGAGCGAGGGAATCGTGACCGTCTCACCCAGGCTGAATCCGGCCAGCGCCGCATCCACCATCTCCCCGACCTCCATGATCATGTGCTGCGGCAGCGCGTTAAGGTCGCGGCCCCCCTTCGCCCAGATCTCTGTTCGGGTCATGCCCGGCACGACCGCCTGGACGCGTACGCCATGAGGTTCGAGTTGGGCCGCAAGGGACTCGCTGAAAGCCAGCACGTAGGCCTTAGACGCCAGATAGGTGGGTTCAAAGGCTGCAGGCATGAGCGCCGTGACCGAGGACAGGTTGATAATTGCCCCACTCCCCCGCGCAACCAGTCTTGGGGCAATAGCCACGGACAGACGGGTGAGCGCCACCACGTTGAGGTCGATCAGGTCCTCGAGCCGATCAGGGTCGGCGTTCAGGATTGTCGTTTTGCTGGATGCGCCTGCGTTGTTGACCAGAACCGAGATTTCAGGATCCTCCCGCAGGCGCCTCTCGACCAAAGCCCGGTCAGGATCAGAGGTCAGGTCGGCAGGCAGGACATCGATCGCGACACCTGTCATCTCCCCGATGCGTGCCGCGACATGCTCCAGCCTCATCGCGTCCCGCGCGACAAGGATGAGGCTATGCCCGCGTTGGGCCAGCCGTTCTGCATAGGCGGCACCGATCCCCGTTGAGGCGCCAGTAATAAGGGCGGTCGTCCGAACCATGATGAACTCCTGCTACTGCCTGGGCCGCGAGCCCTGTCGGCATAGCAGGCAGTTTCGTGGGAGCTTCGTGGGCGAACGAGTAAGAAGGTGTAAAGCTGCGTTAAAATCCAGCCTTTCCGGTATGTGCCCGTCTTACCTGGGCGTCGAAAAACAGGGATGGTTCAGCTCCAAGATGGGCATCTGCAAAGACCAAGCTTGCAAATACATAGGACTCCTATATATTAGCTGCCATGGAAACACCGACCGTCACCACACCCTTGGACAATCGACTGCGCGAAGGGCTCGCGCGGGTAGGCATGGCGTTGAGGATCGATGATTGGGCGCGAGCGAGAGAAGTTGGCCTGAACCCGACGCAGATGGCCATCCTTGAGGCGCTGGAAGGCAGAGAGGACGGACTGAGCGTCAAGGAGATTGCTTTCAATCTTGGCGTTTCCCAGCCCTCGGCAACCGATTCCATCACAGCCCTGGAACGCAAAGGCTATGTGATGAAGCAGCCGGTTCCCGGTGACCGGCGCGCTGTCATTGTGTGCATCACGGATGCTGGCAGACAGTCGTTCTTGGCCGGCGACACGGGCGAAGGTGCAGCCGATCGGGCCATCCGCACGCTATCTGACGCCGAACAGGAGGATCTCCTGATTTCGCTGATCAAGATGATCCGCCACATGCAGGAGGCCGGCGTCATCCCGGTCCAGCGGATGTGCGCGAGCTGCCGCTACTTCCGCCCCTTTGTGCACGCCGACAGTGATCGGCCGCACCAATGTGATTTCGTGAACGCGTCGTTCGGCCAGCGCGATCTGCGCATTGAATGCCGCGAGCACGAAACCGCTCCCCCTGATTCCCGGGCTGCCACTTGGGAAGCATTTCAAGGGGGTCTTTCAACCCTCCACGCGACTTAAAAGAAAAGGACGACCCACCATGATCAGACATCTTGTAGCCGGCGTGCTTGCCGCCGGAATGATCCCGCTTTGTCTTGACGCAGCCGGAGCCCATCCGATCAAGGCTGAGCCATCTCAGGCCGCTCGGGCATCGTTCGACATCGTCGAGACAACCATCGTTACGAAGGGGGACACAGCCGTGTTCAGCACCCGCGTGCGGGGCGCAGCCGGCAAGGACAAACCTGCTTCGACCGGCAAGTTCGAGGGTTCGGAGGTCTACGCCTATGTGTGGCCAACTTCCCTCAACAGCGGTGACATCGGCTTTGACCGGGATCGCGGCATCGTTGCTCTCGCGGTGACATTCCATCCCGATTTCGACGACGGCGCCTACGGCAAGAAGAACCGGGACGTCTGGCATCCCCACTGGGTCGTGCTGGCGGAGGACAAGGCCTGCGGCGGCGGTCTCAAGGTCGTCGATATCCCCGAAGGCTCCAAGCCCAAAGTGCCGGCAACCTGGCCCAACGTCCCGATCCTGATCGACAGCCCCGAATATCCGACAACCTTCAAGGGCGATGCAGTCGATGTTGCGATCCCTCTCTCCGTGCTCGGCGAAATCACCGGAGCGTCCTTTGACGGCGTGACGGCCGGCCTGAAGGTCAATGGCAACCTTCATGCGCCGCTCCTGTGCGTCGACAATGTGTTCAAGATCGCGTCCGGGAACCTGAGCTTGCCCGGCAAGGTCGCACCCGCCCGTTAACCCAAGGTGCCGGTCCGTCGACTGCCATCGCCGGACCGGCTGATTTCCCCCTCCACGCGAGCAGAGAAGAGAGAACCATGACAAGGATTACCCTCATCGACCCGGCGGGCGCAACAACTCCCGCGATGAGCACGATCACGTTATGGATCGAGGCCATCTCAGCCGGTACCTGTGAAGCTCCGCTAACGAGGCTGCCGCGGAACCCAGGTGGAGCAACGCGATGACAAGGACTGCACTTGTGCTTCGACACATTCCGTTCGAGGATCTCGGCACCTTCGGACCTGTGCTGAACGAGGCAGGCTACGCGATCCGGTATGTGACGGTCGGCGACCCAGGCTTTCCTGGGCAAAACCCGATCGAGCCCGACCTTCTCGTTATTCTCGGAGGACCGATCGGCGTCTATGAGGACGCGATCTACCCGTTCCTGAAGGCCGAGCGGGCGTTCATCATGAAGCGCCTTGAGAGCAAACGCCCGACCCTTGGCATCTGCCTCGGCGCCCAGTTGATCGCCGCTTCCCTCGGCGCTCCGGTGTTTCCGGCAGGGGTCAAGGAAATCGGCTTCGCGCCGGTCGACCTGACGGATGCGGGGCGGACAAGCCCCTTACGCCATCTTGACGGCGTGCCGGTGCTGCACTGGCATGGCGACACCTATGTGTTACCAGAAGGCGCGACGAACCTTGCGTCGACCTCGCTCGTGCAGCAGCAGGCCTTTTCGATCGGTGAGACGATCCTAGGCATCCAGTTCCATCCCGAAGCCGAGACTGGGCCGGAATTTGAGCGGTGGCTTGTGGGGCATGCGGCAGAACTTGCCGGAGCCGGTATCGATGTCCCGGGACTACGTCGGGCTGCCGAGAGATACGGCAAGCCTCTTGCGTTAGCCGCTGGCGCGCTGTTTGAGGAATGGCTGGCAGGTCTACAAGGCGCACGATGATGTCGAACTCGTCGTTTCCTCTGATGGGGCTGCTGATTGGCGGCGTGAGGCCTCTCGGGAAGCGGGCAGCGCCGAGCGGGATTGCCAAGGCTCCGGTTGTGGCCCCTGTGCTCCTGCGCCGCGTTGGGTTTCACGGTGATGAACAAGGGGACACGGTGCGTCACGGCGGGCCGGAGAAGGCCGTGCACCATTATCCCTTCGACCATTATGCCCCATGGAAATCCGAAATCGGCCCTCATGCTCTTCTCGATCAACCCGGAGCCTTCGGGGAGAATGTCTCAACCACAGGATTGACCGAAGCCGACGTCGCAATAGGCGACGTCTTCCGCTTAGGCCATGCCCTGGTCGAGGTCAGCCAAGGCCGGCAACCGTGCTGGAAGCTGAATGAACGCTTCGCCGACATCCGAATGGCCAGACGCGTGCAGGTCACAGGCCGGACAGGCTGGTACTACCGCGTGCTGGAAGAAGGGATCGTGTCCCCAGGTGACGGTCTGAAGCTGGTGGAGCGCACAAACGAGGATTGGATGATCAATCGGGTGTGGCATCACCTCTACGTCGACACCATGAATGCAGACGCTCTTCGCCAAATTTCAGAACTGCCAGCCCTCGCTCAGGGATGGCGGGATCATGCCGCAAAACGACTCGCTACCGGGGTCGTAGAGGATTGGAGCAGGCGACTAGACGGCTGAATTTCGGAGCCATCCTCCGCTACGACGTACGAACCAGCCAAAGGTCTGAATTAGATCAGGTAATGAAATTGCGAACGCCTTGAGAATGTCTACGGACAACGGAGACAGCGGACATTCGGTATACTTCGCAAATGTGCTAATCCGAGACCTTCAGGGCGTGGAGGCTGTTGCACGCTCCTTCCGTCATCGCTTGCGGCACGAACGATATCAGTGCTGCAGGTGAAATGAGTTGCAGAGCGTGGACGCAACAACTCTCGATCCACCTCATTACTCCCGCGTGCGAGCGCTTTGCGGTGCTTTGAATTACTGGCGGCTTGGTGCAGTGGGTACTGATACCCACCCTCTACCGCTACCAGCGGGCGTTTCTCCGTTTTGACCCTTTAGTAGAAACCGTGGTTCAGCCGATTCTCGGTCTTGACCCTGGTACGGGCGCTTGCGGATGTTTGGAGGCCAATCCTACTGCTACCGGGCTCAGGGCTCCCCTCTCCTGCTGGACGCTCCTCGGAATTCCTGCCACGCTGACGTTTCCGGCTCTGGGCCGGACCAAACGAGAGCGCCGCCGTCGTTTCAGGCGGCGCCGCCAGTGGAGAACAGCCTCATGATTCAAAACAGCGTCCTCATCCCCGTCTCGATCATCCTTGCAGTTCTATCTACGCCCGCCTTGGCCGCTTCCCTGCGCTATGCCAACCAAGGCGATCTGAAATCCCTAGACCCTTATACGCTCAACGAGACCACCACCAACGCCCATCTCGGGCATGTCTATGAGGGTCTGACGCGGCGCGGGAAAGACCTCGCGGTTCTGCCGAGCCTCGCCGAGCGCTGGGAGATCAGCGATGACGGCCTGACTTGGCGCTTCTTCCTCCGCAAGGATGTCAGGTTCCACAATGGCAACGACTTCAATGCGGATGACGTTATCTTCTCCGCCACACGAGTGCGGGCACAAGGCTCAAACTTTACGACACGCGTGCCAACTAATGCCGAGCTTGTGAAGGTCGACAACCACACGGTTGACGTGAAGCTCAAGTCTCCGAACCCGATCCTGAACTCCCAGTGGGACACCTGGTACATCATGGATAAGGAATGGGCGGAGGCGAACAACGCCACCGCTCCGACGCCGGCGGCGGCCACCACGCCGAGCTTCGCGGCGCTGAACGCCAACGGCACGGGTCCGTTCAGGATCGAGAGCCATCAGGCTGGCGTGAAGACAGTCTTTAAGCCAAACCCGGCCTGGTGGGACAAGCCGGAGCATAACCTTGATGAGATCGTCTTTACGCCTGTCGCAAGTGACGCCACCCGGGTCGCCGCGCTGCTGTCGGGCGAGGTTGATGTGATCGAACCGGTCCCAGTGCAGGATATCGCGCGCGTCAATTCCTCTCCCAATGCCCAGGTGCTCACAGGGCCCGAGCTCCGGACGATCTTTCTCAACATGGACTCGGCCCGCGACGAGCTTCTGTTCTCGAACGTAAAGGGGAAGAACCCGTTCAAAGACGTGCGGGTTCGGGAGGCATTTTTCAAGGCGATTGATGTTGACCTGATCCGCGACCGCGTAATGCGGGGATTGTCCATCCCTTCGGCCCTGATGATCGCGCCGGAGCTTTTTGTCCACGCGAAGGACTTTACCCGCCCGAAATACGACCTCGAGGGTGCCAAGAAGCTGCTGGCCGACGCCGGCTATCCGAACGGGTTCGAGGTCGGCATGGACTGCCCCAACGACCGCTATGTGAACGACGAGGCGATCTGTCAGGCCATTGTCAGCATGCTGGCGCGGGCCGGCGTGAAGGTGAACCTGACGGCGCAGCCGAAGGCCCTCTATTTTGGCAAAGCCGGCAAGTCGGGAGGTTACACCACCTCGGTCTCGCTGCTCGGCTGGACTCCCGGCACCTTCGACAGCCACAATGTTCTCTATGACGTCATGGGCTGCCGCGACGTTCCCGGATCTAGCCGGGGCGAGACCAATTACGGCGGGTACTGCAACAAGGATCTTGATGCAGTGACCGACCAGATCCTGGTCGAAACGGATCCGGAGAAGCGCAACCAATTGATCAAGAAGGCATTTGAAATCGCCACCAAAGACTACGGCCATATCCCTCTGCACCAGCAGGCGCTCGCGTGGGGCGTGTCGAAGAAGGTCAAGCTCGTCCAGCGAGCCGACAACCAGCTCCTATTCTACTGGGCGAAGAAGGAATAGGAGGCCGCCAATAATCGTGCCGTCGCCCTAGGTCAGTGCGGCGGGTCGGCACATGCTAGTGCCTTCATGAACAGGCAGCCGTCCTTGGTCAATCCTAGGTCTAGGACGGCCCTTTTTCGTTGTGCGACTAACGTTTTGTCGTGACCTGTGCGAATTCTCTCCTCCCAATGCTCGTCTGTTTGTCGAACAGGTTCTGAACCGGAGCCATACCTATCAGCTTGAATGCTCGCGGAGTTGGCCGTGAGCGCTCTGGCGCAGACCTGGGATCGAAGTGCTGTCCATCTTCGCGACAACAGTCTGGTAAGGGTCCGACTTTCAAGTTCGGGCCGTCCGACGAACGTCGGCTCTTCCTCGCTGAAGCAGACCAAGACCCTTTGTCCGGGAGTGCCAGAGACTAACGTTGAGAAAATGCATGTTTGAGACGGCGGCCGGTTGACGCTGAAACACCTGGTTGCACCTCAAAGCTCGCTGGGTTCTTGCTTGGCCTTCGTTGATAATTGGCGCACATTCAGGGCTCTCATCATGCAGCTTGCACCAAACGGGGCATTGCGGGAGCAACTGATGACTCAAGGACGGTTCCAGGTTGTGTCCTGCGAGATGGCGGGTGTGCTCGCCGTAGAGGCGGAGACCACCCATGCGTTCCCACGCCACTTCCACGAGCAGTTCGGATTCGGGCTCATCGAGCGAGGTGCACAGCGCTCCCTGAGTGGGCGCGGTGTCGTCGAGGCCGGGGCCGGCGACCTCATCACCGTCAACCCGGGCGAGGTCCATGACGGCGCTCCCCTTGGGTCCGCCGGGCGCGCGTGGCGGATGCTCTACATTGACCCCGCCCTCATCGCTGCGACGGCCTTCGACGCGAACGAGGGCAAAACACGTATCTGCGAGTTCGTCCGTCCGGTTCTGCGGGACGAGACCCTCACGGTCACCTTCTGTGTGCTCTACAACGCACTGACCGCTTCTCAGAAAGAGAAGATGGACCTGCGCCGCGACGAAGCGCTAGTCCTGCTGGTAGACAGCCTTGTGCGCGAGCGCCCCTCGGAGACTCACCCAGCCGTGCCCGTCGCGATCCGACGTGCGCGGGAACTCCTTGATGACGATCCGACTGCTTCCGTGACCCTGGCCGAACTGGCGTGCGCCAGCGGTCTCAGCCGGTTTCAGGTGGTGCGGGGCTTCTCGCGGGCCTTCGGCCTCACGCCCCACGCCTACCTCGTCCAGCGGCGCACCGAACTCGCGCGCCAGTTCATTACGGGCGGCGCGGCCCTGTCGGATGCGGCGGCTGCCAGCGGCTTCGCTGACCAGAGCCACATGACCCGCCACTTCGTGCGCCGTTATGGCTTTTCGCCGGGTGCCCTCTCTGCGATGGCTACGTGACATGATCCAGGTTTAGACCTGCAATTTCGTTCAAGACTTCGCCGAAGAGCGCATGCCAAGGATAGGCGCAGGGCGAACCTGAAGTCCAAGCCTTTCTGGCCGCGACTTGGTTCGCAGCGACCATCCTGGAGACGCATCAGTCATGAGCCCCGAATTCCTCCTCACCTCCCTGATTGTCGTGGCCTCGCCCGGCACGGGCGTGCTCGTCACGCTCGCCGCAGGGCTCTCGCGCGGCGTGCGCGCCGCCGTCGTCTCGGCCTTTGGCTGCACGCTCGGGATCGTACCGCATATGCTGGCCGCCATTACTGGACTTGCCGCACTCCTGCACGCCAGCGCATTGGCCTTCCAGATCGTCAAATACGCGGGCGTGGCCTACCTGCTCTATATGGCTTGGAAGACACTCCGGGAGCACGGTGCGCTACAGGTGGAGGCAGAAGATGAGCCGCGCTCGAATGGGCAGGTCATCTGGTCTGCGATCCTCGTCAATGCACTGAATCCGAAGCTGTCGATCTTCTTCTTCGCGTTTCTGCCGCAGTTTGTGGGCGCGGCCGAGATCCACCCTCTGGGACAGATGCTGGAACTCAGTCTTGTCTTTATGATCATGACCTTTCTCGTGTTCGTCCTCTACGGTGTGTTTGCCGCTTCCGTTCGTCGGCATGTGACGTCCCGCCCACGGGTGCTCGCCTGGACGCGCCGCGTCTTTGCAGCCGCCTTCCTAGCGCTTGGAGCAAGGCTCGCTCTGTCCGAGCGCTAAGACGTACTCCCGTTTGGTAGAGGTCCGCATCGGGTCAGAGGAGATTGGCGAAATGAAATGGATTCCGGCTCCCTATGCTAAGCTGACGAAGGTCTTTGGAAGCCGCCGGCTTGTGGTTTTCTGTCGATAGAGGCGACCAAGGCTCATTGCCGGGGGGCGCCCCAGGAGCATTGCAATGCGAGATCGGAAAACCGACCCTCCCCGCCAAACCACAACTCCGTGGAACTACGGTAAGCTGCGCATCTGTGACTTAGTTGCGTTTCGCTTGGATGATGTAGCCCTCAACGAGCGGGTGCGGTCCCGCGCCACGATCATGCAGCGGAAGACAGGCCGCCCCGTTCAGTTTGAGATCACAGAGCAGCCTCAGGAGGCTGTGGAACGCCGGCTGGAGAACAAGGACCTGTATAAGGGCGAGCCGCTGTTTCCGAGTTGGACAACCGGCAGAGATCCATGACTACGTGTCAGTGCGCTCGCCTGCTAGCATCTTGGCTCCACGCAATCGGGCTTGATCCCCTAGCCTATGGTACCCACTCACTTCGACGTACCAAGACCTCTATGATCTATCGGCGAACTGGCAATCTACGGGCCGTCCAGCTTCTGCTCGGCCAGACGAATATCGAGAGCACTGTTCGGTATCTTGGGATCGACGCCGACAATGCTCTTCTCATTGCAGAGCAGGTTGAGATCTGATCGCCTGAGGCGACTCGACGACGAGCCGCCCTTGAGGCTCCTGCCCGTCAGGGAATAAGGTCAGGACTTGAGGCTCAAGCAGCCACAAAACAAACGGTTGGCGCGTGCCAAGAACTGCCCTTAGACCAGCGCTCCTGCCCTTAGGCTTCTAGGAGAGGAAGCGTACGAGCGTAAGCTTCCAGCCCATTCAGGCGATACTGCATCCTTTCGTGGTGGACACGTACCCCTTCAGCAAGCGGCCGTGTCCACCAAATGCGCGACTTCAGGGTTGGTCGACGTAGAGCTCGCCGCCGCTTTCCACGAACTCCTGGCTCTTGAGGCGCATACCAGCCAATTGCTCCTGAGCCTCTGGGCTCATTGCCGCAACCTCCGCCCGCAGATCCTGCGTGATCTTCATCGAGCAGAACTTCGGTCCGCACATCGAGCAGAAATGCGCCACCTTGTGCGCATCTTTCGGCAAAGTCTCGTCATGGTAGGCGCGCGCCGTGTCCGGATCGAGGGAGAGGTTGAACTGATCCTCCCAGCGGAAGTCGAAGCGTGCCCGGGACAAGGCATCGTCCCGCACCTGCGCCGCCGGATGGCCCTTGGCAAGGTCCGCCGCATGGGCGGCGATCTTGTAGGTGATGACACCTGTCTTCACATCATCCCGGTTTGGGAGCCCCAAGTGCTCCTTCGGCGTCACATAGCAGAGCATCGCCGTCCCGAACCAGCCGATCATCGCAGCACCGATGCCCGACGTGATGTGATCGTATCCGGGCGCAATATCTGTGGTGAGCGGGCCAAGGGTATAGAAAGGCGCCTCTCCGCACTCCCGGAGCTGCTTGTCCATGTTCACCTTGATTTTGTGCATCGGAACGTGACCAGGTCCTTCGATCATCACTTGGCAGCCCTTGCTCCACGCGACCCTGGTGAGTTCGCCCAGCGTCTCGAGTTCTGCAAACTGCGCGGCATCGTTTGCATCGGCAATGGAGCCAGGCCGCAGGCCGTCACCTAACGAGAAGGAGACGTCATAGGACCGCATGATGTCGCAGATCTCGTCAAAGTACTCGTAGAGAAAGCTCTCCTTGTGATGTGCCAGGCACCAGCGCGCCATGATCGATCCGCCGCGGGAGACGATGCCCGTAACGCGGTTGGCCGTCAGCGGCACATAGGGCAGCCGTACGCCGGCATGGATGGTGAAGTAGTCGACGCCCTGCTCAGCCTGTTCGATCAGCGTGTCCTTGAACACCTCCCAATCAAGCTTCACGGGGTCGCCCCCTACTTTCTCGAGCGCCTGATAGATCGGCACCGTTCCAATGGGCACCGGCGAATTGCGCATGATCCAGGAACGGATGTTGTGAATGTTGCGACCAGTGGACAGATCCATGACCGTGTCAGCGCCCCACCGGATTGCCCAGACGAGCTTTTCCACCTCCTCTGCCGCGGTCGAGACGACCGCCGAGTTTCCGATATTGGCGTTGATCTTGACCAGGAAGTTGCGCCCGATCGCCATGGGTTCCAGTTCCGGGTGATTGATGTTGGCCGGGATAATGGCGCGCCCGCGGGCCACCTCCTGGCGCACAAACTCAGGTGTGATGAAAGGCGGGACGGAGGCCCCGAAGCTCTCGCCATCGGCTATCTTTGCCTCGGCTCCCGCCAGCATCGCCTCGCGACAGAGGTTCTCACGATGAGCCACGTAGATCATTTCTTCGGTAATGATCCCTGCCTGCGCGAACTCGTACTGAGTCACTATCCGGCCTAGTGCTGCGCGGCGCACCAACCGCTCCGCCGGGCATGGCGCGACGAGCTTATCGGCAGGGACATGGCCGTTGTCCTCCGGCTTCACTGGCCGGGCTTCAATCACCTCGTACTCTCGGCTTGCAATCCACGGCTCACGCACGAGCGGAAGCCCCTCGCTGAGATCAATGGCCGTATCGGCGTCTGTGTAAGGTCCTGACGGATCGTAGACGCGGACCGGAGGCTCATTGGGATCTGTCATAACGATCTCACGAAAAGGAACGCGGATGTGGGGCCGTCCTTCCGGAGTGGCGTAGACTTTGCGCGAGCCCTGGATGGGCCCTGCGGTGACGGACAAGGGACCATCCTTGGGCTTTTCGATATCTATGGTCACTGGATCTCTCCTCTTGAACAAAGGGAGATCCGGGCAAAGCGAGCTGAGGGATGCGTGTCGTGCTCGATAGTTCCAGTCCCTCCGCCGGTATGACCCGGATCAGGTTCAAGGGTCACGGCGGATCAGCCGACTCTCAGCCCCTCACAGGGCTCCCCTCGGAACGGCTTGGATAGTCAATGACGCCCTTCCGGCTGTCAACCGGTCCCGCAGTCCCAGGAAGTTGAACCTTGTCAAAGCCAATTGGGAGGGCTATTGGGCCTGTATCTCCTTGGGGTGCCCGTCCGGGCTGAGAGGTCTTTTCCTGAGACCAACCCATCGAACCTGATCCGGATCATGCCGGCGGAGGGATTGCGAGATGACGAGCACGCCAACGTCCACCCTGGACACTTCCCACCTTCCAGCTCTGTCTGGCTCCCTGCTTGAACGCCTTCGTGCCGAACGCATCCGCGTGCATGCGATCACGAACGCAGCGGCGCAGACCTTCACGGCCAATTTGCTGCTCGCCGCCGGCGGCCTCCCGTCCTTGACCGTTGCGCCGGAGGACGTTCTCGCCTTCACAAGCCGCTCCGCTGCGCTGCTTGTGAACTTGGGCACGCTCGACAGGGACCGCCGCGCTGCAGTTCCTGAGGCTATCGCCACCGCACGCACCCACGCCAAGCCGTGGGTGCTTGATCCCGTCTTCGTTGAAGCCTCCCCGACCCGTCTCGACTTCGCCCGCGTTTGCCTCGCGGACAAGCCGCATGTCCTGCGCTGCAACGCCAGCGAGTTCACCGCTCTTGCCGGAGAGGATCCAACACCGGACGCCATTCAGGCATTCGCAAAGGATCACGGGACAGTCGTTGCTCTGACTGGTGCGGTGGACCTGATCGCAGACAGCAACACAGTTGTTTGCGTGGAGAACGGCCATCCACTCATGACCTGCGTGACCGCCATGGGATGCGCCGGAACTGCCCTCGTTGCTGCCTTCGCGGCTCTGCACGGCAGCGCCATTGAGGCTGCCGCCGCGGCTCTGCTCGTCACTGGCGTAGCAGGCGAGATCGCCGCGAATGAGGCAAACGGGCCAGGCACGTTCCAGCCAGCCTTCCTCGACGCGCTCTTTAGGCTCGATTCGGCAACCCTCGTCACCTGCGGGAGAGTCTCATGACCCCAGTCGATCTCCGGCTCTACGGCATCATCGATCCGGAGCGGACTGGCATCCGGGATCCCATCGAGTTGGTCCGGCAAGCTGTTGCCGGCGGCACGACCCTCATCCAGTACAGGGACAAGCATGGGGAGGACGGCCGCCTTGTGGAGCTGGCCCGCGCCCTGAAGGTGGCGCTTGAAGAAACCGGCGTACCGCTCCTGATCAACGACCGCGTCGATATCGCGCTGGCCGCAGGCGCCGACGGCGTTCACCTCGGCCAGGACGACATGCATCCCCGCGATGCGCGCGAGCTTCTCGGCCCAGGCGCGATTATTGGATTGACGCTGAAGACGCTGGAACACGCGGAGCGAATGGCGAGCATGCCGGTGGATTACGGCTGCATTGGCGGTGTCTTCGCGACAGTGAGCAAGAACAACCCTGCTCCGCCCATTGGCCTCGACGGGCTTCGCCAGATCCTGTCACGCGCCAAGCAAGCGTTCAGTGGGCCCGTCGGCGCCGTTGCGGGCATCGATGCCTCGAACGCGCAAGCTGTAATCGCGGCCGGTGCCGACGGCATCGCGGTCATCTCGGCCCTCTTCACGATGGCGGATCCGCAGGCCGAAGCTCGAAGATTGCGAGGAATCGTCGATCAGACACTGACGTTCCACGGAGGTTTTCCATGACAGCGATCGCGGTCACCATCGCAGGCTCAGATTCGGGCGGCGGAGCCGGAATCCAGGCAGACCTCAAGACCTTCTCGGCTCTAGGTGTCTATGGCGCCAGCATCATCACGGCACTCACCGCGCAGAACACTGTTGGAGTTCAGGGCATTCACGATGTGCCTCCCGGCTTTGTGGCGCATCAGATCGACAGCGTCTTCTCCGATCTCGAGGTCAGGGCCGTGAAGATCGGCATGCTTTCCCAACCAGCCATTATTGAAGCTGTTGCTGAGGGACTCCAGCGCTATAGTCAAACGCAGGTTGTTCTCGATCCCGTGATGGTGGCGGCTAGTGGCGACCGTCTGCTCGCGCCAGAGGCAGTCGACGCATTACGCAAGGTGCTTCTTCCCAGAGCTCGGCTCGTCACGCCCAACCTTCCCGAAGCCGCTGCCCTTCTCGACGAGCCGCAGGCGGAGGATAGGCAGGCCATGTGTCGACAGGCCGAGCGGATCCTTGCGTTGGGTCCTAGAGCCGTTCTGGTAAAGGGCGGGCACAGCACAGGCCGTGAGAGCACGGATATTCTTATTGATGCGCAGGGTGGACGGTTTTTCTCGGCCCCCCGCATTGCAACGCGCAATACGCATGGCACCGGCTGCACCCTGTCCTCAGCCATCGCAGCAGGGCTCGCAAAAGGTCTCCCACTGGCGGATGCTGTCGCGGCCGGCAAGGACTTCATCAGCGCCGCGATCGGCGCTTCCACTCAGCTTCATATTGGACGCGGGTATGGGCCCGTGCATCACTTCCATGCCTACTGGTCCTAAGCTCTCACGCCGCGGGGCGCTCGGCATCGGGGCTGCTGCTCTTGCGGCGCCGACTGTGAGCTTGGCCCAGACAGTTCGCTGGCGCATGGTCACATCGTGGCCGAAGAACCGCACCGGCCCTGGCGTCTCCGCCCAGCGGATTGTTGAGCGCATTGGCGCGATGAGCGGCGGGCGGCTCCAGATTGATCTCTTCGCAGCAGGCGAGATCGTGCCGCCCTTCGCTGTGCTCGATGCCGTCTCGAATGGCACGGTTGAGATAGGTCACACGGCATCACTCTATTGGCAGGGCCGAATGCCTGCGGCCGGTTTCTTCACCAGCGTTCCCTTCGGTCTTGGTCCCACCGAGCATCAGGCCTGGATCGATTTGCGGGATGGACAGGCGTTGTGGGACGAACTCTACAAGCCTTATGGTATCCGCGCATTCCTAGCGGGCAACACGGGTCCCTCCATGGGAGGATGGTTCCGGCGCAAGCTGAACGGCGTCGAAGATCTGCGAGGCCTGCGACTGCGTGTTCAGGGCTTGGGAGCCGAGGTCTATTCAAAGCTTGGGGCCGTGCCAATGACGGTCTCTGCCGGGGATCTCCTTCCGGCCCTTGAGAAAGGCTCCATTGATGCGGCGGAGTTTCTGGCGCCGGCAACCGATCTAGAAACAGGTCTGCCCAAATACGCTCCCTTCTATTATGCTCCTGGCTTCAACAAACCCAACGGGGCAAGCGAGTTCCTGATCTCTCTAAGGACTTGGGAGACACTCAGCCTTGACCTGCGTAGCGTGGTCAAGGAAGCCTGCCGGGCCGAGCACACCCTTGGCTTGGCCGATGCGCACCAGACCAATTCGTCGGCCCTGACCGAAATCCTCGGAAAGTACCCGGTGACCCTGGAGGCTTTTCCTCGCTCCGTCATGGAGGCGGCTCATCAGGCTTCATCCGAGCTTCTTACCGAGATTGCCGGCAGTTCTACTCTCGCGGATAAAATTGTCCGGAGTTACAGGAGCGCCCTGGAGGATCTGCGGGGGTGGGCGGCTCTCGCAGCCGACATGGCGCGAGCCAACACGCGCTCATCCCCCCCGAAACGGTGATGAGGAGCGGCAATCGGATCTGGGTCAAAGACCTGTCCAAGGTCAGCTTGGGGTCATCCAGTACCCTTCAGAGGGCTCGCGCGAAGGTCCGCTCATCCCAGCAGTGCGGAATTACAGCTAAGGTCACCCTCGTGCCAAGAGCAGCTATTCACTTCGTTTGAATTTCGGCTGCAACTGATGTGCTCAATTGTTACGGCAGAGTACCACCTACCGATTTATGCAATCGATCTTGGGGAACCGAAGATCCTAGGCTTTGTTGGTTGGTATCGCCTGCGTGGGGAGGAGCCCGATGATCTGCTGGCAACGAAATCTTCAGGTTGCAACCTTCATGCTGTTCGTCTCTGCCCCCATTTCGGGAGCAGCGGTTGCTCAGCAGGCTGGAGAAACGTCGTGCTCAGGGACGATGACCCAGCAACTGAGACGCTTCAGCGAGAAGTGCCTGTCTGATCTGGTGACTTTCGTGGCCACGCAGCCGGACATGACTGCGAAGGTCTACAGTGAGAAGGAGAAGTACTTCGTCTCCGTCATCCGAACCGACGATGGGCTGCTCGCAGAGGCTGTCAGCAAGTTCAATTATCCTCTCATGAAGGAGGAAACGCCTGAAGTGCTTAAGCGCTTCGGCTGGATGCCCCCGGAGAACGAAGCCGACAACTGGAAGAAGAAGATCACCAGCGATCAGGTCAAGGCCGGCGCCGCGGCTCAGGAACTGAGCCAGGCTCTCACAGCCTATGGGCTCAAGCAGGGGGAGGCCATCTCCCTGACTATAGGACCCAAGCTGGCGGACAAGCCCACAAGCGGCTAGCCCCGCCCAGGTTCCATCAAGGCCGAACGGCTGGCGTTTCTAGGGGCATGCCCTTAGCGCGGTTCATCAGGAACAGCTCGAGCTCGACATATTCTTGCGAGCCGTAGGGGTACGGCTCCGCCCGCACGCCTGTCATGCAGTTTCGCAGCCGCCGCTGTAGGGAGCCCATGCCCTGCCATTCCAGACGATAGAGAGGGTAGCCCGTTGGATGGGATTGAGGGATCACGCTGCTGGCAAGTCTTCTCCCCCAATTGTCGTCGTGGCAATTGGCGCAGGAGAAGTTGAGCTGGCCTTGCCGCTGTTCGTAGAGCTCCTGCCCCCGGGCGCGGAACGGTTCAAGGCGGTTGTCTTCACCCGTTGTGATGGGCATGCCGCGTGACTGCTTTCCGATGAAAGCCGAGAGTGCGAGGAGATCCCGGCTTTCGAGCGGAAAAGGTGTCGCATTCTGGTTAGTCTTCCGACAGACATTGATGCGGCTCTGGAGATCAATCGGCCGTCCGCTCTCGGCGAAATAGACAGGATAGCGCGTGGCAACGCCCTTCATGCTCACAGACGCGTTCCCATGACACTCGGCGCAGGAGCGCCCGAGCATACCAGCCTTCGCGTTCCAGACGGCCTCGCCATCGGCGACCCACAGCATGCCGGGGTTCGAGAAGTCATCCTGCTGGGTCGCCTGCGATTCCGGGCTCATGAACTCGAATCCGGACTTCCGCTCGGACGGGGGCGATTGAGCAGTGGCAAGAGAAATGCAAAGACCGAGTGCGCCTCCGAACCCAGCAGTCAGCGCAATGTTCTTCAGCACACCCCTCATTCGACCGCGATCTCTGCTGTCTCAAGATAAGCCTGCCCCCGATCATCGATCCATCGGAACGCGATCCGTCCGCTCTCGGTTGCTGTGGTGGTGAAGGAGAAAAACGGGTTGGCGGCTATGGCCGGGAACAAGTCCGCGCTGAAGATCTCTTCACCATTATACGTGCAGATGAAGCGATTGATGATGTCGCGCGGCACAAGCGCGCCGTCGGGCCCGGTTCGATAGCCCGTCTCCATGGGATGCGAGATCAGGGCCTTGATTTCGATGATGTCGCCTCGCTTGGCCTTGGCAGGAACATTGATGAGCGCGCGCGCCATGCTCAGCTCTCCACGCAGGCCGGCAAGGTGACGACGAGTTCGGCCTTGTCGGACCAGAATGTGCCGTCGCTCAGCTGAGCAATGGCGACGATGTTTTGGGAGTCGCCCAAGCGGATCCGGGTGGACACGAGGGCCCGTCCTGAGCGGGGGTTCAAGTAGAAGAGGGCCACGTTCGGCTGAGGATTGCGTTCGTTAAAGACGGCGATCCTCTTCACGGAGTCCTGTGCGGTCATCGGGCTGTCGACCTTCACGATCAAAGGTACGGAGTTGCCGTTTTCCACGAGTGCGGGTAGCTCTAGGGTCACCATTCCCTCACGTACCTCCGCCTCGCCGACAAAGGCTTTGATGGCAGCAGCCATGCTCTCAGGCGTCGCCCGAGCCGGGCGTGCGATGAACAGCGCCAGAGTGCTCGCGCCGGCTGCAAGAATTTCACGCCTTGACATCTCAACGGGTCCTGACTTCCGGCTCATGGCGTCTCCGTTAGCGTTGTGAGGAACGCCACCACGTCCTCGACCTGCTCTGCGCTCAACACGGGCTTATCCTGCCAGTTCCGCCCAACGCGGACGAGACCATCCATGGCGTAGTAGGGCGGCATGATTGTCGCAGGGTTCAGCCGTCTGCTGTCGACGATCTTGAGCCTCAGCTGGCCTTCCGACCAGCGGGTCCCCACCCCTGTCAGGTCTGGGGCGAGATTTCCTTGAAAACGCTGCTCCGGAAAGGGACCGGCATGGCACAGCAGGCAAAGGCCTCTCTGACGATCCACCACGATGGCACGACCGCGGACAGGATCCCCCTTGGTAGCGGTCAGCGGCACCGGAATGGCATCACCCACGATCTCGTAGGGTCGCACGTCCTGCGCCCTGACCTGACCGGGCAAGAGGACGGCAAGAAGGACCAGAGCTCCCGCCATCGCCAATCGCCTATCAGCCGTAGACTTCGCGGGAGATGGTCTGAAACCAAGCTTCGGCATAGACGGCTTCCTGAGCCCTGAAGGATGGCGGTGCATTGACAGGACTGGTGCCGCCGGCACCCTCCACATCGGCCAGTAATCCATTGCGAGGAGTGTACACGCCAGCGACGGAAATGCCGTAATCGGGCGCCACAAGGCTGTAGCAGGTATTGATGAGCTTTGGCTCCGCCGGGGCCTTGCCTCGGAGAAGGCTCGCAACAGCCGCAGCGCAGGCCTTTGCCTGGGCATTGGCTGAGAAAGCCGATTTGGGCATGCCGCCTGCAATCGAGGCATCGCCGATGATGTGAATACCCGGCTGGAGACGGGACTCGAAGGTCACGGGATCGATAGGGCACCAGCCGGTCCGATCGGCAACGCCAGCCACCTGAGCGATCTCGCCGGCGCGCTGCGGCGGGATGACGTTGACGACGTCGCCTTTATGCCGTCCGAAATCGGTGACCAATGTCTTGGCCTTCGCATCGACCTCGATCACCTTGCCCCCGGACGACAGGGACACCCACTCAATCATGCCGGGATAGAGATCCTGCCAGGCAGCCTGGAACAGGCGCTGTTTGGAGAAGCTGTCCTTTGCATCCAGGATGAGGAGCTTGGATCGTGGCTTATGCGTCTTGAGGTAATGCGCGACCAGACTTGCCCGCTCGTAAGGCCCCGGTGGGCAGCGGAACGGATTGGCGGGAGCCACCATGACGAAGGTGCCGCCGTCATCCATCGCTTCGAGCTGGCGGCGCAGGAGAGTCGTCTGCTCCCCAGCCTTCCACGCATGAGGCATGACCGTGGCCGCCGCCTCGTCATAGCCGGGCAAGGCATTGAACCTGATATCTACTCCCGGCGAGAGAACGAGACGGTCGTAATCCAGCGACGAGCCATCCTCAAGTGCGACGCGCCGCGATCGCAGATCGACGCCGGTTGCCTTTTTCTGGATAACGTGAATTCCACCCTTCTCAACAGCATCCAGCTTGAACTGTTGCGCCTCAATCGGACGTAGGCCGGCAAGCACTGCGTTGCTGAAGGGACAGGCGGTGTAGACAGCATTCGCTTCGACAAGGCTTATGGCAAATCCCGCCCGCTTCAATTCCCGAGCGCACGTAGCCCCTCCGAAGCCGCCTCCGACAACAACCACCTTTGGCGAGGCTTGAGCAGCCGTTCGGCGGGAGAATGCAGCGGCGGCTGCTCCCACGGCTGCCGCTTTCAGAAGTGTCCTTCGGGTCAGCACTTGCGGCATGCCAGCCTCTTACGGTTGCTGACTGAGCCAGGATGCGATGGCCTCGGTTTCCTCATCCGTGAAGCCCTTGGCGACGCGATCCATGACCGTTGCAGGACGCTGACCTGTCCGGAAGTCCTGCATGGCAGCGACGATCTCCCCTGAGGGACGGCCGTGAAGCGGAGGAACGGTCGCACCGGGCGTGCTAGGACCATGACAGCCGGAGCAGGCTGTGGCGCCGGGGGGCGCCACGTTTTGAGCCATCGCAGGCACCGTTAAGGCCATGATGGCGAACGCCGCCGACATCCTGCCTCTCAGCGTGAGAGCAGATGCTAGATGCAACCTGCTCACAGTCTTAAGCCCTGCGCAAATCGGCTTTCGTCAACGGACCGGAGCGGATTCGCTTTCCAGTCGCGGCGAAGATGGCGTTCAGCACCGCTGGCGCCGCCACGAAAATCGTCGGCTCGCCGACACCGCCCCAGAAGTCCCCTGACGGCATCACGATTGACTCCACTTCGGGCATCTCGTCCATGCGCATCATTTGGTAGGAGTCGAAGTTCTCCTGCTCCACCTTGCCGTCTCTCAGCGTGATCTCGCCGTAGAGCAAGGCTGTCAGCCCATAGACGAAGGATCCTTCGATCTGGGCAGCAATCTGCTGAGGGTTGACCGCATGGCCGCAATCCGTCGCCGCCACGATGCGGTGAATTTTCAGCACCCCATTGTCGCCGACCGAGACCTCCGCACAGGCTGCAACGTAGCTGCCATATCCCATGTGCTGGGCGAGCCCGCGGTAGACGCCTTGTGGCGCTGGCGTGCCCCAGCCTGCCTTCTCGGCCACCGCGTTGAGCACGGCTAGGTGCTTGGGATGATTGACGAGCAGCTTGCGCCGAAATTCCAGCGGATCCTTGCCGGCGGCATGCGCCAGTTCGTCCATAAAGCATTCGAGGTAGAGAGCATTCTGATTGTTGTTCACGCCGCGCCAGAAGCCCGGAGGGATCGGCGGGTTTCGCATGGCATGATCAATGAGCAGATTCGGGATCGTATAGCCGAGCACACCTTCCGTCCCGCTCGGGTTTAGACCCTGGAAGGTCGCAGGGTCCCGCCCGTTCTGGAGCCCTTGAGGGTTGACACCCGCCAGAATAGATTGGCCCGAGATGCGCATGCGCAACCCAGTCAGGTTCCCGTCAGCATCGAGAGCCCCAACCATCCTGGCTTGCGTAATGGGGTGATAATGCCCGTGCAGCATATCCTCCTCACGGGACCAGATCAGCTTCACGGGCGTACCCGGCATCTCCTTGGCAATCAGAACAGCTTGGCGGACGTAGTCATGGCTTGTGGCGCGCCGGCCGAAGCCTCCGCCGAGATTCTGGCGATAGACATCGCATTTGTCGATCGTCAGGCCCGACGCGGCGACTGCCGTGGCGAGGGCAGCCTCGGCATTCTGGGTTGCCGTCCAGACTTCGCATCTCTCATTGGTCCACAGAGCTGTGGCGTTCATCGGCTCCATGGTGGCGTGATGCTGGTATGGGAAGCCATAATCCGCTTCCACTTTCTTGGCTGCACCTGCGATGGCTGCTTTGATGTCACCGGCCTGGTTGCCGACGAAGGCCTGCTCCGCCGCAAGCCCCTCCTTTAGCATTTGATCGATGCTCTCACTGGAGAGTGCCGCATTCGGCCCCCCGTCCCATTCGATGGGTAAGGCATCGAGCGCTGTCTTGGCCCGCCACCATGTGTCGGCAACGACTGCGACCGCATTGTCACCAACGGCGACGACTTTCTTGATGCCGGGCATGCCTTGGACCTGTGCGGCATCGAAGCTCTTGAGCTTCCCGCCGAACACCGGGCAGGCCTTGATGGCAGCATTCAGCATCCCCGGACGCTTCACGTCGATGCTGTAGATCTGGGAGCCGTTCAGCTTTTCGGCGGTGTCGAGTCGCTTGAGGGGCTTTCCGGCAATCGTCCAGTCCTTGGGATCCTTGAGCTGAACGTCTTTCGGAGCTTCGAGCTTCGAGGCCGCTTCAGCGACCTTGCCATAGGTTGTCGTGCGGCCTGACGGCGAATGAGTGATCACGCCCTTTGCGACTGTACACTCACCGGCTGGCACGCCCCACCCGTTGGCAGCAGCCTGGATCAGCATCTGCCGGGCAGCGGCGCCTCCCTTGCGCATGTAATCGTGCGAGTCGCGGACACCCCGGCTTCCGGCCGTTTGGAAATTGCCCCAAACGCGGCTGCGGGCAACGTTCTCGCCCGGGGTCGGATACTCGGTAGTCACCTTCGACCAGTCGCATTCAAGCTCCTCGGCAACGAGCTGGGCAAGGCCTGTCAGGGTCCCCTGCCCCATCTCGACGCGACCGACTCGAACCACCACCGTTTCGTCGGGTCTTACCATTACCCAAGCGTTGATTTCCGGGGCGGTTTGCGCGAGCGCTCCGCCGGCAAAGGGAATGTTGAAGCCTAGCGCCAGCCCCCCTGCTGCTGCAGCGGAACCGACAAGAAATGAGCGGCGAGAGACGGCGAGTGCTGCAGGCATTGGTTCCTCCTGATCCCGGTCAGCCGCGGTTCTCTGAGGCGGCAAGCTTGATGGCCGCCTTGATGCGATTGTAGGTTCCGCATCGACAGATATTTGTCATCTCCGCCACGATGTCTTCGTCGGAAGGATTGGGGTTGGCCTGAATGAGCGCCGCAGCGGCCATGATCTGACCAGTCTGACAATAGCCACATTGTGGAACATCAAGCTCGAGCCAAGCCTTCTGCAATGGGTGCGACGTGTCTGGTGACAGCCCCTCGATAGTCACGATCTTCTGCTCAGACGTAACCGCCGATATCGGAAGACTGCAGGACCGTGTGGCAACGCCATCCACATGAACGGTGCAGGCGCCGCATTGGGCAACGCCGCAGCCATACTTTGTGCCGGTCAGTCCAACCTGCTCGCGTATGACCCACAAGAGAGGTGTGTCCGGTTCAGCGTCGACTTGATGAACAGTTCCATTGATCGTCAGGCTGACCATCTCGTTCCTCCCGGTTTTTTGATTATAGGTGCATCTTCACGCGCAACTGAACTATGAAACTTAGAACGGTTCGAATGCCAGTCAATCATTCGTGACTAAATGAAATACAGTCCAACGTTTTTGTGTCTCAGCTCTAGCTATGATTGATTTTGCCATCTGATTGACACGGCAAGGTGTGTTGAATGGTCCGACTGAAATAACCGGCGTCAGGATTGAGAGTCTTGCCGCATTGCACATATTGATTGTGCAATGCATCAATCTTCTGGGAGCAAACAGGTCGCGGCTGTTTCGAACTGATGCTTCTCTTCAGGTTCTCTGCTCGCAGCAGAACGGCAGGATAGAGACTATGGAACTGCTATGTCATTCTCCAGTTGTGCCTTGGCAACCGTGACCACTGATAGGCTCTCCGATGCGCATTCCGCTTCTCACATTCATCACCTTGGCATTCTCTCCGACGATGGTTCAGGCCCAGGACGTGGCGGCCGGCGAGAAGGTTTTTGCGCAATGCCGCGCTTGCCATCAGGTTGGCCCTGCTGCCAAGAATGCGGTTGGTCCGGCGCTCAACGGGCTCTTCGGCCGAAAGGCCGGAACAGTCGAGGGTTATAACTACTCGCCCGCCAACAAGAACTCAGGCATCACCTGGGACGAAGCGACGTTTTCCGAATACATCAAGGATCCTAAGGCGAAGGTGCCGGGCACCAAGATGGTTTATGCCGGCCTCAAGGACGAGCAGAGAATCAAGGATTTAACTGCTTACCTCAAGCAGTTCGATGCCTCTGGCCAGAAGACAGCATCCGCCAAAGGCGGGATTACTGTCGCGGAGCATTAGACGGTGCTGACTGCTATCCTGCACCAATAGCCCGCTCAAGGACCTCTGCTCCGTCAGCGCCGCTGTCGCTGGAAGCCCACGCGACGAACTGGTCAGGGCGGATGAGGATCAACCTTGCCTGATACTGCTCGTGGCCCTTATCGCAGGTATCCCCGATGACTTTGAGGGGAACACTTCGTTGTTTGGCCGCTGCTTCGAAGGATTTCAGACCCCTTTGATCGACACCCAAGCCTAGCACACAAAAACCCTGACCTAGATCCTCGAAGATGTTGCGGCCTGACGAGAGAAGCACAGGCGCAAGGTGATGTCCGGCTCGCGCTACAAAGCTATGTGAACCGAGAGCGCTGCATACGCTTTCAGGTTCTCCCCACACAATCGAGGAGCCGCTGTAGTTGGGCTCAAAGGCATTGATCTCGGCCTTTGCGCCGGAGCTACGAGCCTGCCATTTTTGCTCAAATGTGCTCCGATCACGATCCGGATTAAACGCATCGAGGAACTGTCTGTCGGCCGCGATGGCCCGCTCGATAAAGTCTCGCGCCGTCGACTGAAAAACTGGCCTCCGCTCTTCATCGTAAGTGTCCAGGAGCTTGGACCCGGCCCAGCCTTGCAACGCGGCGGCAAGCTTCCATCCAAGGTTTACCGCGTCCTCGAGACCGGTATTGATGCCGTAACCACCATAGGGCGGATGGCTGTGGGCCGCATCACCGGCGATGAAGATGCGGCCCTTTCGGTAAGTGTCGGCCGTGGCAACTCGCAATTCCCAGAACCCAATGTGCTCGAATTCCACATCGAACTCCGCCCCTACGGCGGAATGAAGATATTGCCTGAAATCGAAATTATCTTTGGTCGTTCCAAGTGGGACTGGTGCATGGAAGAACCACGTTGTTCCGAGGTCTACACGACCGAAGAACTTCCAGTATCCCTTCAGTTCCGGGTCAAGGACATTGTAGTATGATTTCCCGGGGAACCGCTCCAAGAGCTGATGAAGGCCTTTGGAGCGAAATACCAGAAGGACCATGAGCCGGTCGTGGTCGGAGCGTGTCTGAGTAATGCCACTCTGCTCTCTCACCAAAGACCGGCTGCCATCACAGCCTACAACGTACTGGGCATGCAGAACTCGGCGATCACCCTGCTCACGCTCGGTAATGACAACACGCACACCATTATGATCCTGACTTACCTCCTCGGCACTCCACCCACATAGTATGCGGACTTCCGGGATCTCGGCAGCACGCGCCCGGAGCACTGCCTCTGTTGCGTATTGCGGCAACCGCTCGTTATCGGTGAAGTAGAATGGTCTTACGAGCTCCCGCTGAAGCCAGTCATAGGTATAGTTCCCAAGCAGAGTACCATAGGCCGTCAACCCTCCAATCCCGTATTCGCGTGGGATCGTTCGCGCAGAACGCAGAGCCTTTTCCGCACCCCAAAAGTAGAAGTGCTCCATCGTGCGCTGAGTTAGATTCTGCCCTTTTGGAATAGGTTGCGGAGACGTGTAGCGCTCGACAACAACGCAGCGAATTCCGCGTTGCCCGAGCTCGATCGCCAGCCCCATGCCGACAGGCCCGCCTCCGACGATGATAACCTGCGTGTCTTCCTGTTTTCCGTGGCTCATGGTCAGCTTGAGAAGCGATGCCCGGTGAGTTTTTCCAGATTCCTGAAGTAGATCTTCTCCTTATCCTCTTGGGACAGGTTCAGTCCCTCCAGAATCTGGAGTGTTTCACGGATGTAGCCGGGTCCCTGCTCGGGATCGAAGGGGCAGTCGGATGCGAACACCACATTGTCGACGCCGTAGAATTCGAGTCCGCAAAGGGTTGCGGCCTTCGAGCCGAACACAGCCGTGTCGGCGTAGAAATCCTGCTTGAAGTAGTCCAGCGGACGCTTCTTTAGACTCTTCAGGAGAGAGAAGTAGTCCTCGTCGGAGGTGCGCTTGCCGAGCTGATCCCAGCCTGGGCCGACGCGCCCTTCGAAATAGGGGACCATGGCGCCGAGGTGATGCGCGATGATCTTGAGGTTTGGATATTTGTCGAGGGTTTGCGAGAAGACGAGCCGTGCCATGGCAACACTGGTCTCGTAGGGCCAGCCGAAGGTCCACCAGATCTCATAGAGCGACTTCTTCTCATCTAGATAGTCCGGATGGTTGGCGCCTCGGGACGGATGCAGCCATATCGGCTTGCGAAGTTCGTTCATGGCTGCGAAGAAAGCTTCGAATTCTGGCCGGTCGAGCGGCTTGCCGGCCACATTGCTGTAGATCTGAGTGCCGATCGCGCCGAGATCGCGGATCGCGCGCTGGGTTTCTGCGACGCCGGCGTCCGGAGTCGCAAGAGGTGTCTGAGCAACGAAGGCGGGAAAGCGGTCAGGATATTTGGCGCACAGTTCCGCAAGCCCGTCGTTGCAGCGCTTGGCAAGTTCGAGCGCCGTATCCGGATTGCCTCCCGAGATGATCTCCAGCGGCGGAGCCGGCAGCGACAGAATTTGCGCGTAATCGGGGAACTTGTCCATCACGCGGAAGCGTTCGTCGAGATCGTGGATCGCCGGGATGGCCCGGGCACGGCGAACCATGTCTCCCATGTGGCCCGCCACTTCTCCCATCAGATCGTAGTAGCCTTTCGGAAAGAAGTGTGTGAACGCATCGATCCGCTTCATCGAAATCTCCTCATGAAATGCCTTGTGGAATTGAGCTTGGTGTTCTGGCCGTGAGCCACGACAAAGCTCGCATTCAGACCTTGCTGATCGCTTTGCACACGGAACTGGGTTGGGCGCCTATTCCTGAGCGATGCCCGCTTCCTTGACCACTTTCGCCCAGCGGGGCAGATCCTTCTCGATGAGGGCGGCTAGGTGCTGGGGCGAGCCGCCGACCGGCACGAGCCCTTGCTTGGCGAATTGGTCGCGGACATCGGGTGCGGCCAGGATCTCGTTCACGATCTTGTTGTAGCGGTCGATGATGTCCTTCGGCGTGCCCGCCGGAGCGCTCAAGGCATACCAAAGATCAACCTCGAACCCGCTGACCCCCTCTTCCGCCAGGGTCGGCACATTCGGCGCAAGCGTGGAGCGCTTCTCGCTTCCGAGCGCGAGCAGTCGAACTTGGTTCTCAGCCGCCATCGGAAGCACGGTGTGCACCGGGACGAACATTGCGCCCACATGCCCGCCCACCAGATCCTTCACGGCGCCGGCGGAACCCGTGTAGGGGACGTGCCGGAGATCCACCCCAGCCGTGAGCTTGAACAGTTCCATCGCGAGGTGCTGCGGCGTCCCACGTCCGGGCGATGCGTAGGTGACTTGGCCGGGCTTATCCTTGGCGTAGGCGATCAGGTCCCGTGTGCTCTTGACCGGAATCGAGGGATGGACGGCCAGAACAAGCGATCCTGTAGCGAGTTCGACGATCGGCGCGAAGCTCTTCACAGGATCGTAGGGAAGGCTCTTGGAGAGCGCGGCGTTCATCAGGAACGTGTTGACGCTGAGCAGGATCGTATGGCCATCAGGCTCGGTACGAGCCGCCGCGGCCGCACCAATGTTGCCGCTGGCGCCTGGCTTGTTGTCGATGATGACCGGCTGGTTCCACCGTTTGCGCATCTCCTCGCCGACAATACGCGCCAGCACATCGGGCCCGCTGCCTGGAGTGAAGGGGACAATGATGAAGATGTTCCTATCAGACAGTCCCTGAGCCTGTGTCAGGCCAGGTACGGCAGCCGACATCGCCAAGGCGGCGAGCAGGCTGCGGCGCGACAATACCGCCATGAGCTTTCTCCGAGTCATTTCTTGCGAGGCTGCGTTGGCGCGCAGTTACCGGCTTATTCCGGCCTCCTCTTAGTAAGAAGAATGGAGTTCTTAAAGCTTTGGACAAGGGAGCAGGATGGAGCCGATGGCTGGCGGATGCACCTGCAGAATAATTCGGTGTGAGACGGGACTACGCCGATCCGATGCTGAAATGCCACTGCCGTGACTACCAGCAGGCAACCGGCAGCGCCTGTGCGGCTCTCATGGTTGTGCCGAAAGAAGCTTTTCAGAGCTTTACGTCCGGTGTTCATGCTCCAAGCAGGCATCCGGGGTACTTCCGGAACGTGCCACATCCGCACTCCCCGCATCGGTTGGAACTGTATTGCTGGAGGTTCGGCGCCACAGGATAAAGCCGCCCCGTCGGATCCTCAATCAACCTGTGGTTCTCCTCGTTGAAGATGGCTTCCTTATTCGCCAAACCCTGGTCGACATCCTGCGAAAGGCCAAGTTCTAGGTTGTGGAGGCACAGGACGCAGACGAAGTGTTCGAGTTGATGCGATCGAGAGCCGATGTTGCTGCTGTTCTCACGGACGTCAACATGCCCGGATCCATGAATAGCTTTGAGTTCGCAGGCTTGGTCCGGCAGGGTTGGCCCGAAATAGGAGTGCTGGTGATGTCAGGCCGAGCCGATCCGGATCCTAGCGATCTGCCGTCTCATGCTGCTTTCCTTCGTAAGCCCTTTCGCCCCTCTGCCTTGATCAAGGCTCTTCTGAATGTCATGGCGACCGCCTAGCAGGTGAGGTGATCGGTCCAAGCCGGATAACCACGACGCCAAGTTTGTAGCGGCCTCAGGTCGACTGAGGCCGCTCACGTGACATGCCGGGCATTTAAAAGACTAGGAAATCGGATGCAGCGAGCTTCGCTAAGTTGTCGATCGCGCCAAACTGCACGGCCGCCGAGGTGCCGTTGCCGTCTGCATCGTAGGACAGTGCGCCTGTCTTGTTGTTGTAGATAATATAATCGTCAGAGTCCTTCGCTGCAGCACCAACCACCAAATTGTCTGTCGAGAGCTGGCCGCGTTCGAGCTCGGCGAATACAGAGTCATTGAGGCGGATTGTGTCGTCCTCAGGGTTGAAATCCAGGATCGTATCAACGTTGGTGCTTCCGGGCTTGCTATCGAACGTAAAGCTGTCTTCTCCAGCGCCCCCTTTAAGGACGTCGTTCCCGTCCCTGCTCCAGATTATGTCGTCGCCACCTCGCGCATCAATCAAGTCGGCATCTGACGTGCCCGTGAGGCGGTTATCATCGTCAGTACCAGTCTTCGTCGTGGGTTTCTCAGGCAGCTCGGGAGCCGGTTTGTCTGGAGACAGTGTTGTACCGTTAGGCTCCGAAACGGGTTTAGAGGGAAATGTAGGTGGCTTCACCGTACCATTGTGGTTGAACTCCAAGGCATAGAACGAGGTTTGGCCGGCTCCGGAGCCATTGGTTTCATTGGCCCCCAGATAGGCTCCTGCTTTGAAGTAGAACGAATCGCTCTGCCAGACCGAGTTGATCTTGCTGCTGGACTCGTAAACCTTGCCGTCAGCGTAGACATCAACTTCAAGAGCCGAGCCCTTGGCATTGATCGTATAGGAGAACTTCTCATTCAGTGAGATGTTCGGTGTTGCACCCTTGCTGTCTTTGAGCGTGAACTTGGTCTCGGAGTCGCCTGAGCCAGCCCGATCATTCACGAAGTAGACCGTGCCATTTTCCCAGTAGAGACGCACCAGCTCATGATCCTGGCCGTGGATCTGACCGACAACAAGCTTACCGCCTACGCCCTCGCGGTTGGGGGCAGCATCAACCTCCAGGGTGGCGCTCATGAAGCCGCCCTTCGACAGATTCCAGGCAGCCCTCTCGCTGCCATTCATCTCGCGTAGTTCGGAACGAGCGTAGGAAGAGCCCTTAGTGGTTGCGCCGTTGACAGGAGCATAGAAAACCATCGCGCCGTCGGCACCAGTGTAGAAGTATTTGGAGTTCTCGTAGTCACTGAGGTTTTGTACCTCCACAGCAGTCCCGCTGATGCTGCCCTTCTGATCAACAGGCAGGGTGATCTTCCAATTGGACAAGTTGAAGTTGCCGCTGGGAGCGGTCTTCGAGTTCAAAGGCATATGATTTACCCCATAGATGAGCGAGCCTCTTGATGCGAGGCTTCAAGATCAGGATAGCGTGTGCGAAGGAATACGCAGGAATCAGAACGTCTGATGTACTAATGAGAAAACGCGTGCTTCAGACGAATACGATGAACAGACTTAAGCAGAACGGGTAGATAGGCCCGTGCTCCAAACTCTACGGTCACGGTTTTGGTTGCTGAATAGGGCAAGAACGTGGCCACGCTGTATTTTTCTGGATCTGTATCGCGTGGCATCTGCGAACACGCTCTCTTACAGTACAAGGTACTCGCCCAGCACGACCCGCTCCTCCGCTGAGGATGCTCCCCCAGCAATCAAAGTGGAATGTCCGCTGAGGGTCATCCAGCGACAATCCCTGACCTTCGGGAATGTCCGCTCGTTCTGCCCTAAGCCGACCTTCGGCATACTTCCGAGAAGTGCCAACAGAAGATATCCAACCCACAGAACACTCCGGCGCTGTTAAGAAGGTGTCCTCTTGATAGCGTCCTGAATTCGCGTGCCTATTTCACCCGATCACTCAGGTTCTGGTATCCAATGGGGCCGTTGGCACTAAGACATCGGAGGAGTCATCCTTGCGATCAATGCTTTGCCGATCGCGGCGGTATGGATTCGCGAAATGCGCCTCAAGACGGCGTCCAACAAGCGCTATCGTTCCGTACAGCACGAGGTACACGACCAGAATGGCCCCTTAGATGAGGTAAGCTGGGCGGAACTGTCGCAAACCTGCTAGTAACTGCGTTCGGTCTACCCCTCTGGCAAGCTCCGGAGGTGCATGATGTTCAAAGGCCGTCACTTCGACTGCTCAGTGATCCTGCTGTGCACACCAGTGCGCTCTTCCCCAAAATTCTGAGGTCCGTGGCACGCTCCTTCGCGTCTACCGAATAAACTGATCGACGTAATCAGCCCCTAGACCATTGTTGGAATAATGCGCCCGGCACTTCTCAATTCGGGTGAAGACGTCATCGAAACCAGTCGCCTTGCCGTCAGGATCGACGTAGATCATCGCTCCATTCACCTGGAACAGTGTGATCATCTCCTCCACGTGCGGATCAACGACGAGCGTATGTGTCTCCCCGGGAGCCTCGTAGGCGTAGGATCCCTCGGTTGCAACCCAGTCATGTTCTAGGTAGCGCCACTCCCCCTTCAACACGAAAGCGTGCACCGGCTGGGGATGGCGGTGGCGCGAGAGCACGCCCGACTTCCGCACGCGCAGAAGGTTCATCCAGTACCCACGCGAAGCGGCAAGAAGCAGCGGGCGGAACCACACGTTTTCCTCCACAGGCACCCAGATTCGCTCATCCGTCGGAATGGCGTTGGGGATCACGAGTTCTGGTGGGGAGTTCTTTGGTTGTGGATGCTTGTAGGGCACCCACTTGTCATTCACGGGGGTGGGGTCTGGTTGGGACATTTGATCTGCTCCATTGAGGTACGTCATTTTCACATAGTCAGGTAGCCGCCATCGATGGCTAGGATGGCACCCGTCACGAACCTGGCCGCGGGGGAGGCCAGGAAGACCACACCGCCGGCGACTTCCTCAGGGGTGCCCCAGCGAGCCATTGGCGTCCGGGACAGAATGGGACGGCTGCGCTCCGGATCGTCCTGAAGGGCTTGAGTAAGCGGCGTGGTGATCCAGCCGGGCGCAACAGCATTTACGCGGATGCCATCGGCCGCCCAGGCGGCGGCAAGACTTTTCGTCAGCTGACCGATGCCTCCTTTCGAGGCGCTGTAGGCAGGAACTCGAGATCCGCCAAAGAAGGTCAGCATCGAGGCCACATTCACGACTGAACCCTGAGCTTCGCGCAGCTTCGTTCTCGCAGCCGAGCATACCCGCATGGTCCCGTTCAGGTTGATGTCGATCACGTCGGCAAAGACATCCGGCTCATGCTCGACGTCGCGGCGAATCACCCCTGCTGCGTTGATCAGCGCATGCAAGGGAGCCATCTGCTTGAGTAAGTTATCGATTGCGGCGGCATCGCGGACGTCGAGGACAGCGAAAGAAATGCCTGCATTGCTCTCTTTGTCCGACGCTCGACCTCGCTCGGCTTCCGTCGCACCGGTCGCAGTAACTTCGGCGCCCAAATCTCGAAAAGCCTGCGCACAGGCAAGCCCAATGCCGCTCGTTCCGCCGGTAACCAGAACGGCTTGGCCTTCGAACAGCAGAGGAGCAAATGCGTCTACGATCATCTTAATTACCGGTATCAAAGAGGCTTCTTGAGTAGAGTAGCCCGGGCATAGAGAGCGCGACATCTGCTGCCGGGGCAGACAGCGACCCGATCAGTTGGTTTCGAAGCGCTGCGCTGATGACGGCCATTGAACTCCAAGTCGTTCGGACCAAGGGGCCAAGGATTCCTTGATCACCGGGTGTAGAACGACACCCTCGGCCAAAGCGCGCCGCTTGCGCGCGAGAGCGCTATGTCCTGGCATTCTTACTGGGTTGGATGAATCCCGGGATGGGCCCGCAAGACAAGCCTCCACAAGATGATCGATCTCCCGCTGGAAAGCCGATGTGCCACCGAATGCAGCGGGATCAAACACTTGCACGAACACGGAGGCTCCCCACCCATTCGGCGCATCAGCCCGCCCATATCCGCCAAGGCCGCTCGTTAGCGCCTCGACCATCAAAGCAAGGCCGAAGCCTTTGTGGCCGGCTTCGATGCCACCGAGCAGCATCAGGGATCCTGGGGTGTCCCCGTCGAGAACCGATGGATCGTCAGTGGGGTCCCCGTGGCCGTCAAGAAGCCACCGATGCGGAGTACGCCCGCCGCTCTTCTGCAAGCGCCGCGCAAGCCCGACTGTCGTGATAGACATGGAAACATCGACCAGGATGGGGTCCCCTCCGGCCGGAATGCCGATTGCCAAGGGATTTGGCGTAAATACCGGCCGTGTACCCCCATGTGGGGCGACGGCTGCAACGGCTGGATCGGAGCTTTGGATCATGACGATCAGTCCACCCGACGTAATGCGCTCGAGATAGGCGGCAAGACAGGCGATGTGGTGGGAACGGCGGATCACGACCGTCCCGGTTCCGAAAACGGTGGCTCTCCGTGCTGCCTCGTCGCAGGCCAGCCGGGTGAGCCAAGGACCTGGCAGCTTATTCCCGTCCCAAACGGCGGTGGCAGGTCGCTCGTTGAGCACAGTGAATTCACCGGACCGGGTCATCGTGCCGTCGGCTATTTCACCAAGATAGCCCGGCAGCAAAGCAAGGCCATGCGTCGTGTGCCCGAGGAGGTCACCTTCGACGAGCACATCTGCAACCGTTACTGCCTTCTCGGAGTCAAGGCCGGCTGTACCGAGGAGAGCCGTAGCATAGTCCCTCAGTTCAGCCGCATTGTACAGTTCGGCATGGGAGGTCACGATGCTTCCTTTCAAATCGTCAGTGTTCAGCTGCGTTGAGAGGCTTAGGGTGAGCAGTCAGCCTCAGGAGCAGTGGCACGGACCATATAAGAACGACAATGGTGGCGAGAACTGCCGCTATGGGTCGGCTCACCAGGGCAGTTAGGTCGCCACCTGAACTGATCATCGAGGTCACAAAATAGTTTTCGAGCATAGAGCCTAAGATGACGCCGAGGATCGCGGGGGAGCCCGGAAAGCCGGATTCCTCCAGCACGAAGGCAAGAACACCGAAGCCCAGCATCAATCCCACGTCGAAGAGACTGTTGTTCACGGCGTAGCTGCCGACGATGCAGAAAATCAAAATACACGGCATAATGACCTGCCGGGGAATCCGCATGAGCCGGCTGAACAGGCGAATGGCTAGCAGTCCCAAGGGAATCATGATGATGTTGGCGATCACGAACAGTGCGAAAATCGAGTAAATCGATACAGGGTCACTCGTGAAGAGCTGCGGTCCGGGGTTCAAGTTCTTCATGAACAGAACCCCGATGACAATTGCCGTAATCGAGTCGCCAGGGATGCCGAATACGAGTGCCGGAACCCATGCTCCAGCCAATGCCGAGTTGTTCGCGGCACCGGCCTCAAGCACGCCCTCAACATGGCCTGTTCCGAACTTCTCCTGTTCGCGCGAGTAGCGCCTGCTAATGCCGTAGGACATCCAGGCAGCAATATCCGCTCCGGCTCCAGGGAGTGCCCCAATCAAGGTACCCAGCATAGAGCCGCGAACGATCTGCACGGGATATTTCAGGAACATGGCTCCAACGCCGCGAAGAATGCTTCCCGAGGGAGTGGCCACTTTGTCCAGGGTCCTTGTCCCGCTTGCGGCAAAACGCAGGATCTCCGACAAGGCGAACATGCCGACCATCATCGGAATGAGCGAGACACCGTCGAAAAGAGCAGTCTGTCCGAAGGTGAAACGTGGCGTGCCGGCCGGATTATTGAGACCGACCATTGAAACGATGAGCCCGAATGACAGGGCGATGATCCCTTTGATCGGATCCGCTGATCCGATGCCGACGGTACATGTAAGTCCGAGAACAACCAGCCAGAAATACTCTACGGATGAGAAGCGCGTAGCGAACTCGGCAAGGATCGGCGCTCCCGCAATCAGAACCGCTGTGCCGAACAGGCCGCCAAAGGCTGAAGACATCAGGCTCGCCCCGAGAGCCAGTTCGGCCTTTCCCCGCCTGGTCATTTGATAGGTTTCGTCTGTGTAAGCCGCCGATGCGGGAGTGCCAGGCATTCGCAGTAGGCAGCCGGGAATATCCCCCGCGAAAATAGCAATCGCTGTTGCCGTGACCATCGTCGCTATGGCCGGGATCGGAGGAAGGAAAAATGTGATCGGCACCAGAAGCGCCGTAGCCATAGTGGCGGTCAATCCGGGCACCGCTCCCATGAAGACGCCAAAGACTGCTGACGCTGCGATGGCGATCAGGGTTGTGGGTTCCGTGACCCGGCTGAGTACATCGAAGAACATGGCTGATCCTTAGACGATCGACTCGAGAAAGCCGCGAGGCAAAGGGACCGCGAGAAGTCGCTCGAAAAGGAAGAAAATTGCGAGCGAGACCAGCACGGAAGTCGAAGTAGCCGTGAGCCAACGAACGCCAAATACAAGGAACAGTGCAAGCAGGATTACGACCGAGCAGAGTATGAAGCCAAGGCTACCTGATGCCAGCAGGTAAAAAACAACGGAGGTTGGAACGAGCAGGAAACCGACAAGCACGCGCGGATGGAACAGGTCCTGCGAGGTGCTGATCCATGTGCGGGGGCCCGAAACCTTGAGAGAGCGCACGATCAGGGCGGCGCTCGCTATCGCCAGAACGATTGATATGATGGTTGGGAAGAGAGCTGGCCCGACCGGCTGCCCCGGTGCGGGTGCGAACCCTCGTGAATTCAGGAAGGTGGCAATTGCAAGGATCAGGAAACCCAATCCGATTACGCTGTCGTGGATTTTCATAGAAGGGCTCCCCATTGGCGTGAACTCAAAACACCGAGCTTGCAGCCGGACGAAGGCCCGGCTGCAAGCTCGAGCGGTCACTTGGCCAAGCCTACAGCCTTCAGTGTCTCGCCCAGGGACTTCTCGTTCTCCGCAAGGAACGCGTCGAGCTCGCGTCCTTTGGCCCATGAGATACCGAAGCCTCGATCATTCATGAACTTCTTGAAATCGTCGGTGGCCACAATCTTCTCCACGGCGCCGACCAAGCGGTCACGGACATCGTTCGGTGTTCCTTTCGGAGCCATGATGGCGCGCCACGCACCGCCCGCGACCTCAGTTCCAACGGCCTCCTTCGTGGTCGGCACATTTGGAAACGTTGCAAGTCGTTGTGGCCCCACGACTGCCAGGGAGCGCACTTTGCCTGCGTCAGCCAGGGGCTTTGCCTCCGGCAACGACGAGGCGGTGGCATCAACACCTCCTGAGATCATCTCCTGAAGTCCCGGAGCCGCGCCATTTGACGGGACGAAGGCAACGGTTGCGGGATTAATGCCTTGCTTGAGGAGCAGGAGGCTGAAAGCCGAATGCCATGACCCACCAAGAGGGCCGCCGGTGGAAATACGGACCCTTTCACCGCTCTTCAGCGCTTGGAGAAGGCTTGGCAGGTCCTTGAACTTGGACTCCGCCGGGACATGCACCGCAGCCGGATCGAAATTGTAGAGCGCGATCGGCGTGTAGCTTGACGTTGGGGTGAGATCCGCAAGACCCATCGGCTTGTAGGATCCCAACTCGGTCGTCGCGATGCCGATGGTGTATCCATTGGGTTCGGCCTGTGCGAACGCGGTGTGGCCGACCAGGCCGTTGCCTCCCGGACGGTTCACCACGTTGAACGGCTGACCAAGCTCTCTCTCAAGGAGGCTAGCCAATATGCGCGCAGTGGCGTCAGTGCCTCCACCAGCAGCAAAGGGGACAATCACCGTGACAGGACGTTCCGGCCACGCAGCCGCTGCGCCTGACACGGCGGTCAGCGCCATAGCGCACCCGGCGAGCATCAGCCTTAGCCTGTTTGCAAGCATTGCTTTGTATGATTTCATAGCGTCTTCTCCTCCTTATTAGTTACAAGCCGAATGGGCGAAGGTCCCTTCCCGAAGGGTTTTTTGCTTCTCCTCGTCGATTCGGACACGTGTCTCACAAACCAGATCCATCAAGGTCTGTCCTACCATCCTCAAGACTTGAACACGTATCCAGGCTTGATTGTGACGTCTGCTGGGATTGGCGGCAGATCCGAAAACAGATCTGGGTGGTCTGCCATGACCTTTAATATGTATGAAGGCTCGATATGCTTATTGACATCAAAGGTCTCCTTCAGGAAGCCAAGACGGTGCAAACGATCTTGTGCACTCCAGAGCGCCCGGTAATTATTTGCGGAGAGGCGCCGATCCGCCTGCTGGATGTTGAATTCCATCGCTGCTTCTGCAACCTCTTGCTTGAGGCCAGGGACCCAACGTGTTGCAACCTGTGCCGCCCGCTTCGGGTTCTTCCGCATCCACTGGTCGGCCTCGGCGAGTCCTGCTAGGAACTTAACGATAGTATCACCGTTTTTGGCAGCCCACTCACGTGTTGCCACGTTGAACCCCAAATACGAGATGACGTCGCCGCCACGCACGATCTCCACCGCACCCGGTACGTCGCGCAAGGCAACGATCGGCCAAGGATCCCAGGCAGCAAACGCATCGACACCCTTGGAAAGGAGGGCAACAGTCATATCCGGCGGAGGCGTATTGACGAGCGTAACGTCCGCAGGGGTTAGCCCCGCCTTCTCCAAAAGTGCTAGAGCATAAAGGTGGTTGATCGTGCCAAACGAAGCCGCAATTCTCTTCCCCTTGAGGCTTGAGAGATCGCCCTTTCGGATTCCGGATGCCTCGCTTGCAATGAGCGCCATAGTCGCGTCCGAGCCCGCTTTCGCGGCATTACCGCTATAGTTCGCGAGAGCTATAAGATCCATTCCACGGAGAACCGCCCCAATCATCGGGACGCCGACCTGAACAATCTGGCTCTCCCCGGCCTGGAGGGCGTTCAGCGCGTCGACGCCTGTCGCGTACGGACGTACGATTTCAACCTCGAGCCCATACTTTTCGAAGAAGCCACGTTCAAGGGCAATAGGTAAACCAATCTGGTCGATCGCACTTACCATTCCAGCCTTGATCTTGATCATGTCCTGCGCATTTGCGCGGGAAGTCGCCAGCGCAACAGTTGCAAGAGCCGCGCCTAACCATTCACGTCTGTTCATCACTATCCTCCCTCTTCCATTGGAGCGACGTCTCGAACCCAATATGGCCTCGCGACGGCATCAAGATCTTGTTGTTTTACCCACCGTACTTCGACGGAGTTGTTCTCGGTTCCGGATACCCGGCCGAAGCGCTGCAAAGCCAGCACGTGAAATCGTTCCGGCGGAAAGGATAGTGTCACCAGCACATTCACGCGCGGCCCGTCTGTACGAAGTTCACTAGAAACCTTCATAGGAGCTGCCAAAACCAACCAGAGTTGCCAGCCGAGGTAGAGCGCAAAGACGCCAGCTACAACGCGGCCTCGCCCAGAGCTCAGAGTTGATTTCAGCAGTCTCATGCGGAGCGCACCATCTGAAGAACCTCGGATGAGAGGCGCTTGAAATCATCTTGCTCTGACACTGTGTCCCAGGCCCGCGGGCGAGGTATTGGTATGTCGATCTCGCGAAGCACCTGCCCCTTGGACAAAACAATGACTCTGTCGGAGAGGAACACTGCCTCGCCCACGTCATGGGTGATGAAGAGAACGGTATGCCGCCGCTCTTGCCAGATGCGAGTCAACTCTTCCTGTAGTGTCATTCGCGTCTGGGCATCGACACTTGCGAAAGGCTCGTCCATAAGAAGAACGTCAGGTTCGTTTGCCAATGCCCGCACAACACCGACGCGCTGCTGCATGCCGCCTGAGAGTTCATTAGGATATCGGTCGGCTGCGTTTGCGAGCCCTGCCAAGGCTAGGAACTCGCGTGCGATGCGATCACGCTCCGCCTTGGGAATGCCGCGCATCTTGGGTCCGAATCCCACGTTGTCAATGACCGTCTTCCAAGGGAACAGAGCGAAGTTTTGGAACACAACTCCCCGATCTGGACCTGGGCCCTTCACGGGACGATCTCCCACAAGGACCTCGCCCTTAGTTGCTGGCAGAAAGCCGGCGACCATGTTCAGAATTGTGCTTTTGCCGCAACCCGAGGGACCAACGATGGCAACGAACTCGCCCTCACGGATATGGAGCGAAACGTCTCGCACGGCGGTAACCCTCGATCCCACGTTCAGGTCGAAGTAGGTCTTGTGCAAGTTTCGAAGCGTCAGGCCCTTCATGGGTTTCCTCCGGTCATTTTGGGTCGCCTCCTCTCTGACGATCATGCATCAGGATCTAGAGATGAGTCCCCAGCGCTGGCCTGTCGCTCTCTCGATCGGTGCGAGGATCCAGGCATCGACTACGTACCAGAGAAGACCAAGGACGATCATCCCGATCACGATTTCAACTGCCGACCCGGCCCGTCTCGCATCGAACATCATAAACCCGATCCCACTAGTTCCAACGATGATTTCGGCGGCGATCAATGCTCGCCAACCGTAACCGAGGCCGTTCCGAAGGCCTGTCATGATGTTAGGGAGGGCACCCGGCAGGATCACCTCGCGCAGAACCGCCATGCGGGATGCTCCTAGCGACAGCGCGGCGCGAACAAGTTCCGGTGCAATTGACCTAACTCCGAGTGCAGTATTGAACACCACGGGAAAGATCACTGTATAGACAATAACGAATGTCATTGTCGTAAGGCCAAAGCCGAACCAGATCAGGAGAAGAGGGAGCCAAGCAATGTCGCCAATCGCCTGGAAGAAGAGCACGAGTGGCCATAGGGCTGTATGAGCAGCGCGGTTCAGGCCGACAAGCAATCCGAGCGGAATTCCGATCGCAATCCCGCAAGCAGCACCAAGCGCCAGACGGCCGATGCTGTCCTCAAGATAGGCTGGAAGGATCCCTTTGTAGGTAAGCGCGGCGAAGCCGTTCACCACTTCCAAGGGACCCGGGAAAAAGGCTCGCGGGAATATCTCGGCTGCTGAAACACCCCACCAGAGTGCCACAATCGGAAGAAAGGGCATGAGAGCCGCCAGCAAGGGCCACCGCGCTGCCCAACGGCCATATTGCTCCAGAACTTGTCCAATTTGACTCATGTGCGCTGTACCAGTCCCCAGCGTTCGATCGTTGCCCGTTCAAGCGGGGCGAGAAGAAGCCGGTCGATGAGGAGCCAGATAATTCCAATGATGATCATTCCAAGCACGATCACCTCGGTGCGATAGAAATCACGAGCGACGAACAGCATATAGCCGAGGCCGACATCGGTCGCGATCATCTCTGCTGCGATCAGCCCACGCCATGCGAAGCCAAGGCCGGTTCGAATACCCGTCGCGATATTGGGAAGAGCACCAGGGAGTAGAATCTCCGTCAGCATGGCGCGTCGACCGGCGCCTAGGGAAGCTGCCGCGTGGCGCAGGCGCGGCGGGATCGCTGATACGCCGAGCAGGGTATTATATGCGACGATAAAGAAAACAGCGTTGAAAATTACGAATGTGATCGCGCCGAAGCCGTACCCGAACCAAAGTGTTGCAATCGGTATCCAAGCAATTCCAGCAAGAACTGAGAAGAATCGGAACAGCGGAGTGAGCAAGGCCGAGACGCCTGCATTGACGCCCATTGCAACGCCGAGGGGAACAGCGACAGCGACCGCGAGCACGGTTCCCAGGGCCACGCGGCCAAGGCTTGCCGCGACATGAGCCAATAGTGTGCCATCGCGAATCCCGTCCGCGGCAGCACCAAGCACCGCCTCGACACCTGGAAAAACGCGCGGGTTCACATCGAATATAGTAACGATGGCCGGCCACGCCAGTAGAAGCACGACCAGCGGGGCAATGAAGGCAGCGGCTTGTCTCAGGTGTGGCCAAACTTTCCTCGACCCTGCAACAAGGGTGATAGGCTCAACGTGGTCGCTCATCGAACCCTCTGAATGAGGTGGACAGCGCAGAAATCACTTCGGTCACAATGGGTGCGGCAAACCTGTTGTCTGACCCCGGGTCATCACGTCCACACAACGGATGGTCACATTTGTAGCGACCAAGCCAAGACCTTGCAGACTCCATCGGAAGAGGTGGACACCCATTTCTTGCAGGTTTGACGGATTGAAGCCGCTTAATCCGGTGGTGCGACGGCGCGGTGTCGCGATTCCTAGACAATCCGCTGTCCGTGAGCTCTTTTGCTTCCTTTGGACCGGCAATCCCGCTAGTGGGCTTCTGAAGCGCTCCGGCTACAGAAAAAGTGACAGTGGTCATCCTGTTACATCCTCATCTGGTGTTTCAAGGCGGAATGTCTCAGTGAGAAAATTGTGTGTGCGGTCGAGCAACAACTCCATTGCGACGTGGGCACCGTGAGCGTCCCCGCGCTTGATCGCGTCGGCCACCGCTTTGTGGTTCGGCAGGTTTGGAGCGAGACCAGGCATGGCGACGGCAAAGACAGTGTGTAGAATAGCCTCAAGGCCGCTGCGGAAACTCCCAAGAACCGGATTGTGCGTGGCGTCGAGAATGGCGAGATGAAAGACGCGATCAGCTTGAGTCGCCACGGCTAGATCGTCCGAGTACTTCTCCATTGTGGCATAGGCGTCCTCAATGGCTTGCCGTTCGACCGCCGTGGCACGCTCGGCCGCGAGTGCCGCTGCTGCGGGTTCGATGATTCTTCGTGTCTCCTCAAGAGCCAAGAGGAGGCTATGGTCCTGCTGACCCTCCCCGAGCCAGGTGAGAACTTCGCGGTCGAGAAAATTCCACCTCTGTCGTGCTTGGATCCGGGTGCCGTGTCTAGGACCGACCGTAACCAATCCCTTTGTAGCGAGGATTTTAACAGCTTCGCGAACAACGCCGCGGCCGGCATTGAGGCGTACCTCAAGGTCTTGCTCCCTTGGCAGCACACTGCCAACGTCGTAGTCCCCGTTGGCAATCGCTCTACCGAGTGTCGAAACAACTCGATCGATTTTCCCAGGCTTGGCATTCGGGCGCATCAATAAGCGTGCGTTATAAGTTGGCTGTGCCCATGCCGCTTGGACCAGACTGACCACATGGCTGCATCCTCCAAGTTCGCTGATCTTCGTCAACGTAACTATCGCAGTTTGACATGAATAATCTTAACCCACAAGATCATCTGATGTTAAACATCAGATGATCGATTGCTTGAGGCAATCGATCATCTGCATTCTGTTGAATTCACACCCGATGGCACCGATGCGCTCTCGGCTGGGAAGAGCGCGGCCTGCTGGCCTAATGGCTTGCGCCGCCTATCTCGAGTTCGCCAATCATTGAAGCGCCACTGTTTGTGCCCGGCCTAGCAAGTTGTGTGGCTGTGTCGCAAATCCGGACCGGAGGCGAGAGAGTGGTTGAAGCGTCGCCTTCTTCAAGCAGCGAGCCTCTAAAGCTGCTCAGCGAAGGAAGGCTGCGGACTCTCGTCGAAGATTGCCGGCTGCTTGCGCATCGTGTGGATCATCGCAGGGTTCAGTATCGGTCGGCGCGGTCAGCTGACAAGTTTTGAGCCCACAACCAGTTGTTCAGCCTTTTCGATAGTGTCGCGTTTGACAGCCTAATGAAGTCCCCCCTTGGGAGCGACGTCTCAGCCAGTACAAACAGAAGTGCATGGCTCGTTTCACACGCCTAGAGGCGACCAGCCGCCCTAACAGAATGGCTGGACCACTTCACCCGTCTCGCCTCAACCCCCGGCAAAACCGTCCTGGACACTTTTACGGGCGGAATTGATCCGGATGCGCACCGACGCGGCCATCGGGGCTATCGATCTCCGCAATCCGAGCGAGATCTTCGAGAGAGAGCTTGAAGTTGAAGACGTCAGTATTCGCTCGAATCCGCTCTGGTGTTACGGATTTCGGGATGACCGCCAAACCGCTGTCGAGATGCCAGCGGATCACGATCTGTGCCCAACTCTTGCCGTACCTCGCCGCAAGCTCGGTGATCGTCTTATTCTCATTGAGACTACTGCGACCAAGCGGGCTCCAGGACTGCGTGACGATTCCGTGCTTCTGGTGGAACTGCCTCATATCGCGTTGCTGAAAGCGCGGATGCAACTCGATCTGGTTCATCACCGGAACGACGCCGATCTCGTCGATGAGCCGCTGAAGGTGGGGAGCCGTGAAGTTCGAGACACCAATCGATCGAGCACGACCTTCCTCCTTGATGCGCATCAGTGCCCGCCACGTCTCGACATAGCGATCTTCCCAAGCCCGAGGCCAGTGAATAAGGTAAAGATCGACATGCTCTAAACCCAGCTTGGACAAGCTCTCGTCGAAGGCTCGCAGAGCTTGATCATAACCATGGTTCGGGTTCGCGAGCTTTGTGGTTACGAACAACTCATCACGAGCTAGTCCACTGGCTTTAAAGGCTGTTCCGACGCCTTCCTCGTTGCCGTAGGCCGCAGCCGAATCAATCATCCGGTATCCGGCCTGAATTGCCTGTATCACGACATCGGGAGTCTGGGCGTTCGGCACCTGCCAGAGCCCAAAACCGAGTTGGGGCATAGTGTGGCCGTCGTTGAACTTGAGCTTAGACTGATCTGGCATTAGGTGCATCCCTAGTTCGGCCTGATGTGATGAATGGAGCACTGTGCCGCTTCGGCGGCACATCGTTGGCTCATCAGGATCTGTTTCCGTAAGGATCGAACCTCCGGCGAACGACCTTCAGGCTGATGCCTGAAGCGGCGCGCCCGCGTAAGCGGCTTCGAGAATCGCAAGATAGTCTCCAGCGGTCGCCAAGCGCGGATTGGTCGCCGACGAATGATCCTTAGTCGCGCTTTCCGCGACGCCTACCAGCGCATCGTGGGGAACCCCCATTCCAGCGAGGGTCAATGGCATCCCGAGCCGCGCATTGAGGCCACGGAAGTAATCTGCGAGGCTTTCCCCCGGCCCGACCCCAACTCTCTGCCGAAGGGCATCGTATTTTACGCCCGAGTGCTCCTGATTGAATTCCAGCACGTAGGGAAGCAGCACCGCATTCAGAGTTCCGTGGTGGAGCGAGACCTGCTTCAGACCTCCCAGCGGGTGAGAAAGGGCGTGCACGGCACCGAGGCCCTTCTGAAAGGTTAGGCCTCCCTCCAGCGCAGCCATCATCATCTCGTGGCGGACCTCCGGATCATTACCATGCGTCACTGCCCGCTCGATATTCTTGATGGCGCGCTCCAGACCATCGAGCGCGATGGCCTCCGCCGGAGGATTGAAACGAGGGCTCAGGAAGGTTTCAACGCAGTGCGTGATGGCATCCATTCCCGTCGCGGCAGTCAGTGCCGGAGGAAGGCCGAGGGTCAGCTCAGGATCGCAGACAGCGCGCCGCGGGATTAGATAAGGCGAGATGAATCCGAGCTTGCGGCCATCGTCCAACGTGATCAAGGCGGCGCGGCCCACCTCGCTGCCGGTTCCTGCCGTGGTCGGGATCGCGATCAGAGGAGCAACCGCCGAGGTAATCTTCGGTATTCCGCCGAGGATCGCAGCATACGTCTCTAGGGGGCCGTCATGGGCCGAGAGAAGCGCCACGCCCTTGGCTAAGTCGATTGGCGAGCCGCCGCCGATGGCGATCAGGCCGTCACATCCTCTCGAACGATAGAGATCCAGTGCCGCAAGCACAGCGCTCTCGGTCGGGTTCGCCGGTGTTCCCGTGAAGACAGCCACTTCCGATCCATTCGGGAGCACAGTCTTAAGACGCTCGATCAGCCCCGCTCGCTCGAGGCCGGAATCGGCAACGACTAATGGATTCTTGATGCCCAGTTCCCGCAGATCGTCGGCCAACCCGGCAATCGCCCCGAACTCGAAGCGGATAGTGGTCAAATACGTAATCAGTGACATCTTTCGTCTCCTGGCTTGGCGGGATCCGGCACGTCCAAGCCCCTCCCGGTTAAGGTCTTATCAGGCCTGCGGGCCTTGCAGCATGATCTTAGCTCGTCATGACGGTCCGGTACACCAATGGGATCATCAGCCCCTACACGAAAAGCGTTCGGTCCATTGATTAGGGTTGCTCAACTCTGGCGGCCAAAGCCGTCGATGATATTCGCCCGGAGGAAATCCATGTCCATTTCGATTCCGAGACCTGGATCGCCCGACAGCTTCAGGCTGCCGCCGGAATTATCTAGAGGAACCTGGATGAACCTGTTGTAGCTGCTCAGATCGTGGAGGGACGTCTCAAGGCGATAGAAATTCGGGACGGTGATCATCACATGCGATCCCGCCACCACGTTGATGGGTCCGCTCGCATCGTGAGGCGAGACAGGAATATAATAAGCCTCCGCCATGGTCGAGATCTTCTTAAGCTCGCTGATGCCGCCCGTCCAGGTCACATCGGGCATGATGTAATCGGCCAGCTCGTTCTCCAGAATCGGAACGAACTCCCACCGGGTATGCTGGCGCTCGCCGATGGATATCGGGACATTGATCTTCTCGCGGACCTGCCGGAGCGCATGGTAGCTCTCGGGCGGAACCGGTTCCTCGAACCAATCGATGTCGCCGGCATCTTCGAGAGTGTTGCACAAGCGGATGGCCGTTGGAACGTTGAAGCGGCCATGCGCGTCGATGAGCAGCTCGATATCCGGCCCGGTCGTCTCGCGGATCAAGGCCGTCAGCTCCGCGCCAATCCGCTCGGCCTGTCTGCTCAACTCACCGTCGAGATACCCGTTCCTCCGGATCGTCGGACCTTTGAGGTGCGGGAATGGGTCGAACTTGAGCGCCGTATGGCCGGACTCCACGATCCCGCGGATTTCTTCGACCACGGCGTCCTTGCTCGTGAACTTGGTCTGATCGGGATGGGTGTAGAGAAGCACATCGTCCCTGACGCGTCCACCTAAGAGCTCGTAGATGGGGAGGCCCAGCGCCTTTCCCTTGATGTCCCAAAGCGCGATATCGACACCACTGATCGCAAGCGTTGCTGCTCCCCGGCTCCCCATATAGGTGAAGTTCCGAAACATGCGATTCCAGAGGCTCTCGATCCGCAGCGGGTCCTCGCCAACAAGCAGTTCGTTCAAATGTATCAGCGTTGAAGCCACAGCGCGGTTCGACGCACGCGTGCTTGTGGTCACTTCACCCCAGCCGGTTACCCCTTCGTCCGTGTGAACTTCGACGAAGAGAAACTCGCCGAAAAAGGTTCCTTCGGCTTTGACGATCCAAGGTGTGATGGATGAAATCTTCACTGTATATCTCCGAGACAAAGGCCGACAATGTCATCAGCCTTTGCAGAAATTCCATGTACCGGAGCATGGAGCCGGCGTTGTAACGCCGCTCTCCCGCGCTATCCCTTCATTGCGCTGGACATCATGCCTCCAACGAAAACCCGCTGCAGCCCAAGGAAGATGGCAGCAATCGGAAGGCTCATGATCACTGACGCGGCCATGATCGCACCCCAGTCCGTATCATACTCGGTCGAGAACTCGGCCAGCCCGATCGGCAGCGTCTTGACCGTGTCGTCGTTCGCGAAGCTGAGTGCGAAGATGAATTCGTTCCAGGTCGCAACGAAAGAATAAAGGAATATTACGACGATTCCCGGGAGGGACAGGGGCAGCATGATTCGAAGAAGGATGCCCCAGCGGGATGCCCCATCGATAAGCGCGGCTTCTTCGACTTCGAACGGAATGCTTTTGAAGTATCCTGTCAGCATCCAGATGCTCAGCGGCAGGGTGAGAACGAGATAGACCAGAATCAATCCGAAGATCGAGTTCAGCAGATTAAGATATCCCAGGAAAATGTAGAGCGGGACGATCAAAGCAGCAGAAGGCAGCAGGTGGGACATGAGGATGGCGATCTGCCAAACCGAGCGTCCCCGAAACTCGAAGCGGGAAAATGCGTAAGCCGCAGGCGTTGCAAAGATCAGCCCCAGGATAGTGGATCCAAGCGATACGATCGAGCTGTTCACGAAGTAGCGCGGCACGTTCGAGTCAAAGAGAACCTTCTCATAGTTGGCGATCGTGATTGCCTTCGGAAGCCAAGTGATCGGGATGTGGTAGAGTTCCGCGAGGCTCTTAAAGGATGAAAGGACCATCCACAGGAAGGGAAGGAACGCGATCGAGAGAAGGATCGCGACGGGAAGGTAGACCCATCCGGTTCTGACGCCGATTTTCATACTAACCCTCCCTGGCCCGCCGGCGGTCGACCCAGATGTGCGTCGCAATGAACACAGTGGATATCGCGAAGAACATGATGGAAAGTGCGCTCGCCTGATTGAAGTTGAAGTACTGGAATGCTTCGACGAAGATCTGGATCGACGTAATCAAGGACCTGTCGGCGGGACCACCCCTCGTCATGGCATAGATGATCGTAATGGAATTAACGCCGGCGATGATCAGTAGAAGCGAGATCGACATGAGGATCGTGCGCAGTTGGGGCAAGGTGATGTACCTGACTTCCTCCCAGAATGTAGCGCCGTCGACGCGAGCTGCTTCATAGAGAGACTGCGGAATCGCTTGCAGCCCGGCGAGAACCATGATTGCAACGAAAGGAAACATCTTCCACACGTTGACAACCGTGAGCGCCGGAAGAACGACATTCGGATTGGTGAGCCACCGCACCGGCTCGTCAACAATCCCTGCCGACAGGAGAATGGAATTGATGACTCCGTAATCGGTGTGGAACATCCAAGCCCAGGTCATGGCACCCACGATTCCTGGAATGATCCACGGAATGAGAGTAAGTGTTCGGACGATCGCCTGGCCCTTGAATCGCTCATTCAGCAAAATTCCAGCAGCTGTGCCCAAGATCAATTGAAAGATGATGGAGGCGATGACGAAATAGATCGTGTTGAGCGTCGCGCGCGCTGTGCGCTCTGACTCGACGATTTGGATGTAGTTTTCAGCACCGATCCAAGCGCCGCTGCTGTCGGTCAAACTCAGCTGGATGGTCGAGATCAGTGGATAGACAATGAAGGTTGCCAGCAGCGCAATCGCCGGTAAAATGAAGAAGAGCGGCTTGTCAAGGTGCAAAAGGGTCCGTTTTTTAGCGCGAGCATAGGCACCCGGCGCCACACTCTGCTTCCCCAAGGAAATCGGGACTGGAGTGAGTTGTTGGCTCTGTTCTCTGGCGTTGACGGGCATGACTGTTCTTTCAACGTAAGATCACCTTGCCTGTCGCTGGAGACAGGCAAGGCGAGACAAATCCTCACTTTTTCAAGATTGCGTCGATAGTCTTGGCTGCGCGGTCAAGCGAGTCCTTGGCGCTTGCGCCACCGATCAGGATCTCCTGGATGCTCTTGTAATATGCGCTCGAGATCTCAAGCCAGCTGCCGATGGGAGGCTGGGGCCTGGCATGAGACAGCATGACCTTGAAGGCGTCCAGACGAGGATCTGCGAAGCGGGGAAGATTCATGGCGGTGGTTGTAGTCGGGAATGTGCGCGTGTACTCCGCAAGCCGCTCCGGCTTTGCCAGGAACTTCAGGAGTTTCGCGGCCCCTTCCTTGTTCTTTGCAGCCTTTGGGGCAATGAAAGCCCATCCACCCAGCAGAGCGGATGTTCCCTTGCCTCTCGGATGCGGCATGATTGCTACGCCATAATCGAGATTAGGAGCGTCTTGCGCGAAGCGCTCAAGCTCCGTCGGCGTGCCCTGATACTGCGCGATTGCCCCGGACATGAAGAGACGGCGCAGTTCGAGTCCGCCATTTTCCAGTGTGGACGGCGGAGCCACTTTGAGCGTCGTGTACATATCCGTGTAGAACTTGATGGCTTCGACCGCCTCGGGGCTGTTGATGACAGCTTTCGTCATGTCAGGCGAAAGAATGTCGCCTCCGTTCATCCAGACATAGGGAAGCGAGCGGTACAGCGTGTTGCCCTGCCCTTCAGGACCGCCTCCGGCGATGCCATAGCCATAGCGACGTTGGCCGTTCGGTCCCGTATTTGTGAGTTTCTTGGAAACCTCGATCATTTCATCCCAGGTTTGGGGCGGCTTTTCCGGATCGAGACCGGCCTCGCGATAGAGATCCTTACGATAGAGCAACGCAAGCGCTTCGGCTTGGAATGGAAGTCCGTAGATCTTTCCCCCAACCGACGCCGCCTGCAGAGTGGCCGGCACGAAGTCCTTGAGGGGAACGCTTCCTGCGATCACCTCTCCGACATCTTCGAGGGTCCCTGTTGCTTGATACGACGGGATCCATGACGTCTGAACCTCAATGAGGTCGGGCGGCGTCCCGGACTTGAGAGCAATGAGTACTTTGCCCTCAAGGCCACCGTAAGGGTTAAACTGCAGTTTCAACTTGGTATCGGGGTTTTCCTTCTCGAACTCAGCAGCCAGGGCTTGAGCCTTTGCTTTGCCCGGTTCGGTAACCCACCAGGTGACCTCGTCGGCACGCGCCGATGCTGTCAGCATTGCCGCGAGAGCGGCGGCTGCAAACTGCAGCCTGAATGTATGGCGTTTCATTTCAATCCTCCCTTAGATTGCTACCTTCGATCAGCGGCGCGGATCGTGTTGCATTATTTTATTCGCGCACTGTCCATCGATTGTCTGAGCGACGCCTCTTGAGCCCTCATATAAACCGGGGCCGTGGAAGTCATTCGACTGTTCAATAGAGAACAAGACATATTCTTAAATGATCGTCGCGCCTTCGCTGATGTTTGTCAATAATCGAACTCCCTTCGACCTGCACATCCACCAAGAAAACACTGTGTCGTCCAGGTCGGATACTTGCCTCTGTGCAGGACCTGCCGTAGGTGCAGCGAACAAAATTCACTTCTCCTTTTGAAGTTCGAAGAAGGCCTTCAACCGCTGATCCTTGTAGGCTTCGAACGCAGGAGCTCCTTCGAGCCTTGCCAGGAGATCAGAATCCAACGCGGCCTCACCCACTTCCAGGGTTGCGGCATTCGCTCGAAGCTGATCCGCGTTATCTACGCCCAGAATGATAGTATCCGGCCCCTGCATCGCAACCCATGCCAATGCACTTCGCGCGATGGCACCTCGATCGGTGACGCCGACATCCTCGCCGATAGTAAAGATTTCGCTTTTGAAGAAGACCTCGCGAGCGACCACTCCCATCCCGAGGCTTCGTGCCTCCGGAATAACCTGCTGCAATCCTCCGGGCTCGCCAATACTCAAATCCAGATTAACGGCATCGAAGGCTTTGGACGCCAGCTGCTTCAGGTACAGCCGCTGACCTCCAAATGAGTCCGCGACGGCAAAGCGGATCAGCCCTTCACTGCGTAGCCGCTGCAGATTATCTGCCAACCGGGGCATGTAGTCCGGCGTTCCGTCGATCGACCAGTTCTGGAGCCCGATGTTCAGGAAATCGACGACATCGCGCCGGATGAGTTTGAGCCCCCTCTGGATTTCCGCGCGCAGCTCGGCGTAGTCCAGCATCTTCCGATTGCCCTGATCATACCCGTAGCACATACCCTCCGGTCGGGTCTGGACGTAGACGGGATATGGCGGAGGAGCTTCTGCGAGGTTCCGCCCAAGCGCCTCTTTTTCCGAGTCGATTGTGACGTCGAAAAAGTTAATGCCGAGATCGTAGGCTGTTTTGAGAATCTCGAGCCGTTTCGACCCACCGAACCCTGGCAGGATGTAACCAGGCGTCACAGCCCTAGCCATGTCTTCGTTGAAGCCTCGCGAGCGGCCATTCGCAAGGAATTCGTGACCGCCGAGGGCGATCTGAGAAACCTCGATCCCGGTCTTGCCGAATGATGTGTATCGCATCTTCGTACCAACCGCCTTTCACGAGCCTGATGGAGCGGGTCTTGATGCTATCCCATGGTAGAATTGAATGCCCCACCGTCGAGCAGGATGTTTTGGCCCACAATGAAACCCGCATGGACGCTGCAGAGAAACGCGCAAGCGGCGCCGAACTCCTGAGCCGTGCCCAACCGTTTCGCCGGAATGCCAGAGACGACTTCAGCCCGAGCGTCAGCCTTAGAGATATTCTTCTGACGGGCAGTATTTTCGACCAGCGCTTCAATCCGATCTGTGTCGTGAGGACCTGGCAGCAGGTTGTTCATGATGACATTCTTGTGCGCGACCTGCCGGGCTGTCCCTGCGACGAACCCAGTGAGGCCTGACCGCGATGCATTTGAAAGGCCGAGCTGGGGAATCGGCGATTTCACCGATGCGGAGGTAATGTTGACGATGCGTCCCCATCCGCGTTCGACCATTCCCGGCAGAATAGCCGTCGTCAGCAGGATAGGTGTCAGCATGTTAGCTTCGATGGCCTGGAGCCATTCCGTGCGCCCCCAATCCGACCACATTCCTGCTGGTGGCCCACCGGCATTGTTGACCAGGATATCCGGTTTCGGCTCCGCCGCTAAAAGCGCTTCACGTCCAGCTTCCGTCGTCACGTCCGCAGCGACATATCGTACATCAACTTTATATCTCTCGACGAGATCCCTCGCCAGGTTTCGCAGCGGCTCCTCGGAGCGTCCATTCAGCGTCAGGTGAACACCAGCCTCGGCTAGCTTTTCGGCGCAGCCCCGCCCAAGTCCTCGTGATGATGCGCAGATGATTGCACGCCGACCTTTGATTCCAAGATCCATGATGGTGATCCTTCCTTGTCGCTTACCTCAATATCCCCGACTCAGATCCACCTGGTTCGGAAGGTCCTTGCCGTCCCGCAAGCACCTCAGGTTCTGGAAGAAGATATCGAGGCTGCGAGGAATATACGTTACCGGGTCACCTGCAGACATGTGCGGTGTCATGATCAGATTGGGCGTACGCCACAGCCTGTGCCCCGGGGGCACGGGTTCTGGTGTGAAGACATCCAGAACGGCCCCGGCGAGTTGTCCCGCATTTAATGCGTTCAGCAGAGCCTCCTGCTGAACTAGCTCCCCCCTGCCGATGTTGATGACGGCAGCGCCTTCAGGAAGAAGCGCAAGACGCCGCTCGTCTAGAATATTGATCGTCGCTGGAGTCAGTGGACAAGCCAAGACCAGAAACTCAGTGTCGGGCAGAACGGAATCGATATCAGATGTCGCAACCACCACGTCACAGAATGGATGCGGCACGCTCCGTGTCCTCACGCCTGTGACGTGCATTCCAAAGAACTTGAGCTTCTCCGCTATTGCAGTTCCGATCGCTCCCAGTCCGAGGATGGTTATGCGCCTTCCGGACAGGGACGAGCCCATTCGCCTGTCCCATATTTCCTGGCTCTGCTGGCGAATGAAGGTCGGCATGTGGTTCGCGAGCATGAGGACGGCCATCGCCACGTACTCGCTGCCCTTCTCTGCATGCACCCCGCTGTTGTTCAGAATTCTGACATATGGTGGCAGGTGACTTGCCTGGGCGAGCACATCTACACCAGCATGGGTCAGGAAGATTAGCTGAAGGTGAGGTGCATCGGCCGGAAACAGGGATCTAACGACTCTGCCCGTGGTGATGAGGGCTTCGGCTTCACGCAGGGCTGCACTAAGATCTCCCGGTGTTTCGCTCAGACTAACCGTGACACCCGCTGCGATGTCGCCTGCACGAGCGACCGCATCATGCCATTGCTGCAGTGTTGCCCGAGGATTGCCGTCAAGTGGATCACTATGGATATGGACGCGCAATACCTGTCTCCTAACCTACAAGCTACCTTTGAACGCCATCAACGATTGGTGCACCTTCTCTCAAGACCTGTCACGAAAGGCGACTGCACGGGAGCCACCTTCCAAGCCGCACTCAGTTGCGATTGCGTTTCCACTGCCGGTATCTCTCAAGATTGGCTTCATTCGGTGGATAAAGCCCGAAGACACCCTCACCTTCTGCCACGCGACTGCGGATCCAACTCTCCATGAGTTCCTTGTCCACGACTTGGTCAGCGACGTCATCCGCCACATGGGCGGGGATGACCACGACGCCGTCGGGATCCGCGACGATGAAATCTCCAGGAAACACTAGGACGCCGCCACACGCGATCGGCTGCTGGATGTCGATCGGGATGAGAGCGGATGGGCTCGGGGGCGCAGCAGGGCCCTTGCAGTAAACGGGCATTCCCAGCTCCGATATCTCGGCGACGTCGCGCATTCCTCCATCGGCAACGATGCCTACAACTCCTTGGGCTTGGAAACTTGTCGTCAGTACGTCTCCCAGACCGCCGACGCTGCCATTTCCCATCATATCCATTACGAGAACGCTGCCGGAGGATATTTGCTGGGTCGCCTTCAGCATCGCATTGTTAGGATTCCCGATATCGCCGCTGACGCTGAGATCCTCTCTTTGGGGAACATAGCGCAACGTGAAAGCAGGGCCGGCGAACCGGCAATTGTGCGAGTCAATAGGGCGAACGCCGCTGATGGCACGCATGCGGAAGCCATGCTTCTTCAGGAGCAGGCCTGTGATGGCTGCTGTTGAGGCCATCTTCAGGATCTCGAGTGTCTCTGCGCGATATGTCGTCATCAGGATAAATCTCTTAAATTGATTCGGCGCTCGTCGTTCACCGCTCGTTCAAGCGGAGCTTTTCAGGCTTGTTCGATCACTTGATCCGCAAACCTCGTTCAGTCGCTGGGTCGAACAAATGGATCCTTCCCGGCTCGGGGTGGAGGCCGATCCGTTCGCCTTCCTGGAAGCGATATCGGCTACGAAGAACAGCCACCATCTGTGCGCCTCCGACATTCGCCGAAATCATAGTCTCGGAACCAGTCGGCTCGACCACCCGGATCTCGCCTGAGAATGCACCTGCGGTCTCCGGTGGAACGACCTCGAGATGCTCAGGCCGGATGCCCAGAGTGACCTCCTGACCGTCTGAAACTCGGGAAAACCCGGAAACGGGAATGCGCGCTCCGTCCTCCGTGACGACACTGGCGCCGCTGGAAGTTTCAATTCGGCCGCTCAAGAAATTCATGGCGGGAGATCCGATAAAACCCGCGACGAACTGGCTGTCGGGGTGATCGTAAACCTCCAACGGAGCGCCGATCTGCTCGACATGCCCATCCAGCATGACGACGATCTTGTCAGCCATGGTCATGGCTTCGATCTGATCATGGGTCACATAGATGGTGGTCGTGTGCAAGCGCTGGTGAAGCGCCTTGATCTCGGCCCTCATCTGAACGCGCAGCTTGGCGTCGAGATTGGACAGCGGCTCATCGAAGAGGAAGACCTGAGGATCGCGTACGATCGCCCGGCCCATGGCGACGCGTTGGCGCTGCCCACCGGATAGCTGCCTCGGGTACCTGTCGAGGAGAGGTCGGAGACCGAGAATGTCGGCAGCTTCCTTTACCTTTGCGTCGATCTTGACCGAAGAAGTTTTCCTGAGCTTCAGCGAGAAGCCCATATTCTGCCCGACTGTCATGTGCGGGTAGAGTGCATAATTTTGAAAGACCATCGCAATGTCGCGATCTTTGGGAGGAAGATCGTTGACGACATTATGACCGATCCGAATTTCGCCTCCGCTGATGTTTTCCAGGCCAGCCGTCATTCGCAGGAGCGTCGACTTCCCGCAACCGGAGGGGCCGACGAGAACGACGAACTCACCATCATTGATGCGGATATCGACGCCGCGGATGATCTCAAGAGAGCCAAAGAATTTCTTGACACGGTCGATTTCGACGGTTGCCATTTTTGTCTTCCTCCTCCGTGCGCCCAGTGACCGAGCGTCCGTATCTTGCTTCTGGCTCAAAATGAGTATCGGGGCCACAGACGCGCTCAGCTGGCTTGGCCCAGGATCTCCGCTCTGTTCAGCAAAGCCAGCCTCTTTCTTCCGCAGAGCCTATCTCACGTTCGTCTCTGCGTAATCGCCCGTGTCGATGTCGATCAGCTCGATGCGGTAGCCATCCGGATCATCAACGAAGGCGATGTGCACGGTGCCGAACTTCACGGGTCCTGGCTCCCGAACGATCTTGATCCCTTCGGCTTTCAGCGCATCGCATACGGCGTAGATGTCCTGAACGCCGATGGCGAGATGACCGAAGCCCTTGCCGAGGTCGTAGGACGTGGTTCCGTAGTTATACGTCAGCTCGATCATGGGGTCTGAATTCTCGGATCCGTATCCGATGAAAACGTTCGTATATTGTGCTTCGGGAACGTCCACCCGTTTGACCACGGACATGCCGAAGTGCTTGGAATAGAAGTTGATTGAGCGATCCAAATCCCCCACACGGATCATCGTGTGCATAATGCGAAAACCGTTAGCCTGAGCGTTCGACACTTTATCTCTCCCCTTGAACAACTGGCATCAGCGACCCGAGGAAGCTCCCGTCAAGTTGTTCCTATTTGAATAGGCCTTGTTCTGAAGACAGTTTTCAGATATTTTCCCATCCTGTCAATCGGCAATGTGATGCCTTTCTTTGCCGCTGAGACCGGGAGGGTGCCACCTCAAAGCTGCCTGCAACATTGGAAATCATCGAGAGATGCTCTTGAGGAGCAACTGATGAGGAGGCAAAGACAATGGGAACGGTGCATAGCTTGGCCGCACGAACAACGGCGAAGATGCTTTGGTGAATTTCGATCAATTGGGCGCCTACGATCATGAAGACAAACGAGATTGCAGTCGGACGACGCGAAGGAAACCACGTGCCTGTGATCGAGCGCATGCTCGATATTCTCGAAATCATCGAGCGGCGACCCGATGGAGCGAACATTCGGGAGCTGAGCGACTTTCTCGAAATGCCCCGCTCCACCGTGTATCGGATCCTCAATACGCTGGAAGCACGCGAGATCGTCCGTAGGGGGTTGTCCGGAGCCTATGTTCTTGGCCCTCGCCTCCTTTCACTTGCTGCGCACGTGTCCATCAGCTCCAGCTCCGACCTTGCAGAGATCGCAAGGGCTCACCTTGAACGCCTTTCGCTCTCAACCGGCGAGGCCAGTAAGCTGTCCATCCGGGATGGCGACGGCGTACTTGTAGTGGCGACTGTTCAGGGGTCCGGTGAATACGGGCTCAACATCAAGCCTGGGCGCAGGTTGCCGCTCCACGCAGGTGCAGCCAGCAGAGTACTTCTTGCTCACTTGAGTGACGTTGAGATCAGCCGGGCGCTCAAGTCGCCGCTCGAAAAGTTTACTGATCATACCATCTCCGATCCCCGCAAGCTCGGAAAGGAGTTGAAGCAGGTTCGCATGCAGGGTTGGGCCTTCGACAACGGCGAATATTCTCCTGGCGTTGTTGCCGTCGCAGCCCCTGTGCAGAACAGGCATGGAGAGACTGTTGCCGCCGTCAGTATCCCGTTCCTCAGTACCGGCGACGAAAGCCGAATTGCCAAGCTGAGAGCGGCTGTCTGCAATACAGCCAAGGCAATCTCAAAAGAACTCGCCGCGCGCAATCTCTAGCAGCTGGATTAGACCGCGTTGCACAGATTCGATAGTACCTGCACTGCCTCGCCCCAAGCCCTTGCTTACGGGGTGTGGACGAATTTTGGGCGTCCAAGCTCAAGCATGCGATTAAGCGCATGAGCGGCAATAGCGACCTCGGTCACGCGCCGGGGTTCCGTCCGTGAGCGCAAGCTCGTGCTGATCATGCGTTTCAGCTGGCTGATCGCTGGCTCTGCCATGGCGTTTCCAGGCGCCTTCCGCCAACCCCATGCGTCCATGCTCGGTGATGCTCTGGAGAGGATGATAGCACGGGTTCGGCTCACTCTCTGCCAGATCACCTCGTATCGCTGTTGACCGTGGCGGGAGGATCATGGCAGCCCCGGTTAGTCTGCCGGTATCGCTGCCTGGGAGTGCGATCACGTCGGGCGGCATTGGCTTGGAACAGCGTGGGAGACATCCAACATGGGGGGCGCAAGCCTCCTATGTCGGCTAGTTTCGGGTACCAACTCACCTAGTCGTGCAACAAGGCTGTTCAAGACCGCTATGCGGGAGTTCTAGGTCTACATCACCAGCAATGAAGCGAGCCAAATCAATGATGGCGAGCGCTACCGCTCCTGCGAGCGGATCTCCTCAGCTATGTTGAGGCGACGGTGAATTCGGTGATCAGCAAGCGCTTTGCCAAGAAGCGACAGATGCAGTGGAGCCGGCGTGGGCGCACCTGTTCATACCAATGGGGACTAGGATCTTGGATGGCTCGTGGCGTGCCGCAGTCGAGCACTGGTATTCCGGCAAGATGAGCGACAATGACAGGGGTCTCAAGCAGGTCGCGGCTTAGCTGCCCCGAGTGCACGACAAAGGTTGGGTACCTTTTGCAGTTGCCCAATCGGATGAGGTTTGTGTCGGAACGAGCAGACACTGGCAGCTGCGGTCCACCTTCGCAGATCTTGGCCAACTAATCAGCTGCCCCATAGCACCTGATGCTCTGGTCGCACCAACAGTGCTCGGCCACTCGTTGACTGACCGCCGAAATGTCGAGGCTCTCACGTGGGCCCGATAAAGTTTTAGACCCTATTCCTGAGACGGCTGACTCGGCCGGCATCCAAGACATCGACACTGTGTGGCTGACCAACGGGGCGGTCGCCACGGACCTTTCTCCTATCCTCCGCGCTGGATCCTTCTAGCCTTCTAACCTCCTGTACACAAAAGAAGCCAGTAATTCTTAACCATCACTCCGCCGCAACCGGCAGAGCTTGTTCGGCGCCTCTTTGGGCTTGGCACCGGAGGGACAGGCGTCCCTTCTCGGCCCAGAGAACAATCATGAGGCATGCCGCACCTAAGCCAAGATATCCGATGCTGAGCGGGATGACCGTGCCGTTGAACGATTGTCCGATGACAAGACCCAACAGGGCACCGAGCAAGGTGGTATAGGCCCCAATGAATGACGAGGCTGTGCCTGCGATGGCAGCTAGGGGGCCCATTGCAATCGAGTTGAAGTTCGGCACTGTCAGGCTGTACAGAAACTGGTTGAGAGCAAAAATCGCAGCATAGAGGAGCAGTGGCGGATGCCCTTCGTAGAGAACGGCCACGCCTAGTTGTACGGCGGCAACGAGCGTAAAGCCGCAGATTCCTATGTGCGACAGACGGCGCATTCCTAGGTTTTGCACGAGTTTTGCGTTTGTGAACGAGGCAGCCCCCATAAACGCGGCAATGCAGCCAAACACCAGAGGAAAGAGTGCTCCGAGTTCGTAAATTTCTGTCTCGAAGATCTGCTGCGCGGACCCGATATAGGACATAAGGCAGCCCATCATCAGAGCGATACCTGTGGCATAACCGATGCTGACGCGTGTGGAGACGATGGTCTTCACGGCTGATGCGATCTGGCCAAAGGCGAGTGACCGCCGATACTCCGGACGGAGCGTTTCGGGCATACGGATGTAGAACCACACCGCTACCAGCACGGCAAAGCCCAAGATGGTCGCAAAGATGACTCGCCACGTGCCCACAAGCAGGATAAGGCTTCCCGAGGCCGGTGCTAGCATTGGCACAATGATGAATACCATCAGGGTGATCGACATGACACGCGCCATTTCACGGCCTGCATAACAATCCCGGATAATGGCGATCGTCAGCACGCGGGTAGCGGCCAAGCCGGCGCCCTGAATAGCACGTCCTATCAGCAACATGGAAAAGCTTGTAGCCATCGTGGCGATCACCCCGCCGATGAGGTAAACAGTCAGTCCAATCATCAGCGTAGGCCGCCGGCCAATCGCGTCGGAAACGGGACCATAGACAACCTGCATGATGGCAAAGGTCACCATGTAGGTCGTGATCAGTAGCTGAAGATCATTGGGATCAGTAATCCCGAAGTCGACTTGGATCGGCCCAAAAGCAGGAAGCAGGTTGTCGATGGAAAGGGACCCAAGGCTCATCACAAGAGCAATGAGGAGCACGAACTCGCGCAGCGCCAGCAGTCGAGGGTGGTCATATTTGGCAGGGTCTTTGGCAAAGAGTAACATTGCATAGCCTTCTGCAGCAGGTATCCCTAAAGCCCGAAGGGGCGCGTCAGGAGAGGTGGGCGAAACGGCTGGTAATGGGCCAGTGGGAATGGAGAACTGCGTGGACCTCTATCTCGACAGGGTGAGTCGCTCGGCGGAATCCCTACTCCTGATAGGCGGCTTCGTGCTGGCGGTGCTGTTTATCTGAACCTGCATTTGATGGGTTTCTAGCATACGCCTTGCCCCTATGAGGTCATTTCATCGCCCGGCTATTAACTACGAGAGCAAGAGAGGGTTTCATAAGGAATGCGACCATACCTGTTTGGCTTATGGCGCCGAGCGCTCGAAGTGCGAGCGGTTCGTATACTGAAGCACGACAACCTTGCTCATCGCTGTGTGCTGTCCATAGAAGGCAGATCAGGAGCGTCAAGGTGAGGTTTCGTAGGATCACGTAGATGCTCGCAAGGACAGCTTACCGACTCAGGCGATATGATCCCAAATGTTGTCCTTGGATTCGTAGCCAATGAGCCGGTGGGTGGTCTCCACGTCCCATGCCATGCCCCGGTTGGCCGACATACCGTTGACCACGATGCCGGGCTGCGGCCACGGTTCCGCCTCTGCAAGAAGCGCCCGCTCCATAACGGCCGTGAAGTCGCGGTTCGAGAGCCACATATTGCGGAACCAACGCAGGTCGCGTTCTGTGTCCGGACCGACATTCGTCTCCTCGCCCGGCAGGCCGGACGTGTTGATCGTCTCTGGCCTGTTCTCTCCCGGCTGGCACCAGCCAATCCGCACGCAGACGGCGGTCAGCGTTCCGCTCGACCTTTGCGCCTCGGCCAGGCAGGCGCGCTCTCCCATCAGCTTGGACGCCGCATAAGCGAAGCCCTGAAGCATCTCGCGGCCGTTGAACCAGCGCGTGCCCGGCCCGGGAGGCAGGGACGTCGTCAGAGCGCCGGGCGTCAGGGTATCGGCCAGAGGTGCGTCCTTGTACTGGCCCATTACATGATTGGAGGAGGCGAACACAATACGGCGCAACTCAGCCCGACCGGCCGCAGCCAGCAGGGCCAGAGTCATGTCGAAGGATGCGCAGGCATCGCTCCAGGGAGCGTCGGGATAAGGATTCTGGGCGGCGAAATGCACCGCGGCATCGACCCCGGCCAAAGCCTCGTGCCATCGCACGTCAGATGGATCCGCAAGATCACCTTCGACCCATAGCACCCGGTCCACGTCCGTGGCGGATGCGGGTGAGGAGCGGTCAAGCGCGACGATCCGCTCGCACCAGTCCTGCGCCAGGAGATGCGTCACCAGCTTCTGACCGAGATTGCCTCCCGCACCTGTGACAAGAACGGAATGAACCGGTTTCAGAACAGGCATGACCGACCTGGCCCTCCAGAGTGATGGTCGACTGGCAATATTGCCTTGGCAGCGCTGGCTGTCACCAATTGGTCACCGAGCCGTCCCGCCGCCTCAGATGCGGCGCCTCCCAGAACTCGAAGTTCTGCCGCGCGATCAGCTCCTCGTTGACCTCGATCCCCAGGCCGGGGGCATCGGGAACGGCGTAATGCGCTCCCACCAGCCGCGGCTGAACCGGGAAGAAGTCGGAATTGTCGAATCCGAGATGCGTTTCCGCCGGGCTTGCGCGGGTCTCGAGCCAAGAGAAGTTCGGCACGGCCGCCGAGAAATGGATGGTCGCTGCCGTGCAGATCGGTCCGAGCGGATTATGCGGCATCATATCGACGTAATGAGTTTCGCTCCAGGCCGCGACCTTCATCGACTCTGTCAGGCCGCCAACATTGCAGACGTCGAGGCGGTTATATTGGTGGATGTCGCGCTCGATGTACGGCTGGAACTGCCATTTCGACGCGAACTCCTCGCCGATGGCGAAGGGAATGTCGGTGAGGCGGCGCAGCGCTTCATAGGAGCTCGGCGACTCATCGCGGATCGGCTCCTCAAGGAAGTCGAGGGTGCCGGACGGCATCTTCTGGCAGAAGCTCGCGGCTTCTGCGACGCTGAGGCGGTGGTGATAATCTATGCCGAGGACGACGTCCTCGCCCAATACCTCTCGGGCCTTAATACACCACTTTGCAGTCGTGGCGATATGCTCGCGCGGCTCATAGATATCCTTGTTTTCATGCCCCGAGGGCGAGAGACGCATGGCCATCCACCCGTGCTCGACCAGCATCTGCGCCTGCTCGATCATCGCCTGGCCGGGCTCGGCGAAGGTCGTCGCGAAGGTCGGAATCCGGTCGCGCTGCTTGCCGCCAAGCAGCTCGTAGACCGGCACACCGAGGGCCTTGCCCTTGATGTCGTGGAGCGCGATGTCGATGGCCGATATCGCTGCCTGCAGCACGCGGCCGCCCTCGAAATACTGGCTGCGGTACATTTCCTGCCACAGGGCGCCAATCTTGAACGGATCGCGGCTACGCAGGAACTCCCCATAGTGCTCGAGCGCGCCGACGACAGCCTTTTCGCGGCCGGACAGACCGCTCTCGCCCCAGCCGAAGATGCCCTCATCCGTCTCGACCTTCACCAGAAGCTGGTTGCGGATGCCGACCTTGACGGCATAGCTCTTGATCGCGGTGATCTTCATCGTGTCCTCGGATTACCAATGCCACAGGGTGCCGTCCTCGAGACGGTTCACCGGCAGATAGGCGCGCTGGTATGGGTATTCCTCAGCCAGCTTCTCGTCGATGTCGACGCCGTGGCCGACGGCTTCGCCTGGATGGAGGTAGCCGTCAAACAGGCTCCAGGCGCTCGGGAAGACCTCGAGAATCTCAGGCAGATAGCCGGAATATTCCTGGATGCCGAAATTGGGGACCCACAGGCCGAGATGCAGGTTGGCGCCGAGGCAGATCGGCGACATGTCCATCGCCCCGTGGCAGGCGGTGCGCACGTTGTAGACGCTGGCGAAATCCATGATACGACGAAGCGCCGTGACGCCGCCCGCATGTACAGTCGTCATGCGGATGTAGTCGATGAGCTGCTCCTCCATGAGGAGCCGCGCGTCCCAAATGGTGTTGAACACCTCGCCCACGGCAAGCGGCGTCGTGGTGTGCTTGCGGATCAGCCGGAAGCCTTCCTGGTGCTCGGCCGCAACAGCATCCTCAAGCCAGAACAGGCGTGCGAATTCCAGGTCCTTGCCGAGCCGCGCGGCCTCAATGGGCGTCAGGCGATGATGGGTGTCGTGCAGAAGCTCGATGTCCCAACCATGAGTCTCGCGCACCGCCTTGAAGAGCTCGGGGACGTAGCGCAAGTACTTCGAGGTCGACCAGGTCTCCTCGTGCGGCACGGCGTCGTGGAGGGTGTTGTTCGTTACCGACTTGGCGCCCGTGCCGTAGACGTCCGGGAGCCCGGGGATGCCGACCTGGACGCGGATCGCCTTGTAGCCCTGTTCCTTGCGACGGCCGACAGCCTCCACGGCTTCGGCGATGTCACGGCCCTGGGCATGGGTGTAGCACAGCACCTTCTCGCGGCTCGCGCCGCCGAGGAGCTGATAAAGCGGCATGTTGGCGGCCTTGGCCTTGATGTCCCAGAGTGCGGTGTCGATGCCGGCGATGGCCGCCATGGTGACGGGGCCGCGGCGCCAATAGGCGCCCCGGTAGAAATACTGCCAGATGTCCTCGATGCGTCTCGGGTCCCGGCCGATCAGGAGCGGTGCGAGATGGTCCTGCAGGTAGGCGACGACAGCCAGCTCCCGGCCGTTCAGCGTCGCGTCGCCGACCCCGGTCAGCCCCTCGTCGGTGAAGATCTTGACCGTGACGAAGTTGCGCCCTGGCGAGCAGACGATGATTTTGACGTCGGTGATTTTCATCGATCTATCCGTTGGCTTAAGCCGTGCGGCCGGCGTCGTACCGGAACCGGTTGTGCATGCGCCGATTGTGCGGATCCGGGTGAGGGATGGCGGAGAGGAGTGCCCGCGTGTAGTCGTGCGCTGGATTGCTGACGACCTGATCGGTGTCGCCCAACTCAACAATCTTGCCACGGTACATGACCGCGACGCGGTCGCACATGTAGCGGATCACTGACATGTCATGGGAGATGAAGACATAGGAGAGACCGAGCTCATCCTGCAGCTTCATCATCAGGTCGAGCATTTGGGATCGCAGCGAGACGTCGAGCGCTGAGGTCGCCTCGTCGGCGATGATGAGGCGCGGGTTCAAGGCAATGGCGCGGGCAATGCCGATGCGCTGCCGCTGGCCACCGGAAAAGGCATGCGGGTACCGCTCGCGCCAGGCCGGCTCTAGTCCTACCTGCTGCATCAGGTCGGCGATGCGGTCGTTAAGCGCCCCGCCCTTCATGCCAGCGATCTTGAGCGGCTCGGCGATGATCTGGCCGACGGTCTTGCGCGGACTAAGCGAGCCGACAGGATCCTGGAAGATCATTCGAACCTCGCGGCGGATCCTTTCCAGCGCCCCCCTGTCGGCGGTGCGGATGTCGACTGTCTCGCCGTCCGGACGGCGATAATCGATTGCGCCTTTCTGCGCGTCGTAGATGCGCAGCAGGCAGCGGCCCATCGTCGTCTTACCGGAACCCGACTCGCCGACGATGCCGAGCGCTTCGCCCGGGCGCACGGTCAGTGAAACATCGTCAACGGCCTTTAGACCAGTGGGAAAGGTCAGCGAGAGATTGCGCACATCGAGCAGCGGCGGTATTCCGGTAGGGATTGCCGGGCGCGCGAGCCGGACCTCAGCCTTCTTCTCCAGCTTGACGACTGAGCCGATCAGCCGACGCGTATAGGCATCTTGCGGGGCGTGGAAGATCTGCTCGACTGGACCCGTCTCCATCACCTTGCCGCGGTACATGACAAGGACCTGGTCGGCGATTTCGGCCACGACGCCCATGTCATGGGTGATGAAGAGCACGGCCATGCCATGGCTGTACTGCAGCTTTTTGATGAGATCGAGAATCTCGGCCTGAGTCGTGACGTCGAGCGCCGTCGTCGGTTCGTCGGCAATGAGGACCGAGGGGTTGCAGGCAAGCGCCATGGCGATCATCACGCGCTGGCGCATGCCGCCCGAGAACTCGAAGGTGTAGCGGTCGATGGCGGTCTCAGGTCGCGGTATCTCGACTTGTCTCAAGAGTTCGAGAACGCGCTCGCGCTGCTCATGCTTCGGGGTCCCGTAGTGGATGCGCAGCGCCTCACCGATCTGGGTGCCGATGCGGTGAACCGGCGAGAGTGAGCTCATCGGCTCCTGGAAGATCATGGCGATCTCCTTACCGCGCACGTCCCGGATCGCTCTACCCCGCGGGTCGAGCTTGGCAAGGTCCGTCGTCGAGCCGTCGGGGCGCGTCAGCAGGACCGAGCCGCCCTCGATGCGCCCGGGCCTGTCGACAATCTGCAGGATGGACCGCGCAGTCACCGACTTGCCGGAACCGGATTCGCCCACGACGCAGAGTGTCTTGCCGCGCTTCAAGTCGAACGAGACGCCGTCGACCGCCTTGAATAGACCGGTGCGGGTCGGGAAAACCGTCCTGAGGTCTCTGACCTCCAAGATCGTGTCCTTTGTCATGGTCATGACACCGTCTCGTAGGGATCTGCGGCATCACGAAGGCCGTCGCCCAGGAAGTTGAGGGAAAGAACCGAGATGACGATGGCGGCTGCAGGCGTGAACAGGAGCCACGGAGCCTGGGCTACCGCGCGGATGTTCTGCGCCTCCTGCAGGAGCACGCCCCAGGAGACAATCGGCGGCTGCAGGCCGATGCCAAGGAAGGAAAGTGCCGTCTCAGCCAGGATCATCGATGGGATCGCGAGCGTTAGGGTCGCGATGATGTGGCTGATGAAGGATGGCACCAGATGGTGGAAGATGATCCCGATCTCGCTCATGCCGTCCAGACGGGCGGCGGTCACGAAATCCTCATTTCGCAAGGACAGGAACTTTCCACGCACCTCCCGCGCCAAGCTCGTCCAGCCGATCAGCGAGACGATGAGGGTGATGACGAAATAGGTGCGAAGCGGCGGCCAACTGGTGGGGATCGCGGCCGCGAAGCCCATCCAGAGGGGGATAGTCGGGATCGAGCGCAGCAGCTCAATGAAGCGCTGAATCACGATATCGATCCAGCCTCCGAAAAAGCCTGAGATCCCGCCAATAGCCACTCCGAGGATCAGGCTGACGAAGACGCCCACAAGACCGATGGACAGCGAGATCTTGGCTCCGTGGACGACGCGTGAGAAGATGTCGCGGCCGAGACGGTCGGCTCCGAAGATGTACAGGCTGTCGCCTGGCTTCGGGTTCGTGAGCCCGTAGAGCTTGGTCTGCATCGGGATGAAACCGAGCACATAATAGGGCTGCTGCGCCGGCACGAAGAACGACACCGAGACCGGCTTCGTCGGGTCGAGCGTGAACTCCCGCCGCATCGACTCCGTGTTCAGAGTCATCTTAAGTTGATTCACATGCGGCTGGAACGAGCCGTTCAGCATCAGCGACAGGCCCTGAGGCGGCGCATAGGTGAAGCGCGAGTTGGCAGCATTGGGGTCGAAGGGAGCGATGAAGTCCGCAAAAGCCGCGACGAGATACATGAACACGATCACGACGAGACTCGCGAGTGCGATCTTATGCTTCTTGAACTTGAGCCAGAACAGGCGCCACTGGCCAGCGACGGCCATGTCCCTGCCGTGCAGATCGAGTGCCGTGGTGGTTTCGGACGGAAGGCTGGTGATGTCTGTCATTGGAGCCGGATCCGCGGGTCGGTGATGGCGAGCAGGATGTCCGAGATCACCGTGCCGATGATGGTCAGCACCGAGATCAGCAGGATGAGCGAGCCGGCGAGATACATGTCCTGGGCCAGCAGCGCGCGAAGCAGCAGCGGTCCTGTGGTAGGCAGGCTCATGACAACGGACACGATGATCTCGCCCGAGATGACCGCCGGCAGGATCCAGCCCAGCGTCGAGATCAGCGGATTGAGTGCAAGGCGCACCGGGTAGCGTAGCAGAAGCTCCAGTTCGGACATGCCCTTAGCGCGCGCCGTGGTGACATAGGGCTTGGAGAGTTCATCAAGCAGATTGGCACGCATGATGCGCACCAGCGCAGCAAGCGATCCAAGGCCGATCACCACGACCGGCAGCCAGACATGCTGGGCGAAGTCGGCCAGCTTGCCGAGGCTCCACGGCGCATCGACGTACTCGGCCGAGAACAGCCCGCCGACGCTCTGCCCGAACCAAGCGGACATGATGTACATGGCCGAAAGCGCCATCAGAAAGTCCGGCACGGCCAGGAAGAAGAAGGCCAGGAAGGTCGCCGTATAATCGGAGATCGAGTACTGGCGCACCGCCGACAGGATGCCGATCGGGATAGCGATCGCCCACACGAAGCAGAGCGTGAGCACCGAGAGCAGCAACGAGAAGCCGAGACGGTTCCAGATGAGCTCCGTCACCGGCTTGCCGAAATCAAACGAGATGCCGAAATCGCCACGGGTCAGGATGCCGGCAATCCATTTGTAATACTGGAAATACATCGGCTGATCGAGACCGTAGCGGTCGCGCATCGCCGCGACCGTGCCTGCCTCCACGGCGCCGCCCTGGCTCGCCCAGTCTGCCATCAGGGTCGTGAGATAGTCGCCCGGCGGCAACTGAATGATGATGAAGGCAATGATGGAGACGGCAAACAGTGTCGGAACTGCAAACACCATTCGCTTGGCGATAAAACGAAGCATGGGCCTTACCGTTCGATAGAATCGAAAGATTAGCCGGCGGCAGAACAGATGCCACCGCCGGCATAGGTAGGAGCCTTTCGAGAAGTCCTACTTGGTTGGCTTATCGAAATACCACTGGGTCAGCGTGGGAGCCGGATGCCAGAGGTTGCCGGCGATCGGAAGCCCGTTGACAACGTTTTTCAGATTGTTCGACACCATCATGTACTTCGGCATAGGACGCGAGATGCCGATGTTGAGAAAGTTGTCGGCCGAAAGATTGAGGAATTCCTTCATCTTCTCTCGGCGCTCGTCATCAGTGACGGCGGCATTGACCTTGTCGTAGGCGGCCATCAACTCCTTGATGTTGGCTGGCGGCTCTTCGCCTGTGTTGCGGTTGGAATACCATTCAGCCCAGCGAACAGCGAAGAAGATGTCGGCCTTCTGGAAAGGCATGTAGCAGCGGACATCCGTATAAGCGTCTGAAAGTCCACCAACACAGTTCCAGATGTATGCATCCTGCTCATTCGCCGCCCACATGGTATTGAGGCGGGCGCGGTCGGTGGTACGGATCTGAATGTCGATGCCAACATCCTTCACGTATTGCTGTACCATCTGCATGATATCGGGGTATGACAGGCCGAAGACATCGGCCACCATGAAGTTAATGGTGAAGCGCTTGCCTGTCTCATCCAAACGAAAGCCTTCGGCATCCTTCTTCGGCATGATCTTATCGAGGATCTCAGCCGAGCGCTTCGGATCGAATTCTGTATATTGCTTCGCCTGACGCTCATTGAAGAGTTCATGCTCGGGCTGGGCGGCCACTTGGGCCGGAGCGCCCTGCCCCACATAGACAAGATCGATGATTTCCTGCCGGTTAATCGCATGGCTCAGCGCAATCCTGAAATCCTTGTTCTGGAAGATCTTGCGCTTCACTGGATCGGTTGATGTCAGGTTTAGTAGGATAGCGGCATCACTCGCGGGCAGGTCCTTGACGTCGACAATACGGTAGTTGCCCGTTTTCTGTCCATCGAACAGCACGGACTTGAAGGTGGAGTTGTTGATGTGGCGGAACGCGAAATCGAACTCGCCCGACGTCATCTTGAGCGCCATCACTTGTGGGTCGTCGAGCTTGGCCCAAGTAACATTGTCAATGTAAGGGAGCTGGTTCCCGGCCGTGTCGACCTTCCAATAATAAGGATTGCGTGTTGCCGCAACGCGCTCGCTGTCGGCATAGGGAACTGTCAAGACCCAAGGGTTGAGGGTCGGCAGTTGGAGGTTCTGCCAGAAGGGTGGCTGGAAGGACAGAGACACCTTAGAATTGAACAGCGCCACCCAGTCGCCTGCGGCCGGATTGGCCTTCAGCAGCGCCGGAATGCCCTCCTTGTTATACTTCTCGTGGAACTGCTTGAGATAATGTTTGGGATAGATGACTGGAAGGTGGCCCTGACCATAGGCGAGCTGCTGCAAGAAAAGACCGTAGGGCGACTCGAACTTGAACTCCACGGTCACGTCATCGATTTTTGTCACCTTCACGGGTTTGCCGGCTACCGTGAAAGTTGGATTCTTGGCGGGCGAGAGCGCGTTGTTCATGAACACGTCTTCGTACCAGAATAGGATATCGTCGGCCGTGAACGGATGGCCGTCGCTCCACTTCAGGCCCTTGCGGAGCTTGAACGTATAGGTCGTGGCGTCGTCTGACGCCTTGAACTCCTCGGCCAGCGACGGCATGACCTTCTTCCACTGGGGATCCCAGCGCACGAGCAGCTCGTTGGCAATCGTGCGGGTCAGATTGTACTGATCGCCGTTAGCGAGGATCGTCGTGCGCAGCGTGCCGCCATATTTGCCAACACCGTCGACCATGGTTTCCACATAGGGCTTTTCTGGAAGACGGTTGACAACGGCTGGCAGCTTGCCTGCCTTGACCTGCTCATCAAGCATCGGCGCCTGCTTGTAATCCGCCGCCCAAGCGGGGGCGAACGAACCTAGAAGCATGACACTCATGAGCCCCGTCGACGCGACGACGCCAAGCAGCTTTTGCTGGTAACCCATTCTGTTTCCTCCTGTTGCCCAGCTTTCTTCGCCGGTTTTCTGTCGGAACGAGCTTACTGCAGTTCTCGTCCTCAAAAGCTCGCAAATTACACATTATCTGTCAATTCGATTGTGCTAATTGTGAAGTATTACTCTCAGTCAGGCGCTGGAAAGATGTCGGGAGTAGGTTCCTCAAGATAGCGAGCATGGTTCAACTGTCGCTTCTCAGGAATGGAACTTGGCAGATGTGAGCGCCTCTCCGTGAGAAGGCTGCGAGACAATGCCTTTCGGGAGAGAGCTAGGCAAAACAAGCATCTTCAAAGCTTTGTATGCGCGCCTCGCGTTGTCACACCATCTTGATCAGCTATGAAGTCGATCTTTGGGCGGCTGTGTATGGCCCTGAAGCTGCCAGATTATTTCAGCAGGCTACGCACCAGATTCAAACCAACTTCAGGGTCGCACATTATTGGATCGGGGCCATCACCGGCGCAGGCTGTGGGCGAACGCCGGTGCGAACTTGGGTGCCGATCGCCTGGTCGCCTCACAGGGACGTTGAGCCTACAGCCGGCGATAAAGCCTGATGAGCTTCAGGATGCGGAAAGCAGTAGCGTTGGTAGAAGATGAGTTACATTCCTCTACCACAGTGCTTTTTGACAATCCTATCGTTCTTTGTGCAACGATACCTTCATGAGCGGAGCTCAACAAGGATTCCTTAAGGTCCGGATCTACCAATTTGTATAGCTGCCATCCCGTCGCCTGAGATGCGGAGGCTCGGAAAAGTGGAAATCCAAGGAGCGGACATACTTCTCATCAACCTCGACACCGAGCCCTGGCATGTCAGGGACAACGTAAGCGCTCCCTTGCAGTGACACCTGAACGGGAAAGATTTCTGAGTTGTCGAAGCCGAGCTGCTCCACGGGTGAGGACCGACATTCCAGCCAAGCGAAGTTAGGAATTGACGCGGCCAAGTGGACGCTAGCAGCCGTGCAGATGGGTCCAAGTGGATTGTGAGGCATGAGGTCGACGTAGTGAGCCTCGCTCCAACCTGCCACTTTCATGGCTTCGGTAAATCCACCAACATTACAGATATCAAGACGGTTGAATTGATGCAGATTTCTTTCGATATAGGGTAGGAATTGCCACTTGGAGGAGAACTCCTCGCCGATGGCGAAGGGAACGTCAGTTAGCTGCCGTAGGGCTTCATACGCTGACGGGGTCTCGTCACGGATCGGCTCCTCAATGAAGTCTAGTGTACCTGATGGCATTCTCTGGCAGAAGGCTGCCGCTTCTGCGACGCTGAGGCGATGATGATAGTCGATGCCGAGCGCAACCTCTGGGCCAAGCACTTCGCGGGCGCGTACCATCCACGGTGCCGTCTGACCGATGGACTCGCGCGGCTCAAAACAATCTGTTGCATTCTGGCCCGCCGGCACGAACCGAATGCAGCTCCAGCCTGCGTCCTGCAGTTGCTTTGCTTGCTCGATCATCTCAGGGCCAGGCTCCGCAGGAGCCGTGGCAAAGGCCGGGATCCGATCCCGCTGCCTACCGCCGAGCAACTGATAGACTGGAACGCCGAGCGCCTTTCCCTTGATGTCGTACAAACCAATGTCGATTGCGCTGATTGCAGCCGAAAGAACTCGCCCCCCTTCGAAGTACTGGCTGCGATAGAGCTCCTGCCAGAGCGCGCCGGCCTGCATCGGATCACGGCCGATGAGGAACTCCCGGTAATGGTCGATCGCCCCTATGACAGCGCGCTCGCGGCCGGAGAGACCCGATTCTCCCCACCCATAGACTCCCTCGTCGGTTTCTACCTTGATGAGCAGTTGATTGCGCCACCCAACCAAAATAGGAAAGCAGTGAATAGCGGTGATCTTCATTGGTCTGACCTTACGATACGTGCTGCTGGAGGGGCGACCGTTCGCCGAGGCATGAAAGTGTTGGATGGGCTCGTGGCCCTAGGCAGTAATGATCCTCGCGGACTCACCAGTTTACAATTGTTTGGTGGCTGGCCTCGAAGCCGTGCGATCACCTGAGCCGAGACTACTTCAGCTTAGAAGAATCGATGTTACGTCCAGACTGCCTCACCAGTTCAGGATCGCGCCATCTGCCGAAAGAGCTTCTCGCGCGGGGATGACCTCCGGCTCGAACGGGTGCTTGGCCGCGGCACGTTCGTCGAGTTCAACTCCTAAACCGGGAGAGGTCGGCACCGCCCAGCGGCCATCTTCAAGCACAATCGGGTGTTGCACCACCTCATCGTACCAATCGACGAGCCCGCGCGCCTCCTCCTGTATGACGAAGTTCGGAGTAGCCACGGCAAAATGTAATGCCGCAGCCCCGCTGATCGGTCCTAATGGGTTGTGAGGCGCAACGCCCATGTGTCCAACTTCCGCAATGGCAGCGATTTTCTTTCCCATCGTGAAACCGCCGACATGGCAGAGATCAGGCTGCACGATGCTGACCGCTTTGTGCGCGGCAAGTTCGAAGAACTCCCTTGGCGTAAACAGGCGCTCACCTGTTGCCAGAGGGACCTGAACTTTGGAGGCGACCAAAGCCATTGCCTCGCTGTCGCCAGGCTGGATTGGCTCTTCCACAAAGAGAGGCCTCATCGGCGATATCGCATCGATGTAGGCTACGGCGGCGCTGATCGAGCCGCACCGACCATGGAAGTCGAACATGATGTCGATTTCATCACCAACCGCGAGGCGGATCCGCTCCACAAGCTTGGCGACATGCTTTACCGCAGGAATCGGCGCATCATAATGAGTGTAGGGAACGACGCCGAGCTTCACCGCCCTATAACCCATCGCGACTGTCGCCTCGACACCGGCCACATAGCTCTCGATGTCCCCCGGTTCAACTTGGGCTCCGATCTTGCCACGCTGAAAATGCGTGTAGACACGGACCCAATCGCGACTCTGACCGCCAAGAAGGCGCCAGACGGGCACGCCCAAGTCCTTAGCCGTAATATCATGGAGTGCCATCTCGATTCCGCTGATCGCCGATAGCCCAATCACACCCAGTGGCCAGAAGCTATGCATCTGCATCTTCCGTACTAGATGCTCGATACGGCGCGGATCCTCTCCGATCACGAACGTCGCGAGATCCTCGACGGCACCGACTACTGCGCGGGTTTTCCATTCGAGAGTGGCCTCACCCCAGCCATAGAGGCCAGGCTGGTCGGTCAGCACTTTAACGAAAATCCAGTTGCGGTGAATTGCGTTCACGATCTTCGTTTCGACGCCTGTGATTTTCATCCGGGTGTCCTTTCCAACCTGGGAATCAGAGGTAGTAAGGTCCTGCTGGTGACCATCTGGACAGTGCTTGGCAGGCGATCAACGACATCCCTGCTGTCATCTCCACGACCAGGGGAAGGTGCACAGCCCTCAACATTGATGCTGCCGCAAGGTGTAACAGCAATGAACGCCACCTTTGCTGGTGGAATGGCCGATATGATCGACGTAACTGTTTGAAGCGGATTGAAGCCGACCCGCGGAGGCTAGAGCACCACATAAGGGCTCCCTTAGCGGCGTGCTCAAGCGGGATCGTAACGGCCTTTCGGGAACACCGGCGCTCACTGTTTCCTTGACCAAATGCATGACATTCTTTAATTTTGGCACGCTAACCTAGCTAAATTGTACACAAGCTGTCAATCCTATTGTGCGAACTTGCCTGAGCATTGGCCTTCGTGACATGATTGATTTTGGTGCCGGATGTACGTAGCTGGCAGATTGAGTCAAACAGAAGCGCAAGAGTTCGGGCATGGGCGGGAGAGCGGTGCGAATTGTCAAACGGGTTCAGGACGGAGAAGCGACTGGCCAGGATCGAGGTCAATGCCTTCATGACTTGATCCGAGAGGACATTGTTGAAGGGCGCCTCGAACCCGGTGCTCGCCTCAAAACGGCGGAACTCGCAAAGCGCTATGGCACGAGTACAAACCCCGTCCGCGAGGCCCTTCATCACCTGCAAGGGGAAGGAATTGTGATCATCTCGCCGAATAGGGGTGCACGTGTACGCCCTATCAGCGAGGATTTCGTACGCAACATTTACGAGATCAGGGCGCTTATCGAGCCGTATCTCGTCCGGTGGTTCGTCAACTATGCGACGGATCGCGAGATCGAAGCACTCGAGACGCTCCAACGAGACATCGACGAAAACCGCAGCGACTATCAGTGGTACTGGCAAGCCAACGAGCAGTTTCACAACATCATCTATGGGCGGCATTATAATCAGGAGGCTGTCGAGCTGGAATTCCAACAGCGTAAGGTGCTGCACATCCTCACCCGCCGATTTGCGATCAGCCGTGCACGCTGGCAGGCCATCACTCGAGAGCACTGGGATATCATTGAAGCAGTCAAACGCCATGACGCTGATGAAGCGGCACGCGTCGTGGAACAGCATGTCCGAGGGGCCTGTCAGCACCTGATTGAACAAATGCGGGCTGCCTCAGTAAACAAGGCTCTTCACCGCCCTTAAGGTAGCGACAGTACTTGTTCTTCTCGGCCATCACCCGATGCTCATACCTAGTTTCTGTGGCTTTGTACCGAACATGTGCAAATAGCGAGGCCATCCAAGTCTTCGCTAAGAGCTGGAGGGCGCCACTCGCTTCAATCCGCCTTGGTCTTTCCCTTGTGCCTCCGCGCGGGTGAGAACAAGCATCTTCAACCTTAAAGAATGGGCTAGTACGGTTACTGTGAGCCAGTTCCCTCCCCTGCGCTTTTATAGAGATTGCTAGAACATGAAGATTACGGCCATTCGCCCCTATCCCATCTGGGTCGGCGATCGAAACCAGCTCATCGTCAAGGTTGAAACCAATGAGGGCATCCATGGTTGGGGCGAGTCGGGTCTCTCCAGCCGCGAGCTAGCCGTGATGGGTGCGATCGAACACTACCGCGAGTTCCTGATCGGTCGGGATCCCATGCTAACCGGGGCTCTCTGGCAGGAACTGTACCGTAGCCAGTACTTCGAGGGAGGCCGGGTTCTCACGGCCGCGATCTCGGCGATTGACATCGCTCTGCACGACATTAAGGGAAAGACCTTGGGCGTTCCCGTGCACCAGCTTCTGGGGGGCAAGCAGAGGACCAGCATTCCGACTTTTGGGTGCGTCCGCGCCGACGACCCGAACACCCTGATTGCCTCTGCCCGCAGGGCAATGGATGCGGGATGGGACTGCCTTCGTCTCGGTTGGAAATCCGATGCGGTCTCGCCTTACGAACCGCGCGCACATATTGCTGAAATCGCCGACTGGATGACTCAGGCTCGAGAGGCACTCGGATCAGCCGTCATGCTGGGTGTGGACTATCATCACCGTCTCAGCGTCGCCGAAGCGGCTTCCTTCTGTCAAAAGATGCCCGGAGGTACGCTGGACTTTCTGGAAGAGCCGATCCGTGACGAGACGCCGGAAGCCTACGCGGTCCTCCGGCGGATGACGGACATCCCGTTCGCAATCGGCGAGGAGTTCTCGTCCAAATGGCAGTTCCTGCCTTACATCGAAGGTGGTCATACGCAGTTTGCGCGCCTTGACATTTGTAATGTAGGCGGCTTCACGGAAGCCATGAAGGTCGCCGGCTGGTGCGAGGCGCATTACATCGACCTGATGCCACACAACCCGTTGGGGCCGATTTGCACGGCTGCCACAGTGCATTTCTCGGCGGCAGTCGCCAACCTATCGCATGTGGAATGCTGGGAAACGCCTGGCGAGGATATGGCGCGGCAGGAGTCACCGATTTTCGTCAAGCGGATGAAGCTGGTGGGCTCGACATACGTCGTGCCTGATGAGCCTGGGCTCGGGGTCGAAATCGACGAGAGGGCTCTAAAGGACGCCGAGCCGTTCCGCATTTCGGAAATGCCGCACCTTCGGAGGAAAGACGGATCATATACGAACTGGTGATGAACTCATCACATTACTTCTTGTATGCTAGTGGTGCTCCACAGCCTTGATCTTGTAGGCAGATCGACCCCATGCATCATCTCGTCCATGCGGCCTCGGCCCACCATAAGCTGCTTAGGATGTTTCAGTTGCGCCGATCAGTGTGACGGAGCGGGACTAATTGGTTAAGGGTCACGAATGCCTTCTTAAACCCAGCCGCCATCCACCAGATAGGTCTGCGCCGACATGGCGCTGGAATCGTCGGCACCTAAGAACAGCGTGAAGTTGGCGATGTCCTGCGGCACGAGCTTGCGCTTCACGCATTGGCGCTTAAGCAGTTCCTTCTCGCCTTCCGGCGTGAGCCACAGGTCGATCTGGCGCTGGGTCATGATCCAGCCCGGGACGAGGCAGTTGACGCGGATGTTCCTGTCGCCCAGCTCGCGCGCCAGCGCGCGGGTGAGCCCGACGGCAGCGGACTTCGCGGTCTTGTAGGCCGCAAAGGAGTCGTCGCTCACCATGTAGCTCGTGGAGCCCATGTTGATGATCGAGCCGCCGCCTGCCTTTTCCATGTCTGGCAGCACGGCCTGGGCTGCGAAGAACTGATGGTCGAGATTGGTGGCGAAGCGTTCGCGCCAGTATTCCGGCGTCACCTGATCGATGGTGTGGCGATCGTCGCGCGCCGCGTTGTTGACGAGAATCGTGATCGGCCCGATGGCATCGCTCGCGCGCCGGATCGCAGCCTGGAAGGCTGGAATGTCGCGCACGTCGCTATGCTCGAAATGCGCACCGTCGCCGAGTTCCTTCACCAACGCCTGGCCAGCATCGGCATTGTAGTCGAGGATGGCGACCTTGCTGCCTTGAGCGTGGAACGAACGCGCGATGCTCTCACCGATGCCGCTGGCCCCGCCGGTGATGAGAACGGACTTGCCTTTCAGGGAACCATAAATGGTCTGGGTCATGAAACTCTCGGTTTGTCTGAGACAGTCGTGGCGTTGCAGAGCCCACGCACTGCAACGCCCTGATCGTAGGGCCGTTAGCGGAAATTACTCGCTTGCGGTGGTCTTCGGCACGTAAGGGCCGTTGCCATCGAAGGTATAGGCGGTCTTCACCGTGGTGTAGAACTCCGCTGCATAGCGGCCCTGCTCGCGCGGGCCGTAGGACGAGCCCTTCCGGCCGCCAAACGGCACGTGGTAGTCCACGCCGGCGGTGGGCAGGTTCACCATCACCATGCCGGCTTCCGCATTGCGCTTGAAGTGGGAGGCGTATTTCAGGCTCGTGGTGCAGATGCCTGAGGACAGCCCGAACGGCGTGTCGTTGGCAATCTCCAGCGCCTCGTCATAGTCTTTTGCCCGGATCACCGTCGCCACAGGCCCGAAGATCTCCTCCCGCGCCACCCGCATCCGGTTGTCCACCTCCGTGAACAGGGCCGGAGCCAGGTAGAAACCGGGCGCATCGCGCTTCAGCAACTCGCCGCCGGCCACCAGCTTGGCGCCCTCGTCCTGGCCGATGCGGATGTACTTCAGGTCCTGGTCGAGCTGGCCCTGATCCACCACCGGGCCGATATGGGTGCCTGCCTTCAAGGCATCGTCCACCA
>Ga0209902_100168_pt1 | contig 111865 bp, 106 predicted proteins | sample FECB27metaG_FD_188304 | JGI IMG/M metagenome (GOLD analysis project Ga0209902, IMG submission 188304) | Cyanobacterial communities from the Joint Genome Institute, California, USA - FECB-27 (SPAdes) (version 2) | ecosystem: Environmental > Aquatic > Thermal springs > Hot (42-90C) > Microbial... | reverse complement strand
CGCAGGCGGGGCGCTGTCCGATATGTAATACCGAAACGGAGGTAGCTTATTCTGCGGCGATGCGCATGGCCATGCCCGACTGCGACAGATGGCGCACCGCTGCGCCGGTACCCGAACCCGGCTCGAACTTGATGCCGACATCGTGCATCGCAAGTTCGACGCCGCCGAGCGCCTGCATTACCATGATGTCGTTCAGCCAGCCGAGATGGCCGATACGGAACACCTTGCCCGCGACCTTGTTCAGCCCAGTGCCAAGCGACAGGTCGTAGCGGCGATAGGCGGTCTTGATCACATCGTTCGCGTCGAAGCCCTCCGGCACGACGATGGCGGTTACCGTGTCCGAAAACCACTCCGGCCCCTGCGCGCAATTGCGCAGGCCCCAGGCATCGACCGCCGCGCGCACGGCACCGGCGAGCCGCCGATGGCGTGCGAACACGTTCGGCAGCCCTTCTTCCAGCAGCATATCGACCGAAGCCCGCAGGCCGCGCAGCAGCGTCGCCGCCGGCGTATAGGGGAAATAGCCCTGGGCATTGGCCTTGATCATGTCCTGATAGTCGAAGAAACAGCGCGGGAGTTTGGCGCTCTTGCCTGCCGCCAGCGCCTTTTCGCTGACGCAGACGATGGCGAGGCCGGTCGGCAGCATAAAGCCCTTCTGCGAACCGGTGACCGCGACATCGACCCCCCATTCGTCCATGCGGAAATCGATCGAGGCGATGGAACTGACGCCGTCGACGAACAGCATCGCGGGATGCTTCAACTCATCGAGAATGCGGCGCACGCCAGCGACGTCCGACGTCACCCCGGTCGCAGTCTCATTATGGGTGACGAGCACCGCCTTGATCGCATGCGTCTTGTCGGCTTCGAGGCGGGCGCGGTACTGATCGAGCGGCACGCCCTTGCCCCAGTCGACATCGATGGCGTCGACGTCGAGACCGAAGCGCTGGCACGAATCCACCCACAGCAGCGAAAATTGTCCGAAGATCGAAGCGAGCACCTTGTCGCCCGGCGAGAGTGTGTTGGCGATGGCCGATTCCCAGCCCCCGGTGCCGGAGCCCGGGAAGATGAAGACCTGGCCGGATTTAGTCTGGAAGATTTTCTTCAGGTCGGCAAAGAGCGGCAGCGTGAAGTCCGGGAAATCCGGTGCGCGATGATCTTCCAGCGCGACATCCATCGCCTGACGGATGCGAAACGGCATGTTGGTCGGTCCGGGAACGGCCAACCCTTTGAAACCCGGCATGTCATTGCTCCTGTAAAAGTTTTTCGAGTCTGGTCCGCAATCCCTGCGGAAAGGACGCGCCGTCAGGCGGCGCGGGCGCGGTTTGCGGACAGGCTCACGTCGACGAGCGACACGATCCGGTCGATCAGCGGATGCGCGATGCCGATCTGGCGGCCCACCGACTGAATGAGGCGGTCGACACGCTCCACCATCGGCGCGCCGTCATGGAGCGCGCGAGCAACCGATGACGGCTTTACAAGCTGCGCTGCCGCGGCAGCGTATTTGTCGAACTCCACGAGGTCCTCGCGCATCGCGCCGAGCCGCAAGACGATGCTTTCCACGCAGCTGTAGATTTCACGCGACAGCGCAATGTCGGCATGGACGGCGTCGCGGATCGCCACCGGATTTCCCGGGGTCACGCAGCGGTAGTTGCCGGTCATGAGCATCGGCCATTTCGCCAGCGGGACGAAGGGCGAGCCATGCACGCGCAGTTTCACTGGAACATCCAACCCGTCGAGCCGGGCATCCTCGATACCCTTGGCGAGCGCATGCAGGGGCCGGTTGTGCTCGGCCGAGCCGAATTCGGCGGTCTTGAAATTTGTCGCGAGGTTCACCTGCAGGTAGTTTGCCGGTTCATTGGCCGGGCGGACCGCCTGCGGGTCCGGAGAGCACAGCGTCATTGCATTGGGATCGAAACGCTCCCAGATGCTGGCGTTGCAATAGGCGTCGTCGAGCTTTGCGGTGTCGATGGCGGTCAGCCGCTTGAGATAGGGCAGGGGCGGCATATTCATCAGTGACACGCAGGGTGTGCGGGCGTCGGCGAGCTTTGCCATCAGCGGCTTCATGGTCGGATGGCTGTATTGGGGCTCCTGCATCGCGAGCACCGCCAGGTCGTAAAGCTCCGGGTCCACGACGTCCGGCGTCGCAGCGCGGACGCTGCCGCGAAGCTCCCCGGAGTGGATGACCCGTGGCGTCGCCTCTCCCTTCAGGGTCATGCGCACCATGGTACCGCAGCGGTTGATCAGCTCTGCCGTGTCGGATCGGCAGACCAGGGTGACGGCATGTCCGGCCATCGCGCATTTGGTGCCGAATAGGGACCCATACGACGCCCCAAGAACCAAAATCCTCAACGTCATGGCGACCTCCCAGCCGGTGCGCGAAGCTACGAGGCTCCGCTTTCATCAAACAGTTAACTCAGACTCGACGGGCGGTTCATCCAAAACCGGGTTTGTGTGTTGTTTGTTTGCAAACAAAATGTCATAATTTGTTGTGTTGTAAACGGCTCCCGGCATGACAAAGACCTTCATCGGCCCACAATTACGGCAGCTGCGGCGCGAGCGGCGGCAGACTCAAGCCGAGATGGCCAAGGCGCTCGGCGTCAGCGCCGGCTATGTGAATCTGCTCGAAAACAATCAGCGCAGTCTCTCGGTGAGGCTGCTGATGGCGCTCGCCGATGCCTACCAGGTGGACTGGCGCGATGTGGTTCGCGACGAAACCTCAAGCCACCTGTCGGAATTGCGCAACGTCATGCGCGATCCGATGTTTTCCGGCAACGTCCCAGACCTCCAGGAAATGCGCGCGGCGATCGAGCATGCGCCGCGCCTGGTCGAACAGTTTGTCGCGCTTTATGGCATCCACCGCAGGACGCTGGAACGGATCATGCGGCAGGGCCGGGCAGGCAGCTCCGAAGCGCTGTTGGCGTCGTCCGCCGAGGCGGTGATTCACGATTTCTTCCGCGACAATTCCAACTATTTCGATTCGCTCGAACGCGCGGCCGAACAGGTGCGTCGCGAGGAAGCCTGCGACACTGACGACATCTACGCCGTGCTGAAGGCGCGGCTGGCCAATGCGCACGGCATTGCGGTGCGCCGCCGCGCCGCCGAAGACATGACCCAGGCCCTGCGCCTCTATGATCGCGAGGCGCGGATCGTGCACCTGTCGGAGGCGCTCGATCATTGCAACCAGGTCTTCCAGCTTGCGCATGTCGTGTGTCTTGTGGAATTTCAGGACCTGCTGAACGAACTGACCGCGTCGAGCGGCATCACCAACAAGACCAGCCTGGCGCGATGCCAGATCGAGCTTGCGAACTATTTCGCAGCTGCGTTCCTGATGCCCTATGAGCCGTTTCTGCACACCGCGGAGAGCACGGCCTATGACATCGACCGGATCGTGGCGCGGTTTGCGGTCTCCTTCGAACAGGCCTGCCATCGCCTAACCACCATGCAGCGGCCCGGGGCGCAGGGCGTGCCGTTCTTCTTCCTGCGCGTCGACAAGGCCGGCAACGTCACCAAGCGGTTCAACTCCACATCGTTTCATCTGGCTGAATATGGCGGCGCCTGCCCGGTCTGGAAGATTCACATGGCGTTTCGGACGCCCGGCGTGATCCTGCCGCAATTCGTCGAGCTTCCCGACGGCGAGCGCTTCTTCACCATCAGCCGTACCGCCGACCGGCCCGCGATCAATCTGGAAACCCAGGATCACCGGCTTTCGGTGGCGCTCGGCTGCGAGCTCAAATACGCCAAGCGGCTGCGCTATGCGGCGTCGTTCAATATCGAGGACGAGGCGCTGTTCAGCAAGATCGGCATCAACTGCCATCTGTGTCCGCGGCAGGCCTGCTCGCAGCGCGCGCACCAGCCGGTCTTTATGGAGCTGCCGGTCGACACCGCGCGCCGCGGCAACACCCGGTACGAAAGCTGAAGGCGGCGCGACTTGCAACGATTGGCAGGTCGAAAAATCCCGGTGATTTAGGCAGAGAGAATATGCAGGAAGTCAAATTCGCGCCGCCCGAAGGCGCTTTCACCCGCACGGTCCAGATCCGTTTCTCCCATTGCGACCCGGCCGGGATCGTCTACTTCCCGCATTATTTCAACATGTTCAACGGGCTGATCGAGGACTGGTATACCGAAGAGCTTGGCGTCAATTACGCCGATCTGATCATGCACGATCAGCATGGCTTTCCGTTCGTGCACATCGACACCGACTTCAAGATACCGAGCCGGATGGGCGAGAAGCTCGACCTGACCCTGCTCATCGAAAAGATCGGCCGCTCGTCGCTGACGCTTGCGATCGTCGGGCACAAGGACGGCGCCGAACGGCTGCGCGCCCGCACCGTCACGGCGATGATGTCGCTATCGTCGCGCCGCTCGGTGGAATTGCCGGCGGCCTTGCGCGCCGCATTCGAGGCCTATGCCGCGAAGACCGGCGGCATCGGTCGGATCCACATCTTCATCGACCGCGATCACCCACTTGGTGAAATAGGCGGCCGCCGGGCATTGCGCCGTGAGCGCCAGCACCTGCGCGGAATGGCCGGCATATTTCTGCTGGACCGACACCACCACCATGCCCCACCCGGATGCCGCGGCCGGATGCGAATAGGCACCGACCACACCGGGCACGCCGATGCGCTCGAGGTCGTCGAGAATGCGCGCCGAGCGCATGATCGCGTAATAGGCCCCGATTTCGCAGGACGGATAGCGCGCCATCAGCGCATGGGTGAAGATTGGCGATTTGCGGTGATGGATCGCCTTGATCTCCATGACCGGCTGCGGCGAGCGCTCGCGGCCGTAATAACCGGTGAATTCGCCGAGCGGCCCTTCGGGCAGCGTGTCGCCCTTGTGCAGCACGCCCTCGACCACGAATTCGGCATGGGCGGGGATCGGCAGCTTGACGAATTCCGCCTTGGTCAGGGCGATCGGTGCCCCCATGATGCCGCCTGCAACATCGAGTTCTGACTCCTCGGCGCCGAAGCTCTGCGCCGCCACCATGAACATCACCGGATCGACGCCATAGGCCGCAACGACTTCGCATGGCTCTCCGCGCGCCCACCAGGCTTCGCGGTCGAGCAGGGCGTGCTTGCCCGGCGAGCAATAGAGGCCGACCCGGTTCGGCCCATGCAGCATCTGGCGATAGCAGCCGACATTGATGCGGCCGGTGTCGGGCGATGCGGTGAGGGTAATGTTGCCGGTGCCGATGAACTGGCCCCCGTCCCCCGGCCAGAATTGCGGGACAGGAAATCGGGTGAGGTCGATATCGTCCCCGGTCAGCACCACTTCGTTCACCGGCGCCTCTTCCTTGGGGATGAAAACCGGCTTGAGCGGTGCTGCCATCAGCGAGCGTGTGGCATCGATCATCTCGCGGACCGACAGATGGGGATCAAGCCCGACCGCGAGCCCAAAGCGTTCTTTGCTCGAACCCAGCATGTTGGTGAGGATGCGCGAGCCGCTGGCGTCGCCCTGCATCCGCTCGAACAACAGCGCCGGCGCCCGTTCCTCGCGGGTTGCGAGCAGGGTGATGGCGGCGATCTCCTCGATGGGATCGACCGGGGCGGCAATCGCCTTCAGTTCGCCGATCCGCTCGACCAGCGCCAGCCATTCGCGCAGGTCGCGCCATTCGAGCGCGGATCGTTGTCCATGATTGGCCCCAGATGCAGTCTTCGCGGCGGTAAGCGCGTCCACGTCTCTCTCCCGGCATTCAATGTCCGACCGCCGCCTCGCGCCTCAATGGGACGCTGTGGCGCGCCCCGTCTATTGTGCGCGCTTTGCGGCCATCGCGTTTTCAATGAGGGTTTTGCCCAGCGACCAGATCGCACCCGGCACCCGGTGACTGTCGGCAATCACCTTGTCGAACGCCGTTTCGATCCAGGTGCAGTCGTCGCCGGTGATCACATAGGGCGGGAGCAGCTTGATGGTGTGGCTGCCGTGACCTGCCACCTGGGTGAGGATCTTGTGATCCTTGAACAGCGGGATGGTAATGAGCTGGCAGAACAGTCCCTTGTTGGCGGCCTCGATCATCGACCATGAGGCGCGCAGCTTGAGCGAGCTTGGCGCCCCGAACTCGACCCCGATCATCAGGCCGAGCCCGCGCACCTCTTTCAGCATTTCGTGGCGTCCGGTCATCGCCCGCAGCGAAGACAACAGTCGCTCGCCGGTGCGTGCGGCATTCTCGATCAGTTTGTCGGAATCCAGAACGGACAGCGTCGCGATCCCCGCCGCCATGGCGAGATCGTTCTTGGCAAAGGTGGAACCATGGACGACCGCGCGATCCATCCGGTTGAACAGCTTGTCAAAGATGTCCTTGCGCGTGAGCAGGGCGCCGACCGGCACATGGCCTCCGGACAACGCCTTCGCCATCAGGATCATGTCGGGCTGGACGTCGAAATGCTCGACAGCAAAGAACCGCCCGGTGCGGCCGAGCCCGCACTGGATTTCGTCGGCAATGAAGAGCGTGCCGTGACGGCGGCACAGTTCGGCCGCCGATTTCAGATAGTCCGGAGCGGGAAGGTGAACCCCCTTGCCCTGAATGGGTTCCACAATGAAGGCCGCCACGTCGCGCCGTTTCAGCGCGGTCTCGAGCGCCGTGAGGTCGTTGAAAGGAATTGCGGCACAATCGCCGAGCAGGGGCTCGAACCCCTTTTTGAAAATCTGGTCGCCATTCAGCGACAATGCGCCGAAGGTCAGCCCATGGAAGGCATGCTCGCAGGACAATATCTTGGAACGCTTGGTCGCGGCTCGCGCGAACTTGATGGCGGCCTCAACCGTCTCCGTGCCAGAATTGGCAAAGAACACTTTGTCCAAATAGGGCGCCTTGGCGAGCAGCCGTTCGGCCAGAACGCCTGCCAGCGCGGGAACGTCCATCTGTACCAGATTGGGAAGTTCGGCATCGAGGACGCTCTGCAGCGCCACCCGCAATGCCGGATGGTTCCGGCCGACCGCGAACACGCCGAAACCGCTCAGGAGGTCGAGATAGCGTGCTCCGGTCCGGTCATAAAGATATTGGCCGGTTCCTCGGCGGAACCCAACGTCGTAGCCGATGGTCCGCAACACCCGAACCATCTGTTCGTTGAGATGCCGGCCATGCAAATCGAAGCGGCTTGCCTCACGTTCCTCAAAAATGGCCTCAATATTGTAGTGTTGGGGATTGAGCATGGGTTCGAGCTGATATGGTTCGCTTGCAAGGTTTTGAAGGCAGTCGGGCCGTCACGTTGGCCCGAAAGGTGGTTAGCATGAAACGGCTGTCAATTGCTGCGTTTTTGGCCCTCACCGTGAACACGGCCGCTCTGGCGGGAGATCCGACCGGCGAGTGGCTGGTCGAGGATGGTTCCGCGACGATCCGAATCGCGATCTGCTCGGGTTCGCTGTGGGGCGTCGTCGGCTGGGAAAAGGTCCCCGGCGGTCAGGACACCCAAAATCCGGACCCGACGAAACGGTCCCGGCCCACCCTGGGCATGCCAATCCTGATCGACATGAAGCCGTCCGGGACCGACAAATGGGCCGGCAGGATTTACAATGCAAAAGACGGGAAAATGTACGACGCCAGCGTCGACCTTCAAAAGGACAACGCCCTCAGAGTGCGGGGGTGTGTGCTTGGCGGTCTATTTTGCGGCGGCGAGACCTGGTCGCGGACCACCGAACCGGAGCCGGCCTCGCCTGCGCCCGCCAAGAGCAAGGCGAAAGGCAAGGCTGCCGACCCCGCGTCAGCTGCGATTGCCAGCGTTTGTTCCCGAATCAGCGCTCTCTCTGGGCCGGCCCATTAGCGCAGGCTGGAAGAACACCGCCGCGCACATGGTGGTGACCAGCGACAGCGCCAACAGCTTGCCGAGACTGGATGTGCCGGGATGATTCGACAGCCACAGGCTGCCGAACGCGGTGGCCGTCGTTAGCGCGCTGAAAATCACCGCGCGGGTCAGACTTGACTGCAACAGGTCGGTCTGGCCCGCGCGCCAGGCCATGATGTAGTAGATTTTGAATGCGACGCCCATGCCGAGCAGCAGCGGCAACGCGATGATGTTCGCGAAATTGAGCGGCAGATCGATCAGAACGCAAATCTCCATCGTAATGACGCCCGCAAGCAGAAGCGGCACGACGGTGAGCAGAACATCTTGGAGGCGGCGCAGTGCGATGAACAGCAGGATGCAGATCGTCACGAGGGCGAGCAGCCCGGCCTGAATGAAGGCAACGACGATCACATCGCCGGATTTCAAGATCGAGATCGGGCCGCCGATGGCAGTCGGCTCGACCTCCAGGACCTTGCGGGCGAAGTTTCGCAAGGTCTCATTGTCGTTTGGATCGCCAGTCGGAAGCGCCTCGACGCGGTAACGGCCGTCCGCCGCAATCCACATCGTCTTCAGGTCTTTGGGCAGGCTGTCGATGGTCACGGGCTCTGCCTTGAGGGCCATTCTCAGCTGATCGAGCTGGAGTTCCAGCGGCATAATGACGGCTCGTTCGGCAGCGTTCCGGATCGCGTCCGGCGCTTCCGCGAGCTTGCGCAATTGCACGGCAAGCCGCTTTGCCGCCGCGCCGCCTGCACCCGGCTGCTGAGCGACAATCTCCATCAGGCCAGCGGTTTCGTTGAGAATGGCACGCGCTTCCTGCGCGTCCGGCGCAGGCACAGGCTTGGCGTCGAGCACCGGCTCGAGCACTTCAGCCGCCTTCCTGACTAAGCCGAGCTTCGTTTCCTGATCGTCCGGAACGAAGCTGTGGATCGTCATGACGCGGTCGACTTCCGGCAGCTTCTGCAGCTTCTCTGCAACCGCCTGGGCCTGCTCCTGCGACTTGACGAGGACGTTGACCGCGCTCGCGCCCGTGTTGGGATCCTGCCGCAATTCCAGAAATGTCGAGATGGATTCGACCTGCGCGCTGCGCAGATTGATCGGATTGAAATCGAAGCGCAGAAAATACAGAAGCGGCAGACCGACGATGGCAAGGCCCAGCGTTACGGCCACGATCCATCGGCGGTTGCGGGAGACGAAACGGTCGGCTGGCGCCAAACTCGAAAAGCCCAGCGGCTCCTTTTCTCCGGGCGGATCGAGCAGCGCGAGCAAGGCGGGCAGCACGGTCAGGCTCATGATGAAGGCGACGATCATGCCGACGCCGGCAATGGCGCCGAGCTCCGATACGCCTTGATATGCAGTCGGAAGAAACGCCAGGAAGCCGGCCGCGGTGGCGGCCGCAGCCAGCGCCAGCGGTCCTCCGATCGCTATTCCCGCATTGACGAGTGCGGGCTTCAATTGGTCCTTGTGAAAGCGCTCGTCGCGATAGCGCACGCTGTACTGGATACAAAAGTCGACACCGAGGCCGACGAACAGCACGAAGAACGCGACCGATATCATGTTCAGCGAGCCGACCATCATGAAGCCGAGCGCCGCGGTGATTGCCAGGCCGCCGGCGAGCGCGACGAACACCGCAAAGATGATGCGCGCCGATTTCAGTGCCAGCCAGAGGATGAACAGCACCACGATGACGGTGCCGGTGCCGTGCAGGAGCATGCCGTCCTTGACGGTGGCGAATTCCTCGTCGGCGATTGGCACGGCGCCGGTCAGGCGGACGCGGGCCTGGTAGTCCGGCCCGAGTTTGGCCTCCACCGCCGCGTGGCGGACCGCGTCGGTCGCTTCTTTGCCCGGTTCGAGAGCGCTGAAATCGAGCTTCGGTGTGATATCGACGAATTTGCGCAGATCGCCCGGTTTCAACTTTTGCCCCGCGAACAGCTCCTGCCAGGAAAAGCTTGCGGGCCGCCCCTCGGCTGCGTCCTCGAAGGTGCGCGAGAAGCGGTCATAGACCGGCGCCAGCGCGTCCAGTTCCAATTGTCCGGATTGGACGCCGCCAAGGGCGGCCTGGGCCGCCTGCGACAATCCGCGCCAGTTGGGATTGCGCGCCAGGATCGAGACGATAGGCGCAGCCTGTTCGAGCTGCCCGAGGGTCTTACCTAGCTGCTCGGCCGGCAAGAACAGCAGCCCGTTCTTCTCAAAGAAGGTGCCGCCATCCGGCCGGCGCACCTCTGGGAAAAGGGTGGGATTGTCCCTCAGCCGCGACGTCAGCCTGTTGGCCGCGAGCGTCGACAGCTCCGGCGTCGGCGAGTCCACCACCGCCAGGATATTGTTGACCCGCGACGGAAAAGCCGTCTCGAACGCGATTTCGCGCTGCCGCCAGTCGATATTCGGAGCAATCAGATTGCTGATGTCGGTGTTGATGGCGAAGTTGCGGGCGGTGTAGACCCCTGCCGCAACGGTCAGCAACAAAAAGACAAGAATCGTGATCCACGGCGACCAGATGCTGAGGCGGATAACCCCGGCTGCGAACCGGGCCATTAGCGAGTCTTTATTCCTATTCACGGCTGTGTTAGCGATCTGCAAGGCATATTTTCCGGAGCGAGCGGGCGTTTGGGCGGGTTTGGGTTGCTAGTGCCACATTTTCGCTCCAGGTCGCTTGGTTCCAAGTATTTGACGTATCAGTTTTTCCGGGGCAGGTATGGTTTTTGCCTGTGAACGGGTAAGTGGTTCAGTGATCGCATCAAGGCCCGTTCATGGTTTTGGCAATAGATAACTCACCGAAAGCTTTTCGCGTTGGTTACTTGCCGCCGAATGTCCCGCTAATGCGTTATCCCCGAACATGCAAGCGAGCGAAGGTGTTCCAATAATGGTTTCTGCTACCCCGCTTCTCGATGCGCTCGCGACCCCTGCCGACCTCAGAAATCTCCAGGACCACCAGCTCCGCCAGGTGGCCGACGAGCTGCGCACCGAGACCATCAGTGCCGTCGCCGTCACCGGCGGCCATCTCGGCGCAGGCCTCGGCGTGGTCGAACTGACCGTGGCGCTGCACGCGGTATTCGACACCCCGCAGGACCGTCTGATCTGGGACGTGGGCCACCAAGCGTATCCACACAAGATTCTGACCGGCCGGCGCGACCGTATCCGCACGCTGCGTCAGGGCGGTGGGCTCTCCGGATTCACCAAGCGCGCCGAGAGCGATTACGACCCGTTCGGCGCGGCGCATTCATCGACCTCTATATCGGCCGGCCTCGGCATGGCGGTCGCCCGCGATCTTGCCGGGCTGAAGCACAATGTCGTCGCGGTGATCGGCGACGGCGCGATGTCGGCAGGCATGGCCTATGAGGCCATGAACAATGCCGGCGCGATGGATTCGCGGCTGATTGTCATCCTCAACGACAACGAAATGTCGATCGCGCCGCCAGTCGGCGCCATGTCGGCGTATCTCGCCCGGCTGATTTCCGGACGCACCTATCTCTCGCTGCGGGAGATTGGCAAGCAATTCGCCAAGCGCCTGCCGCGCTTCATGCATGACCAGGCCGCGCGCGCCGAAGAATATGCGCGCGGAATGGTAACGGGCGGCACGTTGTTTGAGGAACTCGGCTTTTATTATGTCGGTCCGATCGATGGGCATAACCTTGACCATCTTTTGCCCGTGTTGCGCAATGTGCGCGATGCGAGCTTCGGTCCGATCCTCGTTCATGTCGTGACCCAGAAGGGCAAGGGCTATGCGCCCGCGGAAGCAGCGGCCGACAAGTATCACGGCGTGGTGAAATTCGACGTCGTCACCGGACGCCAGTCGAAGGCGAAGGCCAATGCGCCGTCCTACACCAAGGTGTTCGGCGATAGCCTGGTGAAGGAGGCGCAGAAGGACGACCGTATCGTCGCCATTACCGCGGCGATGCCGTCCGGCACCGGCGTCGATATCTTCCAGAAGCAGTTTCCGAAACGGACTTTCGATGTTGGCATCGCCGAGCAGCATGCCGTGACCTTCGCCGCGGGTCTTGCAACAGAGGGCCTGAAGCCGTTCTGCGCAATCTATTCGACCTTCCTGCAGCGCGGCTACGATCAGGTGGTGCACGATGTGGCGATCCAGAAGCTGCCGGTCCGCTTCGTCTTGGATCGCGCGGGGCTTGTGGGCGCTGATGGGCCGACCCATGCCGGCGCCTTTGATATTGCCTATCTCGGCTGCCTACCGGACTTCGTTCTGATGGCGGCCGCCGATGAAGCCGAGCTTGTGCATATGGTGGCGACACAGGCGGTGCTCGACGACGCTCCGTCTGCCCTGCGCTACCCGCGCGGCGACGGTGTCGGGATCGATCTGCCGGAGCAGGGCGTACCGCTCGAAATCGGCAAGGGCCGGATCCTGCGCGAGGGCAGCTCCATCGCGCTGTTGTCGTACGGCACAAGACTGGCCGAATGCATGAAAGCGGCCGACGCGCTGGCCGCGCATGGGCTGACCACCACGGTTGCCGATGCGCGCTTTGCCAAGCCGCTCGATGTCGATCTCGTGCTCCGGCTTGCAAAGAATCACGAGGTTCTGATCACGATCGAAGAAGGCTCGATCGGCGGTTTCGGCTCCTTCGTGCTGCAAACCCTCGCCGAGCAAGGCGCGCTCGATGCGGGTCTCAAAGTCCGCACAATGGTCCTGCCTGATATCTTTATCGACCACGACACGCCGGCGGCGATGTATGCGCGCGCCGGACTGGATGCGAACGGAATTCTTGCCAAGGCCTTTGAGGCGCTGGGCAAGGACATGACACAGGACAAGGTGCAACTTGCGTAAGCCAGACGACACCCCAAGAACAAAATTGCGTCCGCTCAATGTGGTGCTGGCGCAGCCGCGCGGCTTCTGTGCCGGCGTGGTGCGCGCCATCGATATCGTCGAGCGCGCGTTGAAGAAATACGGCCCGCCAGTGTATGTGCGCCACGAGATCGTCCACAACAAGTTCGTGGTCGAATCGCTGAAGGCCAAGGGCGCGCGGTTTGTCGAGGACGTTCACGAGATTCCCGATGGCGCGGTTGCGATCTTCAGCGCGCATGGCGTATCCAAGGACGTTGAAAAGGAAGCGGCGGACCGCAATCTGCCGGTGATCGACGCTACCTGTCCGCTGGTTACCAAGGTGCACAATCAGGGCAAGCGCTATGTTGGTCAGGGCCGCACCGTGATCCTGATCGGGCATGCGGGGCATCCGGAAGTCGAAGGCACGATGGGCCAGATTCCCGGGCCTGTCGTGCTGGTGCAGACCGTCGCCGATGTCGACCGGCTCGAAATTCCCGTGGACGAGCCCGTCGCCTATGTGACGCAAACCACGCTCAGCGTCGACGACACCCGCGACATTATCGCGGCGCTGACGAAGCGCTTCACCGACATTCAGGGGCCGGATACGCGCGACATCTGCTATGCGACGCAGAACCGCCAGAGCGCGGTGCGCGATCTTTGCAAGGTCGCCGATCTTTTGCTGGTGGTCGGAGCTACGAATTCGTCCAATTCCAATCGCCTGCGTGAGATCGGCGAAGAAGCTGGCATCCCCAGCTATCTGATCGCCGACGGCGGCGAGCTTGATCATGCCTGGCTGGAAGGAGTCGAAACTGTCGGCATCACAGCAGGCGCATCCGCCCCGGAAGTACTGGTCAATGACGTCATCGACGCGCTAAGAAGGCTGCGGGTGGTGGACGTGACCACGTTGCCCGGCCGTGAAGAAAACATCACGTTCCGTCTTCCTGCCGAAGTTGCCTCGATTTAAGCTTTCCTGAACAGGCTCATCCCGTCCATGGCTATCCCCTTCCACAAGGAAATCCGTATCGGCGCCTATCTGCTGAAACAGAAGCTATTGGGCCGCAAGCGCTATCCGCTGGTGCTGATGCTGGAGCCGCTGTTCCGCTGCAACCTCGCCTGCGTTGGCTGCGGAAAGATCGATTACCCTGACGCGATCCTCAACCGCCGTATGAGCGTGCAGGAATGTCTCGACGCGGCCGATGAATGCGGCGCGCCGATGGTCGCCATTCCGGGCGGTGAGCCGCTCATTCACCGCGAGATCGGCGAGATCGTTGCGGGCCTGGTCGCGCGCAAGAAATTCGTTTCGCTCTGCACCAATGCGCTGCTTCTGGAAAAGAAGCTGCATCTGTTCAAGCCGTCGCCCTATCTGTTTTTCTCCGTGCATCTGGACGGTCTGCGCGATCATCACGACAAGGCGGTCTCGCAGAAGGGTGTGTTCGACAAGGCGGTGAAGGCGATCAAGGCAGCGCAGGCCGCAGGCTTCGCGGTCAACGTCAATGCCACGATTTTCGACGGTCATTCCGCCGAGGATATCGCGGCATTTCTCGATTACGCAAGGGAACTGGGCGTCGGCGTCTCGATATCGCCCGGCTATGCGTATGAGCGCGCGCCGGATCAGGAGCATTTCCTCAACCGCAGGAAAACCAAGGAGCTGTTCCGCAAGGTGTTCGAGCTCGGCAAGGGTCGCGGCTGGAAATTCATGCATTCCGGCATCTTCCTCGACTTCCTTGCCGGCAATCAGGAATTCGGCTGCACCCCCTGGGGCATGCCTGCGCGCAACATCTTCGGCTGGCAGAAGCCCTGCTATCTTCTGGGCGAAGGTTACGCCAAGACATTCAAGGAACTGATGGAAACCACGGACTGGGATTCTTACGGGACCGGCAAATACGAGAAGTGCGCGAATTGCATGGCCCATTGCGGCTACGAGCCGACTGCGGCCAATGTTGCCATCAGCAATCCGTTCAAGGCGCTGTGGGTGTCGCTGCGCGGCATCCGCACCTCGGGTCCGATGGCGCCGGAGATCGCACTCGACCAGCAACGGCCGGCGCAATACGTGTTTTCCTCGCAGGTGCAGATGAAGCTATCGGAAATACGCGCGGCCGAGGCCGAAGAGCGGGCCAAGAAGACGGCGACAGCGGCGTAACGACGCAAAGGCGCGTTCGGAATCGATGCCGGCGGCGACGAGCGCTGGCAGATGATGAGGCTTTCGCAACAACCCGCCCATCACCTTGCCGATGGCGACACCGCCGTCCGGCGTCAGCGCGCTTGATGCGAGATCGGGTAGGCTGCGTGTGGCAGGATCGCTGACCGCGCGAATGACGGCGAAGGGCAGACGGTGACGCTCGGCAAATTCCGCAGCCACGTGCGACTCCATATCGACTGCAATGGCGCTGTTCAACGCATGCAGCGCCGCTTTGTCCGCCGACTTCGACACTACGGTATCCACGCCGGCAAACGCGCCCCGATGGAGTCGCACCGCGCCTCCCAGCCTGGCGGCAATGGCATCCTGCCAGTCGATCGGCACGCGATGGTGTGCCGTATTGGCGATCACAAGTGTGGCCAGCCCGATGTCGCCCGGCTTCAGATGCGGCGCGAGGCCGCCGCACAGGCCGAAGCTGAGAATGCCGCGGATCGCACGGTTCTGATCGCTGAAGACGTCGTCCATCCGATGGCGCAGCAGGTCCGGCCGCCCGCCGCCGCACAGCGTCACCACACCGTCTCCCGCCGCGACCTGCGCCTCGCGCTGCAGTCCGGTTACGACCAGCAAGGCGGGCGGCCTGGCAATCATCGATCCGCCGTCACATCCCGAAGGCGACGCGGCGGTCGTTCGCCGCGGTGAGGTTGCGATAGCGCGCCACCGCCCAGAGCGGGAAGAATTTCCGGTAGCCGTGATAGCGCAGATAGAACACGCGCGGGAACCCGGTCGCCGTAAAGCGTTCCTCGTCCCAGAGGCCTTCGCCATTCTGGCTTGCGATGAGATACTCGACGCCCCGCCGGACCTGCGGATGATCGGCCCTGCCCGCCGCCATCAATGCGAGCAGGGCCCAGGCGGTCTGCGAAGCCGTGCTGGGGGCGGGCTCGTAACCCTTGTAATCGAGCTTGTAGCTCGCGCCGTCCTCGCCCCAGCCGCCATCGTCGTTCTGGATGGACAAAAGCCAATCCGCCGCGCGCGCCACCATCTCATCATCCGGCTCGAGCCCCGCGGCATTGAGCGCGCACAGGCACGACCATGTGCCGTAGATATAGTTCATGCCCCAGCGGCCATACCACGAGCCATCCGCAAGCTGCGTGGTCCGCAGATAATCGATGCCGCGGGCGATGGCGCGCTTGCCTTCCTCGTCTGGCGGAAGCTGCGCCAGCATCGAAATGCAGCGCGCAGTGACGTCTTCGGTCGGAGGATCGAGCAGCGCGCCGTGGTCGGAAAACGGGATGTTGTTGAGATAGCTGTAGGTGTTGTCGGCATCGAAGGCGGCCCAGCCGCCATTTTCGCTTTGCAGGCCGAGCACCCATTCGCGCGCCCGTGCAATTGCCGGGCCGTAGGTCTGCGCGCTCGAATTGGCTTCGGCACGATGCATCGCCATGGCCACGACCGCGGTATCGTCGAGATCGGGATAGTATGCGTTGTTATACTGAAACGCCCATCCGCCGGGCCGCACCTCCGGCCGCTGCTCGGCCCAGTCGCCCTTGAGATCGAGAATCTGCCGCGGCACCAGCCAGTCGAGCCCGGCCTTGGCCGCTGCCTTGGCCCTGTCGTCGCCGGCTTCAAGGAGGCTGTGCGCGACGAGCGCCGTATCCCAGACCGGCGAGACGCAGGGCTGGCAATAAGCCTCGTCGTCCTTGACGATCAGGAGCTTGTCGATCGAGAGCCGCGCGATGGCGCGATCGGGATGATCCTCCGGATAGCCGAGCACATCGTACATCATCACGCTGTTGGCCATCGCCGGATAGATCGCGCCGAGCCCGTCCTCGCCGTTCAGCCGCTCCTTGACGAAGGCGACTGCGGCATCGATCGCCTTCTTGCGAGTCGAGTTCGGAAAGAGCGGTTCGGCGGCGCGCAGCAGGATGTCGATGCCGCGGAAGAACAGGAACCACGACCATTTCTGATGCGGCGCTTTCTTCACCCCGCCCACGGATTTCGGATCTTCGAGGAATAATTCGTCGATGCCGACGCGCTTGGGATTGCGCGCCAGCGGCTTCAATGCGCCCAGAACGAGCAGCGGCACGATCACCGTGCGCGCCCAGTAGGACACCTTCGACAGATGGAACGGAAACCAGCGCGGCAGCAGCATGATTTCGACCGGCATCACCGGCACCGCCCGCCAGGTCACGACGCCGTAAAGCGCCAGTAATGCGCGGGTGAACACGTTGCTGCGCGACGCGCCGCCGCGCGCCAGGATCGCTTCGCGTGCACGCCGCATGTGATCGGCATCGGGCGAATCGCCGATCATCTTCAGCGCGAAATAGGCCTTCACGCTGGCGCTCATGTCGAAGTCGCCCTCGTGGAATAGCGGCCAGCCGCCATGCTTGCCCTGGATGCGGCGAAGATAGACCGCGATCTTGCGCTCGAGCTCGGCATCGACCGGCTCGCCGAGATGGTGGCGCAGCAGCACATATTCAGCCGGGATCGTCGCGTCCGCCTCGAGCTCGAACACAAAATGCCCGTCCGGCTGACGTGCCTGCAGCAACGCATCGGCCGCGCGGGTGACGGAGCGCTCGAGGAGATCGCGGGCGAGGGGGGCGGCGGTGTCTTGCATCCTGTGCATCACGCTTGACGGATCAGCCCGGCGGCATTGCGGCCGGATCGGATCGCCCCTTCGATGGTCGCGGGCAGGCCGGTGTCGGTCCAGTCGCCAGCGAGAACGAGATTGCGCCAGCGGGTTCGCGCACCGGGGCGGCGGGCATTCTGCTTCGGCGTTGCAGCAAAAGTGGCGCGGCGTTCACGGACCAATTGCCATTTCGGGAGCGTGGCATCCATCTCCAATATGTCTGAAATTTCGCGCCAGACGGTCTCGGCCAGTTCCTGCCGCGGCAGCGTCAGCAGCCGGTCGGCATGGCTGATGGTCGCGGAAATACGGCTTTTGAAGGCGAAAATCCACTCCACGGTCTGACCGATGACCCCGGTCATGAACGGCGTCCCCTGGGGTGGCGCGATGTCGTAGTGGACGTTGACGATGGCGCGGAACTCGTCCGGTGCGGTCAGGTCCGGCACCAGGGACGCTGCGGCATAGGCCGGCACCGCAAGGATCACCGCGTCGTCCGATCCGATTGCGATCTCGCCGTCTTTGAAGCGCAGAGCGACAATGCGGTCGTCCGATCTCGTTATTGCCTCCAGCTCATGCTCCAGCCTGATCGCAACGCCCCAGCGCTGCAGACGGTCGAGCGCCGGTGCGACAAAAGCCGTGCTCAGCCCGCTCTCGAAAACCAGCGGACGGCAAGCCTGACCGCCGCGTAGGAGGGTTTCGCGCGCGATCTGTGCGGCAAGCTTGGACGAGCCGTTCGGGGTGTCGATATTGAGTGCCGCCACCATCAGCGGATCGAGCAGGCGCCGGTACAGCTCGCTGTCGCGGTCCAGCACTTCGCGCAGCGGCCGGTCCGCGCCGCCGATCAGCAACGGTGCGAGTTTGAGATAGTCGCGCAATGAGGTGCGCGGCACACGGCTGCCGGCGTCGAAAATCCAGGCCGGAAAACGGCCGTCGCCGAGCCGCAGGATCCAGCTTTCCCCGGTCGCGCCGTCGACGAAGCGGAAATTGGCGGGGGCGAAGTCCGGCGTGACTCCGATCGCCCTCAAGTAATCGACCGCCGCATGATTGCCGGACAACAAGAGATGCGTGCCATTGTCGATATGCATGCCGGTCGCCGCATCGTCGTAGGAGCGGCAGCGGCCGCCGGCTTGTCTGGTCGCCTCGTGCAGCGTGACGGCAATACCTGCTTCGGCGAGCCGCAAGGCCGCGGACAGGCCGGCAAGCCCGGCGCCGACGATGTGAACGTGTTTTGTCATCAGAGAATGCCGTAGCGCAGGACTGCGAGGATCAGACGCAGCCGGTCGACCCGCACGCGATCGCGCGGGGCGGCGAAACCGCGTTGCTGCAACTTTTCGAGCATCGGCGCATAGGCCTCAGCCATGATGCGCGGCGCCTTGACGCTGGCCCTGGGCTGCCGGTCCATGATGGTACGTGCCTGAATGAAATGATCGCGCGCCTTCTCGATCAACGGCGCGCAGGCTCGGCCGAGATTGGGATCGGCGAGCACAAGATGGGGATCGTCGCTGTCGATGCCGGCGGCTATGAGACATTCGCGCGGCAGATAGAGCCTGCCGATATCCGCGTCCTCGTCCAAGTCGCGCAGGATATTGGTGATCTGCAACGCGCGACCAAGATGGTACGAAAGGGTGATGCCTTCATCGTTCGGCACGCCGAACACGCGCACCGAAAGCCGCCCGACCGCACTCGCCACGCGATCGCAATAGAGATCGAGCGTCGCAAGGTCGGGGGCGCGGATATCGGCCAGCACGTCCATTTCCATACCGTCGATGACGGCAAGGAAGTCCTCGCGCCGAAGCCCGAAGTCGCGCACCGGACCGAGGAAGCCGCCCATGCGTTCCGAAGCACGTCCCTGATAAAGCGCGGCGACATCCTCGCGATAGCGGTTCAGCTCAGCGAGCCGTGCGTCGCGCGGACCGTGCGAATCCGCGACATCGTCCACCTTGCGGCAGAACTTGTAGATCTCGAACATCGCTTCGCGCTTTTGGCGCGGCAGGATGCGCATCGCGAGATAAAACGAGGAGCCGCCGGCATGCTGCGCGGCATCGGCCGATACGGTAGGTGTCGTCACGGCCGGATATCCTGCGCGCTGCGATGCGCGGCGCCGCCCGGCAAAAGCCGCCGCGCCAGGGTCCTGACAGTGGATCCTGCCATCGTGGCGACGAGGGTCGCGCGGCCAAGATGCACCTTGTCGGCCAGCGGATCAGCATGCTCGAGCACGCTCAGCAGCCTGCGGGCGAGGGCCGTGATCGCCGCCACTTCGCAGGCGAGGCGGGTATCGCGGATGCCATCGGACAGCGCCGGCAGTGTATCGAAATAGGCGGATGTGCGGCGCGCCAGCTCGTGAAGGCAGGCGAGGAGAGCCGGAGAGGCCCTGTCCTTGCCGAGTTCCGGCGTGGCCGCGCCGTGCGCGCGAAGACGATCCTGCGGGAGATAGACCCGGTCGAGGTTTTTGTAGTCCTTGCCGCAATCCTGCAGATGATTGACGATCTGCAGGACCGCACAGAGTACGTCCGAGGCCGCCCAGGTCGAGCGATCCTCGCCGTGTACATCCAGCACGAAGCGGCCGACCGGCATCGCCGAATAGGTGCAATAGCCGATCAGGTCGTCCCAGTCGTCATAGCGGAGCTTGGTCACGTCCTGGCGGAACGCCTTGAGCAGGTCCAGCGCGTGGACCGGCGACAGCTTCCGGGCAGCGATCTGTTCGCGCAGGCGCACGGAAACGATGTCGTCCGAACTGGCGCCGGTCAGCGAGGCTTCCATGCGATCCAGTCCGCGCAGCTTCTCGCCCGGGGGGAGGAGCGGGTGGTCGGCAATGTCGTCGGCGGCGCGCGCGAAATTGTAGAACGCCATGATGACCGGGCGGTGCCGGGCGCTCACGAGCCGCGAAGCCACCGGAAAATTCTCGTCGCGATGCCCCTTGCCGGACCGGTAGTCGACCGATTGAACCATCAGACCTTTCTTCAGGGCCTTTTTGCCTGGTAGCGGCCCTTCCAGCGGCCGCCGCGTCCGAGCATGTGCTGGAGCGCCGAGCTGAAGGTAAATGCCATGTAACCGGTCGCGATGACCGGCAGGGCGGGTGCCCAGAGGGGGCTTAGACCATAAAATCGCAAGATTGGCCAAAACGAGACCGCCATCAAGGCCCAGGCGGCCAGGGCGAGCGCCCGCGCGGTTCCGTGTCCGAAGAGTGCGATCAGGGGCGGTGCCCAGTAGGTCATGGCCATCCCGGCGAGCGTCAGCGCCAGCAATACGGGCGAATAGCGGAGCTGGGCATAGGCCGACCGCGAGACCATCGTATGGATGTCGCCGAATGCGTCGGAGGCGCGGATGCTGCGCACCCGCCGGGTGAGACCGAGCCAGATCGGCCCCTGCGCCTTCATGACCCCCGCCAGCGAGCAGTCGTCGATCAGGGCATCGCGGATGACCGCGATGCCGCCGGCCCGCGCCAGCGCATCGGCCTTGACCAGCATGCATCCGCCGGCTGCCGCCGCGGTCCGGCTACGCGCATCGTTGACCCACGCGAACGGGTACAGCATCTGGAAAAAATAGACGAAGGCCGGGATGAAGGCGCGTTCTGCGAGACTCTCGCAACGGAGCTTCACCATCAGCGAGGTGAGGACATAACGCCCGGAAACGGCGCGTGCGGCAAGATTTCGCAAAGCGCCCGGCTCGTAGACGATATCGGCATCGGTCAGGAGCAGATAGTCGGGCGCAGCCTTGCCGGCCTCCGCGATCCCCTGCCGCAAGGCCCAGAGCTTGCCGGTCCAACCCTCCGCGAGGGGCTGACCGCGCAGCACGGTCAGCGGCACGGTCGAGCCGGTCCGCTGTGGCAGCCCTTGCGCGATCGAGGCGGTCGCGTCCTCGCTATTGTCGTCGACCAGGACGACGGAGAAGCGGCCAGGATAGTCCTGGATGAGAAGCGAGGTCAGGCTGTCTGCGATCGACTCTGCCTCATTCCGCGCGGGGATGACCGCGACGATATGCGGCCAGATGGCTGGCGGCGGCAGCGCTTCGTCTCCCAGCACGTCCGCACGCCAGTATCCGCCGCGGAGAAAAACGCAAAAGATCCATATCGCGAGCGAAATGGCGGCGATCAATATCATTATTCAGCCATGAAAGCCTGCGCGTCCAAGCTGCCGGGCCCGGAGCGTCTCCGGATTACTTCTCGCGGAAGGCGCGGTTGAAATGGTCCGACAGCGGCTTTGCGAGATAGGAGAGCATGGTTCGCTCCCCGGTCTGCACGAAGGCCTCGACCGGCATGCCGGGCACGAGTTTCACGTCGCCGAGCCGCGCCACCTGATCCGGCGGCAGCGCAATGCGGATGGTGTAATAGCCAAGCCCGGTGCGCTGGTCGGTGGTTATATCGGCGGAAATGCGCGATACCGTGCCGTCGATTTCCGGCGTGGTCTGCTGGTTGAAGGCGGTGAAGCGCATGATCGCCTTTTGGCCGATTTGCAGCTGGTTGATATCCTGCGGGTTGACCTTGGCCTCGACCGTCAGGTTGTCGGCGGCGGGAACGATCAGCATGATCGCATCGCCCGCCGCAATCACGCCGCCGACGGTATGCACGGTCGACTGAAAGACAATGCCGTCCTGCGGCGCGCGGATGTCGATGCGGCGCAACTGGTCTTCCGCCGTCACCTTGCGCTCGACGAATTCGCCGATCCGCGCGTCGACGTCGCGCATTTCCTTGGCCACCTCGCTCGACAATTCCTGATCGATCTGGATGATCTGCAATTCGAGTTCGTTGATCTTGCCCTTGGCCTGGGCAGTGGTGGCGATCAGCTGGCCACGCTCGCCCTGCAGCCGCGTCGCTTCACGCTCGAGCTGGGTGAGGCGGTTCATCTGGATCAGGTTTTTGCTGAACAGGTCGCGCACGCCCGCGAGTTCGCGGTCGATCAGTTCAATCTCCTTGGTCTTGGCGTTTTGCTGCGCGGTCAGTCCGGCAATTTCCTCCTGGAGCTGGCCGATGCGCTGGCGCAACTGGGATTTCTGGCCGGCCCGCGCGGTGCGGCGCAACTCGAACAGCTTCTGCTCGCTGTTCATGATGTTGCGGACATCGGGATCGGCTGAGCTTGCCAGAAAATCGGGGAACAGGATCGCCTCGGCGCTGTCGCGTTCGGCTTCGAGCCGCGCCTTGCGTGCGGTCAGTTCGTTCAGCCCCTTGGTCACGATGGCGAGATTGGCGCGCGTGACGGTCTCATCGAGGCGCACCACGATGTCGCCTTCCTTGACGCTGTCGCCGTCGCGCACCCGAACCTCGCCGACGATCCCGCCGGTCGGGTGCTGCACCTTCTTGACGTTGGTGTCGACCACGATCTGTCCCGGCGCGATCAGCGCGCCGGATATCTGCGCGGTGGCGGCCCAGCCGCCGAAGCCAAGCACCAGAATGGCGACGACGACGCTGCCGGCGAAAATATGCCGGCGGATCGAGGGTTGTGCTGCGGATTTTGCGGTCATGCGGGAGCTCTCCCGGGTACGACTTGAAGGGGTTGCGGGCCAGCCGGCGCCGCCTGCGGCTGGACCTGCGCCGGGGGCCGCTGCAGAACCTTGGCCAGCACCTGATCCTTCGGTCCGACCGGATGCTGCATGCGGCCGCCGCCCATGACAAGGATGAGGTCCACGGCTTCCAGTGCGCTCGGCCGATGCGCGACGATGACAGCGATGCCGCCCCGCTTGCGCACGCTCATGACGGCGCGCGCCAGCGCCTCGTCGCCTTCGTAATCGAGGTTGGAATTGGGTTCGTCGAGCACGACGAGGAACGGATCGCCATACAATGCGCGGGCAAGCGCGATGCGCTGGGCCTGACCCGCAGACAGCGCGCTGCCCTGCTCGCCGACCTCGGTGTCATAGCCCTCTGGCAGTTTCACGATCAGGTCGTGGACGCCGGCGGTCTTGGCGGCGCTGATGATCGCCTCGGGGCTCGGTTCGCGTTCGAAGCGCGAGATATTCTGCGCCACGGTACCGGCCAGCAATTCGACATTCTGCGGCAGATAGCCGACATGCTTGCCCAGCGCTTCGGGATTCCATTGATCGAGCGCCGCGCCGTCAAGCCGGACATGGCCGCGCACCGGCTGCCACAAGCCGACGATCAGGCGGGCGAGCGAGGATTTTCCGGAGGCGCTTGGGCCGATGATGCCGAGGCCGTTGCCGGCGCGCAGTACGAAGCTCACGTCCTGGACGATGACTTTCTGGACGCCGGGCGGGGCTGCCGCGACATTCTCAACAGCGAGGCTCGCCTTCGGCGCCTGCAGCGGCAGCACGTCCTTCTGCGCCGGGAACATCGACAGCAGCCGATTCAGCCGCTCCCAGCTCTGCCGCGCCGCCTGGAAGCCCTTCCAGTTGGCGATCGCAAGATCGACCGGGGCGAGTGCGCGCGCCGACAGGATCGAGCCCGCGATGATGATACCGGCCGAGGCCTGCTGGTTGATGACAAGCCAGGCGCCGACCGCCAGCACCCCCGACTGGATCATCATGCGCAGCGATTTGGACAGCGCGCCAAGCCCGCCCGACACGTCGCTCGACTTGCGATGGCTCGACATATAGCGGCGGTTCGCTTCGGCCCACCGCGCCGCGATGCGGCCGAGCATGCCCATGGCCGAGATCGCCTCGGCATTGCGGATCGAAATTTCAGCAAGCCCGTTGCGGGCCAGCGCCGCCTGCGAGGCGTCCATCATCGGCTTCTTGGTCCACACTTCGGTCAGCACCGTGAGCGTGATGAGCAGAATGGCGCCGAACAGGGCGGCCATTCCGATCCAGAAATGGAAGAACACGAAACAGATCGCGATATAGATCGGCAGCCAGGGCAGGTCGAAAAACGCGATCGGTCCGGAGCCGGACAGGAACGAGCGCACATTGTCGAGGTCGCGCAGCGGCTGCAGGCCGTCGCTGCGGTTTCCGGCGCGCAGCGGAATTTTCACGAGTGTCTCGTAGACCCGTCCGCTCAGCGCCTCGTCGAGGCTCGCGCCGATCCGCACCATGATGCGCGAGCGGATGATATCAATGATCGCCAGCATGCCGAACAGGAAGGCGGCGATCACGCACAGCCCGATCAGAGTCGGCACCGAGCGGCTCGGCAGCACCCGGTCGTAGACTTCCAGCATGAAGATCGAGCCGGTCAGCATCAGCACGTTGCTGACGGCCGAGAACGCGCCGCTGGCGATCAGCGCGCTGCGGCAGGCGGCGAGCGCCGCTGCGAGTTCGGACTTCGGGCTGCCTGGTGCTGCGGGTCGTTGTTGCATGGGTGCTTGTTGTTGCCTTGTCCGCCCCCGATTCGCCGCGGGGCGCCGGTCACTACCATCATGCCAGTTTTACGGGAAAATGTCGCAGGGTAAGTGGGGCGTTCTCAGCTTCTGAGCAATAGTGCCGACAGGCGGGCCAGGCGCACTGTTAGACCCCGATAACGCCGCCAGTGAAGATCAGATTATGGTTAGTGAGCTGGGTCGTGTGTGAAATCCCGTTAAGGTCGATCCAGTCGCTCTCGCCTAGAATAATTCGCAAATGGCCTTCCTCGTTCTGGCCGAAGGTTGCTTGTTCGAAACTGTAACCCTCGATCACGATCAGGTCGGCATTCGAATCCTGCTCCCAGCTCCCAATCGTCATATCTGTGATGATGTTGCGTCCGGACCCTGGTCCGAACACGAAAGTATCGTGACCTGTGCCCCCGGTCAGGATGTCGTCGCCGCTCCACGGGATCAGAATATCATTGCCAGCGCCACCGGCGATGATGTCGCCGAGGTCGCCGCCGATCAACGTGCATCTGTTGTCGATAGCCCATGGGCAGCCGGCTTGGTGCATGGCTTATTATATAACGGCGGCGCACCAAACCGTCCGGCAAAAACCCTGCACGCCCGGAACAGTTCGGAAGACCGTGCGGGGCTCAAACGAACGAGAAGTCGTCCCTGTGAAGCAGTCCGACGCTGACGTCAACAAGGCGGATATTATCCATCTCCGTTAGGTGCAGAATGGTGTCACCGTCGTCAACGGTGGCGGTCGCGATGAGTGTCTCGAAGCTGATATTAAACCCGCGCAATTCGATGACGTCGTCCGTGCCGATTCCGGCAGTGAAATCCGTAATTGTGTCTTGTCCGGAGCCGGGGCTGAATATGAACTTGTCGTTGCCCGTGCCGCCAGTTATGGTGTCGTTTCCGCCCAGGGCAATGATGATGTCATCGCCGCCGCGTCCGTTGAGCAAGTCGTTGCCACCGGTGCCGACTAGCATGTCATTGGCGCCCTGGTCACCGTTTAGCGATGTGAAGAATACGAACTGCGCAGTTTCTCCAGCCGCCAAGTCGCCCGCGTTGAAGGTCAGCGTAATCGCTTCGTCCACATCGGCGCCGTTCAAGTCGACCGGGTTGTTGAATGCGGCGGACGCATAGACGTTATAATTCGAGAAGCCGAAATTCGACGCGCGTGCATTGCTATCGAAAGCAATCAGGTTCACCGACACGCCAGAATACTGGCCGTAAGCCTGAGCTATGGCGATATCGCTTGTTTGGTCGGGATTCGCCAGCACGTCGTTGTTGGTGTGATAGGTTCCATGTCTCGCAACATCCTGATCCGGATCGAAGCTGCGCATGAAGCGCACGTCGGTCATGATCGATTCCGTTGTGTTCGTCAGGATGATTGTCGTCTTGTAGTAGGTGGCGCTGGGATCGAGGTCGATGATTTGGGTGAAGCTCAACCCCGTGCTGGTTGATCCCAATGTGGTCGCTTGCAGCCTGCCGTTGGCCGAGGTGTCCAACGTCGAGGTTGAAATCTGCGAAGAGATTGAGCGTTCGTCGTTGGCAAAGCTGCTGCCGTTGTGACCAATGACAATCGTGTCGACGGGGGAGCCGGGAAGAGTGAAGTCGCCCGCGGTTGGTGCCGCGCCGGTATCCCAGCCATCGATGTCGACAACGTACGAGATGCCCGCAAAGCCTTGCGGGTGATAGCTCGAGGGCGCTGGGTTCGCTGTCCCCAAGGAGCCGGACGCCGATACGCCGATCTCCATGTAATTGCCCTGCAGGAAGACGTCGCCGCCGACCTGTACGTGATTTGCCGTTCCGACAACAACCGAGACATCCCCGGTCGCCTGCGCGCCGTGCGGATCCGTTATTGTATAGGTAAAGCTGTCGGTGCCGGAGAAGCCTTCGTTTGGTACGTAAACGACTTTGCCGTCCCCGTTAATTTCTACCGTGCCATTCGCCGCTGGCCCGATAGCAGAAACTGAAATCGTATCTCCATCAGGATCGCTGTCATTGGAGGCAACATCGATCACGACCGAATTGCCGGCCATAACGAACGCGCTGTCGCTCACCGCCACCGGTGCGGCATTCTCAATGTCGTCAACGCCATTCACCGTGATCTTGATTTCGCGCGTTGCTGACGTGCCGCTGGAATCGGTGACCCTGACGGCGAAGGTTTCGATGGGATTGTCGCCGGTATTCAGCGCCTGTGTCGCTGGTCGCGAATTGTCGAGCGTGTAGGTCCACTGACCGTTCTGGTTGATCGTCAGGGTGCCGTACAGGCCCTGCGCTGTCTCTGAAAACGCCGCTTCACCATAAGCAATCGACCATTCGTGCGTGTCGTTGATGTCGCGGTCGTTGACGCCTAGCGTGCCCGTTACGGTATTTTGCTCGTCGTCTTCCGTGACCGAGCCGGTGCGGTTCGCGAGACTGCCGGTGATGGTCGGCGCGTTGTTGGCGCCCGTGACCGCGATGGACAAGGTGCTCGACGTCTGCAGCCCGCCAGAATCCTCGGTGGTGTAAGTGAAGATGTCGAACCCGGTCTCGCCTTCGCCGAGGCCGATCGTGTCGGGATCGAAATTGTTGAGCGTGTAGACATACGAACCGTTCTTGAAGAGGAGAAGCGTTCCGTAAGTCCCGGTGACGGCCTTGACGAGGCTGTTGCCGAAATTCTGGGAATTCTCCCCCGCGCCGACTGCGACCAGTTTGATCGGGTCGCCATCGACGTCGCTATCGTTTCCGAGAACGTTGCCGGTGGCGATCGGATCGCCAATGGTCGGGGCGCCGTTGACGAGGCCCGCTGCCTGAACGCTGCCCGTGTCGGGCTCGGCGGTCGGCGCATCATTCACGCCGGTGAGATTGATCGTCAGCACCGCCGAGGCGGTCGCGCCGAACGGGTCGCTGATGGTGTACTGGAACTGGTCGGCGGCCGCCTGGCCCTCGGCGAGCGCGGTGTAGGCGTCGTTCGGCGCAAACGTATAGGTGCCGTCCTGCGCGATCGACAGCGTCCCGAACGCCCCGGCAATCGTGGCGCCCCCCGGACCGACCGTCACAGGCTCGCCCTGCAATTGCCCGCCCTCGATCCGCTGGACCCTTACCACGGTGAGGATGCCGCCCTCAGGATCGGTGTCCTGGCCCGGCAGTTCCGGATTGTTCGGCGTGATGACATTGCCGCCGCCCGGGCTCCCGCCGGAATCGTCGACCGCGACCGGCGGCTGGTTTGGCGTCACGACCACGGTGAAGGGCGGCGGGAGCGGGGGGACGATCGGCGGCGGCAGCGCCGGGTCGAGCGGCGGCTGCAGGACGACGGGCGCCTGCGCGGGATTGCCGCTTGCATTGTTGATGGCTTCGACCAGCGTCGGCTGCTGCTGCGGCGCGTTCAGCGGCTCGCCCGAACCGCTGCCGCCCGCAGTCTGCGGGTTGGGATCGTTCGGATTGTCGCCGCGCCGCTCGGGCGAATCCTGCTGCTGCGGGACGAAAGGGTTCTGCTGGTTGTTGTTGAAGATGGTGAAGATCTGCTGGACGATGTTCAGCTCTTCCTGCAGCTGGGCGGGCGTCTTCTGCTGCTGCTGCGCCACCACCTGCAGCGGCCCCGCCGGCGTCACCAGCCAGCCAATCTGTGAATTATTCACGGTCGCGATCAGCGCGCCGGTGGTCTTGTTGTAGAGGCTGAAGGAGCCGGTGGTGCCGTCCGGTTCGACCATCACCGAGAAACGGGTCTGTCCGTCGGCCGCGGAAATTTCAACAAGCACAGCTGTTCCACGGATGCCCATGGTGGCGACCGGCGTCTCGACCCGCATATCGCCGGTCTTGGCCACCTGTCCGGCGACGAAGCTGAAGGTGCCCTGCACCAGGCTGAGCATCGCCGCATTGCCGGCGCCCCCGTCGGCATAAACGAAGTCGTTCAGCACCATGCGCGCATTGGCGCTGAGGCTGAAAGTGGTGCCGTCGGAGAACACGATGGCGACCGACGAGCCGCCGGAGGTCTGCACCACGTCGCCCTTGCGGACGGTATCGCCGGCATTGAGCGCGACGGTGACGCCGTTGCGCACGACCGTTGCTGAGCCGGACACCGCTTCGACGCGTCCGATGACCGGCTGGCCGGATGCGGCCTGTCCGCCCGCCTGCGCCAATTGTCCCGGCGCGAGCGGACCGGCCAGGGCCTCGACCACCGCCGGGCTCAGCGTCGCGCCCTCGCGCGACATCAGATGCGGGCGCTTGTCGGTTGCGAAATAGCCGGCGATGAAAAACGATTCTCCATCCTCGCCGACGATCTTCAGATCGTTCGTGCCGATCCGCTGGAACTCGCCATTGAACAGGAGATGTGCGTCGGGAACTTCGACAAAGTCGTCATAGACGCGCGGGCCCGCACCAAGGCCGGGGCTGTCGAACACCTGCGTGTCGAGCTCGTTCAAGGCCAGCACCGCGTTCAGCATCGTGGCGAATCCCAAAAAGGACTTTCCTGCGGCGCCGGAGAGCCAAATTCACAATGCGTGGCGGTACTTTATCCGCGAACGCCCACCCCTTTTCCCGGAACCAGAATGTTAGGGGCGGCGCGGAAGAGGGTCAATAAATCATTAAGAAAGCACGAGCATTCCTCAAAAATGTGGTTATTAAGAGGTGTCTAAATACCTAAGCATGCGGCGTTGGGGAAAATCGGTGGCGTTGTCCTGTCAGGAGACTGTTTTTGCCGGCGCAAGCGATACTCAAACCCTTCGATAGCCGCCGCCGAAGAACACCAGCGCGTCGCGGCGCTCCGAGAGCAAAAAGGCCGCTACCCGTCCGACGGCAATGGTCGTCTTTTCGTAGCGGAACGTATCGGCCAGCTCGCAGTCGATGGCGCCGATTGCGCCGTTGAGGATGGGCGCGCCGGTCGTCAGCGTCCGCCAGCGCCCCGGCTGGAACCGGTCGGTTCCCTTCAAAGGCCCGCGGCCTCCGAACGAGTCGGCGAGCTCCTGATCGCCCGATGCAAGATAGTTGATGGCAAAATGCCGGCTGTGCAGGACCGCCTGCAGCGCGTTGGTGCGATCGTCGATCGAGACCAGCATTGAGGGCGGGTCGGCGGTAACATGCGTTGCCGACAGCGCCAGACAGCCCGCGGGGCCGTCCTGCCCCTGCGCCGTTACCACGCTCACGCCCACCGCGCGCATGCCGAGCGCGCGCCAGAATGTCTTCGCGTCGATCTTTACCCCTTCCTCGGCAGCTTGTGTTGCGTCGATCATCGTGCGCTACCTGCCTGGGCAGTTCGTCGGGCGTGCTTGCGGAAGAACTGGTTCTCGGGCCGCGGCAGCCCGAGATGTTCGCGCAGGGTCGTGCCTTTGTATTCGGTGCGGAAAATGCCGCGGCGCTGCAATTCCGGCACGACCTTGTCGCAGAAATCGTCGAGCCCCGCCGGCAGATAGGGGAAGTTCACGGTGAAGCCATCGCTGCCGCGCTCTTCCAGCCATTGCTGCATCTCGTCGGCGATCGTCTGCGCGGTGCCGACAAAGGCGAGACCCGAATAGCCGCCGAGCCGTTGCGCGAGTTGCCGTACGGTCATGCCGGTCTTGCTGGCGAGGTCGATGACATTCTGCCGGCTGGTCTTGCTGGCATTACTTTCCGGTATCTCGGGCAAGGGACCATCGGGATCGAACTTGGAAGCGTCATGGCCAAGCGCGATCGAAAGCGAAGCGATCCCGCTGTCGTAATGCACGAGACTGTCGAGCCTGGCGCGCCTGTCCAGCGCATCCTGCATGCTCTCTCCGACCAGCACCATCGCCGCCGGCAATATCTTCATGTAATCCGGATTGCGTCCGAGTTTTTCCATGCGGCCCTTGACGTCGGCATAGAATGCCTTGCCGTGCTCGAGAGTGGGTTGCGCGGTGAAGACCGCCTCGGCGGTCTCGGCAGCGATCTGACGCCCGGCCTCGGAGGCGCCCGCCTGCACGATCACCGGCCAGCCCTGAACCGGGCGCGCGATATTGAGCGGCCCGCGCACCGACAGATATTGGCCCTTGTGGTTGAGGACATGCATCTTGTCCGGATCGAAATAGACGCCGCTCTCCACGTCGCGGATGAAAGCATCGTCGGCGAAGCTGTCCCACAGCCCTGTCACCACATCGAAGAATTCGCGCGCCCGCTTGTAGCGCTCGCCATGCTCCATGTGATCGTCCAGGCCGAAATTCAGCGCCGCATCCGGATTGGATGTGGTGACGAGATTCCATCCCGCCCGGCCGCCGCTGATGTGATCGAGCGAGGCGAATTTGCGGGCGATGTGATACGGTTGATCGAAGGTGGTCGATGCCGTGGCGACGAGTCCTATCCTTTCGGTTACGGCCGCGAGCGCGGGCAGCAGCGTCAGCGGATCGAACGACGTCACCGTATGGCTGCGCTTGAGACTGTCGATCGGCATGTTAAGTACGGCCAGGTGGTCGGCCATGAAGAAAGCGTCGAACTTCGCGCGCTCCAGCGTTTGCGCGAACCGTTTCAAATGCGCAAAATTGAAATTGGCGTCGGGCCAGGCGCCGGGATAGCGCCATGCGCCGGTATGCAGGCTGACAGGGCGCATGAAGGCGCCCAGATGAAGTTGTCGTTTCGCGGACATGCCTGATCTCCTCGAACCTGAAACTGATCGGGTCGGGAGCAAAGCACAAGTCCCGAGGGCATGCGGCGTTCCGCCTCCAGCCATGCAAGCGCGCCCTACAGCGAAGATTGTTCTGCGCTTTGCGGCAGATCCGGGGGCTGTGTTTCGTCAGGCGACGCGCGAGGAGCAGGATGTTTTGACGCCGCTTCGCGGCGATTCACACCGCCGCCGAATGCCGGGTCCGGTTAGCCGGCAGATAGGCATCGAAGACGGCCGCGATCAGCCGCGCAAAGCTGCGTCCCGGCTCCAGGATGTGAATGCGACGCCCGTCGATGCGGATTAGGTCCGCGTCGGCAAAGGGGGCAAGTGCGGTGAGCTCTTCGCGGAAGTCTTCGTCCTGCGCCAGCTGATCGAGATCGATCGAAAAATCGCAGAGCAGGCGCTCGATGATCCGTGCGCGCAGAATATCGTCGTCTGAAAGCGCGATGCCTTTCACCACCGGCAATGTGCCGGCCTGAACCGCGCGGGTATAGCCTGCGACGTCGGCGGCATTCTGCACATAACCGACCGGCGTCTTCCCGATCGAGGAAGCCCCCAATCCAATCAGGGCATCGGCCCGGTCGGTGGTGTAGCCCTGAAAATTCCTGCGCAATGTGCCGCGCTGGGCGACGATTGCGAGTTCGTCACGCGGGTCGGCGAAATGGTCAAAGCCGATGGCGCGATAGCCGTGGCCGGTCAGCACCGTTGCGGCGACGCGCGCCTGCGCGAGCCGTTCCTGATGACCCGGCAGTTGCGTGGCGTCGATCAGCCGCTGGTTTTTCTTCATCCAGGGGACGTGCGCATAGCCGAACAATGCGATGCGACCCGGCTGAAGCGAAGCGGCGAGGTCGGCGTTGCGCGCAACCCCGGCCGCGGTCTGCCGCGGCAGCCCATAAATCAGGTCGAGATTCAGGCTGTGGATGCCGGCCGTGCGAAACATCCCGGCGCTGCGCCGCACGAGATCGAACGGTTGGACCCGTCCGATGGCGCTCTGGACCTCCGGCGCGAAGTCCTGCGCGCCAAGGCTGACGCGGTTCACCCCGATGCGCGCAAGGACCGTCGCAAGCGAAGGACTGGCATGTCGCGGATCGATCTCGATGGCATGTTCGCGCAACGCCGACAGGTCGAAAAATCCGGCGATGCGCTCGATCACCGTCTGCAGTCCCGCTTCGCCCAGCATGGACGGCGTGCCGCCGCCCCAATGCAGGTGTGATACCCGGCGCGCCTTGAGATGCGATGCGACAAGGCCGATTTCAGCGCTCAGCGTTTGGACATAGCGGTCCACTGGATCGCGCCGGCGCACCGCCTTGGTGTTGCATCCGCAATAGAGGCAGAGTTCCGCGCAGAATGGTACATGCACATAGAGCGACAAAGTGGCGTCGGGAGAAAGTCTCGCAAGCCAGTCTCCGTAGCGCGCGGCATCCACCGACCCGTTGAAATTTGGGGCGGTCGGATAGGACGTGTAGCGCGGAACATTGACCGCCGCGAAGGTCGAGACCGCAGATGGCCGCTCGCCCTGCATGATGCGTTGCCCCTAGTGCGACATCAGTGTCGGCAGCGTCATGCTCGACAGGATCTGCCGAGTCGCGCCGCCGAGCAGGAATTCGCGCCAGCGCGAATGGCCGTAGCCGCCCATCACCAGGAAATCCGCGCTCCTGTCGGCGACATAGGACAGGATGGCGTTGCCAACATCGATATCGGCCGAGGTGATCCGCTGCAGGGTTACGTTCAGCTTGTGACGGGCGAGATGCGCCGCCATGTCGGCGCCGACTTCTTCACCGGCATCGTCTCTATTGTCCTTTACGATGAGGAGTTCGATCGACTTCGCTTGGGCGAGCAGGGGAGCGGCGTCACCGATCGCACGGGCGGCAGTCTTGCTGCCGTCCCAGCAACAAACGATGTGATCGAGCTTCACCGGCTCTTTTTGGATATAGGGTACGACAATGACCGGCCGCCCGGAATCGAAAAGCGCCGACTCCACGAACAGGTCTGTCGCCGCATCGGCATCGGGATCGGGCTGCATCACCACCGACATATCGTAGTGACGCGCGATTTCGCCGAAGCGGCTGGCAGCATCGGCGACCTGCGCCGTGATGATCCGGGTCTCCGAACGAACCCCTTGCTTCTGCGCGGCTGCATCGAAATTAGCCAGCGCATCGCTGGCTTTGGCCTGAGACTCGGCAATGGCCCGGTCGATGATGTCGCCCGAAATACCTCCGCCCATGACGCCGGCGGGAATAATCGGTTCGAGCGCGAACGCCAGTCCGGTCAGGTGCGCGTAGAAATGGCTCGCCAGCGAGATTGCGTAATCGCTGGCAGGGTCTGGCGTCCGTCCGGGATTGAGATTGACGAGAATGTCTTTTGGCATGCGGGTTTCCTCACCTGCCAAATCGTATCCGTCGGAAAGCTCATGGCGCGTTGACGCAAGTCAACAACACAGGTCAACGGTGGGGTTTGTCGGCCTTTTCCGGCAGGTCGTCGTCGTCAAGCACCCGCAATGCGGCGCCTTCGAGGTCATCATATTGTCCGCTGCGCAGCGACCACAGGAATGCGGCGAGCCCGGCGAGGCCGAGCCCGAGCGCCATCGGGACAAGATAGACTAGCACATTCATGTTGGCTGCACCGCGGCTTCGGGAGGTCCAGCGGAGGCCTCGGCCTCGGCTGGCGCTTGAGCGTTCCGGGCGCGCGCCCGCAACGCATTCAACGTCACGATCAGCGAAGAGCCGGACATGGCGACGGCTGCGATCAGCGGGGTTACGAGACCGGCGACCGCAACCGGCACCGCAATGGCGTTGTAGACAAGCGCCAGCCAGAGATTCTGCCGCATCAGGGCGCGGGCGCGACGGGCGGAACGGATTGTCGAGAGAACAGGCTTCAGGCTGTGTCCGAGAAACACTGCGTCGGCCTGCGCCTGCGACAGGTCGGCGGCGCTGATCGGCGACATCGACACGCTCGCCGCGGCGAGCGAGGGGGCGTCGTTCAGGCCGTCCCCGACCATCAGCACCCTGCGGCCCTCACTCTTCCACGCTTCGATTGCCGCGACCTTGTCGGCCGGAGTCAATCCCGCCTGCCACTGCGTAAGGCCGAGCGCACGCGCGACCGGTTCGACCGCTTCCGCGCGGTCGCCGGAGAGGATGCGAATTTCCAGGCCGATCCCTTCAAGCCCGCGCATGATTTCGACGGCATCGGGGCGCAGCACCTGATGCACCGCGAAGACGGCGCTGCGTTTGCCATGCCGGAATGCGATCAGAGAGGCGCCAGGATGGCGCGCGAGCAGGGCATCCGGCACCTCGAGCGAACAGAAAGCAGAACTGCCGAGCCTCGCTTCGACGCCGTCGACCATCGCGCGGACACCGCGGCCATATTCCTCGGTGACATCCGGCAACGGCTGCAACCCTTGCTGGCCGCGTGCGATTGCGCTCGCAAGCGGATGGCGGCTCGACAATGCGAGCCTTCCGGCGAGCGCCAGTGCTTCCGGATCGACGTCGTCGCCATTGACCACGCGCGGTTCCGGCAGGGTCAGCGTGCCGGTCTTGTCGAACACGACGACATCGGCTTCCGCCAGCCGCTCGATGGCGTCGCCGGCATTGAGAAACACCCCGGAGCGGAACAGCGCGCTCGCGGCAACCACCTGCACGGCAGGAATCGCGAGCGCCAGCGCGCAGGGACAGGTGATGATCAGCACCGTGATCGCCACCACCACGGAGGTGTGGACGGACGCGCCTGCGAGCATCCAGCCCGCGAAGGTCAATGCGGCAGTAAGATGGACCACCGGCGCATAGTAGCGCGCAATGCGGTCGCTCAGCCGCACATAGCGCGAGCGCGCATGCACCGCTTTGTCGAGCAGCCGGTCGATTTCGTCGAGGAATGTGTCCTCACCGGCGGCGGTGACGCGGACCGTGAGCGTGCCGTCGAGATTGATGCTGCCCGCGTAGACGGCGCGGCCTTCGCGCGCTTTGGCCGGCGCGGTCTCTCCGGTGATGAGGCTTTCGTCGAGATGCGCATGGCCGGACAACACGATGCCGTCCGCCGCAACGCGTTCGCCGGCCCGCACCAGAATGCGGTCGCCGGTGCGGAGCGCCGCGGACGGCACCTGGACCAGCTCTCCGTTGTCACGCAGGCGATAGGCGGTCTCCGATTTCATCGCCGCGAGATTTCCGGCCACGGCGCGGGTCTTGCGCCGCATCATCTGGTCAAGCACACGACCGCACAGCAGGAAGAAGATCAGCATGATCGCAGAATCGAAATAGGCATGCGTCGCTGAATGCGCCGTCTCGTAGAGCGATAGTCCGAGCGCGAGCAGGATGCCCAGCGAAATCGGTACGTCCATATTGGTGTGGCGCGCCTTCAAAGCGTTCCAGGCGCTGCGGAAGAACGGCTGCCCCGCATAGGCCGCAGCCGGCAGTGCAATCGCCGCGGACAGCCAGTGGAACAGGTCGCGGGTTTCCGGCGTGATGTCGGTGACGTTGCCGGACCAGACCGAGACCGACAGCAGCATGATGTTCATTGCCGCAAAGCCGGACACTGCAAGACAGCGCAGCAAGAACTTGAATTGCCTGCTCTCCTCTTCCTCGCCGGTCTGCTGCCGGAACGGATTGGCCCGATAGCCCATCCGCTCTAGCATCTGGATAGCGTCGCCCGGATCGAAGCCGCCGTCCCTCCAGGTCAACGTCAGGCGGCGATTGGTGAAGTTCAGCCGCGCATCGTCGAGGCCGGGCACCGATTTCAGCGAGCGCTCGATCCGGCCGATGCAGCCGCCGCAATGGATGCCGTCGACGACAACCTCCATGCTGGCGACGCCGTCGGGCGTGCGGCGCATATAGTGGGAGAAATCCAGCCTGCCGTCGGCGGTCATTTCAGCATCACCCGGCTTTTGGTGCGGTAGACCCGCTCGCCGTCACGTTCGATGTCGAGGTTGAGGGTCCACTGACCTGCTGCGATTTCGGCCGAGCCCCGGAAGCTGCCGTCGGCCATGCGTGTCAGCGGCACAGCCTGATCGAGCCGCGCGCTCGCGGGATGGGCAAGCCGCGCATCCACGGCAATGCCGCGCACCGGCATGCCGTTTCTGTCGGTTATTTGGACGGTGAGGACCGCATCGCCCGAGCCGTGCCGCACGATCCGGCCTTCGACCTGCCAGCCGAGCGCGGCCTGCGCTGCCGCGGCCGCCGCTTCCGCCTTGTAGGCCAGGCCCGCCCGGTATGCCGAGGCGGTCTCGGTGCCGGCGAAGGTCGTCACCGCGGCGCGGATCATGAACGCATTCACCGCGGCAACCACCCCGAAAAACCCGACGAAGCAAATCAGCACGGTCCGGCCGGTGATCTCGCGCGGTTTATGCGGGGTGGCCCTGGCATTCATCTGGTGCGCTCCGGTGCACGGAAATAATCCCGGGTCTGCGCCCATTCGCGCGACTCGAGATCGAGGATGTGGAACACGATCGGCGTAGAGGCGGGCGGGGCGAATTCGTAACTGTTGACCAGAACGCGGAATTCACGCGACTGGTCCGGCCCGACCTCGACGATATTGGCCGAGCCAAGCGGCAGGCCCATGATCTCCACGACGGTTGCGGGCACACCCTGCACGGATACGGCGAAGCGGCGCGGCTCCTGCCGCTTGTTCAGGATGCGCATGGTGTAGCCATTGCGGATCGCGCCGTCGGCCATGCGCACGAAGATCGGATTGCGGTCGTGAAGCACACTCACGTCGAAGGCATGCCGCGTCAGCAGCGCGTACAGCATGATGCCGCCGACCAGGGCGATGATCGCCGTATACATCACAGTGCGGACACGGACGATTTTCTGGACCGGCGCTTCGCCGGCCAACCGTCGCTTCAGATTGATTTCGCTGTCGTAGCCGATCAGCCGCTTCGGCCGGCCGATCTTCTCCATGATATTGTCGCAGGCGTCGATGCACAGGCCGCACTGGATGCATTCGAGCTGTGACCCGTTGCGGATGTCGATGCCGGTCGGGCAGACATTCACGCATTGCCGGCAATCAATGCAGTCGCCCGCTGGAAGGCCCTCCAGCTTGAGCTGCTCGCTTTTCTTGACCGAGGCGCGGGGCTCGCCGCGATCGTAGCGATAGGTGACGTTCAGCGCATATTCGTCGGTCAGAGCCGCCTGGATGCGCGGCCATGGGCACATATAGGTGCAGACCTGCTCGCGCATGTGCCCGGCGAGCGTATAGGTGGTGAAAGTCAGGAGGGCGATCCAGCCATAGGCGATCAGTGGCGCCTGCCCGGTGGCGAGGTTCCACACCAGGGTCGGCGCATCCGCAAAATAGAGAACCCAGGCGCCCCCGGTCCACCAGGCTACCATCAGCCACAGGAAATGCTTCACGCCCTTGCGGGCGATGCGCTGCGCGCTCCAGGGCCCGGCATCGGTCTGAATCTGCTGGCGGCGGTCGCCCTCGACGAAGCGCTCGATGGCGAGGAAGAGATCGGTCCAGACCGTTTGCGGGCACAGATAACCGCACCAGACGCGGCCGGCGACGGCGTTCATGAGGAACAGCGCCATCGCGGCAATGATGAGAAGGCCCGTGAAGAAATAGACTTCCTGCGGCCAGATTTCGATGAAGAAGAAGTAGAAGCGCCGGCCCGGAAAATCGATCAGCACTGCCTGGTCGGGCGCACCGGGGCCTCTGTTCCAGCGCACGAAGGGCAGGAAATAGTAGATCGCGAGAGTGACGGCGAGCACCGCCCATTTGATGCGGCGGAACGTGCCGTGCACGCTCTGAGGATAGATCTTGCGCCGCGCCGCATAAAGCGGCCCGTCGAATTCGGGGCTGTCATCGTCAGGCGGCTGCGAACCGGTCCCGCCTGGCGCGGGATCGGCCGTTCCCTTCTTCCTGTGATCGATGACGAGTTCAACCATGGCACGTCACTTCTCGCCGCCGCCGAGGGTATGCACATAGACCGTCAACGCCTTGATCGTTGTATCGTCGAGCCGCGGTGCCCACGCTGGCATGGCCGCACCGCGGCCGTTCGCGACGCCTTCGATGATGGTCTCGCGGCTCGGGCCGTAGAGCCAGATCTGATCGGTCAAATCAGGAGCACCGATCTCGCGGTTACCCTTGCCGGCGTCGCCGTGACAGGAGGCGCAATTGTCGGCAAAGATCTTCTTCCCGCGCGCAAGATCGGTTCCCGCCGCTACCGGCAGCCCGGACAATGATCGCGTGAAATCGGCGACGGCGGCGATGTCCGACGGCGATAGAATCTTGTCGCGGCCGAAAGCGGGCATCACTCCCTGGCGCGTGTTGTCGTCGGAGGACCAGCGCACGCCGTGCCGGATGGTGTGCTCGATGTCGGCGAGCTTGCCGCCCCACAGCCAGTCGTCGTCGTTGAGGTTCGGATAACCCCTGGCGCCGCCACCGCCCGCGCCATGGCAGGGCGCGCAATTGTCGGCAAACGCGGCCCGTCCCTGAGCACGCGCGAAATCGAGCATTTGCTGATTGGCGAGGATGTCGTCCAATGAGGACGCAGCGATCCTGTCCGCCATGCCAGCGCGCTGGGCGCGCAGAGCCGCGAGATCCTCGGAGACGGCGGCGCGCGAATTCCAGCCGAGGACACCCTGCGTATGAGTGGTGAGCAGCGGCCAGGACGGATAGACGATCCAATAGCCGATCGACCAGACAATCGTGATGTAGAATAGCCAGAGCCACCAGCGCGGCAGCGGGGTGTTTAATTCCTTGATACCGTCCCACTCGTGGCCGGTGGTTTCGGTGCCGGTGACGGTGTCGATTTCGCGTTTGGCCATAGCTTAGTCCTCCCGCAGCGGCATGCGCGCAGCTTCGTCGAACTTTTTCTTGTTCGCGGGCCAGAGCGCGTAAACCAGAACCGCGAGGAAGACGGTCACGAAATAGACAAGGCCCCAGGTCTGCGCGAATTCGGCAAGTGTTTTGTATGTTTCGGACATCGGGCGCCTCAGCGGATATTGGCTTTGTTGTCGTAGAGCTTGAAGTCGACCTGAGTGCCCAGCATCTGCAGGTAGGCGATCAGCGCATCGGCTTCCGTGATCACGCCCAGGTTGCCGTCGTAATCGCGCACCTGCGCATTGGGGTAGCGCTTCTGCAGAGCCTCGGCGTCCGGATGATCGGTGGTTGCCTGAATGCGCAGATCGGCTGCGGCATTGGCGATCATCTCCGGCGAATAGGGTACGCCGAGCGTGGCCTGGACCTTCAGATCGTCGGCGATATGCCGGAAGTTCAGTTCGGTGCGCGCGAGCCAGGGATAGGCCGGCATCACCGTGCCGGGCACGACCGACCGCGGCGCGTTGAGATGGTCTCTGTGCCATTCGTCGGAATATTTGCCGCCGACGCGAGCTAGATCGGGGCCGGTGCGCTTCGATCCCCACTGGAACGGCCGGTCGTACATGCTCTCGGCCGCGAGGGAATAATGCCCGTAGCGTTCGACCTCGTCGCGCAGCGGCCGGATCATCTGCGAATGGCAATTGTAGCAGCCTTCGCGCACATAGATGTTGCGGCCCGCAAGTTCGAGCGGTGTGTAGGGCCTTACGCCCGACACTTTCTCAATCGTGCTCTTGAGATAGAACAGCGGCACGATCTCGACCAGGCCGCCGACCGAGATGACGAGCAGAATGCCGATCAACAGGACGATCGAATTCTTTTCGAAGATGGCGTGCTTCGACCAGAAGGACATGGCTGCTTACTCCGCCGGAACGAGCGCGGCCGAATCGGTCCGCCGGGTTTGCGGTTCTTCCTTTACGGCTCTGACCGTCATCCAGAGATTGAAGGCCATGATCAGCGCGCCCGCGAGGAACAGGATGCCGCCGACGGCACGAATGACGTAGAACGGATGCATCGCCTCGACCGTCTCGATGAAGGAATATTCGAGGAAACCGAGACTGGTATAGGCGCGCCACATCAGGCCCTGCAGGATGCCGGACACCCACATCGCCGAGATGTAGAGCACGATGCCGATGGTCGAAATCCAGAAATGCCAGTTCACGAGCTTGAGCGAGTAAAGCTCCTTCCGGTTCCACAGCCACGGCACCAGGCAATAGATCGCGCCGAAGGAGACATAGCCGACCCAGCCCAGCGCGCCGGAGTGCACGTGCCCGATGGTCCAGTCCGTATAATGTGAGAGCGAGTTGACCGCCTTGATCGACATGAGTGGACCTTCGAAGGTCGACATGCCGTAGAAGGCGACCGACACCACCATCATGCGCAGCACCGGATCGGTGCGTAGCTTGTCCCAGGCGCCCGACAGCGTCATCAGTCCGTTGATCATGCCGCCCCAGGAGGGCATCCACAGCATGATCGAAAAGGTCATGCCGAGCGTCTGCGCCCAGTCGGGGAGGGCGGTGTAGTGCAGGTGATGCGGGCCTGCCCAGATGTAGAGAAAGATCAGCGACCAGAAATGGATGATCGACAGCCGGTAGGAATAGATCGGCCGGTCCGCGCGCTTCGGGATGAAGTAATACATGATGGCGAGGAAGCCCGCGGTGAGGAAGAAGCCGACCGCGTTATGGCCGTACCACCATTGCACCATGGCGTCCTGCACGCCCGACCAGACAATGTAGGATTTCGGCGAGAAGATCGACACCGGGATCGCGGCATTATTGCCCAGATGAAGAACCGCGATGGTGACGATGAAGGCGAGATAGAACCAGTTCGCCACATAGATGTGCGGCTCCTGCCGCCGCATCAGCGTGAACAGGAACACCATCAGATAAACGACCCAGACGATGGTGAGCCAAAGGTCGGCGTACCATTCCGGCTCGGCATATTCCTTGCTCTGGGTGATGCCGAGCAGATAGCCGGTGCCGGCGATCAAGATGAAGAAATTGTAGCCGAGCACCACGAACCAGGGCGCAAGCTCGCCCGCAAGCCGTGCGCGGCAGGTGCGTTGCACCACATAGAACGAGGTGGCGAGCAGCACGTTGCCGCCGAAGGCGAAAATCACCGCCGAGGTGTGCAGGGGCCGGATGCGGCCGAAGGTGAGCCAGGGTAGGTCGAAATTCAGAACCGGGTAGGCGAGCTGCAGCGCAGCCAATACGCCGACGGCAAATCCCGCAATGCCCCAGACCATCGCCGCGATGGTGGCGAACTTGACCGGACCCATATTGTAATTCGGCTTTCCGTCGATCGTCAGCGGCGGCGGCGCGGCCGGTCGGTTGAAATAGCGCTCGATGATCGCGAACACCGCGGCCGCGCTTCCGGCCGCGAACAGCGAGGCATGAAAGGCGAATTCCGGCGTATGCGCCATCGCCGCGATGAAGAAGGTCACGAATGCCGTGGCGGCGAAAGTGAGCGCAAGCGCACCTTCGCTAAGGCTCATCGTTTTGGGGGAGCCGACCGTCGTCTGTGACATGAAAACCTGCGCTGGAAGGTCGTTATCATTGCGAATACGAATGGGCCGTCCTGCGAGGGGCGACGTTGATCGAAGTCAACCGGCCGCGGAAAAAAGCGCGGTGCTGTTGATACAGCGCAAGGCAGTGACCGGTCCGGTCTGCGAAAAATTAAAAATAATCAGGAGGCGCCTATGACCACGCAATCGGTCACCCGGAATTCAGGAATGTTCCACGCGATAGCGGAGGCATGGAGCCGCTATCGCAGGCGCAGGGCCGCCGTTGCCGAATTGCGGTCGCTCGGCACATCAGAGCTTGAGCGCGTCGTTCACGATGCCGGCCTGTCCTTCGGCGACGTTCTGGAACTCGCCAGGCAGTCCGGCGATTCGGCGGCTCTGCTTTATCGCCGGCTCGAACAGGCCGGGATCGACCTGAAGACGATCGAAACGGCTGTGCTGCGCGACATGCAGCGCTGCTGTTCGTTCTGCGATAGCAAGGCTCAGTGCACGCATGAGCTTGAGGACGCCCCCAAGGCGGCGAGCTGGCCAGCTTATTGTCCGAATCGGACGACCATCGAGGCGCTGAGCGCTGCGAAATGCCATTGATTTTGTGGGCGGCAAGAGCCGCCCCGGCGCTTTCCGCCGCGGCGATGATCGTTTGGGCGGGCATGGTGCCGGCTGCTGCGCAAAGCGCCCAGCGCGGCGCGGTCATCGCGCGCACTTATTGCGCCAACTGCCATTCCATCGACAAGCTAAGCCCCAGCGCGCTCAAGGATGCTCCGCCGTTCCGCGACCTGCACAGGATGTATCCGGTCGAGAATCTGCAGGAGGCGCTGGCCGAAGGCATCGTGACCGGTCATCCCAGCATGCCGGAATTCCGTTTCGATGCGGCACAGATCAGCGACTTCATCGCTTTCCTGAATACGCTGCGCTGACGCGCAGCAATCCACGGAAAATAAAAACAGCGGCTGAGCGCCGCTGTTTCGCCGTCCGGTTCATGAGCGCTGCCCGTCAGACAGGCTCGACCGAGACCACGCGATAGGTATGCGTCGCATCCGCCTCGCGGACCGAAACATACTCGCCGATTTCGAACCGCTCCTGCTCGAAGTGATATCCGGCTTCGTCGTCTTCGTCGCCGCGGATGTCGTAGTGGAACGCCCAGCTACCACCCGGCCGATGCACAAGATGCCCGATGTCGTCGTCTTCTCCGGAACGGAAGCGCACCACACGGCAGGCGTCGCGATGCTCCTTCCACGCTTGCGCGTCAAAACGCCGCTCCGCATCGAGTGGAGCGACAATGATATAGCCGCGCCCTGCGCTCCCGGCTGGATGGCCTTTCTCCCTTGCCAATTCGAGCCTGATCTTGCGAAAGTTGCGCGGGAGTTGAGATCCTAAGGTCATGACCGCTCCCTTGGCGTCGCGTCAGGAATCGAGATTAATCAGCGCTTGGCGGTTGCGCAGGATCATGCGGCGCGAAGTCGCAAGCTCGATCGCCGACGTCTGTTGGAACTGTGTCAGCGTGCGCGACACTGTCTCGATCGTCAAGCCGAGATAGTCGGCGATATCCTGACGCGACATCGGCAGTTCAACCGCTTCGCCGGCCAGCTTGTTCGAAATGTCGATCAGGAAAGAAGCGACGCGCTCTTGCGCGGTCTTGACCAGCAGCATCGCATGCCGGCGCGCCTGTTCGAGCTCGGAAGCGGTATGCGCCCACAGCCGGTTGGATACATCGGCATCCTTCGCGGCCGCGGCCAGTAGTGTGGAGCGACGAACGACGGCAATTGCCGATGCCGTCACCGCTTCCGCTGAGGAAGCATGGTGAGATCCAAGCTCAATGCCGAACACGTCCCCGGGGAAATAAAAGCCTTCGATCTGCCGGCGGCCATCCTGAAGAATTTTGTATACTCGGACGGTGCCGGTCAGCACCTTGTAGACGTAGTCGGCCGGTTCGTTCTCGCCGAAAATTTCCACGTCCTTGGCAAAGGACATCCGCGCGCCGGTCAATTCGACCGAGCCGAAAAGCGTCTGCGCCGACTGGTCGGTCGCATAATTGTAGGCAGGAGCGCGATTGAGCTTTTGCGACGGGATAGCTGCTTGGATGTGCATGGCGAGCTCCTCTTTGGTTATGGTTTCTTTGCTAAGGGCCGCCGACGCTTGCGAAAATTCGGATATTTCACCTAAGGGATATCCCGGAGGTGCGTTGCCTGCGGCCCATCGCTACAGGCAAGTGGCTGGAATAAATAGGAAATTTTGCGGAATGGCGGGCGACAGGTCTTACCGCTGGCTGGTGTATGGGGGCGCAATTGTGCTTCTTGCCGGCTTTTTGGCGATGCGGGCCCTGCTGCTTCCCGAGCTGTCGAACGGTTCAGTCTATCTTTTCCTCGTACCAGCCGTGCTGGTGATCAGCGCCTTGGCCGGGCCATTGCCCGGATGCGTCGCGACCTGCCTTGTTGTTGCTGTCGAGGTCGGCTTGTCCAGCGAAGGCCCTTCGCGGACCGGTATTGCCGATGCGGCCGCGTTTCTTGCCATCGGGTTTGGGCTCGCCTGGCTTGGCGGGCGAATCCAGCGTGCGCGGGAGGCCGTGGAGGCGAGCAATCTCGATCTGGTCGCGCGAGAGGCGCACCTCAAATCGATCCTGGACACCATCCCGGATGCGATGATTGTGATCGATCCCAAGGGAATCATCCAGTCATTCAGCGCCGCCGCAGAGCGGCTGTTCGGCTACAGGTCTGCCGAAGTCCTGGGCCGGAATGTGAGCATCCTCATGCCCTCGCCCTATCGCGAGGGGCATGATGGCTATATTTCACGTTACTTGGCTACCGGAGAGCGGCGGATCATCGGGGTCGGCCGCGTCGTGGTCGGCGAACGCAGGGACGGCTCGACCTTCCCCATGGAGCTTGCGGTTGGCGAGATGAAGTCGAACGACAAGCTGTTTTTCACAGGCTTTATTCGCGACCTCACCGAGCGGCAGAAGACCGAAACCCGGCTCCAGGAATTGCAGGCCGAACTGGTCCACATCTCCCGCCTGACAGCGATGGGGGAGATGGCGTCGACGCTGGCGCATGAGTTGAATCAGCCGCTTTCGGCGATCTCGAATTATCTCAAGGGCGCACGGCGTATTCTCGACAGTAAAGCCGAAAATGCGGCTGTACTTGCCGCGGAGGCGCTCGACAAGGCCAGCGAACAGTCGCTGCGCGCAGGCCAGATTATTTCGCGGCTGCGGACCTTCGTGGCGCGCGGCGAGTCGGAGCGCAAGGCCGAGAGCCTTTCGAAGCTGCTCGAGGAGGCGAGTGCATTGGCGCTGGTCGGAGCCAAGGACCAGGGGGTCAAGGTTCGCTTCGATCTCGACACCGGCTACGATACCGTATTTGCCGATAAGGTTCAGGTGCAGCAAGTGGTGCTCAACTTGATCCGCAACGCTATCGAGGCGATGGAGCATAGTCCGACTCGTCAATTAGTCATTTCGTCAACCGCCGACGACGATCGCATGGTGCGCGTCAGTGTCTCGGATACCGGTAGCGGGCTTGCGCCGGAGATATTGCCGCAATTGTTTCAGCCCTTCGTAACGACCAAGAAGCATGGCATGGGTGTCGGCCTGTCAATCTCGAAAACCATCATCGAGGCGCATGGCGGCCGGCTTTGGGCGGAACCAAATCCCCGTGGTGGCACCGTCTTTCATCTGACGCTCAAGCTCGCGGGCAACGGGGAGATGCGCGATGCCTGATACCGATTTCGTTCATGTCATCGATGACGACGAAGCAGTCCGCGATTCGCTCTCGTTTCTACTGCGAACCGCCAATCTCAATGTTATCAGCTATCCGTCGGCTACCCAGTTTCTCGAGCAACCGGTGCGTAATATCGCGGGCTGCGTTATCACGGACGTGCGGATGCCGGACATGAGCGGGCTTGATCTGTTGCGACGGCTGCGCGGCATGTCGAGCGCTATTCCGGTGATCGTGATGACGGGGCACGGCGACATCCAGCTTGCGGTTGAGGCGATGAAGGCTGGCGCTGTCGATTTCCTCGAAAAGCCGTTCGATGACGAGCGCGTGATACAGGCGGTGCGCTCAGCGCTCGAGGCGCGGCGCGCCGAAAGCGAGCGGCTCGGTCAGCGCCACGAAATCGAGGAGCGGCTGGACAGCCTGTCGCAGAGGGAGCGTCAGGTCTTGGACGGCCTCGTGGCCGGATTGCCAAATAAGACCATAGCTCATGACCTCGGCATCAGCCCGCGCACGGTTGAGGTGTACCGCGCCAACGTCATGACCAAGATGCAGGCAGGCAGCCTATCGGAGCTCATCCGGATGGTGTTGCTGGTTCAGCCCGCCTGAGTGCCCGCGCGGCGTGAGTTGATCCTGATCAAGGCCCGCTCCGCAGAACAGTCCAGTTTTTGGCAATGAATCAGGAATTGCCGCCGCTAAGACTCTGTCCCCGTTGCAGGATTACCATGCAGGCCGATCGCTCCGACGTGGCAGCGGCCTACGACACCTTTACGTGCCTGAGGTGCGATCTTGTCCTGACCTACCGGCGTCCGCCGGTGGTGGCCGGCACCCGCAAGGCGCAGAGGGAACTGCCCTGACCCCTCCTACGGCGCGCTTTGTCAGACCCTCGAATACCGCCCCTCCTTGAGCCACGCGACCGCTCCCGATATGAGAATTGCAGCCCATCGGCAGGCCTAAGGAGTTCCTTTGACGGCGAGGCGGTTACTGGTCGGCATCAGCGGCGCATCCGGGGCAATTTACGGTGTGCGTCTGCTGCACCTGCTGAGGGAGGCCGGCATCGAGACGCATCTGATCGTGTCGCGCGCCGCACGCATGACGCTCTCCTATGAAACTGACCTGTCGATCGACCAGGTCGAGGCGCTGGCAGATGTGACCTATCCCGAACAGGATCTCGGCGCCGCCTGCTCCAGCGGGTCGTTCAAGACCCTCGGTATGATCGTTGCACCTTGCTCGGTCAAGACCATGGCGGAAATCGCAAGCGGCGCGACCAGCAATCTGGTATCGCGCGCCGCCGATGTCTGTCTCAAGGAACGGCGCCGTCTCGTTTTGATGTTGCGCGAAACGCCGCTGCATCTCGGCCATATCCGCAGCATGGCGGCGGTGACCGAGGCTGGCGCGATCGTCTATCCGCCGGTGCCGGCCTTCTACGCTCGTCCGCAATCGATCGAGGAGATGATCGACCATACGCTCGGGCGCGCGCTCGATCTTTTCGATATCGATCTTGGGACCGTGCGCCGCTGGACCGGTCAGGCGCCCAAGGCGCCCAAGGCACCCAAGTCCGGCGATTGAGTTTGCGCCATGGCCGTGCTGGAAACCGACAATCCGTTCTGGCGATTTTCGTTGCGAGTCTATGCCGAGCCAGGGGTTGCGGAGGAATGCCTTGCTGCCCAGGATAGCCTCGGCGTTGATGTCAATGTTCTGCTATTCGCGGCGTGGCTCGGGGCGGAGCGCGGGATCGCGCTCGATCAAGCCGGACTTGGCCGTATTGAGGAGGTCGTTACTGCCTGGTCCGGGCAGGTTGTCAAGCCGCTGCGCTCGGTGCGCCGTGAATTGAAGACGATGCCGGAGATCGTCGACCCGGAGGTCCAGGTTCTGCGCAAGCGCGTCGCCGAGACTGAACTTCTCTCCGAACAGATCGAGCAGGCGATGCTTTATCGGCTCGCGGACGGCTTCGGGCGCGCGGCGGGCTCTGTTGGGGCCACGCAGAATAATGTCGCCGCGGTGCTCGCAGTGCGGGGCGCGAATCCGGCCGCTTTCCCGCTTTCCGCACTTCTCGCTGCATGCGGCTCAGCTTCGGAAACGCAATAGCGCCGCTTCAGTCCAGCGGCGTCGGCGTGTCGCCGGCCCAGGCCGCAGCGATTAGCGCGCGGACTGCGCCGCGTTCGATCGGCCGCGGATTCCAGTACGGATTTTGAACTGCGAGATCGGCCGCGCGATCGATGCCGGACTCGGGCATGCCGAGCGATTTAAGGCTTTGCGGGCTGCCGAGCCGCGATGCCAGATTGACCAAGGCCGATGTGCCATCCGCTCCGCCGAGCGCGCGGGCGACGGCGGCATCGGCCTCGGGTGCGGCCTTGGCATTGTAGGCCATGGCATAGGGCAGGATCACCGTATGCGTATCGGCATGCGGCAGATCGAATGCACCGCCGATCACATGGCAGAGCTTGTGATGCAGGGCCATGCCGACCGATCCGAGACACACGCCGCACAGCCAGGCGCCGTAGAGCGCATCGGCGCGCGCCTCCCGGTTGTGCGGCTCGGCTAGGATCGCAGGCAAGGCGCGGCCCAATGCGCCGATCGCCTGCTCCGCCATCAGCGAGATCACAGGATTGCGGTCCTCCGCATACAGCGCCTCAACGGCATGGGCGATGGCGTTGGTGCCGGATGTCACGGTCAGGCGCGGCGGCAGTGTGAGCGTGAAATCGACATCGTAGATCACGACTTCCGGCAGCACTTTCAGCGTTCGCTGCGTCACCTTCACGCCGTCCTTGGTCTCGCCGATGATCGGGGTTACCTCCGAGCCGGCATAAGTGGTGGGCACCGCGAATTGCATCAGGTCGGTGCGCAATGCGATGGCTTTGCCAAGCCCGGTCGACGATCCGCCGCCGAAGGACACGGTGCAGTCGGCGCCGCATTCCCGAACTTTTTGCAGCGCACGCTCGGTCACGTCGGCCGGCGTATGCATCGCGGCCCCCGCGAAAGTGCCGGCGCAAAGCGGCCCCAGCATTTCGGCGATCCGCGCAAGATTGTCCGCCTGTTCAGGCGTGCTGAGAAGCAAGGCCCGGCTGCATCTGGCCCGCTCGATTTCGGACTTCAACCTTGAGATGGTGCCGCTGCCGAAAATCACGCGGGAGGGGAGAGAGTTGTAGACGAACGGCTGCATTTCTTACCCGGGTTTGGTTCTGACGGGGACCTGTCTACCAACTCGCAAGCCTTCTCGGAACGCTCAGGTGAGCCGGCTCTCGGCAAATTTTGCGTTTCGCAACCATATCCAAAACCTTGAGCATTCCACATCCGGTATTTGCCGAATGTTGACGCATTACCTGTACGACTACCAAAGCATTGTTAGCCAAGGCGCTCTCCCGGGGGCGCACGGGGACTTTGGGCATGACTGCCGCGACTTTCAGCAAGCCGGTGGCCAGCGATACGCGGCGCACGCGCGCGGTGGCTGCCGCCTCGATTGGCAATGCGCTCGAGTGGTTCGATTTCGTCATCTACGGCTTCTTCGCCGCGACCTTGGCGAAGCTATTTTTCCCGACCGGGAACGAGACCGTTTCGCTGCTGCTGGTCTTTGCGACATTCGGGGTGACGTTTTTCATGCGGCCGCTCGGTGCGATCGTGATTGGCAACTATGCGGATCGGCATGGACGCAAGGCAGCTTTCACGCTCACCATTCTGCTGATGATGGTCGGAACCGCCATCATCGCCGTTGCGCCGACTTATGCCGCCATCGGGATATTCGCGCCGCTTCTGATCGTAGCCGCGCGGATGATCCAGGGCTTTTCGGCAGGCGGCGAGTTCGGCAGCGCTACCGCCTTTCTGGCGGAGCAGAATCCGGCCCGGCGCGGGTTCTTTGCCAGCTGGCAGTTTGCAAGCCAGGGCATCACGACGGTTCTGGCCACAGGAATTGGTGTGATGCTGACATCGACATTGACTACTCCGCAGATGGAGAGCTGGGGATGGCGCATCCCCTTCATTTTCGGCCTCCTGATCGGTCCGGTAGCCTATTACATTCGCCGCCACGTCGACGAGACGATGGAATTTCAGCGCATGCAGGTCAGCCGGTCGCCGCTGCGCGAAGCGTTTGCCGATAGCAAGACTCGCATGCTGGTTTCCTTTGGTGCGGTCGTGCTCTGCACCGTGGCGATGTACACGGTGCTGTTCATGCCGACCTATGCGACGCGGCAACTGGGGCTCACCGCGTCGGGCGGTTTCCTTGGCGGGCTGCTGACCGGCGTCATCCAAGTGATGCTAATCCCGGTCTTCGGCGCGTTGTCGGATCGCATCGGCCGGCTGCCGATCGCCGCGGTTGCAGCGGCGATCATGCTGGTGATGGTGTATCCGCTGTTTTCGTGGCTTGCCGCCGATCCCACCCTGCAGACACTTCTGATCGTGCAGGGAATTATCGGGGTGCTGATGGCCGCGTATATGGGGCCGCTGGCTGCACTCATGTCGGAGCTATTCCCGGCGCGAATGCGCACGACCGGGCTGTCGATCAGTTACGCTTTCGGCGTTGCAATCTTTGGCGGCTTTGCGCCGTTTATCAACGCCTGGTTGATCGAGGTGACGGGCACGAAGCTTGCCCCCGCATTTTACCTCATGCTTGCAGCGGTCATCAGTCTCTCCGCGCTCGTCGCAGCGCGGCGTCTCGGCACCCGTTAGTCCTGCGTCGACACTGTCTTTGCGACGGAGCGGACGCCGTCGAAAACATCGCGTGCCGTTGCGTGGTTAATTGAGCATGGCTTAGCTGCCGGCTTGTTGCGCCGTGCGCTCTCGGTGCCGCGCTTCGATGTCGGCACGCGATAAACCCGGATTTTACCGCTCGTAAAGGGCTGTTCCTTAACAAATTGCGGGGACAATCCGGACATTCAAGCTGGGCAACCCGACCCGACCGGACACCTCGCGTATGAGGCTCGCGACAGCCATATCCCGCCTCGCTGACCGGCTGAACGGTTCGGTCCCCGATCCGATTCTACATTTCGAATTGGTGCGCGCTCTGTACGGCGCGACGAGCACGGCAAAGCCGCTTTTTATTGCGACGGCCGCCGCGACTCTTGTCACCGCGGTCGCCGGTCTGCTCAGCAGCGATCTTGTCTTTGCCTTGATTGCCGTATTGTTCCTTCTTACCGGAATCGCACGCAGCATTGCGGCCAGTCTCTATCACCGCGTCGATCACGACCCCTTTGACCATGCCGACCTGAAGCGCTGGGAAGTGATCGCGCTGCTCGGCGCATGGTCGTTCTCCGGCCTTGTCGGCGTTGCCGGGGCTTATGCTGTGTCCTATCACGCCGGTACCGATGTCGAGATACTCATTAGCTGTTGCGTCATCGGCTACGTCGCCGGCGTATCCTCACGAAATGCCAGTCGTCCGCTCGTCACGATCGGCCAGGTCAGCTTCACCTGCCTGCCGTTCACGGTTGCGTTGCTGCTTCGGGGCGATGTCGCTCATCTTGTTCTCGCAATATTCATCGGTGCTCTTTATGTGGGTACGATCGTCATCTGCCGCAGTGTGTTCGAGAATCTCGTCTCGCGCCATCAGGCCTTCCGTCGTATCGAGACGCTGGCACAGCGCGACGTTCTGACTGGGCTATGGAATCGTGCAGCCTTTCTTAGTCTGCTTGAAGCCAAATTCGCGTCTCCGGCAAGAGACGAGGTGGCCCTGATCGCCATCGATCTGGATCGCTTCAAGGACATCAACGATACCCTCGGCCACCCCATCGGCGATGCCGTGTTGAAGGAGGCGGCCGAGCGGATCCGCTCGGCCCTGCGCCCGGGCGATGAAGTGTCGCGGGTCGGTGGCGACGAATTTCTGGTCATGCTCGCAGGGTCGCGGGCCAAAGATATCGGCGCGGTTTCCCGCAGCATCCTTGCGAAATTCTCCGATCCCTTTGCGATCGAAATGACGCGCAGCATATGCGGAGCCAGTATCGGGTGCGCGATTGCCGGGCGCGAATGCAGCATGGATGCGCTGCTCCGCAACGCCGATCTTGCGCTTTACGAGGCCAAGCGGCGCGGCCGTAGCCAGATCGTGGAATACACTGTCGAGTTGTCTCTCGAATACGAAAGCCGGGTGGCGCTGGAACACGATCTTCAGCGCGCGCTGGAGCGGGGAGAACTCGACATTGTGTATCAGCCCATCGTCGACCCGCGATCCGGCCGCGCAATCTGCTGTGAAGCGCTGCTGCGCTGGAACCATCCCGAGCTTGGTTCGATTGCACCCGACGTCTTCATTCCGATCGCGGAGACGACCGGGCTTATTGTGCCGATCGGCTCCTGGGTGCTGAGCAAAGCCTGCGCAGAGGCGACGCATTGGAGCGCTGATATTAAGCTCTCGGTGAATCTTTCGGCGGTGCAGTTTCGTCATGGCCGCGAGATAGTGCGCCGGGTCAAGGCCGCGCTTGCTGAATCGGGGTTGCCGCCGAGCCGGCTCGATCTCGAAATCACCGAGTCTGTGCTGTTCGAGGACAACACTGCGACCCTTGGTATTCTCGAGGAACTGCGCAGCATGAAGATCGGCATTTCGCTCGACGATTTCGGGACCGGTTTCGCTTCGCTCGGTTATCTGAATGATTTTCCGTTTTCAAAGATCAAGATCGATCGCAAATTTTCGCAGAAAGTTTCCGAATCCCCGCGGACATCGGCAATCGTCGCCGGTACCGCGCAGATCGCGCGGGACTTGCGCATGGAGTGCATTGCCGAGGGTGTGGAATCGGAGGTGCAGCTTGAACGGCTGCGCAGCTACGGGATCAATGCAATCCAAGGCTATCTGTTCAGCAAGCCGCTGCCGGCTCACAAGCTGCGGAAGCTTATCCAGGAACCGATTTTTCCGGCATCCTACAAGGTAGCGGCGCGGGCGACCGATAAAGTCGCAACGCGCCGCAAATTGGCCCTCTAGCCAAACGCGCCTGATCAATTGGCTTTCAACAGCCGCTCCAGGACGGCCATGCGCATGAATTTCGATAGGCGCACCTGCTCGAAATACATCGCATTTGGGAGCCCGTCGCAGGATGGATCGATTTCGTCGAACCGCGGCAGCGGGTGGTAGAGAAGGGCCTTGGAGCCGAGGCGCTCAATCTTCTCGGCCGTCACAGCAAAGTGCTCCGGCGTGAAATGGGGCGAGACATAGCCCGATGCGGGCGGTTCCCCGATCGCTGACATGTCGTAGGGCGCCATCATCACCGCGTCGCATTCGGCTAGCGCCGTGTCGATTTCGGAGACGATACGCAGCCGGATCTGATGTTCGGAAAGTGCCGCCGCGACATCGTCTGGCACCTGGTAATGCGGCGGAGGGCAAAACACGACCTCGCGCGGTCCCTCGAAGCGCAGCAACTGGATCAGTGACCGGACCACCCGGCCGCGCGGATCGCCGCCGAAGGCGATGCTCTTGCCGCGCAACGTCCCAAGGCCGCGCCGCATCGCGTGAATGTCGATCAGCGCCTGGCTTGGGTGCTCGTTCCATCCATCGCCCGCATTGATCACGGGCACAATCGATGTGGCGGCCATCCGCGCCGCCGCTGAACATTCATGATGCCGGACGACGATGGCGTCGGCGAGGCGCGACACCACTGCCGCACAATCCTCTATGGATTCGCCGATACTGGAATTAGTGCGCGAGGCCGACATGTCCTCCATGCCGATGCAATGCGCGCCGAGCGCGACCGCGGCGGATTCGAAACCGAGCCGCGTGCGCGTGCTTGACTGGAAGAACAAGAGCGCGACGGTGCGCCCAATCAATTGCTGGCGCGGCGCATGGCCGGATTCGAAGTCGTCCGCCGCCTGGCAGAATTCGTCGACGTCGTCGAGCGTAAGGTCGCGGGCGCTGAGAAGATGCCGGAGCTGACCCGAGCGAGTTCGTTCACGCCGGCCCTGGACAAGAGCCGGCGACGCAACAGATAGATACGCCATTGGTACGAGCCTCACCGCATTTGAGGTAAGGATTTGTTAAACGATCTTTTGCGCCAAGTAAATTTCCCGCGCCGGAATGCGGCTTTGCGCGGATGGCAACACCGGCTTCAGGCAGACCTTCTTGAACTGGATTGATTTTTCAACAAATGCAGAGAGTTAAAGCGCGTGTTCGATGGCGTAGACCGCCGCTGTCACGGCGTTTGCGGTTAACCAAAGATTTAAACTTTAACGCCGCCCGCTTTGGTAAGCTCACCGTTGTGCAGTGTGGTTCACGTTGCAGCGGTGCATTGGCGGTAAAAAGATAACGACTTCAAGAGTAAGCCATCGCAATCAATCGCGCCGTTCTGGCTTGACGGTCTGACGCACCTCGAAGCCTTCGAACTTCGGGTGCGACAGATAGAGCGAGCCTGTGCTCTCGTTCCCGGCGCGTGCATGCGCCTTGCGGAAGGCCTCCGAGCGGGTCCAGTTCTCGAAGGCTTCCCGATCGCGCCAGACCGTGTGGGAGGCATAAAGTGTGTGATCCTCCGCTTCCGGTCCCCGAACAAGATGAAATTCGACAAAGCCGGGTACGTCGCCGAGATGGGTGTCCCGCGTGAGCCAGACTTTCTCGAAGTCCTGTTCCGAACCCTTTTTGACCTGAAAGCGGTTCATGGCGATGAACATGCCTCACGCTCCTTATCCCGCTGCGAATGTCACCTTCGCCTCTTTCATGTACCAGTCGAGCATCTGTTCGCCGTTCCAGTGGAGGACACCGTCGAACTTTGCGATGTGCTCGTAGATGCGCTCCAATGGACCGATGCGAAAGGGCTGGCCGCTGATATAGGGATGAATGGCGATTGCCATGAATTTCGCACGGTGTTGGCTCTCAGCGTAGAGCCGTTCGAAACTCTCGACGGCCCGCTTGTAGAGGTGGTCGCTTTCGTGGTGCTGCACCAGCATCATCGGGATGTCGTTCAGTTCGACAGTGTAGGGCAGGGTAACGAGCGGACCCTTCGCGGTGCGGATCACCGTCGGCTCATCGTCATAGACCCAGTCGCCGATATAACGGATGCCAGCCTCGGCGAGATTTTCCGGGGTGTCGAGCGTCTGCGTCAGTCCCGGGCCGAGCCAGCCGACCGGACGTTTGCCGGTGAATTTTTCGATGATGTCGCAGGACCGGAAGATCATAGTGCGCTGATCCTCCACCTTGTGGATCGGCCCTTGGTCGTAGGCATGGCCCATGAACTCCCAGCCGAGATCTTTGCATTCCTGCGCCACGCGGACATAATCCTCGCAGACCCGCGCGTTGATCGAGACGGTGGGACGGATGCCGAGCCGCTTGTAAAGGTCGAAGAAGCGCCACACCCCGACCCGCATGCCGTATTCGTGCCAGCTCCAGTTAGGTACGTCGGGCAGCATCGGCAGGCCGGTCGGCGCCGGCAGCACCTGCCGCGCCATCGGGCGGGCGATATCCCAGACCTCCAGATTGACAATGGTCCAGACCACCATGCGGGCCCCGCCGGGCAGTTTCAGCGGCGGGCGGTCGACGATGGCGGAGTAATCGGCGCGTTGACTTGGTATCATGCTTTCCGTCATTGAGCTTCGGTGTGGGTGGCGCATCCTAATGCGGGATTCCCTGTGTTGGAATCGCCAATGGAGAGAGTTCCGCCGACCCGCCGTTGCATAAAGGTCGCGAGGCAAGCATGAAAATCCCGCTGACTGGAGGCTGCCAGTGCGGCGCGCTGCGCTACGAAATCCGCGCCGAGCCGCTGTCTGTCTATGTCTGCCACTGCACAGAATGCCAGCGCCAATCGGCCTCGGCTTTCAGCATGTCGGTGATGGTGCCGCGCGAGGCGCTTGTCTATACCAGGGGCACGCCGCGGCGCTTCGACCGTGTCGCCGATAGCGGGCGCGTCATTGCGAGCGACATGTGCGAGACCTGCGGGGTACGGCCGGTCAATCATCCGCTGGCCAACGACAAGGTGTCGATCCTCAAGCCCGGTACGCTCGACGAAACCAGTTGGCTGCATCCGGTTGGCCACATTTGGACCAGAAGCGCGCAACCCTGGGTGCCTATTCCCGATGACGCCGTGATCCATGAGGGCCATCCGGCGGACGCGAACGCGCTGATTGCAGCGTGGAGCGCGTATCGGGAAACGATGCGCGCGGGTTGATGCTTCGCTCTCTCCTGACGCACCGCGCGCGCAACGCTGATCAAGCGTCTGGCGATCCATGACAAACCGGGTGCGTCGCTGGCGCGGCCCGGGCACTGACCGGTTGTTATGCCGCCTTGGCGCGCCGCGGTGCCGAGCGGGCGGCCGGCTTGCGCGGGCTTTCGGCAAAGTGCGCATCCAGATCGGGATCGGGCTTGCCGAAGCGCCAGGCCCGCACCCGCTCGTCCCAGTCCAGCGCGCAAAGCTCGCAACGGCCATCATGCAGCCGGCGTTCGACCATGGTGAGTTCGACGCCGCAGCCATCCATGGCCACGACTCCGGTGCAGACGAAAGGACCAGCATTCTTCATGGCGGAACCCGAGCGTGAAACGAATCAGTTCACGCTAGAGTCTAGCCCGAAAAGTGAAAGCAATGGGTACGCGCCGGCGGCTTTCCCCCGGCGCGCGGGACGGTTCCGGATGCTCCGGCCTGCCGCTATTCCTCGATCTTGAAGCCTGTCGCATTCACCACCGGCGTCCATTTGTCGAGATCGGCCTTGAGTCGCTTGACGAATTCGCCCTGCGAGCCGCCGGCGGGAATGTAGGCGAGTTGCTGCATGCGCTCGCTGACGATTTTCGAGGTCAGGGCCTTGCCGATGGCCGCATTGAGCTGTTCGACGACCGGCATAGGCGTGCCAGCCGGCACGAACATGCCGAACCAGTCCTCCACTTCGATCGCAGCCGCGCCCTGCTCGGCGAAGGTCGGCACGTTGGGCAGATATTTCGAGCGCTCCTTGCCGCTCACTGCGACCGCCCGCAGCTTGCCGCCCTCGATGTGAGGCAGCGAGTCGGTGATGGTGGTGACCGCGACCGCGACCTGGCCGCTCAGCGCATCCTGCAGCATCGGCGATGCGCCGCGATAGGGGACATGGGTGAGGTCGAGCCCGGCATGCTGGGCCAACATCGCGCCGATGAAATGCATCGGCGAGCCGGCGCTGCCATGGGCATAAGCGGCCTTCGACGGATTGGCCTTGTACCAAGCGATCAGGTCGGCGAGCGTCCTGACGTTCTGCGGCACCGCGCCGGTGACGATCAGCGAGAATTCCAGCGTGCAGAGCGGCGCGACCGGGATGAAATCCTTGATCGGATCGTAGTTGAGCTTGGAGAAGATCAGTGGATAAAGCGTCATCATCGCCGCCGGGGTCACGAGGATCGTGTGGCCGTCCGGCGCGCTTGCCTTGGCGCGTTCGATGGCGATGCGTCCGCCGGCGCCGGAGATATTCTCCACGACAGGGACGATGCCGAGATCGGCGCGTAATTGTTCGGCGACCAGACGCGCGACCATGTCGACCGAACCGCCGGCCGGGAAGCCGACCAGGAAGCGCACCGGCCTCGCTTTGTCGAAGGTCTGCGCGGATAGCGACGACAGTCCGGCAAACGGGATGGCCATCCCGGCGAGCATGGCTTTCAGGGTCTCGCGACGGTTCATGCTTAAACCTCCAGTTTTTCAGTGTCAGCAAAGCCGTAAAGTGCGGCTGGATTGTCGGTGAGGATGCGCTTGCGGGTATCGGGACCGGCGCCGATGAGCGGCAGCCAATCGAGCAGATGGGACGATTGCGGCACGTTGCCGTTGACCATGCCGACATGCGGCCAGTCGCTCGCCCAGAGCAGCCGCTCCGGCGCTTCGGAGACGAGCTTTGCGCCGAAGGGAATCAACTCGGGCCACGGGAACGGTCCAGCCGTGGCGCGGTTCATCGCCGACAGCTTGAGATAGGTGCGTCCGGTGGCGAGGAAGCGAAGAAGTTCGCCAAAGCCGGCTTGGTCGGTGCCACGCGCGGGATCCCAGGCTTTGGCGGCCAGATGATCGAGCACGATGCGGACAGGAAGGCCTTCGCTCGTCTGCGCGATCAGCCGCAATTCGTCGAGGCTCGCAGGCCAGATCGCGATGTGCCAGCCAAGACCGGCTATGCGCGCTGCAGTCTGCCGCAGCGTCTCGGCAGTGACATCGTAGCCGAAGGCATGCGACAGGCGGATACCGCGAATCCCCTGGGCGTGGAATAGCTTCAGATCCGCGTCGCTCATCGACGGCGTAAGCATGATGGTGCCACGCGCGCCACGTCCCATCGCGCCGATGGCGTCAAGCGTGACCCGCAGGTCCTCGCCATGTGCCGAGACATGCGCGATCACCGCGCGCTCTAGCCCCATGGTGCGTAGCATGGTCTGGAACGCAGGCAGCGGCGCTTCGGGAACCGTGTAGGCGCGTTGCTCGGCGAGCGGATATTGCGCGTAGGGTCCGAGTACATGGACGTGGCAATCGCAGGCCCAGCCCGGCAGGGCAAAACCGGGCGCGGTCGGAGCCGGCGCGCCGGGGCAGGGTGTCGACAAGAGCGCTCCTCCAACTTTCGCTGTAGCGAAAACATTATCGTTATGCTGAAAATTTAAGCCGCGATTGGACCCTGGTCAACTGCACGCTCAAGCGTTTGATCCCGTATGGCCGGGCGTTAGCAACGTCGGATTTCGCCGCCACAGTGCTATGCGCGTGCGGTGCGTTGCTCTTTGGACGGAATCCAATCCTTCATTGGGAAGTCATCGCTTCGTCATCGCCCGCCACCCATAACAGCGCCGCTGTGGGGAGCGGGGCTCGTCGCGCGCGATCATTTCAAGTCAACGGGGAACGTGGATGTCCATCCAGATCGACGGGATCACGATTCAGAACAATGCCAATTCGACGCTCGCGGGTTCGCTGACGACGCCCACGGGGACGAATGCGCTGAACGTCACGTCGATCGGCTCCTATGCCACCGGCCTCGGCGGCGGCACCGCCGAGGTCGCGGCCTATGACAAGATCCAGCAGAAGCTGTTCGTGATGGCGAACTACGACGACGCCGGGACGGCCGGTCCGGACGGCCTGATCCAGATCGTCGACCTGTCCAATCCGGTGCTCCCGGTGCTGCTGGGCGATATCGACGTCGATGCCACCGTGCCGCTGTTTGGCGGCATCAATTCGGTCGCAGTGTCGGGCAATGTCGTCGCTGTCGCGGTGGAGAATATCGTCAAGAGCGACAATGGTTTCGTCGCCTTCTATGACGCGACCACCGGCGCACTCCTGCACATCGTCGAGGTCGGCGCGCTGCCCGACATGCTGGTCTTCACAGCCGATGGCCGCAAGCTCCTCGTCGCCAATGAAGGCGAGCGCGACGGCGCGATCGATCCGGTCGGTTCGGTGTCGCTGATCGACCTGTCGAACGGCGTCGCCAATGCCGCGGCGGCCACCACCGGCTTTGAATCGTTGAACGGTTTCGAAGACGCGCTGCGCGCGCAGGGCGTGCGGATCACCCCGGGCAAGACCGCCGCCGAGGACCTGGAGCCGGAATACATCACCATCACCAAGGATGGCACCACGGCATTCGTGACGCTGCAGGAAGCCAACACCGTCGCCCAGTTCGACATCACCGGCACCACGCCGGTTCTGGTGCGCCTGATTCCGCTCGGCTATGTCGACCACAGCATCGCCGGCAACGAGGCGGATTATTCCGACCGCGACGGTCCGGGCTCGGGCGGCTCAAGCCTTGGCGCGATCCAGCTCACGCTGGCGCCGATCAAGGGAATCCTCCAGCCGGACGCCATCGCGACCTGGACGATCGGGGGCGTCACTTACTTCGCCACCGCCAACGAGGGCGATGCCCGCAGCGACGACAGCGACATTGCCCGCCTGTCGTCGCGCGACCTCAATGACGCCGTATTCGGCGCTCTGGAAGCACAGCTCAAGAATGAGGACTGGGCAGGACGGCTCAACGTCTCGACCATCGACGGCGACACCGATCCTTCGACCCCGGGCCTTGAGGAAATCTACACCTTCGGCGGCCGCGGGTTCACGATCTTCAAGCAGGAAGCGGACGGCAGCGTCGTCAAGATTTTCGAAAGCGGCGGCGATTTCGAGAAGATCATCGCCGACCAGTTCCCGACGCTGTTCAACAACAACCAGACCGGTACTGCCGCAACATTCGATGCGCGTTCCGACGACAAGGCGGGCGAGCCGGAAGGCATCACGGTTGCCAATGTTGGCGGCCGCTTCTATGCCTTCGTTGCTTTGGAACGGCAGGGCGGGGTGATGATCTATGACGTCACCAATCCGGAAAATGCCGAATTCACGACTTATCTTCCCTCGTCCACCGTGCATCTCGGACCTGAGACGATCCAATATATCGAGGCCGTGGACAGCCCGAATGGCAAGGGCCTGCTGCTCACCACCAACGAAATCAGCGGCACCATCGAAATCTACCAGGTTGAGCCGCAGCGCTACACGCTGCAGCTGCTGCATTTCGCCGACGGCGAGGCGGGGCTGCTGGCTTCTACCACTGCGCCCAATCTTGCGGCTTTGGTCGATGCGTTCGATGACGCCTTTACAAATACGCTGATCCTGTCCGGCGGCGACAACTGGCTGCCCGGGCCGTTCCTTGCCGCCGGCACCGATCCGAGCGTGATCCAGGCCCTGAACGCCGCGTCGGGCTCCACCATCGCGGCGAACGGCACCATTCCGATCGCCGCGGTGGATATCGCCATCCACAACATCATCGGCGTCGAGGCCTCGACTATCGGCAACCATGAATTCGACCTGGGCTCGAACGCCTTCGCCGCGAGCTTCACGCCGGGTGGCGGCTGGGTCGGCGCGATGTTCCCGTATCTGTCGGCCAACCTCGACTTCTCGGGCGACAGCGCGCTCAACCCGCGCTTCACCAATACCCTCGACGGCCCTGGCAACCCGACCGCGACGCAGGTCGCAGATGCCGGGACTCTGAAGGGCCGTATCGCCGCTGCGACGGTGATCGAGAAAGGCGGCGAGAAGATCGGCCTGATCGGTGCGACCACGCAGATCGTCGAGGCGATCTCGTCACCGAGTGGCACTGAAGTCAAAGGCTTCCCGACCGGCCCCGGCGCCAATGGCGAATTTGACGACATGGATCTGCTGGCGGCGCAGCTGCAGCCGATCATCGATGAATTGATTGCCGAGGGGATCAACAAGATCATCCTGATGGCGCATCTGCAACAGATCGGCAACGAGATCACGCTCGCGTCCAAGCTGCGCGGCGTCGACATCATCCTGGCCGCGGGCTCCAATACCCGGCTCGGCGACGATGACGACGTGGCGGCCGCGTTCCCCGGCCATGACGCCGTGTTCCAGGGCGATTATCCGCTCACAGTCGCCGATCTCGATGGCAAGACCACGCTGATCGTCAATACCGACAACGAATACACTTATCTCGGCCGTCTCGTTGTCGACTTTGACGCCAACGGTGACATCATCCTGGACAGCATCACCGCCAACCAGGCGATCAACGGCGCCTATGCGGCGACCGCGGAAAATGTCGCGGCGGCGTGGGGCGTCTCGGTCGAGGATCTCGACACCACCGCCTTCGCCGACGGCACCAAGGGCGGCGACGTCAAGCTGCTGACCGATGCGGTACAGAGCGTGATCAGCTTCAAGGATGGCAATGTCTTCGGCTACACCAACGTCTATCTGGAGGGCGAGCGGGCCTTCGTGCGCAATGAGGAGACCAATCTCGGCAACCTCAGCGCCGACGCCAATGCCTATGCCTTCAAGCAGGCGGCTGGAGCTTCGGCTTCCAGCTTCGTGGTGTCGCTGAAGAATGGCGGCGGCATCCGCGCCCAGATCGGTTCGCTTTCGTTGCCCGATCCCGACACCGGCGCTATCGATAAGCTGCCACCGGCCGAAAATCCCGGCGTCAAGGACGAAGGCGGCGTCTCCCAGCTCGACATCGAGAATTCGCTTCGCTTCAACAATCGCCTGATGGCGTTCGATACGACCGCCCAAGGCCTCAAAGCCATCCTCGAACATGGCGTTGCCGCGTACGGCAACCAGGGGCGCTTCCCGCAACTCGGCGGCGTCAAATTCTCCTTCGATCCGACGGCTCCGGCCGGCAGCCGGGTGTCCGACATCGCGCTGATGGACGAAAACGGCATCGTCATCGCCAAGCTTTATGATGATGGTGTGCTGTTGGCAGGCGCCCCGTCTCTCATCACGGTAGTGACGCTGTCGTTCCTCGCGCAGGGCGGCGACGGCTATCCGATGAAAGCGAACGGTTCGAACTTCCGCTACATCCTCGATGACGGCACGCTTTCGGCGCCGGTCGACGAGGCGCTGGACTTCACCGCGGTGCAGCCCTCCAACGCGCTCGGTGAGCAGGACGCACTCGCACAATATATGGAAGCATTCCATGCCACGCCGCAGACCGCCTATAACGAGGCGGACACGCCGGTGAATCTGGATACCCGCATCCAGAACCTCACCCAGCGCGAGGAGGACGTGTTCTCCTCGGCTCCCATCATTGGGTCCAGCGGCAAGGAAGACCTCGTCGGCAATGTCAGCAATGACACCCTCGACGGCAGCCTTGGCAAGCACAAGATGTTCGGCGGCGACGGCGATGACACCTACATCGTCGGCAAGGGCAGCAAAGTCATCGAGCTCGACGGTCAGGGCACCGACACGGTGCAGGCCTCGATCAACGTCAAGCTGCCGAAATTCGTCGAGAATCTGCTGCTGACCGGCAATGCCAATCTCAGCGGCAAAGGCAACGATCTCGATAACGTCATCACGGGCAACGACGGCAACAACAAGCTCGATGGTGGCAAGGGCAACGACACGCTGCTCGGCGGGGCTGGCAACGACAGCCTGAAAGGCGGCGACGGCGACGACATCCTCGAAGGCGGCGCCGGAAATGACGTGCTTCAGGGCAGCAAGGGCAACGACACCTTCGTGTTCAAGCCCGGTTTCGGCAACGATCAGATCAAGGATTTCAAGGGTCTCAATCTGGGCGGCGCCGACGTCATCGAGTTCGACGCTTCGATTTTCGCCGATTTCGCTGCGGTTCTGGCTGCGACCGTCGATAACGGCAACAGCCTGACCATCCATGCCGGGGCCGATTCGGTCACGCTGCTCAAGGTGAAGGACGTGGCGTTCCTGAACGCCAACGACTTTGCGTTCGTCTGAACGGTCACGCGACCCGATCTTGCAGAACGGGCCGGCGCAAGCCGGGCCGTTTTGCTTTTCTTCAAGCGCGGCGCCCCGGTCAGATACCGCGCTGCTTTTTCATGCGGTCGATTTGCGCGGTCACGTGCGGGGGCAGTGTTCGCACGCCCTGCTCGCCGGCCGCCGCCAGCAACGGGCGCAATTGCGACTGGGCAAGCCAGGCCGGTTCGCGCTTCGGCGGAATAATGCGCTCGAAAACCAGCACCATCAGGATCGCCAGAAGCAGAATCCGCACGACTCCAAGAGCGGCGCCAGCGGCGCGGTCCGGCAGACTGGCGTCTTCGCCTGCCATGGCGCCGACGGCATGGCGCAACAGGGCGGCCATGCCGATGCCGACGGCGAGGAATATGACCGCCATCGTCAGGAGGACAGTTGCATCCGAAGGCGGCGATTGGGAAGCGAAGAGCGGGGCGAGCTTCGGACCGGCAACGATCGCGACCGGAGCGGCGAGCAGATAGCCGAAGATGGTCGCAAGGCTGCGCAGGAGCCCGGACCGGTAGCCCATGACGACGGCAATCAGCATCGTCCCGATCACCGTAGCATCGAAAATATTCAGGGTCATGTGCCGGACACTATAGGGCTTGCGTAAAGAATCCGCTGACCGGGTGGACGCTTGTCCGCGTTGCCGGTCCCCCGTGGTTGCGGATGTTTCGTCGCCGCAATTGTCTGCAGCGGCTTGATTCCTGGGTTTGCGCACTCATCTTAGCGCTTTGCGGCAAGGGCCGCGTGCCGGAACCTGCCTGGAGACCCGCCATGTCGCTTCTGTCCGTCCTTCTGAACGTCCTTTGGATCGTGTTCGGCGGCCTGTGGATGGCGATCGGCTGGTGGATCGCGGCGATCATCATGGCGATCACCATCATCGGGCTGCCCTGGGCGCGTGCCGCCTTCAATATCGGCTTCTACACGCTGCTGCCGTTCGGTCAGCGCGCGGTGCCGCGCGACGTTTACACCGGCCGCGAGGACACCGGCACTGGCGCCTTCGGCACCATCGGCAATATCATCTGGTTCGTGCTGGCAGGCTGGTGGCTTGCGCTCGGCCATCTCATCACCGCGATCGGCCTTGCCATCACCATCATCGGTATTCCCTTCGCCTGGGCGCATCTGAAGCTCGCCGGGATTTCGCTGTGGCCGATCGGCATGATGATCGTCCCGGCGGACGATCTGCGCCGCCTGCCGTCATGAGGCTGTTCCAGAATTGTGACTGAGGCTTTCGTTCCGGATCAGAACGCGCCCGGGAACACCCCGCCGTCGATCAGGATGTTTTGCCCGGTGATGTAGCCGGCCTGTTCCGAACACAGGAAAGCGCAGGCCGCCCCGAACTCCTCCTTGGTGCCGAAGCGCTTTGCCGGTACGCCGTTCATGCGCGCGGCGCGGGCCTGGTCGTAGGAGATGCCCTGACGCTTGGCGTTGCCCTCGAGATTGGCGACGAGGCGGTCGGTATCGAAGGTTCCGGGAAGGATGAAGTTGATGGTCACGTTCGAGGCCGCGACCTGGCGCGCAACGCCGGCCAGGAACGCGGTCAGTCCGGCGCGGGCGCCGGACGACAGGTCGAGGCCAGCGAGCGGCGCCTACACTGTGCCCGAGGTGATATTGACGATGCGGCCGAATTGCTTTCGCGTCATCGGCTCGATGGCTTTCTGGATCAGCTCGATGGCGACCACCATATTAGCCGTGACGCCTTCGAGGATCTGCGCGCGGGTGAGCTCACGGAAGTCGCGCATCGGTGGCCCGGCATTGTTGTTGACGAGGATGTCCGGCTCCGGGCAGACGGCGAACAGCGCCCTTTGCCCGTCAGATGTAGCGACATCGGCAGCGACCGGAACGATTTTCGCCCCACTTGCCTTCGCAATCTCGTCGGCTGCTGCGGCCAGCCGGTCGTGGTCGCGACCGTTGATCACAACCTCGCATCCCTCCTGTGCAAGGGCCAGCGCGCAGCCATAGCCGAGCCCGCGGCTCGATGCGCAGACGATGGCCTTGCGGCCGGCGATTCCGAGATTCATGCGGCGTCTCCTTGTCATCGTCTGCCAAAGCAGGCGATCCGGCATTCGTGACACTGGATGCCCCGCCTGCGCAGGGCATGACAAGCAGAAATATGAAGGGACGCCGATCCCGGTCGCCGATCCTGGACTAAGACATCCTTGCGCCTTCCACCGCGCGCATGTCGTGGCCGCGCCATTCGAATCCGCGGCCGAGCCAGGCATTGACATAGAGCACCGGCAGCATTGCATCGCGCAGCACGCAGGCGGCAACGAGGCGCGGTGCGGCATGCCATCCGGCCTTGGCCGAGAGCAGCCATTCGGCGCCGTACCAGGCCGCGACGAAGCCAAGCGTGGGCAGGAGAGGCGAGATACCCGCGAGCAGGACTGCGGCAATCATCGCGATCAGCGGAGGCAGCGCGCCGGAAAAGATTTCCAGCGAGAACCAGAACGGAAAGCTCGCGCGCCGCAGCCGCGCCCAGCGGCGCTGCCGCTTCCACACATCGCGGGCCTGGCGAAAGCCGAGCGGCTGGCGCACCGGCGGCTGCATCAGCCGCACCTTGAGGCCGAGACCGCGCACGATCTTGGTGCAGGCGGCATCCTCGGCGGATTCGGCGGCAAGCGCGCGAATCCCGCCGGCGCGTTCAAGGTCGGCCTTGCGCCAGAACAGTGTCTTGCCTTGCGCGAAACCGAAGCCGATGGCGTCGGCGAAATATTGCCAGCGCGCCTGGTAGTTGTTGAGCATGGCGCATTCGACCTCGGCAAAGAAGCCGTCCGGCCGGCAGCCGATCGGCGGCGAGCAGACGAGGCCGGTCTCTGCATCGCATCGTGACAGCAGCCGCTGGATATAATCGCGCGGCAGCAGCACGTTGCTGTCGCAGATCGAGACGAAAGGATGGGTGGTCTCGCGCCAGCCCTTGAACACGTTGTTGAGCTTCGGATTGTCGCTGATTCGTTCGTCGCCGATCAGCAGTCGCGCATCGATCCAGCGATGGTCGGCCATCAGCCGCTGCACCAGCGGCACTGCGGCATCGTCTGGGCGTGCTGCGCAGAATATCAATTCGTAGCGCGGATAATCGAGCCGGAAGGCCGAGCGCAGTGTGTCCTCAATATAGTTTTCAAGGCCGCAGACTGGCAGCACGATGCTGACCGGCGGCGAATCCGGTGCCGGCGTCGGCAAGGAAGGCCTGAGACGGCAGCGACGCATGGCGACTGCCACGCTCAAGAGATGAAGGCCGAGGGCCGCCGCCGCAAAAAGCGTCAAAGCAAGGATCGCGATGCTCATCCGATGCACAATGTCGATATGCGATGACATGCTGATGACGCGTCTTAGGCGCTGCGCGTAGCGCATTGTCATCAAACGGCAATGACAATGTGGGACGAGGCGGCACCGACACTGCAATGGCTGACTCGTGCTGATGACACCGACCCGGCCGCGTCACTTTCGCGCGCTTTTCATCTCCGATGTGCATCTCGGCGCCCGCGGCTGTCAGGCCGGCAAGCTTCTCGACTTCCTGCGCTGGCACGACGCCGACACCATCTATCTGGTCGGCGATATTGTCGACGGCTGGGCGCTGAAGTCGAGCTGGTACTGGCCGCAGCAGCACAACGACGTGGTCCAGAAGCTGTTGCGCAAGGCGCGCAAGGGCACGCGCATCGTTTATGTACCCGGCAATCACGACGAATTCCTGCGGGGCTATTACGGCACGCATTTCGGCGGCATCGACGTTGTCGAACACGCGATGCATCAGGGCGCCGATGGCCGTACCTACCTCATCACTCATGGCGACCAGTTCGATCTGGTTGTTACGCATGCGCGCTGGCTCGCGCTGCTCGGCGACAAGGCCTACGAGTTCGCAATCGTGCTGAACCGGCTGTTCAACACCATCCGCCGCCATCTGGGGCTCGGCTATTGGTCGCTGTCGCAATGGGCCAAGCTCAAGGTAAAAAACGCGGTTTCCTATATCGGCGAATATGAGCGGGCGCTTGCCGCCGATGCGAAGAAGCACGACGCTCAGGGCGTGGTCTGCGGTCATATCCACCACGCGGTGATCCACGAGGATTTCGGCATCCGCTATGTCAATTGCGGCGACTGGGTGGAGAGCTGCACTGCCGTGGCCGAGCATTATGACGGGCGGCTGGAAATCCTGCACTGGATCGAGGAGGGGACCGCCGCCGAAATCCCCGAATTGGCCGAGGTGCAGGCTGCCTGACGGCTGGCGCATCCCCGCCCCTGCGGGCTAGTATGACGACTCAGGCGGCGTTACGATGAGTCCCCGATGAATGCCAGGTCTGCGATCGCTCCCGGTGAGCCGGTGGGTGTCGCATTGCGTGAAATCGCTGCCGGCGCGGTCGCCGCAGCGCAGGCGATCCTCGACGATCCGGAACGCGACGCCACCACGAAGGTGCACGACATTCGCCGTGCGCTGAAGCGCTGGCGCGCGCTGCTGCGCCTGCTCGAACCGGTACTCGGTGAAGCCAGGCGGGCGCTGCGGATGCAGGCACGCGACCTGGCGCGGCGCCTGACCGTGGCGCGCGATGCGCAGTCGGCGATCGACGCGCTGAACGATGCGACCGAAGCCTGCGAAGGATTGCCGATCGCGCTGCCGAAAAAATCCGTCGAAACCATCCACACCCGGATGCAGGCGCTGAAGGCGGAAAATGAACGCAATATCTGGACCGAAGAAATCCAGACCGACCTGTCGAACTATTTAACCGCCGCTGCCTGGCAGGTCTCGCACTGGGACATGGATGGCGTCGGCGTCGACGACCTTGCCGGCATGCTTGCCAATACCTACCGGCGCGCGCGGCGGTCGATCCCGGCTGACTGGGCGAATCCAGATCCGGAAGACCTGCACGAATTGCGCCGCCGCGTGGTCGAGCATCGCTATCAGATGGAACTGGTCGAGCCGCTCTGGCCGCGCCTCGGCAAGGTCTGGGTCGACGAGGCGCAGCGGCTGCGCACACGGCTCGGCAAGGTCCAGGATCTGGAAATGCTTACAGCCAAGGCCGGGCCGCACCAGCCGCTGGCGCATTGGCGCTCGCGGCTGACCCCAATGATTGCGTATCGGCAGGACCAGCATATTCGTGCGGCCCGAAAAATCGCCACCCGGCTATTCGCCGAAACGCCGAAGGGCTTTCGCAAGCGACTCGTGGCGCTATGGGAGGCGCAATCCGGCGACGGCGAGGAAGAGTGAGCGCGATTGTTGCCTGATGGTTCCCGGCTTCCGTTCGGGCGCGTCTGCCGAAGGGGAACCGGCAATCCACCGGCAGCACTAACGTTTGTATCTGGCTCCCAGGGTCCAGCTCTGCGCGCTGTCCCGGAACGGCCGCGGATGTGGTATTGATTACGCATGGATGCCATCAGTCCGGCCGATATCGATACCGCCGCAAGCCGTATCGAAGGCGTTGCGGTGCGCACGCCGCTGATCCGCTCGCCGCTGCTCGACGAACGCGTCGGGGCACGCGTCTTTCTCAAGGCCGAGACGCTGCAGCGGATGGGCTCGTTCAAGTTCCGCGGCGCCTATAACCGCTGCGCTGCCATTCCGCCAGAAGGCCGCAAGGCCGGCGTTGTCGCCTATTCCTCCGGCAATCATGCGCAAGGCGTTGCAGCGGCGGCGAGGCTGCTCGGCATGCCTGCGGTCATCGTGATGCCGGCCGATGCGCCGCGGCCCAAGCGCGAGCGCACGGCGGCGCTCGGCGCCGAAGTCGTATTGTATGATCGCGTCCGCGAAGACCGCGCCGCCATCGCGCAGGAGATTGCCGAGCGGCGCGGTGCCGTGATCGTGCCGCCCTTCGACGATCCCATGGTGATCGCGGGGCAGGGCACAATCGGCCGCGAGATCGTGGAGGACTTGTCCGCGCTCGGACTGTCGCCGGATGTCGTGGTCGTGGGCTGCTCCGGCGGCGGTCTTGCGGCCGGCATTTCGCTTGCGATTAAGACCGCCGTTCCCGGCGCCGATCTCTATACCGCCGAGCCGGAGGGCTTCGACGATATGGCGCGCTCGTTCGTGACCGGACATCGCGAGCGCAACGCGCAGCTGTCCGGCACGATCTGCGACGCGCTGATGAGCAATACGCCGGGCGAACTGACATTTCCAATCGCCCGCCGCCTGATCGGCAAGGGCGTCACCGCAAGCGATACCGAAGTCGAATCTGCCGTCGCCTTTGCCTGGCGCGAGCTGAAGCTCGTGGTCGAGCCGGGTGGCGCCATCGGCCTTGCCGCGCTGCTCTCCGGCCGCCCGGAGGTGAAGGGCAAGGTGGTGGTGGCGATCCTGTCCGGCGGCAATGTCGATCCGGACCTGTTCTCGCGGATCATCGCGGCGTAGCGGCCCGCAGCCCGGTCCGGAGTGCACGTCAGGTGAATAGCGCGATCTTCTCGATATCCGACAGGGCGCGGATGTCAGCGAACGGATCGGGCTTGATCGGGATTTCGCGTCGCATTGTCGCCGCCGGTTGTGGTGTGGTTTCCACGGCAGCCGCTGCGGCAACAGGACCGAGAAAGGCAAGCGCGGCTGCGTCGGCTGCCGACGCTGTCAAATCGGCGACAACGATAGCCGGCGGCTCGACCGTTGCCATCGCAGTCGGTGCGACGACGGTCCGCGTAATCGCGGTTTCCGCAACAGCGGCGTCTTCAGCAGCGATGTCTTCAACAGCATCGTCTTCGAAAACGACGTCATCGACATCAATGGCCCTTCGAACGGCGATCTCCGACACCGCGATGTCGGTTTTGAAAATGTCGGGCGTCTCAAGGCGGTCTGCGGCATCTTCTGCGACAGGCTCAGCCTCGGCAAATTCGTCCTGCGGTGACATCGTGGCGCCGTCAGCAAGAGCCGGCACGGACGGTTCGAGACTTCTCGACTGCAGAAGTCGTTCGATACGCCCGATCGCATCCAGGAGTGTCGCGGTATCGGGCGCATTCCTTTCGGCGGCCGCATTGCGACGCAGATATTCCTGCAAAAACCAGCGGCCGCGCGCGCTCTGCGTCAGCGCGGCGAGAATAGTGTCATAGTCCGCTTCGGCCGGCGGCGAGTCGTCCGGCGCCGGGGCGTGATTCGCGACCATGATTCAGGATACCCGATCCCGCGACAGTTTCGTCCTGAGGGCGGCCCTGTTCTACGCGGTTTCCTACAGCCTTCTTGGCATTCATCTGCCGTTCTTTCCAGTATGGCTGCAGTCCACCGGATTTAGTGCCGGCGAGGTCGGGGCGATTCTGGCTGCAACCGCCTTGCTTCGGATTGTCTCCGTTCCGGTTGCCACTGCCGCCGCCGACCGCCAACTCGGCCTGCGCCCGACGATCATACTGTTCGCAATGGCGACCGCTGCAGGATTCAGCGCGCTCGGTCTCGTCTCGGGACCGTGGCTGATTGTGGCGCTGACCGCGTTCACCGCGTTCGCCCATACCCCGGCTGTCGCGTTGCAGGATGCCTATACGCTGCGCGGACTGCGCGCTCGCAGCGCTGTCTACGGCCCGGTCCGCCTGTGGGGTTCAATCTTCTTCATCCTCGCCAATATCGGCGCCGGACTGGCTTTCGACCTGATCGAAACCCGCCACCTGATCTGGCTCCTCGCCGCGGCAGCGATGGCGACGGCGCTGGTCGCAACGCTCCTGATGCCGCTGCCGGCCCCGGTGCCGGCGACGGAGCAAGGCTTGCCGGCCCGGCCGTTCTGGCGCGCGGGACGGTTTATGGCGATCGTTATCGCTGCAAGCCTGATCCAGTCGAGCCACGCCGTCTATTACGGTTTCTCGACCATCACCTGGAAAGCTGCCGGCTTCGACGGACTTGTCATCGGGGGCCTCTGGGCGCTCGGCGTTGTCGCGGAAATCGTGCTGTTCGCGTTCGCCGGCCGGTTGCCGCGAGCCTTCGGTCCGGTCCAGCTCATCGTGCTTGGCGGTCTCGGCGCCGGCATCCGCTGGATCGGCCTTGCCTTCGATCCGACCGGATGGACGCTGCCGCTCCTGCAGGCGCTGCATGCCCTATCGTTCGGCGCCAGTCATCTTGGCGCGGTCGCCTTCATCGCCCATGCCGCGCCGGAAGGCCGCGGAGCGACCGCGCAAGGCTATTTCTCGGTGGTGCAGGGCATCGCCTTCAGCGCCAGCATGCTGCTGGCCGGAACCCTGTACGCCGCGATCGGCGCGGCCAGTTATGCCGCGATGGCCGCGATTGCCTTGGCCGGGGCAGCAGTTGCAGGCGCTGTATGGCTGCGCAAGCCTGATGCGTAGCGGGGTGAACGACGGACGCGCGGTGCGCCGCGTTCAGTTGCAGACGCGATACATCGACATCAATTCGGGCCCGGACAGAAACACCATTTTCGGCTTCAGGCCGCCGCGCTTTTTCAGCCAGGCGCGGATTTCGCCCGGATAGATGTCCCATAGCGCCTGGGTGCCCTCGCGGCTCAGCACCGGACGGCCGTTGCGTCCGGGATTCCAGGCGGCGTGAAAGCCGAGCTGGGCTCTGCGTGTCACGCAGATGCGTTCGCGCGGCACGACGCCGAGCACGATGGTGCAGGCCGAGAGGCACGGACCGTCGATAATGACATGACGGCCGGAATTGCGCAGGCTGACGAAGTTGTCGAGATAGGGGCCAATCTGCCCGCCCTTGTCGTTGGCGATCCGCACTGCCGCATTGGCATCGTCGGCTCCCAGCAAAGCCAGCAGCGCTGCAGCCAATCCTGCGCGTAACCGCATTCCCCGACCTCCCCAAGCCGACGACATGCCCGACGACAAAAGTTAGACAGGAATGCAGCGCGTTGCCAAGACCGCGACAAGACCGCGCCGCGCGTAAACCCTCAGTGTGAGAATTCCGCAACGCCGCTTACGCGCGGATGCGCGCGTTATCCCCACAATTGCGGTCTTGCCGGATAAACGATGCTGCCGTCATAGACGAGACCGTCCGGCCGGTCGCGCGCGAGCAGCAGCGGTCCGTCGAGATCGGCGATGCGCGCGGCTTGCGCGATCAGCATGGCGGGCGCCATCGACAGCGAGGTCGCAACCATGCAGCCGGCCATGGTCATCAAGCCGAGCTGGTGCGCTTCCGCTGACATCGCAAGCGCCTCGGTCAGGCCGCCGGTTTTATCGAGCTTGATATTGACCGCATCGTACTTGCCGATCAGAGCGGGGAGGGAGGCGCGGTCATGCGCGCTTTCGTCGGCGCAGACCGGAACCGGACGCGCGATTTTGCGCAGCGGCTCGTCGGCGTCGGCGGGCAGGGGCTGTTCGACCAGCGTCACGCCGGCCGCGGCGCAGGCTCTCAGGTTTTCGGCGAGGTTGTCCGCCGTCCAGCCCTCGTTGGCGTCAACAATCAGTTCTGTGGCCGGAACCGCGGCACGGATGGCGGCAATCCGGGCCGGGTCGCCCTCGGCGCCAAGCTTGACCTTGAGGAGCGGGCGCGCAGACGCGGCGCGTGCCGCCTCGGCCATGGCCTGCGGCGTGCCGAGCGAGATGGTGAAGGCGGTGGTCAGCGGGCCGGGCGGCGGCAACCCGGCCAGGACATGCACCGGGGTTGCGGATTGCTTGGCCTCAAAATCCCAGAACGCGCAATCGAGCGCGTTGCGGGCGGCGCCCGGCGGCAGCGACTGCTGCAAAGCGTCGCGCGTCAGCCCGCCTGCCACCGCGCCTGCCAGTTCCTGCAGCTTTGAGGCGACCGTTTCGGGGCTTTCGCCGTAGCGGGGATAGGGCACGCACTCGCCACGGCCGCGGGACCGGCCGTCGGACAGTTCCGCCACCACCACGCGCGCCTGCGTCTTGGCGCCGCGGCTGATGGTGAATTGTCCTGCAATGGGCCAGGTTTCGATGCTGATGGTGAGTTGCGGGCCGGCCGGGTTAACCATGAGTTTAAGGCTTTGTTAACCTCTCTCGACAGCCGGAGGCACTCTGTTAAGTATGTGACGGAAATGCGGTTTTTCTCAAGGCGCCGGAATGCAGGGCCGCGGGCACGGCCATGCGGGCGCCGGGGACCGTCCGGGGGCTTCGGGGACGGGGAGTGAGTATGAGTTCGGACGCGTTGCTGGCCGCCACGGTCAATGGCGACCGCCTCGATCTGCTTGCGGGCGGCGACTGGACGGCCGACCGCGCCAACGATCTGGAGCGGCTCGTGATGGCGGTGGCGATCCCGCCGCAAAGCCCGATCCGCTTCGTCCGGGTCGATATGGCCGGCGTTGCGAAGCTCGATACCTACGGCGCCTGGCTCTTGGAGCGGCTGTTGCGCGGCTCGCGCGAGCAGGGCGCCTCGACCGACGTGGTCAATCTGCCCGACCAGTTCCGCACCATCGTCGAAACCGTCCACCAGACCACCGAACTTCCCGATCCGGAGCGGACGCGGCGCACCAGTGTGCTGGACTGGCTTGCGACCGTCGGCGAGAACATGGCGGAGGTCGGCAAATCGGCCGCCTTGTTTGCGCAGATGCTGGGCGCCGTCACCGCGGCCTTCCTGCGCGTCTTCATCCGCCCGCGCAGCTTTCGCTTCACCTCGCTGGTCAACCAGATCGACCTGGTCGGCTGGCGCGCGGTGCCGATCATCGTCCTGATCACCTTCCTGATCGGCGCGATCCTGGCGCAGCAGGGCATTTTCCATTTTCGCAGATTTGGCGCCGACATTTTCGTGGTCGACATGGTCGGCATCCTGGTGCTGCGCGAAGTCGGCGTACTCATCGTCTGCATCATGGTGGCCGGCCGTTCCGGCTCGGCCTATACAGCCGAACTCGGCTCGATGAAGATGCGCGAGGAGGTCGATGCTCTGCAGACCATGGGCTTCGATCCGGTCAGCGTGCTGGTGCTCCCGCGCATTCTCGCGCTCGTGATCGCAGTCCCGATCCTGACCTTCCTCGGCGAAATGTCGGCGCTGTATGGCGCGGGACTGGTCGCCTCGCTCTATGGCGGCATCCAGCCCGAAGTGTTCCTGCAGCGGCTGCGCGAGGTCATCAGCCTGAACCATTTCATGGTCGGCATGATCAAGGCGCCGTTCATGGCGCTGGTGATCGGCATCGTCGCCTGTGTGCGCGGGCTTGAAACGAAGGGCTCGGCGGAATCGCTCGGCGCGCAGACCACCGCTGCGGTGGTCCAATCTATCTTTCTTGTGATCGTGCTGGACGGAATTTTCGCCGTATTCTTCGCGGCGATCGACAAATAGGCGGCCCTGCATGTCCAACACGGATATTGGCTTCGATATTCTCTCGCTGTTCGACGACGGCCCGGAGCCGCAGCTCGACATTTCGCAGGACATCGCGCTACGGGTGCGCAACCTGCAGGTCAAGTTCAAGCGGCAGCATGTGCTGAAGGGCGTCAATTTCGACGTCAAGCGCGGCGAGGTGCTGGGCTTTGTCGGCGCGTCCGGCGCCGGCAAATCGGTTTTGCTGCGCACGATGATCGGGCTCATCCAGCCGACCTCGGGAACCATCGAGGTGTTCGGCCAGGAATTTTCAAAGGCGAAGGAATTGCGCGAGCAATTGATCGAGCGCCATTGGGGCATCCTGTTTCAGCACGGCGCGTTATTCTCGGCGCTGACGGTGCGCCAGAATGTGCAATTCCCGATGCGCGAATATCTCAACCTGTCGCCGCGCCTGCTCGATGAAGTCGCGGCGGCTAAGCTGAAGATGGTGGGGCTGCCGCCGGAAGCGCTGAACAAGATGCCCTCGGAATTGTCGGGCGGCATGATCAAGCGCGTGGCACTGGCGCGCGCGCTCGCGCTCGATCCGGCGATCGTGTTCCTCGACGAGCCGACCTCCGGCCTCGACCCCATCAGCGCAGGCGAATTCGACAATCTGATCAGAACCTTGCAGCGCACTTTGGGGCTCACCGTTTTCATGGTAACCCATGACTTGGACTCCCTGCATTCCGTCTGTGACCGGATTGCCGTTCTCGCCGACGGCAAGGTGATCGCGGCAGGGCCGATGTCGACGATGCTGGCCTCGGAACATCCGTGGCTGAAGGCTTATTTCCGCGGCAAGCGCGGCCGCGTTGGCGCAACGATGTGAGGTTGGGCGTATGGAAACGCGAGCGAATTACATCCTGATCGGCTGCTTCACGTTAGCGGTCATCCTCGGCGCATTCGGCTTCGTCTACTGGTTCCACCATGTCGGTGGCACCGGTGAGCGCACCGCCTACAACGTCGTGTTCCAGGGACCGATCGGTGGCCTGCGTTCGGGTGCGTCCGTCACCTTCAACGGCATCCGCGTCGGCGAGGTTACCGGGCTCACGCTCGACCCGAAGGACCCGAAGAATTCCATCGTCACCATCTCGGTCGATGCCAATACGCCGATCCGCTCCGACACCGAGGTCAGCCTCGATTCGCAGGGACTGACGGGGATCGCCATCCTGGCGCTGCGCGGTGGCTCGCCGAGCGCGGAGCCGTTGACCGCGAAGATGGGCGACACGCCGCTTCTGACCGCAGGATCCAGCGCTTCTCAGGACATGATGGCGGCAGCGCGCGACGTGGCGCGGCGGATCGATACGGTGCTGCTGGAGAACCAGCAGGCGCTGAAGAATTCGCTAAAGAACATCGAGAGCTTCACCGACATGCTGGCGAAGAATTCGGACTCGCTGTCGAAGTCGGTCAAGAACATCGAATCCTTCACCGATGCGCTGGCGAAGAATTCGGAGAAGGTCGACGGCATTCTCGCCGGCGCCGACCGCGTGCTCGGCAATTTCGAAACGCTGACGGCGGAGAAGGGCGACGTGCCGGAGGCGGTTCGCGCATTCAAGGCGCTTGCGGAAAATCTCGACAAGCGGATCGAGGGGCTGGTGGTCGACAGCCGCCGCACGCTCAACACCATCGACCGCGCGGTCCGTAATTTCGACGAAAATCCCTCGCGCATCATCTTCGGCGGCGGAAGGCCGGCGACGCAGCCGGCCCGGCGCTGATCTCGCGGTCGCCTGCAGTTATCCGTTTGTGAGGCTTTTTGCGCGGGGGCTTAGACTAGCCTACGGTTCGGCCGAAGGCTTGGCTCGCAAGACTTGGATCGCAAGACTTGGCTCGCAAGACTTTTCCCGGATGCGGGCGGGGCTCTGCGCAAGGTCACATGCAGTTGCTATGCACGAGCAGTGTCAAACCGTCGATCCCGAACTCGCTTTCCAGCGATCGGCCGGACCGACTCAGCCAGGCTGATTGGGCCTGATATGCGAGCTTCTCGCGTTCGACAATGCAATTGTATTTCAGCCTGGCGACGCTTTGCAGGTGATGCACCATCTCGTGGACCAGAACGGACATCTGGGCTTCGCTTTCCCCGGTCCAATCTTCCGAAAGATAGATCGTCGCGCGCGCATCGTCATAGAGAGCAATGACGTCGGTCAGGATCGTCTTGTCTACGCTCTGACGCCGGGTCAGGCGGTCCCGCACCGCAAAGCCGTTCAGGTACATAGCCGTCAGCCGAGCCGGGCTTTCGAACACGATCGCCGGGCGCTCCGCCGGGCTCGCCAGTCCGAAATGACTCGCCAGCCATGCGATGATCGCATCGATCTGGTCGGCCGAAATTCTCCCGTCTGCGGGCTCCGGCGCGTTGCAGCGGTCCGCCTCATAGAGCTGCAACGCGCCTTGCGCCGGAGCGCAGGCCATCGCCTTTGCGGGGACTAAGGCGAAGGCGAGTCCCAGGATCGTCCCAATGAGCAGGATTTTCGGATACGCAAGCACAGTTCAGTCTCCACTGCCTGACGCAACATGCAGGGCGGCGGGGCTGTCCTCTGTGATCCAGATCACAATTTTCGAAAATTTGAAGCGATCTGAGATACGAGAAAGAGAGCGGGGCGCGTGCGATCACGCGCCCCGTTCGGCCGTCACTCCGCGGGAAAAATCCGGTCAGTCGAACCGGCCGGCGGCATGCGCCAGCATGGTGTAGACCTTCCCGGTTTCCGAAATCAGATAGGTCCGCACCATCGCCTGGCCGCCGCGCTCGTCGCGCGAGACGTCCTCGAGCAGGCGTTCGAATTCGGCGATGTAGCGGTCCACCGTGGTGCGGAAATTACGGTCTGCACGGTAGCGGTTGCGGATATCGTCGAAGGCGCGCTGGCCGGTCATGGTGTAGAGCTGGCGCGTGAAGGCGTCGCGCTCGCCGCGATTGTAGCGGTCCCACATATCGACGGCCGCATCGTGGTCCACGAGCCGCGCAATGTCGGCCGACAATGCGTCGAGCGAATCCAGCGGGCGTTGCGGTGGAGGCGGCGGCAACTGACGCGCCGGTTGCGCCGGCGGCGCCTGTACTTCGTCGGCGCGGTGCAGCAGATCGGACAGCCAGCCGCCCTGACTGGCGCGCGCGGCGGGCGCGGCGGGCGCGGCGGGCGCGGCAGGGGGGGCAGGCGGATAAGCCTCGGCGCGCGGCGGCACAGGTGGCGAAGCAGGCCGGACGGGCGCTTGCGGCGGCTGTTCCGGATGCCGCGCCTGAGGCGTGCGCGGCGCCTCGGTACGGCCGCCGCCGACGACGGCGAGCACCGGCTCGGCGGCGCGGCGCGGCTCTGCCGCCTCGATCGCGCGGCCGTGGCGGCTGACGATCCGGTTCAGCTCGGCCAAAGCCTCGATCTGGTCGACGATAACGCGGCGCATCTGCGCAGCGTTCTCGGCGGTCTCCTGCGGCAATTCGAGGATCCCGCGCCGCAATTCGGTGCGGGTCTGCTCGAGCTGCGCCTGCATTTCAGCGGCCATCTCCTTCATGCCGGCCAGCGTTTCCGCAAAGCGCTCCGCCGACTGCTTGAACAATGTATCGGTCTCGACGATCGCCTGGTCGTAGATCGTCTGCATGAGGTCGCTGGTGCGCTTGCTCTCGACCTCCGCGGTCTCGCGGACGATCTCGAATTGCTCGGCAATGGAGCGGGCGCCGGAGGTCGAGCTTTCCGCGACCGCCCGGGCGATTTCGAGGGCGCGGTTCTCGGCACCGGCGAGGGAGCGGTCGAGCAGCTCGGTAAAGCGTGCGAGCCGCTGTTCCAGATCCTCAGACTTCATGTCGAGCGTCGCAACGAGCGTTTCCAGCGCGGCCTTGCGCTCGGCAACCGTCTGCTCGCTGCGGCGATTGCTCTTGTCGACGGCCTCCACCGCTTCCACCAGGACCCGGCCATGCTGGGCGAATTGCGCCGCAAGCTGCGACAGGTTTTCCAGCACCGCCGAAGTGTCGGAGCGGAACGATTGCACATGGGCGTTGATCTGCTCGCCCACGATATCGCTGCGCGAGGTCACATCGTTCATGGCATTGGCGAATTCGGAGACGCGGGTTGTCAGCGAGCCCTCGATCACCGCCATGTTCTCGTGCGCCGCGGTGAGCACCTCGTGCAGCAGCACATTGGCCTCGCGCATGCGTTCGAACAGCGTGTTGGATTCGCCGCGCAGCCGCGCATGCGTTTCCATGACCTGTGCGACCGATTCGGTTGCGACCCGTTCGGTCTGCTCGATCGCTTCGCGCGTGGTATGCTGCAGGTTCTGCAGGGTCTGGTTGACGCGCGCGGTCGAGGTCTCGCCGGCGTCGTTGATGATGCGGGCCAGCTCGTTCGAATTGTCCAGCATCGTGCGCGTGAAGTCGAAGCCCTTGCTCTCGATGGCGCTGACCGCCGAGTGGGTGGCGCGCTGGACTTCGCTGGTGAATTCCTGGCCCTTTGCCGACAGCGCGGCGAGCAGGGTCGAGGAATTGGTATCGAGCACCCGGGTCATTTCATTGGCCCGCGCCGAGACCGCGGCGGCGATCTCGTCGGCCTTGCCGACGAAGCCGCGCGCGACTTCGGCGCTGACCCCGAGCAGGGTGCGTTCGACCTCGCTGGCATTCTGCTTGAGCACCGAGCCGATGCCCGCGGACACCACGCCGAGCACGCGCTCGGCTTCGGTTGCGGCGTTGCGCATGGCTTCGGTCGAGGTCGTGGCGAGGGCCGACATCGAGCGTTCGGCTTCGCCGGTATTGTGGCTGACGGACTGCGCCAGCATTTCCAGACGGCTGTTGAGCGCCTCGGCCGCAGCTTTGGTGCGCGATTCGATCTGGCCCGTGACCGTTTCCGAACGGCTCACCAGCATGTCGGTAACGGCATGGGTGCGCGCTTCGATCTGCATCGCGATCTTCTCGGCGCGCTCGGCGAGGGTGTCGGTCGCAGAACGGGTGCGTCCCTCGACCTGAAGCGCCGCCTGTTCGGCGCGCTCGGCGAGCACGTCGGCGACGGAGCGGGTACGGCCTTCCACCTGGGAGGCGGCCTGTTCGGCCCGCTCGGCCAGCGCCTCGATCGCGGTCCGGGTCCGGCCCTCGATCTGGATCGCGGACTGCTCGGCGCGTTCGGCGAGGATTTCGGTCGCCGAACGGGTGCGGCCCTCGACCTGGTTTGCGGCCTCTTCCGCGCGCTCGGCGAGCACGTCGGCGACGGAGCGGGTGCGGCCCTCGACCTGGGACGCGGCCTGTTCGGCCCGCTCGGCCAATGCCTCGATCGCGGTGCGGGTACGGCCCTCGATCTGGATCGCGGATTGCTCCGCGCGCTCGGCCAGAATGTCGGTGGCGGCGCGGGTCCGGCCTTCGAACTGCATTGCCGCATGCCCGGCGCGTTCGCCAAGGACGTCGGCGGCGGTCCGCGTGCGGCCTTCGAGCTGGGCTGCAGCCTGTTCGGCCTGCTGGCCAAGCAACTCGGCCGCTGCGCGCGATCGAACCTCGAACTGCGACGCCGCCTTTTCGGCGCGCTCAGCCAGGATGTCCGTCACCGAGCGGGTGCGGCCTTCGATCTGCAGGGCCGCGGTCTCGGCGCGTTCAGTGACCGCTTCGGTCGCGGTGCGGCTGCGGTTTTCGATCTGCAGGACGATCTGGTCGGCGCGCGAGGCGAGGTCGTCGGCCACCGCACGGGTCCGGCCCTCGATCTGGGACGCGGCCTGTTCGGCCCGCTCGGCCAGAATGTCGCTGGCGCCGCGGGTGCGGCCTTCCACCTCGGCGGCCGCCTTGTCGGCGCGTTCGATCAGGATTTCGCTTGCCGATCGGGCGCGCGTTTCGAGTTCGATCGACATTTTGTCGGCGCGATCGGCCAAGAACTCGGCCGCGAGCCGGGCGCGGGTCTCGACGGTCTGGACCGCGCTGTCCGAACGCTCGCTCAGGGATTGTACGGCGCCTGCGCTCTTGCTCTCCAGCAATTCGGTGACCTTGGTGAGTTTGTCCACCACGGTGTCGGCGACGCCGAGGCCACGGCTTTCGAGCTGGCTCGTGGCCGCTTCGGTGCGCCCGATCAGCAGTTCCTCGAACTTGCCGATCCGGGTATCAAGAGTGCTCGCCACTTCTCCGGCCCGCTTGCCGAGAACCTGGTCGATTTCGGAAGCCTTGGCGGCGATTGCCTCAGCCAGCGTGTTGCCGCGCGATTCGATCGCCTTGTGCACCTCACCGATCCGCGACTCGATGGCGACCACGACTTCCTTGCCGCCCTCGGCGAGGGTCTTGGCGATTTCGAGAACCCGTCCGCCAAGCGCGTCGTTGAGCGTTTGCGTGCGATTGTCGAGCGCTTCCTGGAAGCGGTTCAGCCGCAGATCGAGTGCGTCGGTGATCTCGCCGGTCTTGCTGCCGATGCGCTGATCGAAATTGTCGATACAGGCGCGCATCGTATCGGTGACCGACTGGGTGCGGTCGCCGAGCCGTTCGACCAGTTCGGTGCCGTGCAGTTTCACGGTGCGGTCGAACTCGCCGAGATGGCGGGTGATCAGGTTGCCCAAGTTGGATGCATCGTTGGCGATCCGTTCGGCCAGCGCGGTGCCGCCCTGGCTGAACATTTCCTCGAATGAAATGAGCCGCGCGCCAAGCATTTCCTTGAGCGCGTCGCCATGGGTTCCGATAGTGGTGGCGATGGTGTCGGCGGAACTGCGGAAGGTCTCCATAACCTCGTCGCTGCGCGACAGGATGGTCTCGGTGATCGCGGCGCCGGTCTGTTCGAGCTTCTGCACCACGTCGCCGCCGCGCAGGCTGAGATCGACCACCAGCGATTCGCCGGTCGCACGCAAGGTCGAATTCACTTCCTCGCTGCGCGCCGAGATATTCTCCGCGATCTGCGCGGAAATCTGCGAAAGATTGTCCGCGCTTACCGCTGCGACCTGCGAAAGATTGTCCGCGCTTTGGGCGGCGACCTGCGTGAGATTGTCGGCGGCCTGTGCCGAAACCTGCAGCAGGCTGGCCGAGATTTCGCCGGCGCGCTCGCTCATCAATTCGGTGATGGTGGTCGAACGCTGCGAGAAGTCGTTGGTGACGTTCGACAGCCGCAACTGCATCATCTCGATCAGATTCTGCGACAGGACGTCGAATTCCTCGGCGATCGACTCGGTCTTGAAGGCGAGGCTGGCATTGAGCCGTTCGGCCGCGCTGTCGATCGCGCTGGTCGTGGCGAAACCGGAATTTTCGATCGAGGTGGCGGCCTGCTGGCTGATATTGTCGACGGCCTGCGCGGTCTCCTGCGCGATCTGGCGCAGCCGCTCCAGGATTTCGCCGGCGCGCTCGCCGAGCTGGGCCAGCATCTCATCGCTGACCCGGTTCAGGGTAATGTTGATATGATCGGTCTTTTCCTGCAGTTCGCGGGTGATGCCATCGGTCGCCGCGGCAACCTGGGAGGCCACCTGATCGCTGATCCCGGTAATGTCCTGATTGAGGTCGAGATGCACGCCGGTGATGGCGTTGCGCACCTGTTCGGCCTGTCCGATCAGGCTGTCGCGCTGGCCGGCGAGATCGTCGAGCAGACCGCGAATGCGCACTTCGTTGTCATTGTAGGCCCGTTCGAGGGCTGCGACTTCGCTTTGCACCAAGGCTTCGAGTTCGGCAGCGCGCGCCAGCGCGCGCTCGACGCCGTCGCCCATGGCGGCGACCTCCCGGCGGATGGCCTGGCCGACACTGACGATCGCTTCGCGGGCGAGGCCTTCGGGCTCCGACAGGCGCAGCGCCACTTCGGCCATGGATTGGGACAGCGCGCGCATCTCGCGCGAGCGCTGGATCATGTGCGCGACGGTGAAGAAGAACCCAACCGGGGCAAGAAAGGTGAACAGCAGGGCGATCAGGACAAAAGCGAAATTCTGCTGCAGCTGAGATAGGTATGGCGCGGTGAGGATGACGGCGAGCACAACCCACACAGCCGACAGAATGCCGGCTGCGATGAACATCGGCTTTGGCGAGGGTACGCGCGTCGATTGCAGAATCTGGCCGACCGACTTCCAGTCGTCATTGGCGGGGCGGCCGGGCTCGACATCGGCCGGGCTTTCCAAGCCGAAAGCCGGATCGCTTCCGGCCGCGACGGGCTCGCGCATCGGGATTTGCGGCTCGGCGGCAACGGGGGACCGCGCGGCCGGCGGTTTCGCTGCCGGCCTTAGTTCTTTATCGGAAGCGGGCGGCGGTGCGGCCGGACGCGCGGCTGCGGGATTGTTCATTTCGGCGTCCCGGACCTTGAGCGCCTCCTGAATCGCCGCCATCGCCGCTTCGGTCGGATCGACGACCTTCTTCGGTTTGTTGGACATTGGTCTTCCCGCCTCACTGACACAAACTGACGGGGCACAGTCCGGGCATTCGAAGCGATCCTCGGCCAAAAAGCCGCAGGTTCAGCCAGTCGCAATATTGCCAAGACATCAGCCGCCGGGAGCCATCCTATCGGCTTAACCGGCCGAATTAAACAGTCCGCGTTAAGTCCTTCTTAATCATCGTTAATGAGGTACCGTTCAACCCTGTGTGATTTCGGAACAGCATCGGGAACCCACACCTTAGGCATTCGTTAACGCTGGCGGAAATTGCTGTCCTTGCGCTGCCTTTTCGGGGCCGTTTTTTACCCCGCTTTGGCCTGAGGCAGGTCAAATTACCCGGATAGGAGCCGTTAGAGCTCCGGAGGCGTATGATGATCGAAGTGACCCAGACGGCGCTGGACGCCGTGGCGTCGCCCCCGCTGATCCCGGGCGACCGGCCGATTGACCATGTCCACCTGGCGCGCATGACGCTCGGCGATCGCGCACTGGAGCGCGAGGTATTGACGCTTTTCGAGCGCCAGATCGGTCTTCTGATGGGCCGCATCGAAACCGCATCGCATCCGGTTGCGGCGGCGGCAGCTCATACATTGAAGGGCTCGGCCGACGGTATCGGCGCTTTCGCCATTGCGAAAGCGGCAGCCGAAGTCGAGCAGGCGGCTCTTGCGGGAGACCTTGCCCGCCGCAGCTTCGCCATCGATGCGTTGCGTGCGGCGATCGGCGAGACGCGCACCGAAATCGCGGAGCTGTTGCGTCCGGTCTGTTGAGCCTGAGCTGGCTCGCGACTGGTGGGGCTCAGGGATTCCTTTGTTGTCAAAAAGCCGGACCTTCGGCTCGTGCCGAGGCCGCTGGCGCTCGGCCGACAATCCGCTATATACCGGCGGACGCGGCGGCCGGCCGGATCGCTGCTTTTCCCTTGGACAGCGTAGTTTGAAAGCCCCAGATGGCCAAGATCATCTTTATCGACCACGGAGGCGAAAGCCGGACCGTCGAGGCCGAGAACGGCTCAACGGTGATGGAAAACGCCATCAAAAATGGGATCCCCGGCATTGAGGCGGAATGCGGCGGCGCCTGCGCCTGCGCCACCTGCCACGTCTATATCGACGAGGCCTGGACCGAGATTGTCGGCCCGCCCTCGCCGATGGAAGAGGACATGCTGGATTTCGGCTTCGACGTGAAGCCGAATTCGCGGCTGTCCTGCCAGATCAAGGTGTCCGACGAACTCGACGGGCTGATTGTGCGTACCCCGGAGCGGCAGGCCTGATCTGCTAACGCAGCACACCGGCTGCAGCGCGGTTGTCACTTTAAGGGAAAGGACGATCCGGAACGCCGTGCCGCGCCGGCCGGGGATGACGCCGGAAATCGGGTTGGATACAAACGATCGCATCCCTGCCCCATCCCGGAAACCTCGCAGCGATCCATTTTGCATCATGCCGAAAATCACGTTCATCGAATATGACGGCACCGTCCACGACATCGTCGCAGAGCCCGGCGAGACGGTCATGGAAGCCGCCATGCGCGGCTCGGTTCCGAGCATCGTCGCCGAATGCGGCGGCTCCTGCACCTGCGCCACCTGCCACATTTACGTGGACGAAGCGTGGCTCGACAAAACCGGAGAGCGCTCGCTGGAAGAGGACGAGCAGCTCGACAATGCCTATGACGTGCGCGCCAATTCGCGGCTGTCATGCCAGATCAAGATGAGCGAAGACCTCGACGGATTGCTGGTTCGCACCCCAAGCTATCAGGGCAGGTGACGTCATGCTGGACGCGACGAATGTCATCAAGACCGATGTGGTGATCATCGGAGCGGGGCCCTGCGGCCTGTTCGCGGTGTTTGAACTTGGCCTGCTCGACATCAAGGCGCATTTGATCGACATTCTCGACAAACCGGGCGGCCAATGCGCCGAGCTTTATCCCGAGAAGCCAATCTATGACATTCCCGGCATTCCGATGGTCACCGGCGACGGCCTGACCAAGGCGCTGCTTGAACAGATCAAGCCGTTCGGTCCGCAATTTCATTTCTCCGAGATGGTGGAGACCATCGAGCGGATCGGCGATCCGGAATTTCGCGTCACCACCGATGCCGGCAAGGTGTTCGAATGCAAGGCGGTGATTGTCGCAGCCGGCGGCGGCTCGTTCCAGCCGAAACGTCCGCCGATTCCCGGCATCGAGGCCTATGAGGCCAAGTCGGTGCATTATGCGGTGCGCCAGATGGAGCAGTTTCGCGGCAAGCGTCTCCTTGTCGCGGGCGGCGGCGATTCCGCGCTGGACTGGACGCTGAATCTCGCGCCGCTTGCCGGCCATCTGACATTGCTGCACCGCCGCCAGGAATTCCGCGCCGCGCCCGACAGCGTCAACAAGATGATGGCGCTGGTCGGCGAGGGGAAGATCGATTTCGTGCTCGGGCAGGTGACCTCGCTGGAAGGCAATGACGGCCAGGTCGAAAAAGCCATCGTCAAGCGCAACGACGGATCGAATTTCGAGATCGCCTGCGATGCGATCCTGCCGTTCTTCGGGCTCACCATGAAGCTCGGCCCGGTCGCGAACTGGGGGCTGAAGCTCGACGACGATCTGATCGAGGTCGAGACCGCAAGCTTCGAGACCTCCGAGAAGGGTATCTTCGCCATCGGCGACATCAACACCTATCCGGGCAAGCTGAAGCTGATCCTGTGCGGCTTCCACGAGGGCGCGCTGGCGGCGCAGAAAATCCACCGCTACGTCTATCCGGAAAAGAAGCTGACCTTCCAGTACACGACCTCGTCGACCAGCCTGCAGAAGAAGCTCGGCGTCGCGTAGGCGGCGCTCGCACCTCCGGTGGAACTGGAGGCGGAACCATGGGCATCTATCGACGGTATATCGGGCCGCGCCTGATCGCCTTTGCCTGTTCGCAGGCGGCCGTTACCGAACTGCGCCAGTCGATCCTTTCGCGCGCCGGCGGGGTCGTGCTTGAAATCGGCATCGGCCCGGGCCTCAACCTCGCCCATTACGATCCGGCCAAGGTCGTAAAGGTGATCGGGATCGATCCGGAGCCGGGCTTTCTCGAACTCGGCAGGAAGCAATTTGAGCAGAGCCCGGTTCCCGTCGAGATCGTTCAGGCGCCGGGCGAGGCGCTTCCGCTCGATGACGACATCGCAGATACTGCGGTGCTGACCTACACCTTGTGCTCGGTCGGCGAACCGGTTGCGGCTTTGCAGGAAATCCGCCGCGTGCTCAAACCCGGCGGCCGTCTGTTTTTCCTCGAGCACGGCCGCTCGGACGAAGCGAATATTGCGCAATGGCAGGACCGTCTCAACCCGCTGTGGAATGTGTTCTCCTGCGGCTGCCAGATCAACCGCGATACCGCAAAATTGCTGAGCAAGGCGGAATTTCGGATTGAGGATGTCGACCGCTTCTATTTGCCGGGGGCGCCGAAGGTACTAGGCTTCCATTGTCGCGGGACAGCGGTTTGATGGGTCGCGTCCTGCGCGACAAGGGGCAGCAAAAGGATGACATGTCGAAACCGGTGCGATTCTGAAATCGTCCCGGCCGACGATCAGGCGGGGAAGGTGCCATGCGTTGGATGTTTGCGGTTTGCGTTGCGGCCGGGCTCGCGCTTCTTGGTGCCCCCGATGCGATGGCGCAGGCTAAGAAGGCGAAGAAATCCGCTCAGCCCGCTTGCCTGAATGCGCTTGCCTGCGGCCCGCAGCCGGTGCGCAAGATTCGCAAGCCGAAGAACGAACGCTTCATGAGGTCGGCGAGCTGACAGGTCAGCTCAAGGTTCGCCGCACCAGCAGAGTCTAACGCGTCACCGCCGGCGGCGTTTGCAGCGGCGCCAGCGGTTCGGCACGGACCTGTTGTGGGTTCCGCAGTCCGAGCACCGCACGCAAGGCCGGCATCGCCGCGTCCGCCATTGCGGCATGGCCTTCTGCGGTCGGATGGACCGCCCCGCCGTAAACCGCACTGGTCGCCCCCCAGGTGGCGTCGTGCAGGTCGCTCGGCTGCACCGCAGGCGAGATGCCTTCCGGGAACGTCATGGCGGTGAAATAGCTGTCGTTGGCGGTGCGGATCCAGCGCGCGCGAGGGCTGTAGGGCCGGAAGTCGCGGGCGCGCAGATTGCAGCGCAGGGGATCGGTGGCGGCGACGGACGGGTTGCTTTCGAAGCTTTCGCCATTCTCAAGAAAACATTCGCGATCGAAGACCGGATCCTGCGGCGAGCGGGCGCAGAAGCCCCGGAATGCAAATTCGGCCTGGTGCGTGTCGACATAGATCATCCGATCGGTCGACGGATCGCGGCAGGTCCCGGCGGCCTCGCAGGTGGCAAGCGCGCGCAACCGCGGGAAGAATTCCCTCTCGACGAAGTCCGAGGTCTCGCGCAGCTTGGCCCCGTCCACATTGAAGGCCGGATGCACATCGAAGCCGCCGGGGCCGCCCCGGCAGACCTGTCCGCCATTGACCATCGCCGGGTTGCCGTAGCCGACGAACACCACGCGCTGCAGATTGCCGCCGAGATAAGGTTTGAGCGCATTGCGCAGTTTGGCGAAATCGCGCGGAAGCTTGTCGAGATAGCCGCGCGCGTCGGCGACGTCTGCCATCAGGCCGCCGCGCCTGAACAGCGTGCGCTCGGTTGCCGATTCCACAATCACGTCGGCGACGAGACCGGAAAACCAGATGTCGTTGGCGCCGATGGTGAGCAGAATGGCGTCGAGGCTCCGCTCCTTGTCGGTCTTGCGGGCCAGATCCATCGCCTCTTTGAGACGCACCATCTGCGCCACGTTGTTTGTCGTGCAGGTGCCGGTCGGCGGGCATTCGCGTGCGCGCAGCGAGCCGAAGAAGCCGGCTTCGATCGTCGATCCGGAACAGGCCAGCGGCAGGAAGGTCACTGCAATGTGCGGATTCTCAATCGCCAGCCCCAGCGCCGCGCGCACCTGATAACCATAGAGCGAGCGGTGGCAGGTCGCGCTCCACCAGCGCGCATTGAGCTTGGCCCAGTCCGCCGAGGTGTTGCCGCTGCCGGTGGAGAGCGCCGGATCGCAGGCCTTGTTGCCCTTGAATCCGGCGCGGCCCGGGCGGAAATATTCGCTTGTGCTGCCTGCGAGGAAGCGGCGGAAGCAGAAGCCGTCATCGCCGAGCTGGATTGCGCGATCCGGATTGCCTTCGCCGGCGGCGATGGAATCGCCCATGCCGGCGATCAAAAGATCGCGGACCTGGATCTCGGTCATAATGCGCTGGGCAGTGCCGTCAGGCAGGCCGACGTCGACGGTCGCAATCGTCGGGCGGCCATGCTTCACCCGGATACGCACCGGTTCGTCGCAACGCGTGGTGGCTTCGCCGGGCTCGGAGGCGCCGTCGTCGAAGCTCCAGGCGCAGAGCGCTCCGGGCGGAAGGGCGCCCGCGGCATAGGCGACGATCGGATGATCGAGCGGGCTGAGGTAATTCTCCTTTTGCCCGTCGCGCAGGCAGGATTCCGGCAGCCGCCCGGTGTGGTCGACGCACAGATTGTCGACCATGTCGCGGGCCCAGCCGCGGCCGTCGGTCGCATGGGCCAGCCGCTGTTCCGAGGCCAGCACGCCGTCGCCGCGATAGGCGGCCACATGGCGGCGGAAATCGGCCTCGTTGCGGAACAGCCGGAAACGGTTTCGGACCTCCCATTCGATCCGGATCGGCCCGGTTCCGGGGGCCTCCGCAGCCGCGTTCAGCTGCAACGGTGCGGGCGCGACGGACTGTGCCGTAGCCTCCGGCTGCGCGGCGAAAACGGACATTACGGCAAGGCTGGCGAGTGCTACGCGCATGGGCAAACCGCAGGTTTACAGGGCGGTTTCGACTAGCACGAAGCTTTGGGCGGAAATATGAGAATCAGGCCGCGTGATCGCGCGCGGATTGCCGCTCCTGTGTGCAGGGGGCCTTGGCCTGCGGTCGCACTGCCGGATCGGCCACCGCCCGCTTGCGCGAGGCGATGACGCATTCGCGGATGGCCACGATGGTCAGCGCGATCGAGAATGGCAGGATGTAATAGATCGCGCGCCAGACCAGGAGCGTGGCGAGCAGATCCTCCCTTGCGAATTGCGACAAGGCGATCAGGATCGCCGCATCGAAGACCCCGATCGCGCCGGGCGTATGACTCAAGAATCCGAGCAAGGTTGCCAGTACAAAAATCACAATGAATGGCAGCAATTCGACCGGTGGCTGCGCCGGCAGCAGCACATACATGCCGACGGCCGCGAGGCCGAGATCGGCGACCCCGATCAGGATCTGCACGAAGGTCAGCCGCGCAGTCGGCAGGGTCAGAGTCACACCCTTGACGCCGATCACCCGCGGCTTGCCGACGAGCCAAAGCAGATAGACGCAGATCGCGGCGAGCCCGGCCAGGCCGACCGCGCGATTGACCCAGGGCGGCAGCTGGTCGAGCGCGCTGGCGGCTTCCGGCGCAATCGCCATGCCGAGGCCCAGCACGAAGGCATTGCCGAGCCAGAAGGTCAGCCCGGTGACAAAGGCGATCTTGGCGACGTCGATGAGGTTGAGACCCCAGGCCGAATAGATGCGGAAGCGGATCGCCCCGCCGGTGAACACCGTGGCGCCGAGATTGTGGCCGATCGAGAAACTGGTGAACGCCGACATCGCGGCGATCCGATAGGGCACATGGCGGGCGCCGATCGTGCGCAGTGCGAAGAAATCATAGAAGGTGATGGTGAAATAGGCCGCGGCGACGAACGCGATTGAAAGCCCGATATTCGACAGCGGCATGGCCGTGATCGCGTTAAGCACGCGATCCGGCTGGATGTCGCGCAACATCCGGAACAGCGTGAAGCCGGCAAGACACAACACCAAAAGACTGGCGGCGAAGCCAATCCTGTTCCAGCCAATCCTGTCGCGGATGGCGCTGCCAATGGACGTGACGATGGTGCGCATTCACCGGTCCGGCTGGCGGGTCTTGATCCGACACGCCGCGTGCTCGGACCGCGGAGCGCGATCCGTTCGATTCACCGGGCGCACCATCCGATGCGTTCGCGACAATTTTCTAACAAGCCCGAAAAGTTTGGCAGGCCGCCGTCGTAAAACTGAAATCTGCGCGGCGCATCGTGGGGCATGCGAATCGATTCACTGCGAGACGGCGTTTTGGGCCCGTTGCCGCGAAGCTCTGGCATGCCGGAGGCGTGATGCGCGTTCTGGTCGCAACCGACGCCTGGCATCCGCAAGTCAACGGGGTGGTGCGCACGCTGTCGACGCTGGCCCAGACCGCGCCGCGGCACGGCGCGGAGGTGTCGTTTCTGACGCATGAGGGCTTCCGTACCTTTCCGTTGCCAACCTATGCCGACATTCGCTGCGCGCTGCCCGCGCCCGGCGCCGTTGCACGGAGGATCGAGCAGATCAAGCCCGATGCCATCCATATCGCGACCGAAGGCACGCTGGGCCATGCCGTGCGCCGCTATTGCATTCGCCGCGGCCTTCCATTCACCACGAGTTTCCACACGCGGCTGCCGGAATATGTCGCCGCGCGTGCGCCGATCCCGGAGAGTTTCGTGTGGCGCTGGCTGCGGCGCTTTCACGGCCGTGCAGAACGCGTGATGGTCTCGACCCGTTCACTAATCGCCGAATTATCAGGGCGCGGTTTTCACAACCCGGTGCTGTGGCCGCGTGGTGTCGACGGTGCGGTGTTTTCGCCGCGCGCGCCGATCGAACTCGACCTGCCGCGGCCGATTTTTCTGACCGTGTGCCGGGTCGCGGTGGAGAAGAATATCGAGGCGTTCCTGGCGCTCGATCTGCCGGGCAGCAAGGTGGTGGTCGGCGACGGACCGATGCGTGCCGAGCTGATGCAGCGCTTTCCGCAAGCGGTGTTCCTCGGTGAGCGCCACCGTGACGAACTTGCAGCGATTTACTCCGCCGCCGATGTGTTCGTGTTCCCGAGCCGGACCGACACCTTCGGCCTTGTCATGCTGGAGGCGCTGTCCTGCGGCGTGCCGGTCGCGGCCTATCCGGTGCCGGGTCCGCTCGACGTGATCGGCGACGCGCCGGTTGGCGTTCTGGACGAGGATCTGCGGGCGGCTGCGCTGCGCGCGCTTTCCATCGACCGCTCACTCTGCCGCGATTTCGCCAGCCGCATGACCTGGGACCGCTGCGCGCGGATGTTCCTCGACAATATCGCGGTGTTCGGACAGTCCCGGCCCGCGGTCGAACAGAATATCGTCCAGCGCCTGCGGCGCCAGGCCGCGATTTACTAGATCTTCGTCCCGCGATTTTCCACGGCCTTGAAATTTCCGTCCGGAATCCGCAGGTTCGGAACCGGACGTTTTTCCAAGGCCGCGACATGTTCATCACCTTTTTCGCCGAGCTGAAATCCGCCGGCCTGCCGGTCACTTTGCGCGAATATCTCACCTTGATGGAGGCGATGGACCAGGACCTCGCATCGCGCAGAGTCGAGGACTTCTATTATCTTTCGCGCGCCGTGCTGGTGAAGGACGAGCGCAACCTCGACAAGTTCGACCGCGTGTTTGGACACGTCTTCAAGGGCCTCGCGCTGATGGAAGAGGCGCTGACCGCCGAGATCCCCGAGGAATGGCTGAAGAAGATCGCGGAAAAATACCTCACCGAGGAAGAGAAGCAGCAGATCGAGGCGATGGGCGGTCTCGACAAGCTGCTGGAGACGCTGAAGAAGCGCCTTGAGGAGCAGAAGGGCCGGCACCAGGGCGGCTCGAAATGGATCGGGACCGGCGGCACCTCGCCGTTCGGCAATTCCGGCTACAACCCGGAAGGCATCCGCATCGGCGGCGAAAGCAGGCATCGCCGTGCGGTCAAGGTCTGGGACAAACGCGAGTTCAAGGACTTCGACGACGAGGTCGAGATCGGCACCCGCAACATCAAGGTGGCGCTCAGGCGGCTGCGCAAATTCGCCCGCACCGGCTCGGCCGATGAACTCGATCTCGACGGCACCATCAAGGGCACCGCGCACAAGGGCTATCTCGACATCCACATGCGCCCCGAACGGCACAATGCGGTGAAGGTGCTTCTCTTCTTCGATGTCGGCGGCTCGATGGACTGGCACATCAAGGTGACCGAGGAATTGTTCTCCGCCGCGCGCGCCGAGTTCAAGCATATGGAGCATTTCTACTTCCACAATTGCCTCTACGAACGGGTGTGGAAGGAGAACCGGCGGCGCTTCACCGACACCACGCCGACCTTCGACGTGATGCATAAATATCCGCATGACTACAAGGTGATCTTCGTCGGCGACGCGTCGATGTCGCCTTACGAGATCGCGATGCCGGGCGGCTCTGTCGAGCACATGAACGAGGAGCCGGGGCAGGTGTGGATGGAGCGGATCACGCGCACATACCCCGCCGCGGTCTGGCTCAATCCGGTACCGGAGGCGGAGTGGGACTATACCCAGTCGATCCGCATGATGCGGCAGCTGATGAGCGGGCGGATGTATCCGCTCACGCTGGAGGGGCTGGACCGGGCGATGCGGGAATTGGTGCGGTGATGCATAGTGGGTTGGATGGGCCGTCCGCCGCGAGGTCTATCGTTTTAAGTCGGTTCTCATCGCTGCAATTAGGTTTTGAAACGCGGCACTTCGCTTCGCTGGCGGGCCGTCGTTTGTGTCGACAATTGCCTGCGCGTACTTAGACACGTCCGATGACCCGAACAGATTGCAGCGAGGGCGCGGAGCCCATCGTGTCGCGCAGCGCTCCGCCCCGTTGCGGTTCTGTGGCGCTGCGAGCGGCAAATTCGGCGGGCGTAAGATTGGCCAATGCGCTGTGCGGGCGAGCATGATTGTAATCGTCCTTCCACGCGCTCAGGACGGTGCGAGCCTGAGCAAGCGAGGTGAACAGCGTCTCGTTGAGCAGTTCGTCGCGCAGGCGGGCATTGAAGCTCTCGATGAAGGCATTCTGCTGCGGCTTGCCGGGCGCGATGTAATGCCACTCGACCCGCGTCTCCTGCGACCAGCGCAAGATCGCCATGCCGGTGAGTTCGGTGCCATTGTCGGAAACACATATCGCCGGCCGGCCGCGCCGGGCAACGATGGTCTTAAGTTCGCGCACAACCCGCAGGCCCGGCAGCGAAGTGTCCGCGATCAGCGCCAGGCATTCGCGGGTGAAGTCGTCGACAACGGCCAGAATGCGGAAGCGGCGGCCTTCTGCAAAGGCATCCGACAGAAAGTCCAGGCTCCAGCGCTGGTTCGGCCCCTGCGGGATCGTCAGCGGCGCTCTTGTGCCGAGCGCCCGCTTGCGTCCGCCACGCCGGCGCACCTGGAGCCGTGCCTCGCGATAGAGGCGTCGGAACTTCTTGTGGTTCATGACCAGGCCCTCGCGGCGCATCAGGACAAGGAGACGGCGATAGCCGAACCGGCGGCGGCTCGCCGCCAGTTCGCGCAGGCGCATGCGCACGGCCGCATCGTCAGGCCGATTGCTGCGATAGCGCACCGATGTGCGATCGACCCCGAGCACCCCACACGCCCGCCGTTCGCTCACCTCGAAGCAGATCCGCAGATGAGCGACGGCCTCTCGCCTCGCGGCGGGCGTCACCATTTTTTTGATGCGATGTCCTTGAGCATCGCGTTGTCGAGCATCGCCTCGGCCAGCAGCTTCTTGAGTTTGGCGTTCTCAGCCTCCAGCGCCTTCAGTCGCTTGGCGTCGGAGACCTCCAGGCCGCCATACTTGGCCTTCCATTTGTAGAACGTGGCGCTGCTGATCCCGTGCTTGCGGCAAACATCGGCCGTCTTCCCGCCGGCCTCCTGCTCACGCAGGATTGCGATGATCTGTTCTTCGGTAAATCGGCTCGGCTTCATGGTCCATCCCCTTCCGAGGTGATGGACTCTACCCATTCTTGGAGGAGTTAGCGGGGCTCAGACCACCTTGTTCTCTTATTCGATTACTTAAATCACTCCAACTCCACCCGCAAATTCCGCCCCACAGCACTCGCCGCGCGCCGCAATGTCGATAGCGTCACCGATGGATTGTCCGGATCGAGCAGCCGATCCAATTGGCGGCGGCTTGTCTTCATGCGCGCTGCCATTTCGGTTTTGGTCAAGCGCTGCTTGTCCATCGCGACCCTGATCTGGTCGGCGATCACATCCTTGATCGCAGCATCCTCGGTTTCAGCCAGCAGTCCGTCATTGGCAAGAAAGTCGTCGAAGGATTCGCCGCGATCGATATGACCTTTTTTCTTAGTTGCTTTCTTCATTCTTCGATTTCCTTCATTCGCTTGTGCGCCAGCGCGATGTCCGGTTGCGGCGTCTTTTGCGCTTTCTTCTCAAATCCGTGCAGCAGGATCATTTCGCCGCCGACGATGCAAAAAATCACTCGCGCAATCCGTCCGCCGGTCAGGTCGCTGCGGACTTCTCAAAGGCCATGACCCAAGGATCGGCAATAGGGCATGCCAAGCGGCCATCCGAACTCGACCTTCTGGATGTCGCGGCCGACAATGCGCCGGTCGTCTCTGCTTAATTCCAACAGCAAGTGGCGGACCGGCCGCCGTCCGCTCGCCAGCGCGTAAAAGCGGCCGGTGATCTTTTTGGACCGGTCGATCATCGCGGGTGATTGTGTCAAAAATGGCACAGCCCCGCAAGCGCTTGATCGCCTCAGGGACACCTGGGCGCGGGAGGCTGCTCACCCCTCCGGCCGCGCCGGGTCCGGCCGCAGCAGCGGATCGATCGTGATGGTGCCGACCGCGCGCGAGACACAGGCGCAGAGCCGGGTATTTTCCCGCTTCTGATGATCGCTGAAAAACACGTCGCGATGGTCGACGATGCCGTCGACCGCGACGATATTGAGCGCGCAGACCCCACATTCGCCGCGCCGGCAATCCGAGATCACGCCGATGCCCGCGTCTTCCAGCGCATCGAGGATCGACTGGTTTTCCGGCACCACGATCTCGTGGCCGCCTGGCGCGATGCGCAGGCGAAACGCTTGTGCCGCCAGTTGCCCGCTCGATCCGAAAGTCTCACAGCGCAGATCCCCGACCGGCCGGCCGTTCTTGCGCCAGATGCTGCGCGCCTGATCGAGCAGCGGCAGGGGACCGCAGACCGCGGCAAGGCCGGCGGGGGCGAGCGAGGCCAGCGCCGCCTCCAGATCGAGGCGCTGTCCCTCGGCGGACACGAAGGTCTGCAGACGGTCGCCCAACACGGCGCGCAACTCGTCGGCGAAGGCGAGTTCGTCGCGCGAGCGCACGCAATAATGCATGCGCAAAGCCGCACCAGCGCGGGCCAGCGCCTGCGCCATGCCCACGATCGGGGTGATGCCGATGCCGCCAGCGATCAGCAGATAGTCCGGCCGGCCAAAATCGATCTCGAAATGGCTGCGCGGGCTGGAGATTGTCAGCTCTGCACCTTCGCGCAGCGACCACATATAGGCCGAGCCGCCCCGGCTCGCGGGACTGCGCTTGACCGCGATGCGATAGGCGTCCGGCAACGGCGGGCCGATCAGCGAATAAGAGCGGGTATCGGCGCGTTCGCCGATCATCACCGTGACATTGAGATGCCCGCCGAGCGGAATCTGTGCGGGCGTTCCTTCGGCGGGCACGAGTTCGAACTGCCTGATCGTCGGTGTAACATCACGCAGGCTGCGCACCCGTGCGGTGGTCCATGTCTCGATCACGCGCATGACGGAAGCAATCTACTCGGCGGCGCGGAGCGCCGCGGGGGTTTCCTCGCGGATCATCCGCTCAAGGATGCGCCGCGCCCACATTGCCCCGCCGTCGATATTGAGATTGTAGAACACGGCGTCTGGGTTTTCCTCCATCGCGATCTGCTGCGCTTCGAGCATGGCCTCGTCCTCGGCAATGATGGCGGCATTGCGCTCGCGCGTCTCGGTGGTCAGGCGCTGGTCGGTGAGCTTGAAATTGCGCCGCACCACCCAGAAGAAGTGGCAGCGCCGCTCGGTCTCCGGCGTGATGAAGTGGCAGACCCGCAGGTTCACGCCCTGCGACCGGTCGCCCTGCGGCGCGCCGGTGCCGGCCAGCGCCACGCCGACATCGAGCACGATCGCGGCCGGCGCCTCGAAATTGATATATTGCCAGCGATCGACCTTCACCGGCGCCTTGGCGCCGAGCTGGAACGCCCAGAATGGCGGCGGCTCGATATTGAGCATCCAGCGCGTGACATGCGCGGTGCGATCCGAATGCGTGACTTCGAACGGTGCTTCGGCGACGGCGGCATTGCCGATCGAGGTGCGATGTACGAACGACTCGTGCGTCAGGTCCATCAGGTTGTCGATCACGAGGCGGTAATTGCAGCCGAGCGGCGTACGCTTGCCTTCGCCGGCCCAGGCCGGGTCGTCGACCCAATGCATGTCCGGGATCGCCGCCGGATCGGCGAGTGCCGGGTCGCCCATCCAGATCCAGGCGAAACGATATTTCTCGACCACCGGAAAGCGCCGCACGCAGGCCGACGGATTGATGGTCTCCTGCGAGGGCATGAAGGTGCAACGCCCGTTCGGATCGAATTTCAATCCATGATAGCCGCAGACCACATCGTCGCCTTCGAGCCAGCCTTTCGACAGCGGCACCAGGCGGTGCCAGCAGGCATCTTCCAGCGCGGCGATTTTGCCGGCACTGGTCCGGTACATCACGATCTTTTTGCCGCAGATCGTGCGGGACAGCAGCGCGCGGCCGATCTCGTAATCCCAGCCGGCGACATACCAGGCATTCAGCGGAAACGAGCGTTCGCTTTGCATGACATGGATTTCCTCACCCGGAGCCTGCGCGAATCTTTCTCTTCGAGGCTGTTATTGTTGGCGGCTCCCGTCTGCAGCCGGGGCGGCTCGCAGCTGGAAGTTTAACAGCGCGAAGTCGGGATTGCCAATCGCGCAAAAGCCGAATGCGGATTCAGACGCGGCTGCCGGCCTGAATTGGTTTTGCGCCGAAGCACTGCAACGCGCATAACATGGCCTCTGCAACTTGACGCAGAGTAAAGCCGGTACGGGACTTTTCGGGCAACATGAGCGACCAAAACCAGCGCCAGCCGATCGTTATTCTGGTCGATGCCGATGCCTGTCCCGTAAAGGCCGAGATCTACAAAGTGGCAGAGCGACACGGCCTGAGCGTATCGGTGGTCGCGAATACGCCGATCGCAGTGCCGCGCGAACCTTGGATCGAACGTATCGTGGTGCCCGGCGGCATGGACGAGGCCGATCACTGGATCGCCGAGCGCGCGCGGCCGGGCGCGATCGTCGTCACCGCCGATATTCCGCTGGCGAGCCGCAGCGTGAAGGCGGGCGCGACAACCATCGCGCCCAATGGTCGTTTGTTCGACAACGATTCGATCGGCATGGCGCTCGCGACGCGCAATCTGATGGATGGATTGCGTTCGGCCGGTGAAGCCACGCGCGGGCCGCCGCCATTCACGCCCAAGGATCGCTCGGCGTTCCTGTCCGCGCTCGATCTGGCGATCGTGCGCCTCAAGCGTGCGGGCTTTGCAGCCTAGGCGCGTTCAGCGATCGTTGAGGCACGAGGTCCAGCGGCCGTAGCCCAGATCGATCGGGCAGGGCAGGCCGGGCGGGGGGCGGTAGGGCCGTCCGTGCTGGTCGAAGGAAGGATCGGCGGGCCGCCAGCCGTAGACCGGAGCAATTGGCGGGGCTGGCCGATTCAGCTTGGTGCGCTGTATCTTGCGCGACCTATGCTGTGCGGCCGACAATTCCGACGGCTGATTGCCGTGGACGGCGGCCCGTGTGGCGCTGAGCGACGGGCTCGATGGCAACGTGAGCGCTGCCATCATAAATAATACGAGCGCCGACATCTCTGCGATCCTTCCTTGCGATCACTGCGCATGCAGCGAACTGCATTACATTATGTGAAAGATTGATACGCAAGAAAGCCTACACGCGCTTGGCGCGCTTCGTGCTGCGCTTTGCGGTCTTGCGCCTGGCCGATGCGCGTTTACCACCACTTGTGCGGCTCGGCGTTGCAGGGTCTTCGCTGCTGAACCAGCCGAAGCTCGGGATGCTCGATGCCAATGCGCCGGGCGCTTCGGCCATCCTGCGTCCGATGTCGCGGCCGATGCCCTTGAGCGCGCCTGCATTCTGCATGGCCTGACCGAGCAGAACTCCCATCTGGAATGCGGCGGCGGCGCTAACCCGCGGATGCGCTGCGATGGTGTCGCTGATGCGGCCGATCAGATCCTGTGAGCTGGAAGATTTTGCGCTGCGCGCCATGGCACGTCTCCTGTTCGGGAACCTCGCCGGCTCAAGTCCGCTCAGGCGGTTCCGGTTCCCGATCAGCGCTTGTCGTGATCCGTGACCACCCACCAGCTGCGATAGGGCGGGTCCTCGTCGGTGACCCCTGGAATTTTCTCCAGTTCCGAGGTGTCGAACGGCGCTCGCGTTTCATCGGAGCGGTCGCCGGCGTCGGTCTGGTCGCGGCGCGGCTCGGGATGTTGTGGTGATTCCGGGTCAATCATGACGACATTCTCATACCCAGGGCTCCTGGGCCAGTTTCTGCTCCTCGCTCTGCAAACAGTTGCAAGCTCACGATAACGAACGGTTACATCAACTCAAATATCTCTGACAAACACCTGGTTCCACGGGCCCGGATAACGATAGCGTCAGGAACATCCAACCAGCTGCCACGTTGGGATGCGGGATGCCTGCGCTGCGTCCGACACACTCTGACAAAACACACCGTCATTCCGAGGAGCCGCAGATGGGCCTGTTTTCCGCCGACATCAAGACCATGAACGACCTTTACGTCCATCAGCTTCAAGACATTTACTATGCCGAGAAGCAGATTCTGAAATCTCTGCCGGATATGATCGGCAAGGCGACCGATCGCGACCTGAAGGCCGGTCTGCAGAAGCATCTGCAGGAAACCGAAAATCATGTCGCGCGCCTCGAGCAGGTGTTCAAGCTGCACGATCTGAAGCCGAAGGGTGTCGATTGCCCGGCGATCGACGGCATCCTCGATGAGGCCGAGGAAATTTCCGGCGAGGTCGCAGACAAGGAAGTGCTGGACGCCGCCCTGATCGCTTCGGCACAGGCGGTGGAGCATTACGAGATCACCCGCTACGGCACGCTGATCGCCTGGGCGCGTCAGCTCGGCCGCGACGATGCCGCCGCCATCCTGCAGAAGACCCTGGACGAGGAAAAGGTTGCAGACCAGAAACTGACCTCGGTCGCCGAGAGCAAGGTCAACCGCAAGGCCGCAAGCTGACGCGAGACGAAATCGAGGACCGTCTTTGTCACGAGGGTCCCTCCGATACCGGGTCACGTCATGACAAAGGAAAAAGCGCCGGTTATGCCGGCGCTTTTTCTGTGCGGGCCATGACGCCGTTTCTTTGCGGGCCATGACGCCGCGCCAAGTCAGCAAACCTGCGGGTCAGGGACGGCCGGGCTGGGTGACAATCGGCGCGCCGCCGATATTGGGGACGCTCGGGCGCGAGGCTGCATCCGGATTGCCGGGGCTCACCGCTCCGGGCGTGCCGGGTCGGGTCGGCGAGGGCGCGGTGGCCCCGCCGGTCATGCCGGAGCTGGTCCCGGTGGTTCCGGCGGGTGCGGGTGTTGCAGGCGAGATCCCGGGTGACGGCGCGCCGCCGGGCTGGGTTGGCGCGGTGCCTGTCTGCGCGTGAGCGGAGACGCCGAGGAGGGCGGCCAAGACTGCGGCGGCGAGACATTTCGCTGCTGCATGAGTAATTGTCGCTGTCATAAAGGAGAACTCCGAAGTCGGGTCGCTGGCGGGCTAACGTCTCGTAACTGCGTCCGTTCCGCCCCGGAGGTTCCATCAGCCCCATGCCTTCGTGTAAGACGGCGCTCGCAAGGGGACAGCGATGGACGATACGAGCGGCGGCGACGAAATCGTATATGCCTATAAGGCCACCTTGATGGGCGGCGCCTGGGTGCTGCGGCTTGCGCCGGATGCCTTGCACTGGTCGCTCGGGGCGATGTCCGGCCGCGTGCCCTATCGTGACATCCGTCAGATCAGGCTCGGCTTTCGCCCGGTGACGATGCAGTCCTACCGGTTCCTTGCCGAAATCTGGGCCGACAAAAGCCCGAAAATCCAGATCGCCTCCGCGTCGTGGAAGTCGCTGCTGGAACAGGAGCGCCAGGACGCCGCATATGTGCGCTTCATCAAGGCCCTGCATGCGCGCATCGCCCAGGCGGGAGGAACGCCGCACCTCACCGCAGGCGCGATACCTTTTCTCTACTGGCCGGGATTTGTGATTTTCGCCGGCATCTGCATCGCCATGCTGGCGCTGATCTTCCGCGCCATCCAACAGGGCGAGATGACCGCGACGCTGTTCCTGCTCGGCTTCTTCGCCGTGCTGCTGTGGCAGCTCGGCATGTTCTTCAAGCGCAATCTGCCGCGCCGCTATACGCTCGATGAGATCCCGGCCGACATTCTGCCAACGCCGCCCAAGCCGACACCGTAGCGGATGTCAAATCCGCTCCACTAGTCGCGCAGCACCAGCACCGAGCAATTGGCGTAGCGCACCACATGGCCCGCGTTGGAGCCGAGAAAATAGCTGCGCATGTCCGGCCGGTGCGAGGTCATGACAATGAGATCGGCATTCATCGCCTTGGCCTCCTCGATCACCTCGTGATAGATGCCGCCCTGGCGCACAACGCCGGAAACCCGGCCGGCGCCAAGCGTGCATTCGGCGGTCAGCTTTTGCATGCTCTCTTCGGCGGATTTGCGCTGCTGGATGTCGAAGTCCGGCGGCACATATTCGGCGAGCATCACCGGCGTCATCGGCAGCACATGAATGATCCGAATCGTTCCGTCGGCACTGCGCGCAAGCGCGCAGGCGGTCTCGATCGCCGGACGCGCGAGATCGGGTTCGGCGAGATCGACCGGCACCAGGATGCGTTTGAACATGGTCGCTTCCTCCTCGTTTGCGCGGACAGGCAAGCCGGCGCTTAAGTCTAGTCGTCCGGCCCGCCGATCGCACGTGGCGTAACGAAACCGACAAGCGTACCGGTACCGGGCCGGATTTCATCCCAGCCTCCGATATCGAGGTCGATCACCGCAAGCGCTCCGGTCGGAAATTTTTCCGAGAGGCTTCTGCGCAACTTTTTGTCGCCGGAATGCACCAGGAGATTTGCGGTTTCCTGGAATCCGGGATTATGTCCGACCACCAGCAGCGATTGCGCCGAGGCCGGCGCTTGCGCAATGGTAGCCATGATGTCGCGCGGCGAGGCTTCGTAAATGCGGTCTTCGAACTGGGCGGTCGGCCTTTTCGGCAGTGCATCGGCGACGATGCGGAAGGTTTCACGGGTGCGTTCGGCTGTGGATATGATCGCATGATCCGGGATCAGGGCGTGCTCGGCCATGTAGCGTCCCATCAGCGGCGCCGCCTTGCGGCCTCGCGGCGCAAGGTCGCGTTCATGATCGGACTTGCCGGGCTGCGACCAGTCGGATTTGGCATGGCGAAGAAGCATCAGGCGGCGCATGGATCGCGGTCCCGGAGGAAATGCAATGCCGGAGCCTAACACGAGCCCGGCCGCTGACGAGCCGCAACCGAAAGCCGCATCGGCGTCCGCCGATCCGGCCTATGGCGACAGCTATTTCGTAGCGGCAGGGGCCGTTGCCGGGCCAAGGCCGCATCTGACCTACGATCTCGACATCGATGTCTGCATCATCGGCGGCGGTCTTGCCGGGTTGTCAATTGCGGCCGAAATCGCGCGGCGCGGCTGGTCGGTTGCGGTGCTGGAGGCGCGGCGTATCGCCTGGAATGCATCGAGCCGTAATGCCGGATTTGTCCGGCCGGGCTTTGCGCAAAGAATCAGCACCATTGTGACACGCGTTGGCGCCGACCATGCGCGCGAACTCTGGACGCTGTCGCAGGACGGCGTCGAATGGGTTCGCCGGACGATCAAGGACGGCGGCATGCGCGATGTGGTACAGAGCGACGGTTGGCTGCGTATTTCCAAGACCGACCGGAGGGCCGAAATCGCCGACGAGGCCGAGCTGTTGCGCGCCTTCGGCGCCGATATCGAGGTCTGGCCGGCCGATCTCGTGCGCACCAAGGTGAAGTCCGACCATTACTTTCAGGCGATCCATTTCCCGGCCGCCTTCACTATCCACCCCTACAACTATGTGCTCGGTCTTGCCGCGCTCGCGGAAAAGGCCGGTGCGCGCATTTTCGAGGAGACGGCGGCGGTCTCGATCGATCCGGCCGGCGTACGCAAGCGCATCGACACCAAGCATGGCCGCTTGCGCGCCGCACATATCGTGTTTGCCGGGAATGTGCATCTCGGATCGCTGACGCCGCAACTGTCGCGGACGCTGATCCGGCTTCACAGCTTTGCGGCCGTCACCAAGCCTCTCGGCGAGAAGCTCCCGGCCGCGATCGAGTATCCGGGCGGGATCAGCGATACCGAGTTTGCCGATCATCATTACCGCATCCTTGACAGCGACAGGCTGATCTTTGCCGGCCGGCTCGGCATGCGCGATACCGCGCAGCGCACCGGCCGCAGATTGCGCGCCGATCTGCAGCGGCGATTTCCGCAGCTCGGTCCGGTCGAGATTGAAAACGCATTCGGCGGCGCGATCGGGATCACGGTTCACGGCATGCCGCAGATCGGAGCGGTCATGCCGGGCGTTTGGCTTGCGAGCGGGTTCGGCGGGCTTGGTCTCAACACCACGGCAATGGCGGCGACCCTGATCGCAAGTGCGATCGTCGAGCATGACGACCGCTACCGCCTGTTCGAGCCGTTCGAACTGGTCTTCGCCGGCGGACAGGCGGGCCGCATCTTCACCACCTGGCTCTATGCCGCGCAGCGTGCGCGCGAAAGCTTCCAGTCGCACCGCGCGCACAGGAACGAGAAGTGGTGGATCGAAAATGCGCCCCGCCTGAAAAAGGAAGAGGAAGAGGCGGCCGAGCGCGCGCGCATTCGCGCCGAGGAATGGGCGAAAGCCGAAGCCGAACGAATCGAGCGAGAGAAGATCGAGGCCGCGGAGGCTGAGGCCCGGCGGATCGAGCGCGAGCGCATCGCCGCCGAAAAGGCCGAGGCGAAACGCCTTCGCGCCGAAGCGAAAGCTGCGGCCAAAGCCGAAGCCGCGCGCCTGAAGGAAGAGCGCCGCGCCGCCGCGCGTGCCGAAAAGGAGCGGATTGCCGCAGAGAAAGCCGAGGCCAGGCGGATCGAAGCCGAGCGCCTTGCCGCCGAACGCGCCGAAGCTGAACGGCTCGCGGCCGAGCAGGCGGAAATGGAGCACGCCGATCAGGAACGCATGGCGGCCGAGCAGGCCGCGATCGCGCAAACGGAGGCGGCGCGGCTCGACGTGGCACAGAGCGAAGCCGAACGGCTCGAAGCGGCATATCGCAACGCCGAGAGGGTCGCCGAGAATGCCGCGCGGCTGTTCGCGGAGCGTTCAAAGGGCGAGCCAGTCGCTGACGTTCCCGCGGCGTCAGGTGCAGACGACACAACGCCGTCGAACCGGCGAAAGCCTCGCGACTGACGGGTCCGAGCGGGTATCGCCGCTGCATATGAAGCGAAATGCCTGAAGCGAAATGCCGTGCACGGCCGGGGCGAGCGGCGGTGCACGGCAGGGGGCCTTGCGGTGCTGACGTCCGCGGACCCGTTACTTCGGGAGAATGACGGTGTCGATCACATGAATGACGCCGTTGTCGGTCGCGATATCGGCTTTCACCACCTTCGCGTTGTTGACCATCACACCGCCCTGGGTGGCGTCGACCTTCACCGGCTGGCCCTGAACGGTCTTGGCCTCGGTCGTCTTGCCCGCGAGCGCCGAGCTCATCACTTTGCCCGGAACGACGTGATAGGTCAGGATCCCGACGAGCTGCGCCTTGTTTTCCGGCTTGAGCAGGTTTTCGACGGTGCCAGCCGGGAGCTTCTTGAAGGCCTCATCGGTCGGGGCGAAGACGGTGAACGGCCCGGGCCCTTTCAGGGTATCGACGAGGCCGGCGGCCTTCAGCGCCGCGGCAAGCGTGTTGAATTGTCCGGCCTTGACGGCGGTATCAACGATGTCTGCGGCCGATGCGGCGCCGGCGCCGAAGGTGAGAGCAGCGCATACAGCGATGACGCGAGAAGCACGATGAATCATTGACGGTTTCCTGTTCTCTCGATGTTGCTTCGATGACGGTGAGTGGAACATCCGGTCGCAGACGCTTCCGCGGGCACAGCGCCAGCAGAACCGCTCGATCGCACGGACACGCGAGCTACGGTCGCGACCGCCGGACGGTTTTCCTCTTCACGGCTTCGTTATTCAAAAGACCCGGATACCTTGATGCGTCAAAACGCATCAGGCCGGGCAGGAGAGTTCTTGCAAAAGCTCTTAGCGCCCCTCGCGCCTCGCCATAAAGGCCAGCCGCTCGAAAAGATGAACGTCCTGCTCGTTCTTCAGAAGCGCGCCGTGCAGCGGCGGGATCAGCTTCTTCGGATCGCGCTCGCGCAACATTTCCGGTCCGATATCCTCGACCATCAGGAGCTTCAACCAGTCAAGGAGTTCCGAGGTCGAGGGCTTCTTCTTCAGACCCGGCACTTCGCGGATCTCGTAGAACAGCCGGAGCGCCTCTGACACGAGCCGCTGCTTGATGCCGGGAAAATGCACATCGACGATCGCTCGCATGGTTTCGGCATCGGGGAAGCGGATATAGTGAAAGAAGCACCGGCGCAGGAACGCGTCCGGCAGCTCCTTCTCGTTGTTGGAGGTGATGACGACGATCGGCCGCTGGCTCGCCTTCACGGTCTCGCCGGTCTCGTAGACGAAGAATTCCATCCGGTCGAGCTCCTGCAGGAGGTCGTTCGGAAATTCGATGTCGGCCTTATCGATCTCGTCGATCAGCAGCACCGGACGCTTTTCGTGCACGAAGGCGTCCCACAGCTTGCCGCGCTTGATGTAGTTGCGGATATCCTTGACCCGCTCGTCGCCAAGCTGGCTGTCGCGCAGCCGCGAGACCGCGTCGTATTCGTAGAGGCCCTGCTGCGCCTTGGTGGTGGATTTCACGTGCCATTCGAGGAGGTCGGTATCGACCGCCTTGGCGATCTCATGCGCCAGCACGGTCTTGCCGGTGCCGGGCTCGCCCTTGACCAGCAGCGGACGCTGGAGCGTGATCGCCGCATTGACGGCGACCTTGAGATCGTCGGTCGCGACATAGCCTTTGGTGCCTTCGAAGCGCATGCATTGCCCTTGTCTGCAGAAATCGCGGCGACACTAGACGGGCCGTTGCGCATCGGCAACCGGGCGCAATGCATGGGAGCCCGGCACGCCCTCCCGGGTCAAACTCCGTATGTTTGCAGATCGAAATGGAAGACCTTGGCGATGATCTGCCAGCGTCCGCCGAGCCGGATCAGCGTCAGCAGATCGGTGAAATGCTTCGGTCCGATCGCGCATTCGGCCCGAACGAAGGCCGTGACCGGACCGGCAAATTCGATCGAGACGATCCTGTCGGCGCGGGGCTCGCCGCGGCTTGCCGGGGAGGGCCGCGCGTCGACCATGAGGAAATACTGCTCCACGGTCAGATGGGTCAGGTCGCCTTCCGTGGCGCAGGCATAAAGCGCCTGCGGGTGGAAGATGCGGGCGAGACGGGCCGTATCGCTGTGATACAGCCCGTCGAAATAGTCGTGCAGCGCGGCGGCGACGTCGTTGTAGCGCGAATCCATTCCAATAACTCCGCTCCGTCGCGTACCGCACCGGCTTCAGTTCAGACCTTCCGCCTGCATCGCGGCCTGCACGGCCGGGCGCGCTGCCATACGATCATAGTGCGCTCGCAGATGCGGCCACCGCTCCAGACCGATGCCGGTGGGCTTGGTCCAGGAGACGACGACGAACAGATAGATGTCCGCAACGCTGAAATCGTCGCCAAGCAGATGTGGCCGGCCGTCGGCCAGCATGGCCTCGACATTGTCGAAGCGCCGCGCAATGCGAGCCGGGGCTGCGGCTTTCTCGCTCTCCAAGGCTGTGTCGCTGAACAATGGCGTAAAGGCATTGTGCAATTCGGAGGCGATGAAGTTGAGCTGCTCCTGCAGGCGCACCCTTTCCATCGTGCCGGGCGCCGGTGCGAGCTTTGCGTCCGGCTTGCTGTCGGCGAGATATTGCACGATGGCCGCGCCCTCGGTCAGCACGGCCCCGTCGCCGAGCTGTAAGGCTGGGACATAGCCCTTGCGGTTGATCGCGAGAAAGTCGCGGCCTGTTTCGGTCTTCTTGCTGGCATTGTCGACGCGCTCGAGCGCGAAGTCGCAATTGATCTCGCGCAGCACGATATGCGGCGAAAGCGAGCATGCACCCGGAGAATAATAAAGCCTCATGACTGGCGCTCCTTTGCGAGGGATCGGGGCCAGTCAGCTAAACGATATCATTACCTTTGGAAATCGAATTACCTTCGGTTACTTTTATTTTCGAGTTTCCGTCCGGTAACCGGTTTTTTTGAGAAAGGACGCTGCGGCGATGCTCAAGCTGCGAAAGAGCAAGGTGTCTCCGCCGCCGCTCGCATGTCCTATGACCGAGTGCATGGCGCTCCTGGGCGGCGCCTGGACGCCCGACGTCATCTGGAGCCTGAGCGGCGGGCCGCGGCGCTTCGGCGAGTTGCGCGCCGACATTCCCGTGATCTCGTCAAAGGTGCTGAGTGCGCGTCTGCAGAAGCTGGCGGAAAAGGGTGTGATCGAGCGGCGCGTGATGCCGACGTCGCCTCCTTCGGTCGAATATTCGCTGACCCCGCTGGGCGAGGAACTGATCCCGGCGATCAACGCGATCGTGTCGATCGGCCGGAGGCTGCTGGCGCGAACCAAGCGCGAGCGCCCGGAATTGCGCCGCCGCCAGGCCGCCCGCCCCTGACGACGCGCTGCCCCCGGCAAAAACTGCCGCATAGCGGCAATTTTCCGCCCGTCGGGTGCGGCGGCTGACACGCTATCCAACTGATTTTACGAGAAAATGTCTCTGGCACGGGGCTTGCGACATCTCCTCCCGCAAGCCTGCGGCCGCGTCTTCGAAAGGCCGCCCCGGACGTCCTGGAGGAACAAGTAATGGGTATCTTCGGCGCTCTCACCACCGCCGTCACCGGCATGCGCGCACAGTCCTATGCGCTCGAAAACGTATCCGGCAACATCGCCAATTCGCAGACCACCGCGTTCAAGCGCATCGATACCAGCTTCCAGGACCTGATCCCGGACAACATCCCCTCCAAGCAGCTCGCCGGCGGCGTGATCGCGAGCGCGCGTGCCACCAATACCGTGCAGGGCGATATCCAGGGCGCCTCGGTCGGCACCTTCATGGCCATCAACGGCGACGGCTTTTTCGTGGTGCAGAAGCCGACCGGCGTGCAGGACAATACGCCGATCTTCGGCGGCACCGACTATTACACCCGGCGCGGCGACTTCCAGCCCGACAAGAACGGCTATCTCGTCAACGGCGCCGGCTATTACCTGATGGGCCTGCCGATCGACCCAACCACCGGCAATCCGACCGGCAGCATCCCGCAATTGCTGCAATTCCAGAACGACTTCCTGCCGGCGCAGCGCACCACCGCGGTCCAATACCGCGCCAATCTCGCTGCCTATCCGAACACCAACAACGCCGACACCGACATTCCGGGATCTGAGTTGCTGAACCCGGCCAACTTCTCCGCCAACCCGGTCTTCGGCCCGCCCGCGCCGGCGCGCATTCTGGGCGCAGGCGCAACCCTGTCGCCCGATGCGGTCGCTGTCGGCACTGGCACGGTGGATATTTCGTCATTGACCTCGACCGGCGGAACGTTCGAACTCAATGGTACGCCGATCACCATCAATGCCGGCGACGATGCGACGGCGATCCTTGCCGCGATCAATGCCCAGACCGGCACCACCGGCATCACCGCCTCGCTCAGCGGCACCAACCGCCTGGTACTGACCAGCGCCAATGCAGATACGCATATCGCCATCGGCGGCGCCTCGACCTTGTCGCTGCTTGCCGAACTCGGCGTTAATGTCGGCACCACCTACGCCACCAATCTCCTGACCCAGAACGCCGTCGGCACCGGCCAGACCATGGAGATCCAGGTCGGCGGCAATCCGCCGCTGGTCATCACCTTCGGCACCGGCCCCGGCCAGGTCTCGACACTTGCCGAATTGTCGACCGCGCTCGGCGGACTGACCGGCGGCACTGCCTCGGTCAACACCACCAACGGCAATGTCACCGTCACCGCCGCGACCATGGTGGACACCATCAATGTCGGCGGCACGGTCGCGCATTCAATCTTCGGCATGCAGACGCTCACCGCGATCCCGTCCAACAACACGGTGATCGCCAACGATCTGCAGGCCTTCCTGGATTCGTCGGTCGGCGGCGGCGCCGTCACCGCCTACGACGTCTCGGGCTCCGCGGTGAACATCCAGTTCCGCTGGGCCAAGGTCGACTCCAATCTCTATGGCGGTTCCAACACCTGGAACCTGTTCTACATGGTCAATTCGAACGCCACCGGAACCGAGCCTGCCTGGGCCAATGCCGGCGTGAACTACACCTTTGGCGCCAACGGCCAGATGAGCCCCCTGGTCTCCACGTTGCAGCTTTCCAACGTGGTGATCGACGGCATCAATCTCGGCAACATCCAGGTCAACCACGGTTCCGGCGGCATCACCCAGTTTGCCGATCCGAACGGCAATGCGCAGGTCAATCTGCTGCAGCAGAACGGCTATCCGGCCGGCGAATTGCAGACTATTTCGATCAGCGAAAAGGGCCGTATCGTAGGGTCCTATTCGAACGGACGCACCATCGATCTTGCGGAAATCACGCTGGCGAATTTCACCGGGGCGAATTTCCTCAAGCGTATCGACGGCGGTGCCTTTGCGGCGACCGACGAATCCGGCACGCCGACTTACGGCGCAAGTGGCACGATTATCGGTTCGGCGCTGGAGGGCTCCAACACCGACATCGCCGATGAATTCACCAAGCTGATCGTGACGCAGCAGGCCTATTCCGCAAACACGCGGGTGATCTCCACGACCAATCAGATGGTTCAGGATCTGCTGAACATGATCCGGTGACGGCGGCGGGTTGGGTGAAGATTAGGAAATCGCCATGAGTCTGTCGCAGGCCCTCAACACCTCGACCGCCGGCCTGCGGACCGTGCAGGCCGGACTGGCGCTGATCGCCTCCAATGTGGCGAATGCGGAGACGCCGGGCTACGTCCGCAAGACCCTGGTTCAATCGACGACCGCGGCCGGCGGCGCCGGCGTCAGCGTCCGCGTTGCAGCAGTCAATCGCGAACTCGACATCTATCTGCAACGGCAATTGCGCACCGAGGCCGCCGGCGGCGCCTATGCCGATATGCGGGCGCAATTTTTCTCCCGGCTGCAGCGCATCTATGGCGAGCCGGGCTCCGCTGCGACGCTGGAGACCGCGTTCAACGACTTCACGTCGCTTCTGCAAACGCTTGCCACCTCGCCGGAATCGAGCGCCGCGCGCGCCGCCGTCATCAGTTCCGCGCAGGTTTTCGCGCAGCAGCTCAACACCACGTCTGCGAATATCCAGGCGTTGCGCAGCGACGCCGAATACGGCATCAGCGATGCCGTTGCCCGCGCCAACAACGCCATGGAGCGCATCGCCACCATCAACCGGCAGCTTGCGCTCAATACCACGCCGGATGCTGCGACCGCGGCCCTGCTCGATCAGCGCGATCTCTATATCGACGAACTGGCGCAGTTGATGGACATCCGGGTGATCGCCACCGATCACAACCAGATCAACGTCTTTACCAATTCCGGCATCCAGCTCGTCGGCACCGAAGCGTCCAAACTCAATTTCGACCTGCAAAGCTCGATCGCGCCGGCGTCGCAATGGACCAACGATCCGGCAACGCGCGGCGTCGGCACCATCACCCTGATCACGCCGACCGGCGGCACCGTCGACCTGATCGAGAGCAACGCGATCCGCTCCGGCGAAATCGCAGCCCTGATCGAGATGCGCGACTATATCCTGCCGGAGGCGCAGGCGCAGCTCGATGCGATCGCGGCAGGGATGGCGTCGAGCCTGTCGGATGCGACGTTGCCCGGCAGCCCGGTGACATCGGGCGCGCAGGAAGGCTTCGAGATCGATACCGCCGCGCTGCTCGCCGGCAACACCGTCAACGTGACCTGGACCGATACCGTCACCGGACGGCAGCACAACGTCACCATCGTCCGCGTCGACGATCCGTCGGTACTCCCGCTGTCTAACGATGCGACCGCGCGCCCCGACGACACCGTGATCGGCGTGGATTTTTCCGGCGGCCTTGCCTCGGTCGCCTCTCAACTCAATACGTTTTTCAACGGCAAGCTGACCTTCTCCAATCCGTCCGGCACCACGCTGCGCGTGCTGGACGACGGGGCGGCGAACAATTCGGTCATCAATGCGGTCAGCACCACCGTGACCCGGACCGGCTTCGACAGCGGCGGTCCGCAATTGCCGTTCTTCACCGATGCGGCCGCCGTCTATACCGGAGCCTTCACTGCCGCAGGCTCGCAGACCGTGGGCCTCGCCGGACGGATCACCGTCAATTCGCAGCTGCTCGCCGATCCTTCCAAGCTTGTCGTGTTCCAGACCGGCGGGGCCGCGGGCGACCCGACACGGCCGAATTTCATTCTCAATCAATTGATGGATGCTTCGGTCACGTTTTCGCCGAAGACCGGCATCGGCTCCTCCGCTGCACCCTACAGCGGAACGCTGTCGTCGTTCCTTCGCCAGATGATCGCCTATCAGGGCGAGGCCGCCGAAAACGCGCAGAATCTCGCCGACGGGCAGCGGGTGGTGGTCAACGCGCTGAAGAGCCGCGTGTCGGATGCCGCCGCCGTCAATATCGATGTCGAAATGGCCAACTTGCTCGCGTTGCAGAGCGCCTACGGCGCCAATGCGCGGGTGCTGTCGGTGGTCAAGGACATGATGGAACGCCTGATGAATATCTGAGGCTCCTATGAGTATCGCAAATCTCGGCGTTCGATCCTTGCTGCTGACCCAGTCGCTGGTCGGCATGCGCGCACAGCTCGGCGACTTGCAGCGCCAGCTCGCAACCGGCAAGCGGGCGGACGACTATGCCGGCCTTGGTATCGACCGTGGCCTCACGGTCGGGCTGCGCGCGCAGCTGTCGGCGATCGGCAGCTATCAGGATACGGTGAAAAGCGTCGGCGTGCGGCTTGAGCTTGCGCAGACGGCGCTGTCGCGCATTGCCGATGTCGGCCGCGAGACCAAGGCGGTGGCGGCGCAGATGGCCTCCCCCGAGGGGCGCGTCACCGCACAGACCTTGGCGATGTCCTCGCTCGGCGAAATCCTTGGCCTTTTGAACACGCGGGCCGGCGACCGCTATTTGTTTGCCGGTGTGTCGAATGACGGGCCGGCGGTCGAGACCCTGGCCAATATCCTCGACGGCGACGGCACGCGGGCTGGATTGCGGCAAGTCATGGCCGAACGCCTCCAGGCCGATCTCGGCGCCGGCGGGCTTGGCCGCCTGACGGTTTCGCAACCGTCGCCGACCTCGGTTGCGATCGCGGAAGAGGCCACCGTTTTCGGGTTGAAGCTGACGGCCATAGCGTCGACTTTCAACGGCGCCACCGTGGCAGGCCCGGCCGGTGCGCCGCCGGCAATGAGCGTCGATCTTGGCGCCACCAATCCGGCTGCCGGCGAGACCCTGCGCCTGTCATTCACGCTGCCGGACGGCTCGACCGAAGCCATCACCCTCACCGCAACCGCGTCGGCGAATCCGGCTGCGGGCGAATTCACGATCGGCGCCGACCCGGCCACGACTGCGGCAAACCTGCAGGCCGCAGTCAGCGGCGCGGTCGGACATCTGGCCCGCACCTCGCTCACCGCGGCATCTGCGCTCGCCGCCTCCGACAATTTCTTCAACATCGATGCCGGCAGCCCGCCGCAACGCGTTGACGGCCCGCCCTTCGACACTGCGACGGGACTGGTCGACGGCACCGCCGCCGACACCGTGAGCTGGTATATCGGCGACATGTCCTCTCAGCCGGTGCGCTCGACCGCAACCGCGCGGGTCGACCAATCGATCACGGTTCAATACGGCATGCAGGCCAATGAAGAGGGCATCCGCTGGCAGTTGCAGCATGTCGCTGCGCTCGCCGCGATGCCTTTGCCGGAAGGCGATCCGGATATCGATGGCCGCGCCGGAGCCCTCGCCGAAAGGCTGCGGGTGGGCCTTGGCGTGCCGCCGGGCATTCAGACGGTGGAGACCATTCAGTCGGAACTGGCCGGGGCGCAGACCACGCTCAAGGCGTCCGAGGGACGTCACCGGCAGGCCAACGCCACGCTCGCCAATCTGCTTGAGGAAATCGAGGGCGTGAGCAACGAAGAGGTAGCGGCCAAGATCCTGGCGATGCAGACCAATTTGCAGGCCTCGCTGCAGGTCACGGCGCGGCTGTTCCAGACCTCGATCTTGAACTATCTGTAGCCGCTGCGCGTCACGGACGCATTGAAGGATATGGCGCGGTTCTCGCCGTTGCGGCTTGAGGCTGATCCCGGCGGTACCGCTCAAGGACAAATGCTGAAAAAATTTCGCCCCCGGCTATGCGGGGGCGAATGAGCCGGACAAATCCGTTCGCGAATGATTTATGCGTTGCCGCTGAGACCGGCGGCGAGCTGCCGGTTGATGTTGATCAGGCTGCGCAGCCGTTCCGGCTGCGGATTGCCCATCACGGTCAGGGTGTGGTTCATCACGAACAGGCCGATATTGGCGATGTTCTGGCGGACTTCGGCCGGCAGCGGATTTTCGCTGTTGGTCGCCGAGGTCATGAACACGGTCCAGAGCTTGCGGTTGAACAGCAACGCATGGTCCAGCGAACTGCGCTGGCTTTCCCAATGGTCGTGCACGTTCTGCAGGCGCGACGCTGCGCGCAGCAACAACTGCGCCTCGAGTTCACGCGGATTTGCGGTTTGTTGAGCCACCGTCCCGTAGGCTTTGGCCGCGTTGTGCATGCGATAGCAGCTCCAGCTCGTAGTCGATGAGTTTCTTCGCTGACTTCAACGCTTTATACAGATCGCCTGTTAAGATTTGATTGTTGATGTCGGCGATGTAACGCCAGGCGCTGGGCGCGGCCTGGGTGATGTCGCGCATCAATGCGAAATAGACTTCGTGGTGCTCGGCCGGGTCGCGGCCGATATACATCAGCTGGACCGCAAGATAGATGCGCTTGGCCGGTGTGTCGGCGCGCTCTGCGGTCATGATGTCGCGCTCGCGCAGAATCGGCGCGGTGCCGTCGACCAGGAAGCGCGTGCGCTGGTCGCCATTGGTGATGACGCAATCGCCGATCAGGATGCGTTCGCCGGGCTTCAGTTCGACCTTCAGCGCCATATGTGGATCTCCACGGATTGGCTCGATCGTGGTCCGGTTATGGTTAATGTGGCGTAAAGAAAAACGGCGGGGG